>Ga0207773_100031_pt1 | contig 152818 bp, 137 predicted proteins | sample TtaePargueraPR_2_FD_187281 | JGI IMG/M metagenome (GOLD analysis project Ga0207773, IMG submission 187281) | Aerobic enrichment media microbial communities from Bioluminiscent Bay, La Parguera, Puerto Rico - Tt and M1 (3) (SPAdes) | ecosystem: Environmental > Aquatic > Marine > Unclassified ... | reverse complement strand
AGGCCCGCCCGCCCCGCACCACGCTCGCTTGCACGCTGTTGGGCCACCAAGCCCCATTGACCTACGTTGAGCACGAGGCGGACGAGCCCCCGACCACTTGACACAAACCCACTTACGCTGGTGTCGCGCGGCGATGACCTCCCACACGTCGGGGCCGCCGGCCAGCGCGGCCCGCTGCCCGGCCGGCCCGTCGCGCAGCAGGATGCCGGGGTACTTCGCACCGTCGTACAAGCTCATGGGCCTACTCCTCCTCATCGAAGAGAAGTGCGGGTCCGTCGTCGGTGACTCCGTCGGGGAGCCGGCCGGCGGCGGTGAGCCGCTCGTACGCCCAGCGCCAGTCGTCGCAGCGGCTCCGCAGGCAGGACACGCAGACCTTGAGCGTCGGCGAGTCGGTGTGGGCGGCCAGCACGTCCCGGTAGACGGCGACGAGGTCCTCGCGGACCGGCACCGCCTCCCCGACGGACGGCCCGCTGCTCACCGCGCACCCGCGTAGTAGTGGTGCTGGCCGTTGGCCTGCCGCTGCGGGTCGAACCGGGCCTCGAACTGCTCGGTCTGCCATTCGCGCAACGCGTTACGCACCCGGTCGGCTTCGGTCCAGGCCATCCGCAGCTCACGGCGCAGCTCGTCGACCTCGTCGGCGACCCGTTCCAGGTAGCCGTACACCTCGTCAGGGTCGAGGCCGCCGCGCCAGCGGCGCGGCAGGAACCGCATGGCGCGCACCGCCGGCCCGGTCAGCCGCGATCGCCGTACGCCGTTGTGCCCGCTGTTGCTCCGGTGGTCGCCGCCGGTGACGGCCGCCAACCGGTGCCGTACGGTCGCCGCGTTGCGCCTGAACACGTTGTGCCTCCTTGGAGGAGAGAGAATCGTGGAGAGGCACCGGGGCGGGCGGGATCACGCCAACCGAGTTACGCGGCCCGCCGGCAGATGCATTTCTGTGGCATTCCTGGTGCACTTCTGTTGCATCGCACGCTGGCCTGCGAAAACAGGTGTGCGACAACTTACCCGCATCGCCGTGGAATTTCCACGCCAAGTCCAGCGGAAGAGTTATCCACAGCCCATTGCATCGATCTTGTAGATCTGTGTGTACTACGTGCACCGTGGACATTGGTCCGACGCGACGGGAGGGCGTCCAGGTGACGGCACGGCGGCACGACCTGGTCAGGCAGCGCAGGACGGCAGGCTTCAGCCAGGAAGGACTGGCCAGGCTCCTACAGGTCGATCGCACGACGATCGCCCGCTGGGAGCGCGGTGACACAGACCCACAACCAGCGGTACGGGCACGACTCGCCGAAGCCCTTGACCTGCCAATTGATCGGCTCGACGCACTGTTCAGCGCCGAGCCGACGAATCTCGCTCTGGACAGCACCGATTCCGGCGGTACGGTGGCATTTGGGGATACCGATGGAGGTGATCTTGTGAACCGCCGTGCTTTCGCGATCAACACTGCTCTCGCCGGCCTCGGCATCGCCACACCGCTGCGCGACTGGATTACATCGCCGCAGGTGCCGCAGCACCTCGGCATGGAGCACATGCACCAGGTCTCCGAGACGATCCTGGCCTTCCGGCGTGCCGACGCGGCGGTCGGCGGCGACAGCCTGTGCGACGTCGCTATCGCCATGCACCGCCGCCTCACCCGCTGGGAGCGCGAGGCGAGCTACAGCCGCCAGGTCGGCGAGGCCCTGCAAGACTGCCTCGGTGATCTGGAGGTCCAGACCGGCTGGCTCGCACTGGATGCCGAGCGCCGCCAGGAGTCCCGCCACTACCTGCACGAAGCCTTCGTCCGCGCCCGGCTCCGTGACGACCCCCGGCTTGAGGTGCGCGCGCTCCAGCAGCTCTCGATGCTGGTGCGGGATGCCAACCCATCGGAGGCGTTGCGCTTCGCTGATGCTGCCCAGCGGATCGCCGCGCCCTGGGCCACGCCCCGTCTAAAGACCCTCCTGCACCTGCGTTCGACGCTGGCCCACGCCAAGGCGGGCGATGCATCCGGCTTCGGACGCGAGCTGGTCAAGGCCAAGACCCAGTTCGACCGAGGGACGGCACTCGTCGACCCGCCATACCTCCAGTTCGTCAACACGTTGGAGATGACTGGTATCGAGGGCGCCGGTCATCTCGCCCTCAACCGACCAGACCGTGCATCCAGCCTCTTCGCTGAAGGTCTCGTGGATCCCGATCCCCTCTTTCGACGGAACCTCGTCCTTACCAGGGTTGACGTCGCAGATGCCCTGTACCAGCAGGGCGATTACGTCGAAGCCGGCAGAGTCGCGAACGACGTCGTGCCGGCCGTGGCCTCGATTGAATCCCGTCGGACTCGGAAGCGTCTGGCAACCCTGCGAGCCGACCTCGGGCGGACGGCTCCTCAAGTGCCGGCGGCTCGTGACTTCATCGAGGCGTACGACGCCGCAAAGGTCGCCTGATGGCGGTCGACGGTCTCAAGCTCGACGTCTACGACGCCGACCAAGCGAAGGAAATCCTTGACGACCTGGTCGCCGTCTACATCGAGATATACGACGAGCCGGCCGACGCGTTCCACGGCGAGGACCGCTACCGCAGGCAGATCAACGGGCACATGACCCTGTCCGGCTGGAAACTCGTCACTGGCAGGGACGGCAACGAACTCGTCGGCTACGCCTACGGCTTCCCACTCTCATCGGACCGCTGGTGGGCCGGGCTGCTCACACCCGTACCGGACGGCTTCACCGAGGAGGACGGGCAGCGTACCTTCGCGATCAGCGAGATCATGGTCCGCGAATCGTGGCGGCGGCGGGGCATCGCCCGCGCACTGCACGACGAGCTGCTCGGCAACCGGGAAGAGTCCAGAGCCACCCTGCTCGCCGACCCGAGGAACGCCCCGGCGCAGGCCGCGTACGCCTCCTGGGGTTGGCGCACCGTCGCCCAGCTTCGCCCCAACTGGGAGAACTCCCCCACCTACGACGTCCTCATCCGCCCGTAGCCCCATCGAGGTGACGCCCACGCACCCTAAAACGGACGCGTGAGGTATCTCAGCGTCACCTCGACAAAGGTGCGAACCGGCTGCGGGCACGGATGGCACTTGGATGTCGTATGATTTTCCTATGGTTACCACAGTCAACCTGCCGGACGGTCTGCACGCGCAGCTCAAGCAGATCGCTGAGACCGAGCACCGGTCGGCCAACGCCACCATCGTCGTCGCGATCGAGGAGTACGTCGCGAGGCACAGCAAGCGGTCCAAGGTGCGTGGGTTGGCCGCAGATGTGGCCGAGCGCCACCGGGAGCTGCTCGACCGACTGGCCCAGTGACCGTCTACCTCGACGTCGAAGACCTGCTGGAGATCGGCTCGATCGTCTTCGGCACCCCGGCCAAGGTCCGCGACTACGGGCTGCTCGCCTCGGCCGCCGCCCGACCGAGCACGATCGTCTTCGGGCAGGAGGCCTACCCCGACCTCGCGGGCAAAGCGGCCAGCCTGCTGCACTCGATCTGCGGCAACCACGCACTTGTCGATGGCAACAAACGCCTGGCGTGGGCCGCCGCGCTGGTCTTCATCAACCTCAACACCGGGACGCCGATCCCGGACGTCGATGTCGACCGGGCCGAGGCGTTCATGCTCGCGGTTGCCGACGGCAGTCTGCACGAGGTCGATGCGATCGCCGCTGAGCTACGGTGGCTCGGGGTCGTCGACTGAGGGTCCAGCTCAACCGGGACCAGGCTGGCCCAGGCCGCCGAGGTGCCCCCTGCTCAGTCTGCTTCGGACAGCAGTGCCTGCTCGACCCGGCTGAAGCGGATCCGTTCCTGCTCCAGGCGTACCGCCGGGCCGAAGGCGTCGGCGACCAGATCGGCGTACAGCGCCGACTCGGCCGGTGTCAACGCCGGCAGGACGGCGTTGACCGGACTCGCCTCCCGGCCCCAGTGCGGCCGGTTCGCCAGCAGGGTCGACCGGTCCATCAACATCGAACGCACCTGCGGAAACACCGCCCGCAGCCGGTCCAGGATCGCGAAGCCGTGGGTGTCGATGTCACCCCAGTAGACCAGCTCACGATCGGCCAGCCAGGGCACCGCGCCCAGCGCGCTCGCGGCGTACCCGCCACCGAGGATGGCGAGAGCGCCGTCGACCGGCGGCAGCGCCAGGTAGGTAATCTCGTTCTCCACGACGAACACCCGGGTCGCGGCGATCGGGACGGCGGCCAACTCCTCGGCCCGCACGGTCAGCTCCCGGTACGGCGCCAGCCCGGCCGGCGGGGTCGCGTCGAGCGAGCGGAGCCGCACGTACGCCGGTTTGCCGCGCAGCCGGTAGCGCTGCACGAACCGGCTCGGTGGATGCTCGGCAGCCACCCGCTCCGGCGGCAACTGCCGGTCCAGCAACTCGGCCAGCACCCCGCGATGCTGCTCGATGAACTTGGTGTCCACTCCGGGCACGTCGACCTGCCGCAGATAGCGGTCCGGTCCGCCGTACCGTTCGATCCAACGCACCGTGTCGACCAGCCGGTCCCACCGGTCTGCCTGCGCCAACGCCTTCATCGGATGGTCCGCGACCCAACCGGCGAGCGCCGGCGCGGCCCGGTGGGTCCGGTCGAGCAGCGCCGTGAACCGCTCCACCTCGCCGGCCACTCGTAGCAGCCGCCACAGCTGCTCCGCCCGCTCGATCACCACCTTGGCGGGCACCGTGTTGGTGCCGATCACCCGACCGCCGATGGTCTTCCACTCCAGCCGGACCAGCGTGTTGTCGATTTGCCGCCACCGGCTGAGCCAGTCCTGCGCGGCACCGAAGTCGGCCGCCAGCTCCGCCGAGGTCGGTGCCCGCAGCGGCAGCGCCACCGGCTGCCACGGCTCGCCCCGGGCCAGCGCCCGCAGGAACTCGCCCGCCGTCCAGCGCCGACGCAGCTTCTGCCGTACGTCGTCGAAGCTGCTCCAGGCCGCCGCCGCTCGCCGGCTCACCCGCCGACCCGCTCGTGATCCTGCCGGCGTGCATGATATTCGTCGATGGTCAGGCTCTGCAGCCGCGAGTAGCTGCCCTTCGGGTTGTCGACGAAACCGACCGCCGACACGTGCGGCTCGATGACGTGGATCTTCTGCAACGGGGTGACGATGAGCAGCTGCAACCCGATCCGGTCGAACAGCATCAGGGCGAACCGCGTGGACTCGTCGGAGCCGCGTCCGAACGCTTCGTCGATCACCACGAACCGGAAGGTGCCCGCGCCGGTCCCGCCCGCCGTGTCCAGTTTGAACTGGTACGCCAGGGACGCGGCGAGGATCGTGTACGCCAGTTTCTCCTTCTGCCCGCCGGACTTGCCACCCGAGTCGGTGTACGTCTCGTACTCGCTGTCGTCCTCGCGGTAGCGTTCGGTCGCCGAGAAGACGAACCAGTTGCGCACGTCAGTGACCCGCCGCGCCCACACCTTGTCGACCTCGGTCAGGCCCTCCCGCCCCTGGAACCGCTCGATGATCTGCTTGACCTGCAGGAACTTCTGCTCCGAGTACTGGTCGGAGTCGTCCGCGCCGAGCGAGTTGTCGGTGCAGGCCCGCAGGTCGGTGCGGAACTGCCGGATCTCCACGTTCGGCGTCGGGTTGCCGTCCAGCTTGATGTAGCGGCCGGCGTTGTAGTCGATGCCCACCAGCGACTTGTTGATGGTGTCGATCCGCTCCTGGATCAGGTCGGCCTGCTTGCGCAACTGCGAGTGGAAGCTGGCGATGTCGCGGATGGTGTTGGTGTTCAGGTACGTCTTGAACTCGGCCTCGAAGCGCGGCAGGTCGTCCTGCACCAGCCGGTCCCGCATCGCCCGGTACTCGCCGGCCGACTCGATCGAGTTGTCCAGCTCCGCGGTGTCCAACGGATACTTGCTGCGGAAGTCGGCCATCCGGCTGGCCGCCCGGGTGCTGGCCTGCTGCTGACGACGGGCGGCGTCGTCTCTGCGTCCGGCCAGGTCGCGATCCAGCTCGGCACCGAGCCTGTCGTACTCCTCCGGACTGCCCGGCACCGACGATCCGACCAGGACGGTCAGCGCGTCGAACACCGGCGTGGCGGCGGCGTAACCCGGCTCGGCCAGCAGCTCGGCGGCCTGCCGTCGGGCCAACTCGTCGCGCTCGATCTGCCCGCCGATCTTGCCGATCCGGCTGTTCAGTGTCTGGCGGTCCGATTCCAGGACCGTGATCCGGGCGTCGACCCGGTCCAGCTCGGCGGTCAGCCGGGCCAGCTCACCCGAGGCGGACTCCAGCCGCTGCTTTTCCCGGGTCAGCTGCCCGATCCGGGTTGCCGCCGACTGCCAGTCGATCTCGGTGGCGTCGACGAACTCGACCAGCTTGCTCAGCGTGTCACGCTGGCGGGACAGCCTGTCGAGCTGGCCGCGCAGCTGATCCCGCTCCGCTGCCGCCGCCCGATGCTCCTGGGTAACCTGCAACGCCTTGGCCAGCAGCGCCTCGATCTTCTGCTGCACGCTCCAGCCAAGAACGTACGTGCTGCGGTCGTCGATCCGGGACCGGTCGTCCTTCTCATGCCGGCCACCGGTGTCCTTGATCTGCCCCGCCCTGGTCACCGCTCGTTCGGCCCGGCGGAACTCGGTCACCGAGTCGACGCACTCGTAGCCGGCCCGCCGCTGCAGTTCCCGGGTCAGCCAGCCGCGCAGCGGCGACTCCTTGACCTCCAGCTTCGCCGACAGCGGCCGGTCACCGTACGGCTGCTGCGGCTGACGTGGCACGGACGCCGGCACCCGGTAGTAGACCAGCCGGCCGGACAGGTGATGGTTGTCCACCCAGTCGGCGACCGCCGGATAGTGCACGTCCGGCACCAGCAACGACAACGCGAACCCGCGCAACACCCGCTCGGCGGCGCCCTCCCATTGGGTCTCCGCCGCCCGCACCTGGATCAGCTCGCCGGCGAACGGCAACTCCGACTCGGGCAGCCGCAGCGCCGTGCAGATCGCCGACCGCAGCTCCAGGTTGCGGCGCGGAATGTTGCTGCGCCGCTCACGCAGGCTGCGCAGTTCGGCGTTGACCTCCTCGGTCTGCCCGCCCAGCTCCCGCACCCGTACCTCGGCGTCGGTGAACGCGTTCTGCGCATCGGCCTGGGCCCGATCGCCGACGGTCGACGCCTCGGCGACCTGATCGCGGCGGGCGGTGAACTGCTCGATTGCGTCGATCTCCGGCAGCCCGGCCTCGGTCAGCAGCAGGTTGTACCGGTCGAACCGCTTGCGGCGCTCGCCGCGTACCCGCTCCTGCTCGCCGATCTGGCGTTGCAGGTCGGCGATCCGGTCGCCGCCGTGCCCGGCTCGCTCCAGGTCGAGGCGGCGGTGCTCGGCGCGGCGTTCCGTCAACTCGTCGATCACCCCGGTCAGCGCCGCCTGCTGCTCGTCGCGTTCCTTGCCGTGGGTGGCGATCCGGGTGTCGAGCAGCTCGACCTTGCCGCGGGCGCAGAAGTAAGGCAGGGCCGCCCGGTGCGCCGCCAACTCGTCGACCTGTCGGCCGTGCGAGTCGTACTGGTCGCAGGCGTCCAGCAGCGGACGCAGGTCGGCCAACTGCTCACGGGCCCGGACCACGGCCGAGTGTGCCCTGGTCAGATCCTCGAAGTGGGCGACCAGCCGCCGGATCCAGTCCCCGGCGTCGAACGGCTCCAGCATGTGGTTGCGGACGAAATCGTTGAGGTCACCGACCGCCTTCATCGACACCGTCTGGTGGAACAGGTCCATCGCCTGGTCGGAGGCGATGCCGAGGCGGCGGCGGAAGTCCTTGCCGTACTCGGGGAAGTGGTCGTAGAGCTTGGCCCCGGCGGCGCGCAGCCGCTTGCGCAACGCGGTGATCTCCGGGCCGAAGTTGACGAAATGCTCCGCGATGGTGAGATCGACGTTGGCGACAACGAAGAACCGGTCCGGCTGGCCGGCGTTGCCCTCCCGCATCCAGAACACCTGGGCCAGTGTCACCGTCGCCCCGGTGCTCTGATCGGCGAAGACCCCCAGCAGCACCGAATAGCTGTCGGTGCCGCGCAGCCCGACCGGCCGGGACGCCCCGGTGGCCTCGTCACGCTCCGACTTGTAGTAGCCGAGCATGTACGAGCGCAGCGACCGCTCACGCGTCTCCGCCCCGGCCGCCTTGTTGTACGAGATCTTGTGCGCCGGCAGCAGCAGGGTGGTGATCGCGTCCACGATGGTCGACTTGCCGGAGCCGATGTCGCCGGTGAGCAGCGCGTTCGCACCGCCGGGCCGCAACGTCCAGACCCGGCCGTCGAAGGTGCCCCAGTTGCGGACCTCCAGCCGCTGCAGTCGGAACCCGACGGGCGGCGGTGCCGAAGCGTCGTCTGCCCTGGTGTCGGTCATCTCTCTTCCTCCGCACCGGAGCCGGCACCCGGCGCGTCGCCACCTGGCGCGTCAGACCGAGCGCCGGTGAGTTCGGCGGCGTACTCGGCCAGCCGGGCGTCGAAGTCGGCCAGCCACTGCCCGTCCACGTACGCCTTCAGAATGCGCCGCACCTCGTAGCTGGCGTCGCCGTCCTTGACCTTCCGCAGGAAGCCCAGATCGACCACCTTGCCCAGATGGGCATCGATCTGATCGACCAGCCGGGCCTCGCTCACCGACGTCGGCAGGAACGTCGCGAGCATGTCGATGATCTGCTGGCGGGTCAACACCAGCCGGGTGTCGGCGTTGTCGGCGTCGAACTCGGCGAGCTTCTTGCGCAGCAGCGCCAGCAGCAGGCTGACGTGGAACGACAGCGACCGCCGGGGGATCAGCCGGGGGATCGCTGACGCCTGCGCGTCGTCCGGGTCCTCGTCGCGGGAGCGTAGGTACGCGTACCCCTCGGCCTCGTCGACGACGACGGTCAGCCCGATCACCGCAACGTAGTCACGCACCTGGGCCTGCAGTTGCGTCAGGTGCTGCCAGGGCACCGGGTGGGCGTCGCGGTAGAGCACCCCCTTCATCAGCTGGGTGACGGCCAGCGACAGGTTCGGCTCGGTCGGTCTGGTAGCGGCGGTCAACGCTCGATCACCTCCCTGGCGACGGGGCCGGCACCGCCGCGGACGAAGGACACCGCCGGCAGTACGGCCGACCGCAACCGGCCGTCGTCGTCACGCCAGCGCACCTGTTCCTGCCGCTGCTCGTCGAAGAGCACGTCGAACTCCGGATCCCGCAACGACAGGTAGGTGACCAGCTCGGCCAGGCCCTGCTCCAGCGGGTGCCGGGCCAGCAGGTCGGGCAACGAGACCTGGGACGCGCCGGCCAGTTCCCCGCGTACCGTGCCACGCAGCCGGGTCGGGTCGACGTACACCTGGTCGAACAGCGCCGAGACGTCGAGGGTGACCGGGCCGGTGTCGCCGTCCGCGTCGCTGCGCAGCGCCTGCTTGGCCCGGGGCCGGTAGAGCGGCCGTTCCATCGGCAGGGTGATCTGCGGCGCGTTGGCGTCGATGTCGTGGCGCAACCCGCCGAGTGGCTGGTCGCGCAGCGCGATCGCGTGCGACTCGATGCTGCGCAGGAGATCCATCACCCGGCGGTTCTCCAGCCAGACCTGGTCGTCGAGGAACCGACGCAGCTGCTCGGAGAGCATCCGTACGGTGGCCTGGGTGCGTTCGGCCGCGTCCAGCCAGTCGTAGTGGATGCGCCGCATCCGGGGATCCGGATCACCGATCGCGTCGAGCTGCTGCACCTTGGCCAGCAGGTCGCTGAACTCCTCCTGCCGCTGCGGGGAGAGCAGGAAGTCGTAGAAGGCGTGGAAGGTGCGACCCTGGTCGGATTCGGCGATGCTGTGCCGGCTGCCGACCACCTCGTCCAGCAGGTCACCCTTCGACCCGTTCCAGGTGGCGATCTGCTCGCGCAGCGACCGGTCCAGTGCCCGGAAGTTCGCCTCCACCTCGCGGAAGTCACCGAGCAGGCCACGGGCGGTAGTGACGAACTGCTGGTATCGGTCGCGCTGGGCAGCCGGCTTCAGCAACTCCACCTCGCCGGCATTGACCCGCTCGATCTCGGCGTCGATCTCGGCGCGCCGGGCGTACAGCTCGGTCAGCCGTACGTCCGGGTCGGTCTCGGCGCCGAAAACCATCTGGCGCAGCAACTCCAGCACGATGTTGAGGCGCGACTCGGTGCCGACGAAGGCCCGCCCACGCAGCGACTGCACCCAGGCCAGGGCCCGCTCGACCGCCGGGGTGGCGTCAAAGAAGACCTCGTCGGAGCCGGGCGGGTAGTACTTGCGCAGCCAGCCGACCTCAGGCTGGGCCCAGTCGTCCAGGTACGCCTTCGCGCTGCGGGGGAAGGTGCCTTCGCCGAGCCGGTCGTTGAGCGCCTGCAGATCGTCGGTGAGTCGGCCGGCCAGCTCTGTGGCGGAGATCGACCGGATGTTCTCCTCGACGAACACCCGGCCGAGAAATGCCAGTACCAGCGCAGCATGGTCGGCCCGGAGCAACCGCCAGCCCGGGTCGTTGCGTCGCAACCACTCCAGGTCGTCGAACTCCACGGCTGTCCTCACGCTCGGGCGGTTGGTCAGCCACCCATGTTACGGAGCGCCCACGACACGGGCTGATCCTGGACAGGTCAGGATCGTCTTCCACGCTCCCTCGCGGCGAATGTCGAGGCGGGTATGCAATCAGCGAATTGACAGCGGCCCGCAAACTGACAGTGCAGGTAGCCCCGGCCGGATCGGCCGAGGCTACCTTTTGGCGGGACAGATCAGGTGGACGGGACGGATCAGGCCGGTGAAAGGCCTTCGGCGTAGTCGTACAGGCTCTTGATGTCGTTGTCGAAGTACGGGCCGTCGAACTGACCGTTGCCCGGGTTGTCACCGTGGCTGACTACGCTGTTGATGTACCCGTAGCCGGTCGAGTCGTTGTACTCCTGCAGCCAGGGTCCACCGCTGGAACCGTACGTCATGTTGCAGTACATCCGAATCTGCTGGCCACCGGCGTTCCACGTGGTGCCCTGGCAGTAGTACTGGCTCTCACCACCGCCCAGGTTGGACGGGTAGCCGAGGGCGGTGACCGAAACGCTGTAGCTGTAGTTCCAGCGCAGTCCGTGGCCGCCGACGGTGTCGACGACCTTCAGGCCGTAGGTGCCACCGTTGTTCATGATGGCGATGCCCATGTCCTCGGCGTAGCTGCCGCTGTTGATCCAGGCGGTACGGGTGTTGAGGCTGTACGCCACGAAGGTGCCGTACGGCCGCGAGCCGTTGCGGTACCGCGGGACGAACTGCCAGTTGCTGTACCACTGCCCGCCGGGGCCCTGGTGCACGCAGTGACCGGCGGTCACCACCAGCCGCCGCTTGCCGCTGGCGACGGTGCTCGCCGAGCAGGAAGCCCTGCCCCCGGTGGGGGTGGTGAAGTAGACCTTGCCGACGGCCTGCGACTCGTTGAGCAGCATCCCGACGTCGCCGCCGGTGCCGATGCTCGGCGCGACCGGTGCCACCGCACCCGCCGGCCCGTCGGGCTTGGCCACCCGCTCAGTCGATTCGGTGCCCTTCGCCGACCTCGCGAACGTCAGATCGACGGCAGACGCCATCCGCTCCTCGGTCCAGTAGTCGCTGACCTCCTTCGCGATCTTCGCGTTGGTGATCGCCCGGCCGTCGAGGGTGCGGGCGATGGCGCTCGTGTTGCCGTCCGACTTGAACGGCGACGACTCCGCCTGGGCGGCCGGCGCGCCGGTGACCACCAGCGTGAGTGCCAGGCCGGCCATTGCCGACCAGCGCAGTGTGGATTTCAAGAGACCCTCCCTTGTCTTGGTACCCATCTGGGCGCTAGCAGCGTATTGGCAAATTTCCATTGATCACAACGGAAGTAAAATGACTGATCACGGACACTCGCGAAACCCGCCGCTTGAGCTGGGTAGATGTCCACCAGAATCATTGGATCCAACTTCACCAAACGCTTCGACATCATGTGAGCAGGGAGCACCACAGAGAAGCAGAGATTTTACGTCTCATTTATCCCATAGCATCGCGAAATACATCCGAAATACAAGCCACGCGAGTTTCCGGACCCAGCGCCGAACATTTGTGGCAGGAATCAGACAGCGTGTTTCAGAACTGACCGGTAGCAGTCAGAAGAGAGCCCGTCGACAACGGAGGGAACGAACGAACCAGGCCGACCCGGTCGGCCTGGTCGATCTAGTTGATCTGGTCGACCGGGCTGTCCGGGGCGACCGGGCCGAGCACGACGGTGCCATCCGGCTCTACCCACCAGCCCGGGTTACAGGCGACCTCCCAGACCGTGCCGTTCGGGTCGGCGAAGTGCCCGTGGTACCCACCGAACTCGGCCCGCTGGCCCGGCTTGAGGACCGTCCCGCCAGCCGCCCGCGCCTCCGCCAGCACCCGGTCGACGTCGTCCGGCGTCGGCACGTTGTGCGCCAGCGTGAACCCGCCCGGCCGGGTCACCACCGCCGCAGCCGGGTCGATGTCCCGACCGAAGGCGTCCGCGTCGAACAGGCCGAGCATCAGGCCCGGCCCGATCTGAAAGAAAATGATCTCGTCCGGTACGTCGAGCGTCGGACGCCAGCCCAACCCGTCCCGGTAGAAGCGCCGCGCGGCGGCCAGGTCGGCGGTGGCCACAGTGATGAAGTGAACCTGCTGCCGCACTGCCGGCCTCCCCGCTTCGACGAACTGATCCCGATCACCGACCAGACTGCCACGAACAGGTCAGCATGACTGGTCGACCACGCCTCACCGGGGCGGCGGGTAGCCGTACTGCTGGTGGGCGAACTGTTGCACGGCGGCGAGCTGGGCATTCGCCTCCCCGATGAGGTCGGACGCCTCCGCCGTCGCCGCCGCCAGGCCCTCCTCGTCGTCGGCGAACCGGCGCTGCGCGTCACCCATCACGTCGTGCACCAGCTGGACCGCCCGGTCCACATGGCCGACAGCCAGATACAGCCGGGCCAGGAACAACGCCTCGAAGGTGAGCCGCGGATCCTGCCAGCCCGGACGACGGCGGGCCCGACGCAACAGCTGCTGCTGCTTCTCGATCGCCTCGAAGCCCAGGCCGCGCTGAGCCAACCGCTCAGCACGGCGGGCCAGTACCCGCAGGTCGTGCTCGACGTCGCGGGGTGCCGTCCCGGCCGCGACGAGGACGAGCAACGCCCCGAACAGCGCGACGTAGACGCCGACACCCGGGCCGATGTCCAGTCGGTCACCGTCCGGTCCGGCGACATCGCCGATCTCGGCGTGGTTCAGCACTGCCCAGGCGAGGGCCAGCAGGCCCGCCCCGGCCACCGTCACCTGCTGCCACCTGCGCGCCCGGCCCAGGCCGTACCACCCGGCGACGACCAGCGCGACGAGCCCGGCCAGCAGGGTCACGAACGCGTCCCCGCCGGAAAGTCCGGCCCGCGAGCCCAGCGCCGACCCGTCGGTGGCGGTCTCCACCGCGCCATAGGTGACCGCGCCAGCGTCCGGACCGGCGACCCAGGGCAGCACCGACCCGAGCACCAGCAGCAGTCCACCGCCGGCCGCCGATCCGGCGGTGAGCAGCCCGCGCAGCGGTAGGCGTACCCGGTTGACGAGATTCAGTACGGCGCTCGTCATGACGGCAGCCGGATCAGGTCGGCGGTGGCGGTCACCTGAGTGACGTAGCAGACCACCGGCACCAGCAGCACCGCCGCCGGCATCAGGATGATCCGCGCCGGCAGTCGCAGCGGGGTCGGCTGCAGCCGCGCGGCCAGCACGCCCAAGCTGCCCGGGACCAGGATCAGCAGGGTCACCACCGACAGCAGGTAGCGGGCCGGGCTGTCACCCGGTGCGGGGAACAGTGGTGCCAGCAACGACTCCTCAGCCAGCCAGGTGGTGCCCCGGGCCAGCCCCACGACGACCGCGACCAGCACGATCACCGGCAACGCCAGCAGGAACAGATCCCACAGCCAGCCGATGCCGATGCCGCTGGCCGGGCCGGCACCCAGCCGGCGTCCGCCGCTGGACCGCTGTCTCTCCTCCAGCCGCCGTTGATCTTCATGCCGCTGGCGTTCCTGCTCACGCCGGTACGTCTCCTGCTCGGCACCGGCCCGCCCGCCCCACCGGGCGCTGCTGAGCTCGGACTCGCTCAACGACTGAAGCGGCTTGTCCGGGTCCATCGACGTCGCCCCCTACCCATCTGGTCACTCACGGGTCATGCACTCACGGTCATGGTCGGGCCGCCCGGCTGGTCGCCCGCTGCCGGAGGATCAGGGTGACGAGGCAGACCAGCAGTCCGGCAGCCGGGCCGACCAACCCTGCGACGGCGGCCCGTCCATCCGGCTCGGGCGGCAGTGGGCCGACCGCGAACCCGGCCACGCCGTCACCGGCGTACCGCTCGGCGTCAGCCAGCGCCACCCGGTACTCGCCCGGGGCGAGCGCCATCTCGCCGACGCTCCAGCCGAGCAACTGCGCCGCCCCGGTCGTCACCCGGTGGTCGTAACCGTAGGCCGGCCCGACCAGCACCGGCTCGCCGTCGGCCGTCGTCACCTCTACCTCGATCAGCCGGGGCGGGGCGGCGTCGATCAGCCGCTGGACCGCGTCGGGGCGGTCGGCCCCGGCGATGGTCTCCAGCCAGACGCCGTACTCGCCGCCGTCGGCGACCTGGACGGTGACGGTGTCGTCGATCGCCGCCCGGGACAGGTCCACGGCGGCGGCGTCGCGCTGCGACTTCGCCGTGTACCCGTACCCGAACAGTCCGACGAAGCCGGCCACCCAGAGCGCCAGCCCGGCAACGTACCACCAGCGGCTCGGGCCGAGTCGGATGAAGAACGGCCGAGGATTCACTGCCTGACCCTCCCGCCGCAGCTCACGTAGATCTCCCGCAGCTCACGTTGATCTCCACCGGTCAAGGTGCCCATCCGATCAGCTGGTCGCCGAACTGCCCGGCGCCCTGGCCAACCAGGGCGACCGGTTCCGGGTCACCACCGGTCGAGGCGACAACGTGGAACTCGGTCACGTCCGGGTCCTCGGCAGACCCGGTGGTGAACAGGATCCGCTCCGCCGACGGGTCCAACCCGAGCTGCCCGATCGCCCGCCGCCAGGGCGGCGTCTGCTCGGCGATCAAGGGCTGCTCGGCGAGCCGCTGGCCGGTGATGGTGAGCCGGTAGATCTGGTCCTGGCCGGTGGCCAGCAGGGTCTCATCGTCGATCCAGCTGACCAACTCGTAGCCGGGCGACTCGAACTTGGGCGCCTCGGCGATCTGGTACGGGTCGCCGATCTGCGCACCGGCCCCCGCCAGGACGTACTTGGCGCCGACGGTCCCGTCAGGGGTGACCACCAAAACCTTGCCGTCCTCGTAGGTGGGCACCGGCACGTCCGAGTCGGGGAAGTAGAACGGCTGGCCGACGACCGTACGGGGCATCTTCGCCTGGATCTGCTCCTCGTGGCGACGGTCCTCACCGTCCAGCCCGACCGACATCAGTCGGGTCGCACGGTTCTGGTACTGCCAGTACCAGAGCCGCCCGGTGCCGTGGTGTACGGCCGGCTGGGACTGCACGGCCTTGTCCGGTACGGACTCGCCGTAGCCGGACAGGTCGGTGAAGGATCCGTCCAGCGAGTGCAGCCCTACCCGGGTTTCGAAGCCGATCGGTTCGGCGCGTTCCTTGCGGACCACCACCAGGTGCCGGTAGTCGGGGGTGAAGTCCTCCTGCCGCAGCAGGCTGCTCAGCACGTCCTGGACAGGATGGTCGGCGTACACCTTGGGGGTGAACCGCCAGTTCTCGGTCACCGCGCCGTCGATGGTGACGCTGTAGACGACGATCTCCTCATCGGTCAGAGTTTGGGCGAACACCGCACCGGGGGCGAGGGTGCTGCGGGCGACCGCCGCGTCGCCCTCGGCGAACGACACCGGCTCGGGCGACGCGGACGGTGACGGCTCCGCCGACGCGGTCACGGTGGCGTCCGCAGCGGCCTCCGTCGGCGCGGCCTGGCCTTCGTCGTCGGCCGGGCCGCCGCCGCAGCCGGCGAGCAGACCGAGCGCGGCCGCGGCGAGTACGGCCGCCGCCCGGTATCGGATCGCAGTCCTTGATGGATTCGCGGTCGTCTCCATCAGCAGACCCGCGATCCACGTTCCTGGCCGGCAGGGCTCTCGTTCACCAGGTCCAGTGCGGCGGTGGGCTCCGGGTTCGGCAGGTCGTCGCGTCCTTCAGGAGTCACCGGGGCCCCGTTTCCCGTCGCGTGCGAAACGAAGAAAGCCTCCCCGCCCCATTCCAGCCAGAGATAGCACTTCGTGAAGGCCATGTCGGCCTGCACCTTCCACTGCCCGTCCACATCGACCGGCTCGCCGAGACCCGCGTAGCCCGCGTCGGTCAACGCCTGCACAAACTCGTCGCGCTCCGCTTCGCTGTTGACTCCACCAGCACCGATGAGGCCACAGCCGGTCAGGGACAACCCCATTGATATCGCAGAAATAGCACACAGCTGCTTGCTGGAACGCATATTTTCCGACCCCCACGAATCACCCGGTCACCGGGAATCCCAGCTCCTCAAGAACCCCGGCCCGTCACCGTACCGCCCCGAAACAAGAGCATTCGACGGCATGGTGACCCGGATCACAAAGACCAACACCGAACGGGCCAAAGATCACGAACAATCGGCGGCCGACCCACACGAACCGCTTACGCATCAGTCATCCGTTTGGTCAACCGCTTGTTTGGCTGGGCCACGGGGCTGAGGAGGGGGACGGCCAGTTCGATCCAGCGTCGGCAGACTCCGGGCCACCGTGGTTCGGCACCGCGCAACCACAGAGCCGACAATGGTCCGGAGCCGGTCCGCCCACCGGCAGGAGGAGAGTCGGGAAGATGGCGTTGCTGAACCCCACGCGACTGACCGGCCGGCCGGCGGCGGTCACCGTCGGCGACCAGTCGATGTCCGGCGACGACCTGCTCGAAGCCGCGACCGCCGTCGCCAGGCAGATCGCCGGCGCCGACACCGTCGCGGTCGACGCCACGGCCAGCCTCGACACGGTCGTCGCGCTCACCGGTTGCCTGCTGGCCGGCACCACACTGGTCCCCGTACCGCCGGACGCCGGTCCGGTCGAACGCGGTCACATCCTGCGCGACTCCGGCGCTCAGCTCCTGCTTGGCCCCGACCCGACGAGGCCGGTCGGGGGCGGCCCCGACCGGGGCGACTCGGACCTGGCCGGCTCCGGCCAGGGTGGCTCCGCCCGGGGCGGGCCCGGCCAGCGTCTGGCCGTCGGACCCGACACCCCCGCGCTGATCCTCTACACCAGCGGCACCACCGGCGCGCCGAAAGGTGTACCGGTGACCAGCGCCAACATCGCCGCCGACCTCGACGCCCTCGCCGAGGCCTGGGCATGGACGCCGGACGACACCCTGGTCCACGGCCTGCCGCTGTTCCACGTACACGGCCTGGTGCTCGGCGTCATCGGCGCGCTACGCGTCGGCTGCCGGCTGGTGCACACCGGCCGGCCCACCCCTGGGGCGTACGCCGCCGCCGGTGGCACGCTGTACTTCGGCGTACCGACGATCTGGTCCCGGATCTGCGCCGACCGGCCCTCCGCCCGGGCGTTGCGCGCCGCCCGGCTCCTCGTCTCCGGTTCGGCGGCCCTGCCCGCCCCGGTCTTTCACACCCTGGCCGAGCTCACCGGGCAGGCACCGGTCGAACGGTACGGAATGACCGAAACCTTGATCACGGTCAGCAGCCGCGCCGCCGGCGAGCGGCGACCCGGCTGGGTCGGTACGCCGCTCGCCGGCGTACACACCCGGCTGGCCAGTGAGGACGGCGAGCAGTTGCCGGCGGACGGCGAAACCATCGGCGAGCTGCAGGTTCGCGGCCCGATGGTGTTCGACGGCTACCTCGGTGCCGCCGGGCGCGGCGACTTCACCCCGGACGGCTGGTTCCGCACCGGCGACGTCGCGGCGATCGACCGGGGCGGCTGGCACCGTATCGTCGGCCGCGCCTCCACCGACCTGATCAAGAGCGGTGGTTACCGGATCGGTGCCGGCGAGGTGGAGAACGTGCTGCTGACCCATCCGGCGGTACGCGAGGCGGCGGTCATCGGCGCACCCGACGCCGACCTCGGGCAACGGGTCGTCGCGTACGTGGTGGCCGAGGGCGTGTCCCCGCAGTCGCTGATCGACTTCGTGGCCACCGAACTCTCCACCCACAAGCGGCCACGCGAAGTGCGCATCGTGGACGACCTGCCACGCAACGCGATGGGTAAGGTGCAGAAGAAGCTACTGCACGACGACCGCCGGTGACATCCGGCCACTACCGACAGTCACCACATCGACATCAGCCGAACGGCTGATGTCGAGCGTTCAAGGCCGGTGCCATAAGTTTTCTTTACTTGCGGCTCAAGAAATCATCATTTCTGGCGCTGAAGTTGATTCTTGATTGAACCGCTCCCTAACGTATGCGTATGGCCCGGGACGACCAGTCGTCCGCTCCCGGTAAACCCCCCGCCGGCACCGTCGTGCCCGAGCCTAATACAGACATCCCAGTACGGTGAGCATTCGGAAGGTGTGCACATGGGACAACCGGCTCACAGACGCGCCGCCAGACCCGCGAAGGGCGGACGGGCGCGCCGCGCCGTCATCGCGGTCGCGACCCTGTCCGCCTTCGGGGTCCTGATCGCTGTCAGCCAGATCTCCAGTGCTGGAACGGATCGCAAGGCCAGCGAGCAGGTCAACGGACTCGATGTGCTCGGTACCGGATGTGACGACAGCTCGTTGGAGCCGCACGACGGTTTCCAGGTGGGCAGCCGCTGCGTCTCGACGGCGTTCGGCGAGGTCGGTGCGGCAGAGCAGAACCCGACGCTGCTGATCACCGAGTCGCCGGAATCGGTCGGCGTCGGCGAACCGTTCCAACTACGGGTCAGCACCCGCAATCTGGTCCGGGACCGCTTCCTGCCGGCGGCTCAGGGCGGGTACTACGTGGAGTCCGCGCTGCTGACCGGAGACGGGCTGACCCGCGGCCACTTCCACACCGCCTGCCGAATGCTGACCAGTACCACCGAGGCACTCGACCCGGAGCCGGTGCCGGCCTTCTTCGTCGCGACCGAGGACGGTGGCGGCGGTGCCGAGCCGGACGTGGTCACCATCCAGGTGCCCGGGCTGCCTCAGGAGGGAATCGCCCAGTGCGCATCGTGGGCCGGTGACGGATCGCACCGGATCCCGATGATGCAGCGGGCCAACCAGACTCCGGCGATCGACGCCGTCCGTATCAAGGTGCGAGCCGGCGGAGCCGAGGAACCCCCAGCGGAGGAGCCCCCGGCCGAGGAACCACCGGCCGAGGAACCACCGGCCGAGGAACCGCCCGCAGAGGAACCACCCGCAGAGGAACCACCGGCCGAGGAACCACCGGCCGAGGAACCGCCCGCCGAGGAACCACCGGCCGAGGAACCGCCCGCCGACGAGCCACCCGCCGAGGAGACACCGGCGCCGGCCAGCCCCGAGGCGGAGATCACCGACGATCCGGCACCGCCGACGCAGGACGCCGAGCCCACGCCGGAGCCGACCGAGACCGCTGCCGAAGAGGAAAAGGAAGCCGACCCGACCCCAGAGCCGACCGCACAGCCGAGCGCGGACCCGAGCCCGACTGCCGCCGCCGGTGGAATCAATGCACCAGCCGTGGACAACCTCGCAAACGAAGCGGACGCTGACGACTCAGCCAGTCCGCTGGCACTGACCGGTGCTAACACGATGAACTTCCTGGTCGTCGGCCTGGTGCTGATCGTCGGCGGAGTGATTCTCGTCCACCTGACCCAACGTCGCCGCTACCCGAACCGGGAGCGCTGACGGACAACAAGCTCCCACACCACACAGCTGTGCCCACTGCGCTCAACCGCGCGGTGGGCACAGCTGTCCCGCCCCAGGTCGTCGGGCCGCACGGCTCAGGCGCTGAGCTGGACCGTCAGCTGGTAGTCGTCGATCAACCCGGTCAGTACGCTCGCCCCTGCCTGGTCGACCACCTGCCAGACCACGGACACCACGTGGTTCCCCTGGCCCACCCGCCGGCAGGCCTGGGTGGCGTTGGACTGCCCGATGTCCGTGGTGAACATCAGATCGTTGTCCGGCGGCATCGGAACACCGTTCAGCAGAATCTGCACCCGCAGGAAGTCCGCTGGCGTTGCGAAGGTGTTGGGCTGCCCGGTCAGGCGCGCCTCGGCGTCGAAGGTCACCAGGACCTGTGCGCTGTTTCCGGCCGGCACCACGAACGGCACCGCCGCGCCGGGCAACGGCACCGGATTGGCGGTCTCCGCGACGGATACCGGTGTGTCGTTCAGGCGGACCAGGCTCGCGATCTGAGCACCCCCGTTGCAGGCCGCCGGACCGTCGCCGTCGGCCGCGTAGGCTGCGTCCACTTCGGCGGCTGCGTCCACCTTCAGCGGCTGGGCTGCGGACCGTGCGGTCGCCGGCAGCTGCTTCAGCAGCACACCGCCGAACGCCAGCAGGACCAGCACCGCGATGATCGGGGCACGTCGCTTCCTCATGACTGTTCTCCTCTGTGTAGCGCCGGGATGCCGGCGGTGGCGAGCAGGTTGGCAGCACAGGGTCACGGCCGGATCAGGGACCGGTGGTTCACCATGACGCCACCGTGACGGATTTCCGCACCATGGGCACGCCCGAGCGGAGATCCGATCACGAGGAGCGCAACATGATCAGCAGGGTGTGGCGGCGGCGGATAGCCGCCCTGTCAGCTACGGCGGTCACGCTGACCGGTACGGCGGTGACCGGCGGGACTGGGAACCCGGCGGCAGCGGCCCGGCCGGGCGGGCTGCCGGATCTGGCCGTACTCGCCAGCAGCCATGACCACAGCGGGGTGAAGACCGTGACCGTGCACTGCCCTGACCCCGGGCAGTCGGTCTACGGGGCGGGTGCCCGGATCATCGGTGGTGCCGGTGGCGTCGTACTTACCGCGATGGCCCCTGACCAGACGCTGTCGTCGGTTACCGCCTCGGCCGCCGCCCGGACCGGTCACGACAGTGCCTGGTCGGTGTCCGCGTACGCCGTCTGCGACGTCTCGTCCGACCCGCCGCAGCGTACGGTGGCGACCGCCGTCGACGGCACCACCGCCACCGCCACCTGCCCCGACCGGACGCAGGTCACCGGCACCGGTTTCCGGGTCGACGCCGACGTCGACCTGTCGTACGTCGACGAGGTGGCACCCGACCGGGATCTGCGCCGGGTCCGGGTGCACGCCGGCGGCAGCACGCCGACCCGGGTCGTCGCGTACGCGATCTGCAAACGGCCGACCGCGGTCGACGGCTCGCTCGGTGCCCGACTGACCGCGACTACCGCGACCGACGACGCCTGGCCGAAGACGGCCATCGTCGACGGCTCCGGCACCGACCAGCGGGTGTACGGCGTCGGTGCCTCAGTCCGCGGCCAGGGCGTACTGTTCCTCACCGCGCTCGTCCCCGACCCACTGCTGAACCTCGCCGGGGGACGGGCTGATCGGGGCGTCGGAACGGATCCGCTACGGCACGACGGGCACGAGGACGACGGGCACGAAGACGACGGGAAAGGCGAACTCACCAGCTACGGCATCCTGCTTCATCCCACGTTCCACTGAGTCCGTCCCACGTTCTCAGTGAGCGACACGGGGCTGCGGCCGGGCCGGCACCAGCAGGGTCCGGTCCGGTGGCCGTACCCCGATCGCCCGCATCGCCTCGGCGTACCGGTCGAAGGCGCGGCGGGCCTCGCCGTGCTGGCCCGCCGCGACCAGGGCACGGACCAGCGCGCAGTGAGCCGGCTCGTCGTACGGGTCCCGCTCCAGCACCCGCAGCAGGTAGCCGGTCGCGGCGGCCGGTCCGGCGACGGTCCGACTGGTCCGGGCCAGCATGCGCAGCAGACTCAGGTACGCCGCCCGCACCTCCTCCCGCAACGGACGGGACCAGTCGTCGTACGGTTCGTCCTCGAACACGTCCGCGCGGTACTCCCGGTCGGCGGCGAGGAACATCGCCCGTGCCGGCACCGTCATCCCCCGCTCCAGGAGCCGGCGGCCGTGGGCCACCTGTGCCAGGAAATCCTCCACGTCGACCCGCACCGTCGTCAGGTCCAGGGCGATGCTGCCCTGATCAGCGACGATGAACCAGTCGGGACCGAAGTCCTTCGCCGGGTCAAGGACGGCGCGGACGATGGACAGCAGCACCGACAGCCGGTGTCCGGTGCGTTCCGGGTCGTCCGCCGGCCACAGCAGCTCACTCAACTCGCTGCGGGGTACCGGTCGGCCGCGTCTAGCCACCAGGATCCGGAGCAGGTCCCGGGCCTTGCGGGACTGCCACTGCGAAACCGGCACGGGTCGTCCGGAGAGCCGGACCTCGAACCGGCCCAGTGCCCGGACGACGACTTCACCGGCGGCGGTCGGGCCGGCACCGGAGGTCGGCCGGGCGTAGGTCGCGGCCAGGCTCGCCGGCCGGTCCGCCCGAGCGCCGGCCGCTGCCAGCCGCTCCGCCGCCAACAGCCCGCCGAGCCGGTCGTCGGTGCTGGCGGCCGGCAGCTGACCGAGGGCGACAAGGAGGCGGGCCGCCTCCACCTCCGCCCCGGCACCGGTCCAGATCGCGTACGCCTCGCGCAGCGCGTCGCGTACCCGGGCGGGATCGGTCTCTGCGGCGGCGCGCAACTCCAACGCGTCGGCCAGCCCGGCGCGGTCCCGCTGCGCCCCCGCCACCCGGGCCGCCTCGTCCGCGGACGCCGCGGCACCGGCGGTGTCACCGTCGTACCGCGCCACCCAGCCCTGCGCCAGCAGGGCCGGCACCACGATCTCCTCGGCGGCGAGGTCCCTGGCCCGTTCGGCGTGGACGGCGGCCGCCTTGACGTCGTCGGGCAGTACCGCCAGCGCCAGCCCGGCCAGCGCCGGCACCAGGACATACCTGTTGCCGGTGTCCTCACCGACCCGGACCGCTTCCTCGTACCCGGCGCGGGCCTGCTCCCGCCAGCCCCGACGGCGATACAGCTCAGCAAGTCCCAGTACGGCGTTCGCGAACCGGCGGGACCCCTTGCGCTGGTAGTGCGCCGTCGCGGTCTCGTACCGCGCCGCCGCCTCGTCGTAGCGCCCGAGCATCGCCAGCGCGTCGGCTTCGTTGCTGGTGGCGATGGCGCGCAGGCTCGGCGAGGCGGCGACGGCCGCGTACCGGGCGGACAGTTGCGCGGCCGCCAGCGCATCCGCGTACCGCGCCGTGCGCAGCAGCTGGTAGGTGCGGTTGGTGTGGATCCGGGTCAGCAGCAGGACGTCGCCGGTACGCTCGGCGATCGGCTGGGCGAGGGCGAAGTGTTCCTCGCTGCCGGCGAAGTCCCCGGCCACCGCCCGGCACAGGGCCACACTGAGGTGGGCGGTGGCCAGCGCGCTGTCGCTGCCGGCCGCAGCGGCCGCCGTCACCGCCCGCCGGGCGTACCCGGTGGCGGTCTGCACCGCGCCGGCCAGCAGCTGAGCGTGCGCGGTCCAGGCCAGCAGCAGAGCCACCTCGGCCGCCGAGGACGGCCGGTCCCGGCCACGGGCGAAGGTCTCCAGCGCCGCCTGGGCGTCACCACGCTGGTAGTGGATCCGCCCCACCCGCCAGGCCAGGCCGGCGTCCCAGTCGGACTCGGCTGCGGCCACCGCGTCGTACGCCCGTTCGGCTGCGGTCAGGTCGCCGCTGGTACGCAACGCGTCGCCGAGCAGCAGCCGCAGTCGCCGGGTGACGCGAGGCTCGGGCAGCGCGGCGACCAGCTCCGCGACCTCGCCCGCCTGCCCGGCGGCGAGCATCCGGTCGCCATGCTCGGCCAAGACCCGGGCGGCCGCCGCGTCGGCACCGGCCCGCAGGTAGGCACGGGCCGCAGCCACCGGCGGTCCGTGCTGGTCGTACCAGTCGGCGGCCGCGGCGAGATCGGCGTGCCGCCGGGCCGGCTGCTGCCTTCCAGCTGGTTGCTGCTTTCGAGCTGGTTGCCGCCGGACCACCTCGGCGACGACCGGCACGACGCGTTCCATCGGCGCGGGCCCACCCGGTACGGCCGGTGGCGCCCCGGCACGCGTCAACAGTCCGGTGCGGCGCAGCAACCGTACGGACTCCGTCGCCCGCCGGTGCCCGAGCGCCCGACCCAGCTCGGCGCTGAACGGCGTCAGGTCGGCGGCGCAGCGCAGCAGCCGGGCCGTCGCCGACGGCAATCCGGCCAACACCTCAACGGTCAGGTACGTCGCCAGCGGGCTGCCAGGCTGGCTGACGGCCGACACCAGGTCGCCCGGTGGCACCCCGTCCAGCCGTAGCGTCTCGGCGGTCAGCGCGACGAGTGCCGACCAGCCGCCGGTCGCCCCGTACACCTGGTCCGCCAGGGCCGGATCGGACAGTCCATGTTCGGCGGCGAGGAGGTCGGCGACCTCCTCCGCAGTGAGCGCCAGATCGGCCGGACCGAACTCCTGCCACCCGTACCGGCCGACCCAGCCGGCCGTCGCGGCAGCCGGCGGCCAGCGACTGGACAGCACCACCGTCGCGGTGTCCGGCAGGTCGTCGACGGCCGCGGCCAGGGCCTGCACCGCCCCGGCGGACAGCCGGGGCAGGTCGTCGACGATCAGCGGGCGGTCGTCGACGACCGCCCGGATCTCGTCGGCCAGCCGTTGCGGCGTCGCCTCCGGCCCACGCCACCAGTGGGCACCCGACGGCGGAAACCAGCGGCGCAGCGCGGTGGTCTTGCCGTAACCGGCGGCGGCTACCACGATCCGGCAATCCGGACCTTGCCGCCCCGGCCCTGACGAACGCACCGCTGCTCACCTGCCTCTCCGGCAGAAACGGGCTCGTCCCTCTCCGGCAGGAACAGGCTGCGCGGGACCGCCGCCGGCGGCAAGACCTCTGTCGGCAATCCGGCCGTGACACGGCGCTGAGCCAACCGTGACCGCCGTTCCGATCCTGATGACGCCGGTCCCGGACGGCGCGACCGGCAGAGCAGAAGGAGGAACGGTGCGAAGGCAGGTAGGTATCGCAACCCTGGTGGCGGTCGCCACGGCGGTCGCGGTGGTCGGTCCGGTCGGGCCGGCCGCCGCCACCCACACCTGTGACGGCGAGCCGGTGACCATCAGCGGCTCCGGCACGATCAACGGGACGAGCGGACGGGACGTGATCCGTGGCTCGTCCGGCAGCGACATCATCGACGGCCGGGGCGGCAACGACGTCATCTGCGCCGGTGGCGGGGTGGACGCGGTCTACGGTGGTCAGGGCGCGGACCGCATCTTCGGGGAGGGCGGGGACGACTTCCTGTGGGGTGAGGGCCTTGGCGTCGTGGTGACCGGCGGTGCCGACGAGATCTGGGGTGGCACCGGCGACGACACCATCTACGGCCAGGTCGGGGGCGACACCCTGCGCGGCAACGAGGACAACGACGACATCTACGGCGGGGACGGACCCGACACCATCTTCGGCGGGATCAACATGGCCGAGACCAGCGGCGCGCAGCTCGACGCCTGCTACGGCAACACCGGCAACGACACCATCCGATCCTGGCTGACCGGCCACCCGAACGAATGCGAGGTCGTCGTCGACTGATCCGTTCGTGGACTGGCTGCCGCAGGCGGCAGCCGGCGGGTGTCGGTGGCTGGGCGGTACCGCCCAGCCACCGACGCCCGCCCCGTCCGTCAGTGTTGGACATCGACCGGACTCGGCTGCGTGGAAATGGGGACCGAATGACGTTCGGAGACGCTACGCATCTCGTCGCGCAGTTGGACCAACGCGCCGGCTATCTGGCCGGCACCGGGTTGGCGGCAGCCGCCTTCCTCGCTTTTCACGGGAACCGGCCGCTGCTGCTAGAAGGTGCGCCGGGGGTCGGGAAGACCGCGTTCGCCGAGGCGATGGCTGCCGTCCTCGATCGACCGATCGAACGAGTCCAGTGTTATCCGGGTCTGGACGCCAGCCAGGTCCTCTACGACTGGAACTTCGCGGCCCAGATGCTGGCGCTGCGCGCGGCCGGGACCGGTGACCACACCGACCGGCTGCCCGAGCTGTGGGACGAGAAGTACCTGGTCGCGCGACCGATCCTGCGGGCGTTGCGGAACGGACCGGCGGTGCTGCTCATCGACGAGGTCGACCGGGCCGAGGAGGACTTCGAGGCCCTGCTGCTCCAGGTGCTGGACAAGTACGAGGTCACCATCCCGGAGCTGGGGACGGTCCGCGCGGAGGTCGCGCCGTTCGTGGTCCTCACCTCCAACCGCACCCGGGAGCCGCACGACGCCATCAAACGGCGCTGCTTCTACCACTGGATCGACCATCCCGGTCCCGAGCTGGAGGCTCGTATCCTCCACCGGCACGTAGCAGGACTCGCGCCGGACCTGGCCATCGCCATCACCGAGATCATGGCCCAGCTCCGTCGGCTGGACCTGGCCAAGCAGCCCAGCCTGGCCGAGACGATCGACTACGCGCGGGCGATACACCGGCTCGGCGCCGCCACGCCGGACGACCCGGCAGCGGACGCGGCGATCTGCACCCTGGTCAAGCACCACGACGACGAAGCGCAGGTACGTCGGGTGCTGGCACGTCGACGGCACGACCGATGACGGGCGACCCGCTGGCCCTCCTGGTCCGGTTCGCCGAGGCGCTGCGAACCGCCGGGTTGGCCGTCAGCGTCGACCGGGTCGTCGCCGCCGCCGAGGCGCTGGGGCACTGGGGGGTCGCCGCCGACGCGCAACCGTACTGGCCGCTGCGGGTGGCTTTGTGCCGCGACCGGACCGACGTACCCGTCTTCGACATCGTGTACCGCGATTGGTTCGGCACCCCGCCGGACGGCGTCGTTCGCGCTGGACCGGCGCTGGTCCCTGCCCAGTCCCGCCGCACCGACAACCAGCCGCCTGCCAGCGAACCGGCACCGCAGCGGGCCGACGTACCGTCGCCGCGGGCCGCTGGCGGCGGGGCCGGCAACACCAGTCGGCTGGCCAGCCGTGACTTCGACGACCTGACCGAGGATGAGCTGCGGGAGATGGCGACCTGGGTCGACCTGCTGCGGCCGATGCCGACCCGACGCACGATGCACCGCCGCTCGACCCGGACCGGCCCGATCGATCCGGCCCGGACGATGCGGCTCATGCTGCGCACCGGCGGCGAGCTGGTACGGCTACGCCACCGCCGCCCGGCGGTACGCACCCGCCGGCTGCTCCTGCTCGTCGACGTCAGCGCGTCGATGAGTCCGTACAGTGACATGCTGCTGCGGTTCGCCGCCGCCGCGCTGGCCGCGAATCCGCGTACCACCGAGGTCTTCGCTGTCGGCACCGACCACACCCGTCTCACCCGGTCGATGCGCGGGCTCCGCCCCCGGGACGCGTTGCCCGCCGCCGGACGGGTGCAAACCGGCTGGTCCGGCGGCACGACGCTCGGCGACGCGCTGAACGGTTTCCTGCGACGCTGGGGTGGCACCGACGTCGTCCGCTCGGCGATCGTGGTCTTCGGCTCGGACGGGCTCGAACACGCGGAGATGGCACCGCTGATCCGGCAGGTCCAGCGGCTCGCAGCTCTCGCCAAGGTGCTGATCTGGGCCAGTCCCGACTGCCACACCGACGGCGAGCTTTCGCGGGACCACCGCATCGCCCAGGCGCAGCAGTCGGCCACCCGGGTGGTGGGTTGCCACGACTACCTGGCGCTGCGGAACCTGGCGAAGGTCGTGGCCAATGCGTGACCTCGAAGGACACGACGTCGCGGTGCGGCGAATCATGCGACGTGACGACCTGCTGACCCTCGCCGCCGCCGCCGACACCGCCGTGGGAATCGTCCGGATGCGCGAGGCGGAGGCGCTGACCGGGGTCGACGGCAGCACCCTGTTCGACCTCGCGCTGAGCAGGCACATCAAGTTGGCGACCGGGGACGCCGGCTGGGCGGAGCGGGCACAGGCCTGGGATCACGCCGCAGTTCTCGTCCGGTACTGCGAGCTGGCCGGCACCGCGCTGAACAGCCCGTACAGCGCGGTCGGCATGCACGCCCGGTCGCTGCGCCTGCTCAAGGAGAACCAGACCCGGCCCGGTCTGCGCCCGCTCGACCGGGACCTGACCCTGGGCGCCTTCAACCGCTACCACGCCGCCCGCGACCTGCGACTGGGCGGCCACACCCAGGCGGCCCGCGACCTGGCCCGCCGGTCACCACAGGACCTGTACGGCACCGGGGCCGAGCCACACATCGCGCACTACCAGTTCGAGGTCGGCGCGACCCACATCGAGCAGGGCGATCCCCGGCCGTTCCTGCGCCAATTGAGAGAGCTGCGCCCGTACTGGGCAGGTGACCGGGCCAACGCGTTCTCCACCCACCACCGGTTCGAGTTCATCGAGGCGTTGGTCTCCTGGCACGCCGATCCCGGCAGCGACCGGGCCGGTGAGTGCTTCGCCTCCGCCATCGACCTGGTGGACACCGGCCGGGACGCCGCCGACGTCAGCAGCCACGACGGGGTGGACCATCAGGGCGTACGCGAACTGTCGCTGCTGCTCGCCGCCGCCGAGCACCTCGTCCTCACCGGCGGCGACCTCGACCGGGCGGTGGACCTGGGGTTGCGGGCGCTGGCCGTGGCCGAGCGGGTCCGGGCGCGCTGGCGGGTCATCGCCCGGTCCCGGGCGCCGCTGGCCGAGGCGTTCCACCGGGTCTACGCCGACGTCTGTCTGCTGGCCCACCGGATAGGCACCGATCGGGCCGCCGGGCTTGGGCTCCGGGCGGCGCTGTCCGCGAAGTCGACCGGTTTCGCCGCGCGGGTCCGCGACGGGCTGACCTTCGACGACAACCCGCTGATCAAAAACCTGCTGACCCAAATCCTCGATGTCGAAAACCCCAGCCCCGGTGTCATGACCAGCACGGCGTACCGCCGCCAGACGCAGCTGGACGCGCTGCGTAAGGACCTGGAGGACGCCGTCTCGCCGATGCTCGCCGACACCGTGTTCCCGCCGCCCACCGACCTGGACGAAGTCGTCCGCGAGATCGGGCCGCGGTACGCCCTCGACTATGTCGAGCTGACCGACAGTCTGGCGGTCCCGGCGTTCTTCCGCACGCTCATCGAGCCGGGTGGCCGGATGACTTTCGACCGGTTCGATCCGGGAGACGATTTTCGGGTCCTGTTCGAGCACGCTCGGGTCGGCCAGCTGACCGGCGGCCGGGACGTCGTCGACCCGCCGGTGGCGGGTCTGCGCGACGACGGTCTGCTCGACTTCCGGGCACTGGCCGGCAAGGTCCTGCCGCCACGGTTGACCGAGCAGATCCTGCCCGGTTGCACCGTCGACGCGCCCGCCCAGCTGCTGATCTCGGCGCACTCGTGGCTGAGCCTCGTCCCGTGGGCCGCTCTATGGACCGGCCCCGGCACCCGGCTGGTCGAGCGCGCCGTCATCTCGCAGAGCCCGGTGCTCACCTGCCTGTCCGGTGAACTGCCACCGCCGGTCTCGGGTGCCGCACTGGTCCGCCTGGTCGGCTCCGACGAGCCGGTGGAGATCGACGGACAGCGCCTTTCCGACCTCGACATCGCACAGGAGCGGGCCGCGTGGGGTCTGCCGCCGCCGGAGACTGTCGGCGTCGCGCTCAGCAGCTGCGATCTGGACGACGGCGGCACCCCGGCCCTGTACGGCGGCCGGTTCGCGGACGCGTTGCGACAGCGCGGCCGCTGGCAGTTCCTGCACATCGCCGCGCACGGCGGCGGCCAGGGCTTCGGCCAGTATCTGGCCCTGCCCGGCGAGCGGCTGTCGGCGGCCCGGGCGCTCGGGCTGCGCTGGCCGGAGTCGGTCCTGATGGCGTCGTGCCACGTCGGACTGGTCCGCAACGATCAACGCGCCGAGCCGCTGAGCCTGGTGATGGCGCTGCTGACCGGGGGTGCCCGGTGCGTGGTGGCCGGGATCGACAGCGTCGACGACGCCGGCACCGGCCGGATCGCCGCCGCGATGGTGCGCGCCGCTCGGTCCCCCGAACCGGTCTCCATCGACGTCGCGCTGCGCGACGCCCAGCTGGCCGAGATCCGGGCGGGCACCCCGGAGTCCGGCTGGGCGCTGCTCAGCGCGTACGTGCGATGAACGTTTCTCAGCTGTCCTCGTCGTCCGCCAGCCGTCGGGCCTGCTCCAGCGCCCAACGCACCCGGTCGAGGCGACCCGGCTCCTTGGCGTGCTGATCCAGCGAGAACCACCGGATCCGCCAGGTCTGATAGCCCTGGTCGGCCGGCCCCAGTCCCCGACACCGGATCAACGACCAGATGAACATCGGCATGGTCGCCGCGCCGAGCGCCCGTTCGCGACCGGACCCGCTCGGGCCACCGAGCCAGCTGGACATGGCCTCCACGGCTGCGTCGTCGAGCGGGTTGAGTGCGAGACAGGCCGGGCCGTCGGTCCGCCGTGACGGAAGGTCGAACCCGGGTTTGAGCAGTGCCAGGTTGAGTCGGACGTGCACCAGCTGCCGCTGGAAGCCTTCGTCCATCTTCGATTCACCCGGCACGTCCTTCTCGATGGCCGCGTACGCCCGGGTGAACCGGTCCAGCAGGTCCTTCTCCCACAGCTCCCAGGAGTCGAACTCCGGTGGCGGGCGCAGGCCGCAGCGCTGCATCGCCGGCCGGATCGCCAGCAGCAGCGACGCCGCCCGGGCCGTCATGATCCCCGGATTCTGCAATGCGGTCTGCCGGGTGAGCCGGTGCTCGTCGACCTGGTCGGCGAAGCCGAACTCGGCTTCGATCTGGTAGGCCGTGTCGATCGCCCGCTCCCCGACGGCGACGCCGTCGGTCAGCTCGCGGAACATTCGCTGAATCCACCGCCGCTCCTCGGCGGGTGACCGGTCCGGCCGCGCCGGCTCCTCGGCGGGTGACCGGCCCGACGCCGCCGGCTCGTCGGACGGATCCGACCAGCGGGCGATCACCCGCTCGGCGGTACGGCAGGCCGTGCCGGTCTCGGCGAGCGCCAGCTGGAGAAACACCTCGTCCAGCTGGAGCCGTAACGGTCGGGTGTCCTCGCCAATGCCGAGACTGTCGCGGAACTCGACGTACCTCTTCTGGGCCTCGGCGTGCAACGTCCAGGCCACGTCGTAGCCGCGCTCCGTGTCCCGCTTGGACTCGGCCAGGGCGAGGGCGCGCAGCGCGCCGAGAGCCCGTGGGGCGAACTCCGGCCACGGGAGTCCACGGGCACCGTCCGTGATCCGTCGGACCAGGGCGAACTCCGCCTCGCTCCGTTGTCGGGCATCCGGCGCGGTGACGTCGCTATCGAACGACGCCTCGATCCGCTGGACGCAGTCCCAACTCGTCTCGTAGATCAGCCAGCCCATCAGCGGGAGCCGCTCGGCCAGCTCGGCGGGCGGCAGCTGGGTCGCCCGGGCGGCCAGGATGTCGCGGTACGCCTGGACGTCCGCCTCGATCCGGTCGACCAGCTCGCTGTCGGTGGGCCACTCCTTGGCTCGCAGCGCGGTGCACAGGTCGCGCAGCTCCTGCGGGGTCATCATCGTGGGCGCTCCTCCACACTCGGTGTCATCTCGAAGTCGATGCCGTGGATCTCGTACCGCACCCCGTCCGGCCAATTCGGATCGATCTCGCGGGAGCCGCCGGTGGCGATCTGGTCGATCAGGTCCCGCAGCCGGGAACCGCCTACGGGTGCGCGGTGATCACGGTCGGGCGGGCGGGGACCGCGATCGGGTTCCCGGGTCTGGACGATCTCGGGCTGCTCCAGCGCGGCGAGGCTCTGCGGCGCGGAGCTCAGCACCACCAGGATCGTTTCGGTCCGGGCATGCGCCGGGTCAAGTCCGGCCGGCCAGGCCAGCCCTACCCCGGTCAGCTCCCGCCGAACGTCATCGCGGCCGTACGTGTAGCCGGATCGTGGCGGTAGCAGACGGCCACTCGGGGTGCCCCGCATCAGCAGCGAGACCCGTCCAGACAGCCCGATGTCCAGCATCGACACGTACACCGGCAGGGCACCCCGGTTGTGGACGGTCACGTAGATCCGGCTGGCCGGGGTCAGCGGACTACCGGCGGGCGGCGGCGGGTGCTCGGCACCGTCCACCACCAGGCCCCAGTCCACCGTGACCTCGGTGCCCAGCGGGTAGGACGGGTCACCGATCAGTCGCCGCAGCTGGGTCGCCTGGGCATGGATCAGCACCGCGCGGGCGAGGTCGGCGTACCCCCCGGCATCATCCGGGTACGGCGGATGCAGCGGCCCGATCCGGTCACGGAGCACCACCCCGCCGGAGTCGTCGAACCGGATCTCGGCCGTCCACTCGGCGCCGCGCCGGGCCGGGCGGGCCAGCACCGTCGACTCCAGCGCCGCCAGCACCTGCTCGCCGCGCGGGTCGCCGGTCGGCACCCGCACCGTGATCTGCGGCGCGGTCACCCTGGTGCGTACCGCCCGCGCCCCCGCCGGCACCGCCGACCAGTTGGCGGCGAAGCTCACCGTGCCCGCAACCGACGTCTGCGCCACGTGGTCGATCGTCAGATCGCCGACCCGGTGCGCCCGGTCGTCGGCCGCCCGACCCGGCGGCATGATCATGAACTCGTCGCCGTGCTGGACCCGCAGCAGGGCGGCGGCGTCCAGCCGGACCCGGCCGGGCACGTCCAGCGGCGTCACCGGCAGGGAATTCAGCAGATCCGCGCGCTCGGTGCTGAACAGCAACCGGTCGGCCGGTCCCTCCGCCTCGGGACGCTGCTCGAACATCAGCCCGGTCACCCGGTAGCGAATCTGGTCGAGCAGCCCGGACCAGGTCACCGGTGCGTCGCCGGCCTCGGCGAGGGCCCGGCACAGCTGCGTGGTGAGGACGCCACGCCAGCGCCCGTCGTCGCCCGGACGTTCGAACGCGCGCTGACCGGGGGCGCAGGCCACGATGCGGACCGCGTGCGGGTTGCTCTCGACGGGCAGCAGGTCGGTACGCAGCTGGATCCGGTCGAGGTGGGCGCGGACCCAGGCGTACGGTGCCGGTCCGCGCAGCGCCCGCAGCCGCAGGTTCACGTCGCGGGACATCAGCCCGGAGTGGCAGCAGTCGAGGATCACCGTGACGTTGCGGGTCACCGCGACCAGCCGGGACTGCAGGACGGACAACTCTGCGGCGGTCACGCCTCGGAAGTCGTCGGCGGTCGACTGGTCGTAGTCGGTCGGCACGATGTACTGCAGATCGGCCGGCCACGACGGCCCGGTCTGGGAAGGTCTGGTTCGTGATGGCCCGGTCTGTGGTGGCTCGGTCTCTGGTGGCCCGGTCTGTGGTGGCCCGGTCCGCGGAGGCTCGGTCGAGCCGCCGTGGCCGGAGTAGTAGACGACGACCGCGTCGCCCGGCCCGGCGTCGGCGATGATCCCTTCGTACGCGGCGAGGATCCCGGCCCGCGTCGCAGCTGCCGGTGGGCACTCACGCACGTCGAACCCGCGTGCCCGCAGAGCCTGCGTCATCGCCGCGAGATCGTGCCGCACACCGCGCAGGCCGCCATGGTCGGAGCCGATCAGCAGGGCGAGCCGGTTCACCAGATCCCGCCGTCCGGATCCCGGTCCAGCAACGCTTCGATGCTGGTCCAGCGGTCCGGGCCGTACCGGTCGAGCGCGGTCCAGTCCCGTCGCCACTGTTGATAGTTGGCGGTCGCACCGGCGTCGTCCCGGCACGCCTCGACCGAGCGGATGAAATGAGGCATCGACGCGGAGCCGACGACGCTCGCGTCGCCGCGTACCCTGCCGTCGCCGCCGGCCGGTTCCGCCAGCCAGCGCGACATGGCCAGGGCGGCCTCGTCGTCGAGCCGGTGCAGCGTCAGCGTGTCATCCACGACCAGCGGCTCCTCGAGCGTCTCCGAAGCGGTCAACAGCGCCAAGTGCAGGCAGAACTGCACGATCGTGCGGGCGTGGTCGTCGAGCAGCGGGGCGAGGGTGCCGTCGGCCTGCATGGCCGGTCGGACCAGGTACGCCAGGGTCTCGTGGAACCGCTGGCGTACCGAGGACATGAAGTCCGGCCAGGTGTCGTAGCCTCGCGGACGCATGCCGAGACGCTGCATCGCCGGACAGAGCGAGTACATCAGCAGCAACGCCCGGCACGTCATGATCGCCGGGTTGCGGAACCCGGTGCGCAGAATGAGCCGGTCCTCGGTGATCGTCTCCACGAAGCCGTACTCCTGGTAGATCCGGTCGGCGATGTCCAACGCCCGCCTCCCGACCTCGGCACCGTCGGAGAGCTGCCGGAACATCCGGGGCACCCAGCGGTCGGCCTCCCGCCGCTCGGTCGCCACGTCCGCGCTGCCCCAGTTCTCGAGCCAACGGCCGATCGTCTGTTCAGCGGTACGGCAGGCGGTGCCGGTCTCGGCGAGAGCCAGTTGCAGCAGGACTTCGTCGAGGTCGAGGACCAGGCGCGCATCCGCCGGGTCGGCGCCGAGACTGTCCCGGTACGACTGATGCTTTGTCCGTACTTCCTCGTGCAGCAGCCACGCGCCGTCATAGTCGTTCCACTTCGACCTGACCAGCGCCAGGGCCCGGATGGCGCCCAGGGCACGGGGGGCGAACTCCGGCCACGGCAGCGATCTGGCGGCGGTAGCGAGCCGGATGATCAGCGCCGCGTCAGCCTCAGCCGCCCGCCGCGCCTGCTCCGACAGCCCATCGATCTCGGCTGGAACGTTCCACAGCAGCATCAGCGACGTCTCGTAGATCAACCAGCCGGTCAGCCGCAGACCGGTCCTCAGCTCCGCCGGCGGCAACTGGGTGGGCGCGACGCGCAGGCGGTCGCGATACGCCGCCACGTCATGCTCGATCCGAGCGACCAACGCCTCGTCGACGGGGATCCTCTTCCGACGGACGTCGGAGCAGAGTTCACGGAGAACATCGATCTCGGTCATGGACCGCCGACCTCCCAGGTGACGTCTACGTTCAACGTCTACTGACGGACCGGCGATCAGCCGAACCGACTCAGTCGCCGGTCGACGTCCACTAAGTCCACCTTACGGACGCCGCGATTCGGCTGCGGCCAGGCGCCGCCCTGGGACACCTATTATCGGTGGCGACCGAGCGCCTCGCCCGATGCCGCGTGGAGGATTCATGTCCGGCTTCGCACCCGTCCCACTTCCCGCCTGCGAGCCAAACTTCCAGCCGGATGCGGTCGCCGCCGAGATCGAGACCTGGGTGTCCGCCGAGCCGATACGGGCACTCGTCGACAGGTTCGGCGGCACCCTGCCGGCCACCGCCGTCGGCCCGCTGCTGACCTGGTTGGACGGCTTCTCCGGTGAGCACTGGGACTTTCGGAAGAAGGCCGCCGGGGTGGAACGCGACCAGGTCAGACCCCCCCACTTCGATCGGGCGACCGCCCAGTTGGTGACCGACGCGGCAACCGCCCTCCAACTGGTCGAGCCGCGGCTGCCGGCCCACCGGGAGTACGACCATCTGCTCGTCCTCGGCGGCCTGGGCCGGGCCTGCCTGCAGCGCACCGAGTACGCCGCGCGGCTGATCGATCAGGGTGCGGTCGCCGTTGCCGAACTGGCCGCGCTGGGCAGTTTCCGGCCGCTGACCACGGCGGAACGGGAACTGCCCGGACTCGCGGACAGCGGGTACGAGGTGGACGCGATGGACGCCGGGGTGCGGGCCGCGTTCCGCCTCGACGGACCCGGGCGGCGCGAATCGTCGGACGGCCCGGTCGACCACAGCTCCTGGTCGGTGCGCACCTACCGGTCACCGGCCGGTACGGCAGTCCGGGTGCTCGCCGCACCGTCCAGTGAACCGGTTACCCGCCGGGCCAACACCCCGGACACCTACGAGTTCTGGGCCCGGCGGGTCGACCTACGCGCCGCCGACCGGATCTTGGTGGTCACCTCCCCGATCTACGTGCCGTTTCAACACGCCGACGCCCTGCGCATGCTGGCGCTGCGGTACGGCTGCGGAATCGACACCATCGGCTTCGACCCTGGCGCGGTGAGCGTGCCGCTCGCGCCCGGCGCCACCAACCCGGACCGCTACCTGCAGGAGATCCGCTCCGGGCTGCTGTCCATGATGCGGCTGTACCAGGCCGCCTCCGCGCCCGCAGCCGTACGATGACCAGCGACTTCGCCCGCGCGCCTCTGCCGTCGTGCCGGTCGGGCGGCGACCGGGCCAGTGTGGCCGAGGGAATCGCCGGGTGGCTGGGCTCGGCCGCGATGACCGCACTGCTGGCCGCCTTCGGATTTCGGCTGCCGGCTGCCGCCCCGCTCGGCGACCGGCTCGCCGACGCCGCGCGTTTCTCCAGCCGATGGGACTACCGCAAGGGGAAGGAACGGCACCAGGCGGTCGGCGAGAAATTCGAGCCGGAACTCGACGCGCTGATCAGGCGGACCACCGCCGCCCTCGGCCTGGCCGACTGCGCGACGCCTGCGGAGCGACGGTACGACCACGTCCTCGTCCTCGGCGGCGGAGTCCGTACCATGCTGGCCCGGGCCCACCTGGCCGCGACGACGGTCCTGCGGGATGGAATCGGAGTGTCGGCCGTGGCCGGGCTGGGCAGCACCCGGCCGCTCGTGGGTCAGGCCGAGACAACCCGCGAGCTGGGGCTGCGGCCGTGTCCCACCGAAGGCGACGCGGTGGCGGAATCGCTACGCCGCGAGTTCGGTCTCGGTGAACCGACCAGTTGCCGGGACGGCGACGGCTGGTGGGTACGGGAGCACGTCGACGTTCGGCCGCCGGTGTCGGTACTCGCCGCGCCGTCGACCCGGCCGGGGATGCGCGCCAACACGGCCGACACGTTCGTCGGGTGGGCCGAACTCCTGCCCGGAGCCGCCCGCGACGCCCGGCTGCTGCTGGTCACGACCGACATGTTCGTGCCTTTCCAGCACTGTGACGCGGTACGGGTGCTCGGCCTCGGCTACGGCGCCACGATCGAGACGATCGGGTTCGCGACCGCGACCAGCCGGTGGGTGCAGCCCGCCGACACGTTCGAGGTGCTGCAGGAGGTCCGCTCGGCAATCCGCTCCATGCAACTGCTCTACGCCGCCGTGGACTGAATCGCCTCGCGGAACACCCGCGACTTGTGTTCCCAGTTGTCGTACCGTCCGTAGCTGGGTGCTGCGGGGGACAGCAGCACCACGCCGCCCGCCGGGGTGACCTCGCGGCTCAACCGCACGGCGTGCACCAGATCGCCGGTGGACAATGTGGTGATGCCCGGCAGGTCGCGCAGCAGGTCGAGGATCACGTCACCGTTGTCCGGCAGGCCGATCAGCGTCGCCGTGATCTTGCGCTGCTCCAGGTAGTCCCGCAGCGGGGTGTAGTCCACCGCCCGGTCCAGACTTCCGCCGACGATCACGGTCAGTGGGCGGTCCGAGTAGGCCTCGATCGCGTACATCGCCGACTGCGGAATGGTCGACAGTGAGTCGTCCACAAAAGTGAGCCCGGACGGGTCAGGCAGTTCGGTCATCCGGTACGTCAGCGGCGCGTACTCCCCGACGGCGCGGGCAAGGTCGTCGCGGTGGGTCAGGCAGTCGACGCCTTCTCCCTGCACCGCGGCCAGCGCCACGCAGAGGTTGCCCTCGTTGTGCCGCCCGACCGGCGCGAACAGGTCGCGTGGGAACAGCGGCTCGCCGGCCAGGAAAACCCAGCGCCGGCCGTCGGGATGCTCGGTCACATGGAACGAGTCCGGCCGGTTTCCAGCGACCAGCGGCAGCTGGAGACCGGCACCCAGCTGGTGCAGCTCGGCGGCCAGCCGCTCGTCCTGGCCGTTGTAGACGACCACCTCGGCGCCGTGCATCGCCACGTTGAGCTTGTCGCGGTAGTAGCCACTCTCACTGCCCGACCAGTCGAGATGCTCCTGGAACAGCGAAGTCAACGCGACCACCCGGGGCGAGTCCTCGAGGTCGGCACACTGGTAGACGCTCAGTTCCAGCACGTACCGCTCCGACTCGGGCAGGGCGAGCGCCGCCACTCCGATGTTTCCGCCGAGGGTGGCCTGCCGACCGACCGCCGCCAACATCTGGTGGATCAGCGTCGTCGTCGTGCTCTTGCCCTTGCTACCGGTGACCCCGACGGTACGCGTGGCGTGGTCGGCCATCCACAGAGCGGTGCCGCCGGTCACCACCCCGCCCCGGGCACGGTGCTCCACGATCCAGGGATGCGTCTGGCCGATGATCGGCGACCGGACGATCACGTCGATCGAGCGGAGCTGGTCGTGGGCCGCCTCGCCCTCGTACAGCGGCGCGATCTCGGCGAGTCGGCCGTCCCAGCCGGTGGCGAGGAAGGTCGTCCGGTCCTGGACCGCGATCATCCGCGCGGGACCGTACGGGGCGATGGCCTCGGCGGCGGCGATCGCCTCCCGGCCAGTACCCCAGACGGCGACCTGCCGGCCTGTCAAGTCCTCCAGATGCACGGGCGCTCCTCGGATGCCACCAGAAATCGGCGACTAGGGCTGTCACAGTACCGAGACGCCAGACGACCACAGTCGGGACGCCTCGGCAGTGAATAACATAGCGCCGTGACGTCCCTCGCGGAGCAGGTAACCGCGCTGGCGCGGGCGGCTCCGATGCCCGCCGTCGCGGTGTGCGTCTTCGACCGGCAGGGCGTACTGGCCCGAGCGGTGCACGGCGTCGCCGACTTGTCGGTCGGCCGGCTGGCGGCTGCCGACGAGTGGTGGGACCTGGCGAGCCTCACCAAGACGCTGGTCACGCTGCCTGAAGTTCTCAGTCTGGTGGCCGACGGTCGGTTGGCACTGGAACAGCCGCTCGCCGAATGCTGGCACCGGGCGGTCGGCCGACCGGTCGGCAGGGCCACCGCCGCTGACCTGCTCAGTCACCGGTCCGGACTACCCGCCACCGTTCCCTTCTTCCGGACCCTCACCGGGCGCGCGGCGGTCGTGGACGCGGCGCTACGCACCGAGCTGGCGGACCAGCCGAAGGTGGTCTACAGCGACCTGGGCTTTCTACTGCTCGGTGCGATGGTCGAGGATCTCGCTGACGAATCGCTGACCGTGCTTGCCCGACGCCGGACCGGGCTGCACATGGGTCGGGCCCCCGGCCGCGCCGCCGCCACCGAACACTGCCCGTGGCGTCGGCGACTCATCGTCGGAGAGGTCCACGACGAGAACGCCTGGACGATGGGCGGTGTCGCCGGGCACGCCGGCGCGTTCGGCACGCTGCAGCTGGTCAGTTCGGCGGCGCGGAGCTGGCTGGCCGAGCAGGCCGTAAGCCCGGACCTGCATGCGGCGGCCCGGTCGTGCTGGGCTGCCGGCCGGGACACCGAGCGGTTCGGCTTGGGCTGGTGGCTCACTCCGACCAGAGGCCTGGGCGGGCCGGTCGCCGGAGCGGACGGCTACGGCTGCTCTGGTTTCGTCGGCAACCGGGTGTGGCTCGAGCCCAGCCGTGGCTACGGCGTGATCATCTTGAGTAACCGTGTCCATCCACGGCGCGACGCTCGTGCCCCATTCGCCGCCTGGTGCGATCGCCTGCTTGCAATGCTGGCGACCGAGGTGTGGAGCCAAGGGGACTCGAACCCCTAACCCCTGCCTTGCAAAGGCAGTGCTCTGCCAGTTGAGCTATGGCCCCGAGCGGTCCCCGTCGCAGCGGTGCCGACTGCGGTCCGGGGAGAAGGAGTGGATCAGCGGAGGTCAGGAGCGGTGGTCGCCTCGTGCCAGAGGGCACGCTCGTCGCTGGTCTCCTTGACCTTCTTGGCGATCAACGCGGCAACGCCGATGACGCCGGCGATGATGAGGATCTTCTTGACCATGGGGCGTGTCCCCTTACGCTCGACTGTCGTGGAGTGGGGCTAGCTGGAATCGAACCAGCGACCTCAGAGTTATCAGCTCTGCGCTCTAACCGACTGAGCTATAGCCCCGTACGCGACGAGCAAGGTTACCGCACCCGTGCCCTACACCCCAACTCGGGGCGAAAGCCACCGGCATCCGGCGAACGGAGCGCCGGACCATGGGGGAGACTACCGGATCGCGGACGGCCGGGGCCAATGGGTATCGACCCGCCCGGCCGTCCTCCACCTCCCTGCTCGGGCCAGGTCAGTCCCGCTCGGCCAGGGTCAGTTCGATCCCGCCGACCAGGTCGGCGCAGACGTTGTAGATGAACGCGCCGAGCGTCGCCAGCGCGGTGTAGAGCACCACGTTGATCAGCCCGAACAGCGCCGCCGTGCCGATCACGCCCTGGGCGGTGATCCGCAGACTCGGACCGTCCCCGGCACCGGTGCCGATCAGGTCACCGAGGCTGGCGTTGACGCTCTGGAACACGCCCATCGCGTCGAGCGCCAGGTAGAGCACCGAGGTCGCGACGATCACCACGATGAACAGCACCAGCGAGACCGCGAACGAGAACTTCATGACCGACCAGGGGTCGATCCGCTTCAGGTTCAATCGAGCTCGACGCGGCCCTCGCGAGGCAGCCGAGCTGACCCCGGGTCGCGCGGTCCGGGCACCGTCCGGGCCGACCCGCGCCGCGCCGACCGCGCCAACGCCGGCACCGGCACCGGCACCGGCACCGGCACCACCGATCGTGCGTACGGTCGGTGAACCCAGCCCGGTCCGTGAGCCGGGGGTGGCCGTACCCACCCGGGCCGTGCCGCCGATGGTGCCGAACTGCCCGGTGGGTCCGAGCCCACCGCCCGGTCGGGTGCCACTTGCCGCGGTGGCGCCGAGCGCTCCACCGGTGAATCCGCTGCCGGTGCTGGCCGGCGGAGCAGATGAAACAGGAGGTGCCGACGTCACAGGAGGTGCCGACCTTCCGGAAGAGGCGGAGATGCCGCCGAGCTGAGTGGCGCTGTCGCCGGTGCCGCCGGCGCGGGTCGAACCGTCGGCGGAGTCGCCGGTGCCACCGGCTGAGTCGTCGGCGGGTCTGTCGGGCGGGGGAGGCATCCCTGGCGCCCGGGTGAACTTAGGCGACGGCGAATCACCGGGCACGCTGGCCCGGCCGACAGCGGCGCGGCCGGTGGCCGTTGATGTGCCTCCGGCGGCGGATTCCTCGTCGACCGGAGCCGCCGAGGATCCTGTTCCCCCCGACTTCGCCTGGGTCTCCGTCATCAACTAGTCCTGTTCGTCAGGCTCGTCGGCATTGCGAGCAATGGCCACGATGGTCACGCCGTCTGGGAGGTCCATGAGCTTGACCCCCATTGTGTTCCGGTCCCGGGTACGTCGTACAGGCTTCACCGGAGTCCGGATCACGCCACCGTTGCTGGTGATCGCGAAGAGCTCGTCGTCCGGACTGATGACGACCGCGCCGACAAGACCACCACGGCGCTCGGTGATCTTGGCAGTCAGCACGCCCTTGCCTCCCCGGCCCTGCACCGGATACTCCTCGATCGGAGTACGTTTCGCGTACCCGCCGTTGGTGGCGACCAAAACATCCAGGTCCATCCCCTCCCGGACGACCGCCATGGCGAGCAGCTCGTCGGTATCGGTGAACCGCATCCCGATCACCCCCGACGTAGCCCGCCCCATCGGACGCAGCGCCTCGTCGGTCGCGGTGAACCGGATCGCCTGGGCGTTCTTGGAGACCAGCAGCAGGTCGTCGGCCCCGCCAGCGAGAGCCGCCCCGACCAGTTCGTCGGCGTCCCGCAGGTTGATGCCGATGATGCCACCGGACCGGTTCGAGTCGAACTCCTCCAGCCGGGTCTTCTTGACCAGGCCGTTGCGGGTCGCCAGCACCAGGTAGGGCGCCACCTGGTAGTTCGGGATCCGGATGACCTGGGCGATGTGTTCGTCCGGCTGGAAGGCCAGCAGGTTGGCCACGTGCTGGCCCCGGGCGGTACGCGACGCCTCCGGCAACTCGTACGCCTTCGCCCGGTAGACCCGGCCCTTGTTGGTGAAGAACAGCATCCAGTCATGGGTGGACGCGATGAAGAAGTGGCTGACGATGTCGTCCTGGCGCAGCGTCGCACCGCTGACGCCCTTGCCGCCCCGGCGCTGCGAGCGGTAGAGGTCGACCTTGGTCCGCTTGGCGTACCCGGTGCGGGTGATGGTGACCACCACGTCCTCGCGGGCGATCAGGTCCTCCATCGAGACCTCGCCGTCGAACGGCACGATCTTCGTCCGCCGCTCGTCGCCCCACTTGGCGACGATTTCGCCGAGCTCCTCCGAGACGATCCGCCGCTGCCGCTCAGGCTTGGCCAGGATGTCCTTGAGGTCGGTGATCTCCAGCTCGATCCGGGCGAGCTCGTCGATGATCTTCTGCCGTTCGAGGGCCGCCAGCCGGCGCAGCTGCATGTCCAGGATCGCGGTGGCCTGGATCTCGTCGACGTCGAGCAGCCGCATCAGGCCCTGCCGGGAGTCCTCGACCGTCGGCGACCGCCGGATCAGGGCGATCACCTCGTCGAGCATGTCCAGCGCCTTGACCAGACCGCGCAGGATGTGCGCCCGCTCCTCGGCCTTGCGCAGCCGGTACGCGGTGCGCCGCCGGATCACGTCGATCTGGTGCTCGACGTAGAACCGGATGAACTGCGCCAGGTTCAGCGTGCGCGGCACCCCGTCGACCAGGGCCAGCATGTTGGCGCCGAACGTCTCCTGCAGCTGGGTGTGCTTGTAGAGGTTGTTGAGCACCACCTTGGCGACGGCGTCGCGCTTGAGCACCAGCACCAGCCGCATGCCGGTACGCCCGGACGACTCGTCGCGGATGTCGGCGATTCCGCCGATCTTGCCTTCCTTGATCAGCTCGGCGACCCGCTCGGCGAGGTTGTCCGGGTTGACCTGGTACGGCAGCTCGGTGACGACCAGCGACGTCCGGCCCTTCTTGTCCTCCTCGACCTCGACCACGGCGCGCATCCGGATCGACCCGCGACCGGTGCGGTAGGCGTCCTGGATCGGGGTGGTGCCGACGATCAGACCGGCGGTCGGGAAGTCCGGGCCCTTGACGATCTCGATCAGCGCCTCGAGCGTGGTCGCCTCGTCGACCTCCGGGTTCTCCAGGCACCACTGCACCGCCGCCGCGATCTCCCGCAGGTTGTGCGGCGGGATCTTGGTGGCCATGCCGACCGCGATGCCCTCGGAGCCGTTGATCAGCAGGTTGGGGATCCGGGCGGGCAGGATCACCGGTTCCTTGGCCCGCCCGTCGTAGTTGTCCTGGAAGTCGACGGTGTCCTCGTCGATGTCCCGCAGCATCTCCATCGCCAACGGGTCGAGCTTGCACTCTGTGTAGCGCATTGCGGCTGCCGGATCGTTGCCCGGGGAGCCGAAGTTGCCGTTGCCGTCGACCAGCGGGTACCGCAGCGACCAGGGCTGCGCCATCCGGACCAGCGCGTCGTAGATGGCCGAGTCGCCGTGCGGGTGGAACTGGCCCATCACGTCGCCGACGACCCGGGAGCACTTGACGTAGCCCCGGTCCGGCCGGTAGCCCGAGTCGAACATGGCGTAGAGGATCTTGCGGTGTACGGGCTTGAGCCCGTCCCGTACGTCCGGCAGCGCCCGCCCGACGATCACGCTCATCGCGTAGTCGAGGTACGAGCGCTGCATCTCGACTTCCAGCCCGACCGGCTCGATGCGGTCGTGGCGGGCGACCGCCGCCGCGGCGGCTGCCACGGGATCCGGCTCGCTGCCGAAGGACTCGGGAGTATCCGTCACAGTTAACCCTTATCAACCTTAAAACCGTCGTACCGTGCTGGACAACGGCTGTGGAAGCTGGCGAAGTTGCTGATGACGCGGCCGGGCCGGCCCTGGTTCGGGGGTCGGCCGGCCGCGCGGTGCGCTAGATGTCCAGGAAGCGGACGTCCTTGGCGTTGCGCTGGATGAAGGAGCGCCTCGCCTCGACGTCCTCACCCATCAGAACGCTGAACAGCTCGTCGGCGGTTGCGGCGTCGTCCAGAGTCACCTGACGCAGCGTACGCGTCGCCGGGTTCATCGTCGTCTCCCACAGCTCGGGGTAGTTCATCTCGCCCAGGCCCTTGAAGCGCTGGATGTCGTCCGGCTTGGCGTTCGGCTTCTTCTGCTGGCGCAGCACGATCAGTCCGTCGCGCTCCCGGTCGGAGTACGCGTACTGCGCGTCGTCGCCCTTCCGGTTCCACTTGATCTTGTACAGCGGCGGGGCCGCCAGGTAGACGTGGCCCAACTCGACCAGCGGACGCATGAACCGGAACAGCAGGGTCAGCAGCAGCGTCTGAATGTGCTGGCCGTCCACGTCCGCGTCGGCCATCAGCACGATCTTGTGGTAGCGCAGCTTCTCGATGTCGAAGTCGTCGTGGATGCCGGTGCCCAGCGCGGTGATCAGCGCCTGGACCTCGTTGTTCTTCAGCACCCGGTCGATCCGAGCCTTCTCCACGTTGAGGATCTTGCCCCGGATCGGCAGGATCGCCTGGGTACGCGGATCCCGCCCCTGCTTGGCCGAGCCGCCGGCCGAGTCGCCCTCGACGATGAAGACCTCCGACTCGCGCGGGTCGGTGGACTGGCAGTCGGCCAGCTTGCCCGGCATCGACCCGGACTCCAGCAACGACTTGCGCCGGGCCAGCTTGCGGGCCTGTTGGGCGGCGATCCGGGCGCGGGCCGCCTGGGTGGCCTTCGTAATGATCATCTTGCCTTCGGCCGGGTTACGGTCCAGCCAGTCGACCAGCCACTCGTTGCAGACCCGCTGCACGAAGCTCTTCACCGGGGTGTTGCCCAGCTTGGTCTTGGTCTGACCCTCGAACTGCGGGTTGGCCAGCTTGACCGAGATGATCGCGGCAAGCCCTTCCCGGATGTCCTCGCCGGAGAGCTTCTCGTCACCCTTGAGCAGCTTCTTGTCCATGGCGTACTTGTTGACCACGCTGGTCAACGCGGACCGGAAGCCCTCCTCGTGGGTGCCGCCCTCGTGGGTGTTGATGGTGTTGGCGAAGGTGTAGACCGACTCACCATATGATTCGTTCCACTGCATGGCGATTTCGACCGACATGCCCTCCTCCTCCGCGCCGAACTCGACCACACTCTTGTGGATCGGGTTCTTCGAGGCGTTGAGGTGGCGGACAAAGTCCGAAATGCCACCCTTGTAGCAGAAAGTCACCTCACGGTGCTTCCCGTCGTCATCGGCCACCCGCTCGTCCCGCAGCTGAATGGTCAGCCCACGATTGAGGAAGGCCATCTCCTGCAACCGGCGGTAGATCGTCTCGAACGCGTACTCGGTGGTCTCGAAGATCGACGGATCCGGCCAGAAGGCGACCGCGGACCCGGTCCGGTTCGTCGCCTCGCCCTTGTCCAGCGGCGTCGGCTTCGAGTTGGCGTACTGCTGCCGCCAGACGTGGCCGTCCTTGTGGATCTCGACCTCCATCTTCACGGAGAGCGCGTTGACCACCGAGACACCCACCCCGTGTAGACCGCCGGAGACCGCGTACGCCTTGCCGTCGAACTTGCCGCCGGCGTGCAGCACGGTCAGGGCGACCTCGACACCCGGCTTCTTCAGCTTGGGATGCAGGTCCACCGGGAAACCGCGGCCGTTGTCGGTGACCCGCACCCCGCCGTCGGCGAGCAGCACCACCTCGATGGTGTCGCAGTGCCCGGCCAGCGCCTCGTCGACCGCATTGTCCACGACCTCCCAGACCAGGTGGTGCAGGCCTCGCTCACCGGTCGAACCGATGTACATGCCCGGTCGCTTGCGGACCGCCTCGAGACCCTCCAGCACGGTGATCGACTCGGCGCCGTACTCCTGGTTGTTCTGCGCTGACACCCTCAGCCACTTTCTCGCACACCTGGGCCGCGACGGCACAGGGACGCGGGGTTCGGCGAATCCTCCGACGGCGGGCGGACGCGAACCGGCACCATGGCCGACAACCCGCATCTTCCGGGTGGATCGCCGACGGGTGGCGAAACGCGCCGTACGCCGCAGCGGACCCGCGGATCACGAACGGCTGGGCCCCGTACGGTCCGGCGATCACGGCTGCCGGTGGTCACCTCGTCGGTGATCCTGCCAGGCGGGCTCCGGATCGTCGCGCCGCGCGGGTCTCCCTCGTCTCTGTCTCCGATCCTACTGTGCCGAGCCGACATAACCGGGACGCGGCACCCCCGTAAAGCGGCTGAGAGGTTCGTAGCCGGCCGCACCCCACCCACCGCGACCACCCCCACACGCACCAGACCCGTCATTCGGACGGCAGCGGGGCGCCGCACCGTCGGTGCGGCGGCCCGCTGGGCCACCTGAAGGTGAAACGACTACCCGGATGCCGCTACAGTGCCGCTACCGCACAGGCTCGCACCGGACAGCAGCATCGCGGATGCGCACCCGGCCCGGGCCACCAGCTGGAGAAGGGTGACGCTTGCGATGGGGCTGGACAACGTCGCGGTGCAATGGCCACGGGTCGGCGAGTTCTACGAACCGGTCGCACCGGCCGAGTTCGTCGACTTCGACAAGCTGGCGGAGCAGGCCGACGTCGCCGCGCCGACCGCCGCGCTCGCCGGTTACATCGCGAAGACCGGCAGTGTCCGGGCCACCGCCTACACCGAGCTGGTGGACCTGCTGCTGGGGCTGACCGGAGTGCTGTACGCCACCGAGGCGGCCGCCGAGGACGAGGACCCGGTGATCGACCCGGACGGCTGTGCCTGGATCGCCGGCGGCCTGGAGCGGTTCGTCGACGGCCACGACCGGTACGGCGACACCGTCACCTTCGACACGGTCGGGGCGGTGCTGCGCGACGCCCTCGCCGGGGCCCGGCTCGCCGAACAGCAGCTGCGCTGGCTGGACAGCCGGCTCGACGCGCTACGCGACGACGCCGGTGACGCGCCGCAGTGGAGCTTCCCCCGGTCGGAGCTGGCGGTGCTGTCCCGCTTCTACCGCCGCTGCGCCGACCGCGGCTTCGCCGTCTACGCCGACGCGGAAGCCTGATCCCGGGCGGCCGGCAACCTCCGGGCGGCCGACGTCGGCCAGGGATCGGCCCGGCCGGGTGGGATCAACCGTACGTGTCCCGCGGGCCACGACCGCGGACCCGCCGCGGACCCTTCGACCAGGACGGCGCGGCCGGGCCGTGAATGTGCAGTTTCGTCACCACGTTGTGCCCGACCTCAGCGGCGATCTGGCGCAGCAACGAGCGGGCGAGCAGACGTAGCTGGGTCGCCCACGCGGTCGACTCCGCCTCGACCGTCAACTCGCCGTTCTCCAACTTGACCGGGCGGCTGTGCTTGGCCACCTCCGGCCCGACCACCCGTTCCCAGGCACCGAAGACGGTCGCCTCGGCAGCCGGCCGTTGCCAGCCACGCGCCTTGACCAGCCGGGCCAGCACGTCGCCGAACAGCTGGGGATCGCGGGGGTCAGGCCCCGGACCCGAGTAGCCGCGCAGTCGTCGGCCGCCCGACCCGGCTCCCCCCGCGTCGCTGCCGCCACCGGTCCGGCGGCGGGGCCGATTCGCCTCCCGACGGGCGCGGGCCGCGTCCAGCACCGCTCTGGCCAGCTGCGGGCCGGTGGACGGCGGTGGCAGGATCGGTGGCTGGTCGGCAGCCTGCGCCGGCTCACCGTGCTGCGGCTCATCCGACATGGCGTACCTCCCCGCGGCTGACCTCGAAGCGTGCCCCGCGCAACGCTACCGGGACGTCCTCGGCCACCGCGCAGGTCACCAGCAGTTGGCTGGCCCCGGCGACCAACTCGGCGAGCCGTTCCCGGCGGCCGCTGTCCAGTTCGGCGAACACGTCGTCGAGGACCAGGACCGGCTCGATGCCTTCCGCGCGGAGCAGGTCGTACGCGGCCAGCCGCAGCGCCAGCGCGCAGGACCAGGATTCGCCGTGGCTGGCGTACCCCTTCACCGGCAGGCTGCCGATCGTCAGATGCAGGTCGTCGCGGTGCGGGCCGACCAGGGTGACGCCACGGTCGACCTCACTGCGGCGGGCCTCGCCCAGCGCGGCCAGCAGCGCTGACTCCAGCGCGGACCGGTCCGCCGCCAGCTGCACCGGTCCGCTGTCCGGCAGATCGATCGACGGCCGGTAGCTGATGCCGGCCGCCGCGCTGGTGGCCGCCACCGCGTCGTACGCCTTGGCCACGTGCGGGGCCAGGGCGGTGACCAGCTCCAACCGGCCGGCAAGCAGCTCGGCTCCGTGCCGGGCCAGATGGGCGTCCCAGACATTTAGCGTGCTCAGGTCACCGCCCCGGTCACCACCGGTCTTGCGGGCCAGGTACGCGCTGCGCAGCAACGCGTTGCGCTGCTTGACCACCCGGTCGTAGTCGGCCCGTACGCCGGCGAACCGGGGCAGCCGGGTGACCAGCAGCTCGTCCAGGTAGCGGCGGCGTTCGGCCGGGTCGCCCCGGACGATCTCCAGATCCTCGGGGGCGAACAGCACCAGCCGCAGCGCACCGATGACCTCCCGCGCCCGGCGGGTCGGCGACCGGCCCAGCCTGGCCCGGTTGGCCCGACCCGGCACGATCTCCAGTTCGACCAGCAGCTCCCGTTGGTCGTGCACGACCAGGCAGCGGATGATCGCCGAGTCGGCGCCGACCCGGACCAGCGGCGCGTCGGTGGCGACCCGGTGGCTACCCAGCGTTGCCAGGTAGCCGAGCGCCTCGACGAGGTTGGTCTTGCCGACCCCGTTCGGCCCGACCAGCACGCTGCCACCCGGTTCAAAGGTGAGCTCGACCCGCTGGTACGAGCGGAAGTCGATCAGTTCGAGACGGCGGACGTACACGGATGTCAGGGGCTGGACTGCACGGCGTGCCCGCCGAACTGGTTGCGCAGGGCGGCGACCGCCTTCATCGCCGGGGAGTCGTCCTGCCGTGAGGTGAACCGGGCGAACAGTGAGGCCGCGATCACGTTCATCGGCACCCCGAGCCGGATCGCCTCGGCGACCGTCCAGCGCCCTTCGCCGGTGTCCTCGGCGTACCCGCGCAGCGCCGCCAGCTGCGGGTCCTCGTCGAGCGCGGCGTCCAGCAGATCCAGCAACCAGGACCGGACCACGGTGCCGTCCCGCCAGGACTTGATCACGCCGGGCACGTCGGTGATCAGCTCGCTCTGCAACATCAGCTCGTAGCCCTCGGCGTAGGCGTGCATCAACGCGTACTCCACGCCGTTGTGCACCATCTTCGCGTAGTGGCCGGCACCGACCGGGCCGGCGTGCACGAAGCCGTGCTCCGCCGGCGGCTTGAGCGCCTCGAAGATCGGCATCATCCGCTGGACGTGCTCGGCGTCGCCGCCGACCATCAGCCCGTACCCCGCCTGCCGGCCCCACACCCCGCCGGACACCCCGACGTCGAGGTAGCCGACGCCGTGCTCGGCCAGCCGGGCCGCGCGCGGCCCGTCGTCGCTGAACCGCGAGTTGCCGCCGTCGATCACCAGATCGCCGGCGTCGAGCAGGCCGCACAGCTCGTCGACGACCGACGACGTCACCTGGGCCGGGACCATCATCCAGACGGCCCGCGGGGCGGCGAGCCGGTCGACCAGCTCGGCGAGGCTGGCGACGTCGCTGACCGCCGGGTCCCGGTCATAGCCGTACGCCTGGTGACCGGCGTCGCGTAGCCGGTCCCGCATGTTGCCGCCCATCCGGCCCAGGCCGATGATGCCCAACTGCACGGTGTGCCCCCTTCGTCGCTGTCCGATCGTCGCCCACCGGGTGTCCCGGTGTTACCGGGTTACCCGGATCGGCATGATCAGATAGCGGTAGCCGGGGATGATCTGATCGTCCTCGCCGGCCGGCGAGATCACCGCGGGCTTGAACGCGTCGACGAAGGTGAACACCGCCGTGGCCGAGCCGAGGTTCTGCAGGCCGTCGATCAGGTACTGCGGGTTGAACCCGATGGTCAGCGGCTCACCGGTGAACGCGGCCTCCATCGCCTCGCTGGCCCGCGCCTCCTCGGTGTTGCCGGCCTCCACCACGAGCCCGTCCGCGCTGAAACTGAGCAGCACCGGGGTGGTGCGCTCGGCGACCAGGGCGACCCGGCGTACCACCTCGACGAGAGTGCTCACGGCCACCCGGGCCTCGGCGTTGTGGCTGCTCGGGAAGAGCGACCGGACCGGCGGGTAGTTGGCCCCGTCCAGCAGCCGGCTGGTGGTCCGGCGGGTGCCGCCGGCGAACCCGATCATGCCTTCGCCGGCCCCGCCGTGCGCCAGCGCGATGGTGACCTCGCCGCCGATCGGCCCGAGCGTCTTGGCTGTGTCGGCCAGGGTGCGGGCGGGCACCAGCGCGTTCAGGCTGATCTCCGGATCGTCCGGCTGCCAGTCGATCTCCCGGATGGCCAGCCGGTACCGGTCGGTGGCGAGCATGGCGAGCCGGCTGCCCTCCAGCTCGACCCGGACCCCGGTCATCATCGGCAGCGTCTCGTCGCGGCCAGCGGCCACCGCGACCTGGGCGACCGCAGCGGCGAACGTCGGGGCGTCGACCCGGCCGGCGCTGGCCGGCATCTCGGGCAGGGTCGGATAGTCCTCCACCGGCATGGTCGGCAGGGTGAACCGGGCGCTGCCGCAGACCAGCTCCAGATGCGCACCGACCGCCGCGATGTCGACCGGCTTGGCCGGAAGCGACTTGGTGATCTCGGCGAGCAGCCGACCGGAGACCAGGGCCGAGCCGTCGGCATCGCCCTGCACGTCGACGGTCACCTGGCTGGAAACCTCGTAGTCGAATCCTGAGACCTGCAGGGAACCGTCGGTGACCCGGAGCATCGCGCCGGCCAGCACCGGCACCGACGGCCGGTTCGGCAGGCTCTTGGCCGTCCAGGCCACCGCGTCGGCGAGCGCATCGCGCTCCACCCGGAACTTCATCCCATGCCTCCGCACTTCATGCCGTGCCTCCGCGTCGACTCGATCGAACGATCTTCGGTGGTGCCGGACCCGAGGCGGTCCCTGGGCGGCTCGACCGTCATCGGTCGACGGACCTCACCGAACGATAGGCCAGACCGCCGGGCCCGTGCGTCCGGCCCCGGACTTCTGCCGGTCGACCGGACCGGCAGGTGCGGCAGGTCGGCTGCATCCACACCTATCCCCAACGCCGGTGATTGGTTTTTGTTGCCTAGAAGATAAATCTCATCGTCTTCATCGGGGCTGTGCACTCTGTGGACATCTCGCGTTTACGCAGGTCAGATGGGTTCGATGGCGGTGGATTACCTGTGGAGAGGGCTGGGTACAACCGGGGTCGTTATCCACAGGCTGCCCGGCTGCCCACAGCCGTGCCGAGTTATCCACCGGTTGTCCACCGGTTATCCCGAGGGTTCGTCCCCAGCTGTGGACAAGCTGCCGGCACCATGCCGGTCCGTCGTCCCCAGAACCTTCAACAGGATCCCCACAGGCGGTGGCGGGTCTGTGGACAAGCTGTGACTGAGAGTGATTGTCCACAGCGGTTTCCCCAATACTTGTCCACAGCCTGTGGACAACCGGGCGGGCGGGATGCAGGTGTCATCCACCGTCCGGCGGCGGCCGCGGTGGAAAACCTGTGGATGAACCTGTGAGTGATCCGCCGGATCAACCGGCGTACGAAAGGGCAGACGGACTGGCGCACCGCCCGGCCGCCGGATCGGCGCAGGGACCGGCGGGCCGTCAGGCGATCTGCTTGATCCGGTTGGTCAGCTCGGCGATCTGGTTGTAGAGGGACCGGCGTTCCGCCATCTGCTGCCGGATCTTGCGGTCGGCGTGCATCACGGTGGTGTGGTCCCGGCCACCGAACGCCTGTCCGATCCGGGGCAGCGACAGGTCGGTCAGCTCGCGACACAGGTACATGGCGACCTGGCGGGCGTTGACCAGCACCCGGGAACGTGAGTGACCGCGCAGGTCCTCCAGGCTGACCCCGAAGTAGTCGGCGGTGGCCACCATGATCTGGTCGGCGGTGATCTCCGGGCCGGCGCCGTCCGGGATGAAGTCCCGCAGGACCTCCTCGGCCAGGCTCAGCTCGACCGGTGACCGGGTGAGACTGGCGAATGCGGTGACCCGGATCAACGCGCCCTCCAGCTCCCGGATCGAGTTGGCGATCCGGGACGCGATGAACTCCAGCACGTCCGGGGGCGCGTACAGCCGCTCCTGGGCCGCCTTCTTCTGCAGGATGGCGATCCGGGTCTCCAGGTCGGGCGGCTGGATGTCGGCGAGCAGCCCCCACTCGAAGCGGGTCCGCAGCCGATCCTCCAGGGTGGCGAGCTGCTTCGGTGACCGGTCCGAGGTGATCACGATCTGCTTGTTGGCGTTGTGCAGCGTGTTGAAGGTGTGGAAGAACTCTTCCTGGGTCCGCTCCCGGTTCTCCAGGAACTGGATGTCGTCGATCAGGAGGATGTCCACGTCACGGTAGCGGCGCTGGAAGGCGCTGGTCTTGTCATCACGCAGCGAGTTGATGAAGTCGTTGGTGAACTCTTCGGTCGACACGTACCGCACCGACCGGGCGTGTCCGAGGGTGGTGGCGTAGTGACCGATGGCATGCAGCAGGTGGGTCTTGCCCAACCCCGAGCTGCCGTAGATGAACAGCGGGTTGTACGCCTTCGCCGGTGACTCGGCCACCGCGACCGACGCGGCGTGCGCGAACCGGTTCGAGGAGCCGATGACGAACGTCTCGAACATGTACTTCGGGTTGAGCCGGTTTCCGCCGGTGTCCACCCCCGGTCCGGTCAGCCGGCGGTCGTCCCGGCCGGTGCCGCGGTGGTCCAGCCCACCCCGCCCCGGGCCGCTGTCGGGCGGGCTGGTCGGCAGGCTGTCGCCGACGCCGCCGTACCGTTGGTCCGGTGGGCGGTAGTCGGTCGGCGGCCGGGCCGAGCGTTGCTGCGCCGGCGGTTCGAGGTCGTGGTCGAGCCGTTGCGGACCTGGCGGTCCGGCGGCGTAGTCGTCACCGAAGAGCGCGCCCTGGTCGCCGGTCCGGGCCGCCGGCACCACCGGCAGCCGGCCGGTGGCGCCGTCCAATGCCTCGGGTACGCCGACGCGGTGCTCCGGCGCACGGGGTCCGTCGGGCGTGTCCGGCACGCCGCTGATCGGCTCCGGCGCCTCTGGTCCGGCAATGTCCTCGCGGTCCCAGCGGTGGTTGTCGGTGTCGCGGTGGTCCGGTCCGGGCGGGGGCGGGCCCAGCCGTGGGTCGGGTTCGTCCGGGTGGTGCAGCCGGGTCTCGACGGTGGCGGTGCCGTACACCGTGCCGACCGGTCGACCCTGACCGTCCTCCGGCGGACGGACGGTGACCGCCACCTGGATCGGTCGGCCGAGCCGCCGCGACAGCGCCTCGGTGATCGCCGGGCGCAGTCGCGATTCGATGACGTCGCGGGTGAACGCGTCGGGTACGGACAACAGCGCGGTGTCCTCGACGATGGCGCGCAGCCGGGTGAGCCGCAGATAGGCCCGCTGCTGGGCGGAGACGATCTCGTCCGCCAGCTCGTCCGTGGTCGCCAACCAGACCGCGCCGAGGTCTATCGTCTCGGCCACCGTAGCGCCACCCCCATCGCATCCGAGTACCCGGCCGCCGGCACTGTCTCTGTGTCGGCCGCCGGTCGGGATCGGTCCCGCTCTCGAACAGGTACGACGAGCCATGCTGCGGGCCGCTGAACTGACCGTCATCCACAAGTTATCCACAACCTGTGTGTACTGCTGACCGCGGCTCCCCGTCGTCCGCCGAACCTGCCCCCTGCCGGCTCGGCGCCCGGTGTCGATCACCGTCGCGGGCGACCGGCCCGGCTGCCTGGTTCGTACCGATGAAGCGGTGCCAGGTGCTGCCTGATGCTTGACCGGCAATCGGGCACGCTAACAGCGTTGTCCACAACCGTTCAACCGGCGGTCGCCGGTCCCCGTTGTCGGTTCCGGTGAAAACCGTGTAGCGGCACTGGCCGCGTCGCTCCACGGCCGGATCACCGGCGGTGGCCGGCGGCGGGCCAGCCGTCGGCGCTGGTCCCCTCTGATAAGCTAGTCGGGTGCGTTGTGCCCTCACGACGCACTGGCGCAGACCTGCACCGTCGGCCTGACCAACGGGCCGGATCAGATCTGCACCGCCGGTTCTGACCAACCGCCGGCCCGACCAACGGCCGGATCTGACCAACCGCCGGCCTGACCGACAGCCGGTCTGATCATCTGACTCCGGGCCGCCGGCCGGGAGCCACACCTGACGGAGAGTCTGACGTGAGCAAGCGCACCTTCCAGCCGAACAACCGCCGGCGTGCCAAGACCCACGGCTTCCGGCTGCGGATGCGTACGCGTGCCGGCCGTGCCATCCTCTCCACCCGCCGCGCCAAGGGCCGCGCCCGCCTGTCCGCCTGATGGTCTTCGCGGGCGTCGTGGAGATCTAACCGCCATGCTGGCCGCCGCTGAGCGCGTACGGAATCGTGCCGACTTCACCGAGGTCGTACGCATGGGTCGGCGGGCCGGCCGTGGCTCGCTCGTCGTACACCTGTTGCTGCCGTCTGCGGTGCCGGGCGACCAACCGGGGCCGACCGGTGGCTCCGGTGCCCGGGCCGGCTTCATCGTCTCCAAGGCGGTCGGCAACGCGGTGACCCGCAACCGGGTGCGTCGTCGGCTCCGACACCTTGTCCGGTCCCGGCTGGCAGCGTTACCGGGCGGTGCCCTGCTGGTCGTCCGGGCCCTCCCGCCGGCCGCCGGGGCCTCCTCGGCAGGGCTGGCCGTCGACCTTCACGCCGCGCTGTCCGCTGCGGTCCGCGCCGCCGACCGCCGTTCCCGCGGCACCTCCGGTGATCGCTCGTCCGGCGTGCCGCGCACCGGACCCCGGACCCGGGCCAGAGCGGGGGACGCCCGATGACCGCCTCCGACGATCTACCTCGCCCCGCGACACCGGGTGGCCGCCTGCTGACAGGTGCGATCGTCGCGTACCGTCGTTGGATAAGCCCGGCTCTGCCGGCCCGCTGTCGGTTCTACCCGTCGTGCAGTGCGTACGCCCAGGAGGCGATCGCCCGGCGCGGAGCACTTCGGGGGGTGCTGTTGGCGGGTTGGCGCCTGCTGCGCTGTCATCCCTTCCACCCCGGTGGATATGACCCGGTACCGATACCGGGCGGCCGCCGTGCCGATGCGACTGGAGCCCCGAATTGAGTCTCGACTGGATCTACTGGGCCATCTCGTGGATCCTCCTGTTCTGGCACTCGGCCTGGGACCGGATCGGTGTGCCGTCGACCGAGGTGCTCGGCACCAACTGGTCGTGGATCCTGGCCATCATCTTCCTGGTGGTCACGGTCCGGGTGATCCTGTTCCCGGTCTTCGTCAAGCAGATCAAGTCACAGCGGGCCATGCAGGCGCTGCAGCCGAAGGTCAAGGAGCTGCAGGAGAAGCACAAGGGTGACCGGGAGACGCTCCAGAAGGAAATGATGGAGCTGTACCGGAAGGAGAAGGCCAACCCGCTGATGGGTTGCCTTCCGATGTTCCTGCAGATCCCGGTCTTCCTCGGCCTGTTCCACATCCTGCGCCGGTTGAACCCGGAGCAGACCCGCAACGTCGACCTGTACGGCTGGACCGCGGACCAGTTCTACGAGGCCTCCCGGGCCAGCCTGTTCACCGCGCCGATCGCCGGGCGGTTCGGCTCGACGGCCGACGAGCTGGCGGCGATGGGTGCCAGCGGCACCACGGTCAAGGTGATCGCCGGGATCCTGGTGGTCGTCATGATCGTGACCACCTACCTGACCAGCCGACAGATGATCCTCAAGACCGGCTGGGCGGAGGACCCGCAGCAGAAGATGATCCAGCGGCTGATGCTCTACGGCATCCCGGCCTCGCTGCTCATCTCCGGCGCGATCTTCCCGATCGGCGTCATCATCTACTGGGTGGTGAACAACATGGTCACGCTTGGCCAGCAGCAGTGGGTACTGCGCAAGTTCCCGCCCCCGCCGATGCCGGCCGGCAAGGGGAAGCCGGCCGCGAAATCGACCTCGACCTCGAAACCGGCCGGTCGGCCGGCGGCGAAGTCCGGTGCCGGCCAGTCACGCAAGCCCGGCACGACCGACGCCAAGCCCAAGTCGGCCGGTGTCTTCGCCCGACGCGGCAACGGTGCCGAGGCCGCCGCCCCGGAGCCGGCCCCGGTCCGAGAGGGTCTCAAGCCCAAGCCTGGTGCCAAGCCGGTCAACCCGAAGAAGCGGCGGCCGGCGAAGCGTCCGGGTTGACCGGGCAGACGTCCCGGCGGCCGGCTACTGCTGGCGGGCGTTTCCGGTGGCCGGCGGGGCGTGCCGCACAGCCGCAACGGCGGCAACGTAGACCTCCCGAGGGCACGGCGCCCGTCCGCCGGTCCTCGGTAACCAGCGGACCGACCGGTTCCGCCGAGCGAGTACGGAGATGACACCGTGACCGATACCAGCCTGCCCAGTGCCGACCCGTCTGTCGACGAGGAGGTTGTCCCGGCCCGGGCCGCCGACAGCGCCGACGACCGCCCTGGCGACGCCGACGACGCGGGCACCGACGAGGCTGACGAGGACGCGGCCGGCAAGGGCGCGTCAGCGCCCGCTTCCGCCGCCACCGACAACGACCTGTTCCAGCAGAGCGAAATCGCCGCCGACTACGTCGAGGGACTGCTGGACATCCTCGACTACGACGGCGACATCGACGAGCTGGTCTCCGGCGGCCGTCCCGTGGTGGAGGTGGTCGGCGGGCAGCTCAGTGCCCTGGTCGGGCAGCGGGGCGCGACCCTGGAGGCGCTCCAGGAGCTGACCAGGCTCGCGGTCTTCCGGCAGACCGGATCGCCCAGCCGGCTACTGCTGGACGTCGGCGGTTACCGGAACAACCGGCGCAAGGAGTTGGCCGCGGTGGCGAAGAACGCGGTGGAGAAGGTCAAGGAGTACGGCGAGCCGGTGCGGCTGGAGCCGATGTCCGCCTTCGAGCGCAAGTGCGTACACGACGTGGTGAATGCGCTCGACGGCGTGCTGAGCGAGTCCGAGGGTGTCGAACCGACCCGGCGCATCGTCGTCCGGCCGGCCGACTGAGCACCATGACCGATCTGCCCGAGCAGACTGATCGGGTGGCTACCGGCCCGGACGGGAACCCGTCCGGGCCGGTTCCGTCGGGAGCGCCCGTTCCGTCAGGACCGGCCACGCTGGCGTCGCCCCCCGATTCCGCCCGCGAGATTTTCGGTGCCGAGCAGCTGCGGCTAGCGGTCCGGTACGCCGGCCTGCTGGCCTCGGAAGGACTGCTCCGTGGACTCATCGGGCCGCGCGAGGTGCCCCGGCTCTGGGAGCGGCACCTGCTGAACTGCGCGGTCGTCGGCGAACTCGTGCCCGGCGGAGCGACGGTGCTGGACGTCGGATCCGGGGCCGGTCTACCCGGGCTGGTCCTGGCCGTGGCGCGGCCGGACCTCAGCGTCATCCTGGTTGAGCCGTTGGCCCGGCGTACCGCTTTTCTCGTCGAGGCGGTGTCGGTCCTGGGCCTCACCGACCGGGTCGACGTGCTGCGTGGCCGGGCCGAGGAACTGCGCCGGGATTTCCCCGACGGTGCGGCACCGGTGGTCACCGCGCGGGCGGTGGCCCCACTCGACCGGCTGGCCGGCTGGTGTCTACCGCTGGTCGAGCCCGGTGGGCGGCTGCTCGCCATGAAGGGCGATTCGGCCGGGGCGGAGATCACCGAGCACCGATCGGCGGTGGTTCGGTCGGGTGGCGGTGATCCGGTGCTGCGTCGCTGCGGCGAACGATGGCTCGACCCGCCGACCACCGTGGTGGAGATCGAGCGGTCCGCTCCGGTGCCCGGGGCGGGTGGTCGACGCAGCTCGGAACGCGGCGACCGAGTACGGCCGCGTTCGTCGCGGCGGACCCGGGGGTGACCGCCGAACCCGCCCTGATGGCGGAGTGGAACGACGTGAAGGCTGCGACACGTCGGACAGTCGGCCGTGGCCACACCGGCCCTGATCCCCGTAGGCTGACCGCGCGTCGATAGTCTGGACCGGGCGGCAACGCGAAGTTGCACGACTCCTGCCGCCCCGTGCCGGTCCGCACGCCACGCCCGAAGCGCGGTCGTGAGCGCTGGCGGTGCCGATCCATCCAACGCGGGCAGGGATGACACGGTGCATGACAACGGTAGTTACGAGGATCCGCGGTTGACCGGCGAGCGCCACGGTGTCGGCGACCCCACGTTGGTTTCACGTGAAACGGCGTACCACCCGGGTTGGCCGGAGGGCGGGGCGGTGCCGGTCAGTGGGGCACCTCAGCCGTCCACGACGGCGCCGGTGCCCACAACGCCGGTGCCCACAACGCCGGGCGACCCGATCCGGGGGGCCGGCGTGCCGCTCGTAGCGGACACGTCGGTCGGCGCCGCACCCCCGACACCGGAGCAACCGGCGCCCAACCCGAACTCTCCGGCCGCCGACGAGCCGTACGTTTCACGTGAAACACCGAATCGGGAAGAGGATGATCCCCCCTTGGCAATGGAGGCTTTGCGCGCCGTGCAGATTCTGAACCCCAGCGGCGAGGTGACCATGCCCCGGCCGGACCGGACCCGGGTGATGTGCGTGGCCAACCAGAAGGGGGGCGTCGGTAAGACGACCACTACGGTGAATCTCGCGGTGGCCCTGGCGCTGCACGGGAACCGGGTGATGGTTGTCGACCTCGACCCACAGGGCAACGCCTCGACCGGACTCAACGTTCCGCACCACGCAGGCGTACCGGACGTCTACGACTGCCTGATCGACAACGTACCGCTGACCGAGGTGGCGCAGCCGGTCGAGGGGATACCCGACCTCTGGTGCGTTCCCGCGACGATCGATCTGGCCGGGGCCGAGATCGAGCTGGTCTCCGTGGTGGCCCGGGAGTCCCGGCTGTCCCGAGCCATCACGGCGTACCCGGTCGAGCTGGACTACGTGTTCATCGACTGCCCACCGTCGTTGGGTTTGCTGACGGTCAACGCGCTGGTCGCCGCGCAAGAGGTGCTGATCCCGATCCAGTGCGAGTACTACGCGCTGGAAGGACTCAACCAGTTGATCAACAACATCAACCTGGTCCGGCAGCATCTCAACCCGACGCTGGACGTCTCCACCATCCTGCTCACGATGTACGACCGCCGGACCCGGCTGGCTGACGCCGTCGAGCAGGACGTGCGCAACCACTTCGGGGACAAGGTGCTCCAGTCGGTCATCCCCCGCAACGTCCGGGTCTCGGAGGCACCGAGCTACGGCCAGTCGGTGATGACCTACGATCCCGGATCGCGGGGTGCAACAAGCTACTTCGAGGCGGCCCAGGAAATCGCCGAGCGCGGTGTCGCTCGGGTCGGTCGCAATGTCTGACACGGTGGTTGGATCGGGAGGCAGGGAATGAAGAACCGTCCGAAGGGCGGGCTTGGGCGCGGGCTCGGTGCCCTCATCCCCACCACCGCTCCGGTTCAGCCGGGTGTCACAGAGCCGGCCTCGGCGCCGGTGACCCCGTCACCGGCCACCGCAGCCGTCTCCGGCAGCGTCGGCACCTCTGCTGCCGTCGCGACGGAACCGGCTGCGCCGCTGCCCGCCGATCTGTCGCCGGTGCCCGGTGCCCGGTTCGCGGAGCTGCCGGTCGCCGCGATCGTGCCGAACCCGAAGCAGCCCCGGCAGGTTTTCGACGACGAGGCGCTCGAGGAGCTGAAGGTCTCGATCGAGCAGGTCGGGTTCCTGCAGCCGATCGTCGTACGACAGCTGGACGACGGTGAGCAGTACGAGCTGGTGATGGGGGAACGCCGCTGGCGTGCCGCGCAGGCGATCGGCCGGGAGTCCATCCCCGCGATCGTCCGGGACACCAGGGACGACGCGATGCTCCGGGACGCGCTGCTGGAGAACATCCACCGGGCCAACCTCAACCCGCTCGAGGAGGCGGCCGCGTACCAGCAGTTGCTCGACGAGTTCGGGGCGACCCACGAAGAACTCGCCAGGCGCATCGGCCGGAGCCGGCCGCAGATCTCCAACACGATCCGGCTGTTGAATCTGCCGGCTCAGGTGCAGCGGAGGGTGGCCGCCGGAGTGCTGTCGGCCGGTCACGCCCGGGCGCTGCTCAGCCTCGACGATTCCGACGCCCAGGACGCCCTGGCGCTACGCATCGTCGCCGAAGGGCTCTCGGTCCGGGCCACCGAGGAACTGGTGGCACTCGCCGGAACCGAGGACTCGGCGAAGCGTACGGCCAATCCACAGCGACGCCCGAAGGCCCACGCCCCGGCCCTCACCGATCTCGCCGATCGCTTGTCCGACCGATTCGACACCCGGGTCAAGGTCGACATCGGGCGGAGCAAGGGCAAGATCACTATCGAGTTCGCCACGGTCGACGACCTGGAGCGGATCGTCGGGATCATCGGAGTGGGCGACGGGGACGACTCCTCTGGGGCCGTCGACTGATCTGCCGGGCCGGTCCGTCAACCCGGCAGAGGCATGTTCTCGCAAGGGCTGGTGTTTCACGTGAAACACCAGCCCTTCTTCCTGCGGTCCCTGCCCACGCCACTGCAACGCCCCCCGGTCCCCGCCATTGCCGGCCGGTCCACCCTCGCCGGCCGTCCACCCGGAGCCCGACCCCCGCTTCTCGCCGTTCGGCCTGCCGGAGCCGACCGCGCGGTTCGTTTCACGTGAAACGGTGGGCCGGTGGGGGCCGCTACCCCGCCCGGTAGCTGCCCGGTGGGGCCAGTGGGGGCGCGCGGTGGCGATGTTCCACGTGGAACCGGAACGACGGTCTCGCCCGGCCGCCCCGAGGGCCGACCTACGGCTGTTCCGGGCGGCGCCAAACGGCTCGCCGAGCCCGGTTACCACTCGGCCGATGGATCGTTGAGAAGACCGGGCCACCGGAGGCACCAAGGCGCATCGGCCGCCGATCCGGGCGGGTCCCGGGTGTCCCGGGATCGATCCGGTACGGGGCCGGGCGTTTTCCACAGGCGTTTTCCACAGGGTGCCTCGTTTCACGTGAAACAGCGGGTAGACCGGGCTGTCGCCCTGTGGATAACTCCTGTGGAAAACTGGGACGGCGGGCCGTAGTCGGCTGCTGCACCAGAGACCGGTCGTCCCTCCGGATGAGAGTTGCGGGCCGGCCGAAACGGGGAACGACAGGCGGCGCAGACTCGGTTAGGGTCAGCGTCGTGCCAGACACCCCTGCCTCGGTTCCCGACTTCGCGCGATGGCCATCCTTCCCCTTCGAGGGCGACCTGCGGGTCAAGCGACTCGACGACCCGGTTGACGTCGAACCGCCTCGCAAGGGTGAGGGCACTGCGGAGTGCTCGTCCTGCTCCGCCCCGGACGACGCGTACATCTGGGTCAGCGAACGCTGGCGGGTCCGCGCGATGGACCGCCCGACCGGGCTACCGATGGTCCTCATCCTGGAGTCCCGGTCCCACTTCGACCTCGGCGATCTGCCGAACCTGCTCGCGGCCGAACTTGGCGTGATGACCGTCCGGCTCGAGCGGGCGATCCGGTCGCTCGACGGCGTGGCCCGGGTTCACGTGAACCGATGGGGGGACGGCTCGGCGCACCTGCACCTGTGGTTCCTGGCTCGGCCGTACGGGCAGCTGCAGCTCCGTGGCACGTTCCTCTCCCTGTGGGACAGCATCCTGCCGCCGATCTCGGAGTCACGCTGGCGGGAGAACCTGGCGCTGGTCGCCGCGTGGCTGGCGGAGTTCGGTGGTCGTCAGCTCGCCGAGCCGCCGCGGATTCAGTGGCGGGCACCGTCGAACCTCACCGAGCAGGCGAGCCATCCGGTCAGCGTCGACGACTTCGACGAGGTCGACGGTGCAGAGCCGGCCGTGGCCGAGCTCGTGGTGCCGATGGAGAGCATCGAACCAGCTGCTGATCTCGGCGAACTCGCCAGCGACGTCGCTACGACTCAGCCGGGGGAACCTCTTGCTGCCGACCCGGCCGACGCCGAGGATGCCGCTGCCCCCGCCGACGACAGCGCCGCCGCGGAGGCCGGTACCGAGGCGAAGAAGGACGACGACCCGGACCCGGAGGGCGCTACGGACCAGGACGGGTCCGAAGTCCCGGCTGCGGGCGGTTCGGCGGCGTCGCCGACCGGCGGCGCCCGGTGATCAGTTAGCCGGGTCGTACGGTCGGGCCGCAGCCCGAACCACCAGGGTGGCGAGCAGTTCGCCGAGGTCCAGCCCGCCGGCCTGGACCGCCAGCGGCAACAGCGAGGTCTCGGTCATTCCGGGTGAGACGTTGACCTCCAGGACGTGCGGCTGGCCGTCGGGGTCGACGATCATGTCGACGCGGGAGAGGTCCCGGAGCCCGAGTGCCCGGTGAGCGGCGACGGCAGTCGCCGCCACCCGCTCGGCGGCCGGCTCGTCCAACCGGGCCGGCGCGTGCCAGGTCGTCAGTCCGGCGGTGTAGCGGGCAGCGTAGTCGTAGACACCGTTGCGTGGCACGATCTCGACGGCCGGTAGCGCCTCCGGGCCGTTGCCCCGGTCGACGACCGATACGGCGACGTCCATCCCGGTGACGTACCGCTCCACCAACGCCGTCGAGTCGTACGCGAAGCAGCCGACCATCGCTGCGGAGAGTTCCGCCGCCTCGCGTACCACCGCCGCGCCCAGCCCGGAGCCACCCTGCGCCGGCTTGACCATCAGCGGCAGGCCGAGCCGTTCGACGATCCGCTCCAGCACGGCGACCGCACCCAGCTCGGAGAACCGGTCGTGGGGCAGCGCGACCCAGTCCGGGGTCGGGATGCCCGCCTCGCGCAGCACCGCCTTGGCCGACGGCTTGTCCCAGGCCAGGCGGGCGGCGCGGGCGTCGCAGCCGATGTATGGCACGCCGCAGAGATCCAGTACGCCGCGCAGCGAGCCGTCCTCACCGGTCGCCCCGTGCAGCGCGATGACCACCGCGTCCGGCGGGTCGGAGCGCAGCGCTGGAATCAACGAGACATCGGCGTCGCGCATCTCGGCCTCGACGCCGACCGAGCGGAGCGCGTCCAGCACCCGGCGACCGGACTTCAGCGAGACGTCCCGTTCGTACGACAACCCGCCGGCGAGAACGAGCACGCGCGGATCCGGGGCAGCGGACGACGACGAGGATTCGGTTGCGGTGGGGTCCAGCGCTGGGCTCATGCCCGAATCATGCCAAGTCAGGCCCGGGCGCGTCCGCGCCGGGGCGCTGGCGTCGGCCGGATCCGCCGGTGACCGGTCCAAAGACCTCGCGCATCGCCGACTCCCGCTCCATCACACCGGCCAGCCGCCGGACGCCTTCCCGGATCCGCTCCGGCGGTGGGTAGGAGAAGTTGAGCCGCATGTTGCCGGCCCCGGAGCCGTCAGCGTAGAAGCCGGTGCCGGGAACGTAGGCCACCCGGGCGGCGATGGCCCGGGGGACCATGGCTTTGGCGTCCAACCCGTCCGGCAGCGACGCCCAGACGAACAGGCCGCCGCTCGGTCGGGTCCAGGTCGTCCCGGCCGGCATCAGGTCGGTCAGCGCGGACAGCAGCGCGTCCCGCCGCTCCCGGTAGACCTCCCGGTACGTCTTGAGCTGCTCCCGCCACGGCATGGTGGCCAGGTAGGTGGCGACAGCGGCCTGGGCGTAGGCACTGGGGCAGAGGATCTGCGCCTCACTGGCGATGACCAGCTTCTCGCGTACCGCGTGCGGAGCGAGAATCCAACCGACCCGCAGCCCTGGCGCGAAGGTCTTGGAGAAGGTGCTCAGGTAAAAGACGCCGTGCCGGCGTCGGGCCCGCAGCGGCGCCGGCGCTTCGCCGTCGAAGCTCAGCTGGCCGTACGGGTCGTCCTCGACGACCAGCAGGCCGGCGCGTTCGCAGATGTCGAGTACCCGGTCGCGGCGCTCGTCGGTCAGCGTCACGCCAGCCGGGTTCTGGAACGTCGGGATGGTGTACAGGAACTTCGCCCGTCGGCCGGACCGGGCCACCTCGGTGATCGCCTGTTCCAGCGCCTCGGGGATCAGCCCGTCGGCGTCCATCGGCACGTGCACCACCTGGGCCTGCGCCGCCTGGAACACGCCGAGGGCGCCGACGTAGGTGGGGCCCTCGGCGAGGACCACGTCGCCCGGGTCCAGGAAGAGCCGGGCGACCAGATCGAGGGCCTGCTGCCCGCCGACGGTCACCACCACGTCCTCGGGGGAGGCCCCGGACGAGACGTCGATCCCGGACAGCGACATCACTTCGCAGATCCGTTCCCGCAGGTCGAGGGTGCCCTGGCCGATGCCGTACTGCAGGGTCGAGGTGCCGGTCTCGGCGGCGAGCCGGCCGAGCATCTCGCCGACCGCGTCCAGCGGCAGCGCGGCGACGTACGGGGCTCCGCCAGCGAGCGACACCACCTCCGGCCGACTGGCGACGGCGAACAGCGCCCGGATCTCCGAGGCGGTCATCCCCCGGACCCGGCGGGCATAGCGGTCGGTGTAGTCGTCGAGTGTCGTGCCGGTCATGACCTCACCCTCGAAACGCGTCGCACCGGTGGTGCCGGGTCGGGCCGCGACACGCACTGATCGTCTGATGGTAGTCCGGCGTGTCGCCGTCCGGCGTGGGCATTACCACACCGACCACATGTCGGACCAGCGAACCCGGATTGGCCTGCGAAGACAGCGACCGGACGCCCGACCTCTCCCCTGACGCGAGGTTGCGGCGTACGATCGCTCGTTGGGGACAGGAGACGGCGCGTGGTGAAGCTCGGCGGGTTTCAACGCTTGACCGGTTCGGTGGTGGGGGATCGCCAATGTCGCGACGTCTGGTCAGTCTGACGCTGGACACGCTGGAGGAGCTACCCAGATCCTGCCGGCGGTGTGTCTTCTGGGAGCTCGATCCGGTGGCGGCCGACCGCGCCCGGACCTCCGGCGACCCGGCGCTGGAGAAGGAGGCGTGGGTCTCCCAGACTCTCCTGGAGTGGGGTTCCTGCGGCAAGCTCGCCTACGTCGACGGCATGCCGGCCGGCTTCGTGATGTACGCGCCGCCGGCCTACCTGCCGAGGTCGATGGCGTTCCCGACGTCCCCGGTCTCTGCCGATGCGGTACTGCTGACCACGGCGCACGTGGTGCAGCCGTTCGCCGGTGGTGGCCTCGGGCGGATGCTGGTGCAGGGCGTGGCCCGGGATCTCACCAAACGGGGCATCAAGGCGATCGAGGCGTTCGGTGACGCCACCGCCGACCCGGAGGAGACGGCCGGTCGGGGCTGTCTCGCCCCAGCCGACTTCTACCTGTCGGTCGGCTTCAAGACGGTCCGGCAGCACCCCCGGTTCCCCCGGCTACGGCTGGAGTTGCGGACCGCGTTGTCGTGGAAGTCTGACGTCGAGTACGCCTTGGAGAAGCTGCTCGGCTCGATGACTCCGGAGAGCCTGCTGCGCCCGGCCACCCGCGCGGCGACGAACTGACTGACGTGGTTCAGGCCTCCGCCGTCGCGTCGACCACCGCCCGCAGCGTGTGTACGTCGATCGACCCGGTCGGCACGTCCAGCTCCACCGGGTAGTACATCCGCTGCACTGCCGCGACCAGCGCCTCTGCCACCTGGTCGCGGAACCCGGGCCGGATCAACCGGGCCCGGTCGGCCGAGCAGGTCAGATAACCCACGTCCACCCGTACCGCCGGCATCCGGGTCAGCCGTAGCAACTCCCAGCTCTTCGCGTGGACCCGGCAGTCGCGCAGGCCGGTACGTACCGCGATCTCCCGCTGTACCAGCCCGGCCAGCCGCTCGCCGACCGTCGACGTGACCCCGTTGCCGGTGCCGTAGTGGTAGGTGGCCACCCCGTCGGCGGCCGGGTTGGCATGCCCGTCGACGTGCAGGGAGATGAACAGGTCCGCGCCGACGTCGTTGGCCAGCTGGGTCCGCGCCGGGTCGCTGAGCACCGAGGTGGTGGCCGGACCCCGGGTGAGATGCACCCGCATCCCGGCTGCCGCCAGCCGCCCCTCCAACCGGGCGGCGAGGTCGTACGCCAGCTCCGCCTCGGACCAGCGCCGGCCGCTGTCGATGACCACAACGCCGGGATCGGGTCCCCCGTGACCAGGGTCGACGACGATCGTCTTGCCCACCAGGTTGGGGCCGGACTCGCGGAACGCGTCGGCTTCCCGCAGCCACTGCGGGCGTCCGCCGACCACCTTGCGGCCCAGCCTGCGCATCGCGTGCATGGTGTACGGCCCGCAGCTGCCGTCGGCGGTCAGTCCCACCTCCCGCTGGAACTGGGTGACCGAGCGGGCGGTGCGCCCGCCGTACACGCCGTCGGCGCGGCCCACGTCGTAGCCCATCTCCAGCAGACGTTCCTGCAGCGCCCGGACGTCCTCGCCGACCAGCGGCTGCGGTATCGAGTGGTAGAGCGCCCGGTCGCCGAGCCGCCAGCGGGCGGCGTCCAGCGCCCGCCAGGTCTCCGCGCCTACCCGGCCGTCGATGCTCAGGCCACGGATCTGCTGGAAGGCGCGTACGGCGTGCTCGGTGCGGGCGTCGAAGACGTCGGCCCCCGGGGTTGGCTCGAGCAGCTCCAGGTTGACCAGGATGGAGCGGATCTCGGCAACGGCGGGACCCTGATCGTCACGGCGGATCGGGCGCACGGGACGTGGACCTCCCCCCTGCAGGCGCGGACGATCCGGAGCGTAACCCGGCCGGCAGGTGCCCGTACCCGGGTTACGACGAAGCGGACCGTACGGGGAGCGCCCGGTGTCCGGACGATCAGCCCGGGAACGGACCAGCCAGCAGCCCTACCCGCCGCCAGCAGCCTGAAAATGGACCAGCCGGCCCACCCGACGGGTGGGCCGGCTGGTCGCCGTGCCACGCGGGGCAGCCCCGCTGAAGTTCAGAAGGCCGACTCGATCAGCTTGACCAGGTCGCCCTTGGGCCGGGCGCCGGCCACCGACTGCACCGGCTCACCGGCCTTGAACACGGTGAGCGTGGGAACCGACATCACCCGGTACCGGCGGGCGATCTCCGGGTTCTCGTCGATGTTCAGTTTGACGATCGACACCTTGTCACCCATCTCGGTGGCGATCTCCTCGAGCAGCGGTGCGACCTTGCGGCACGGCTGGCACCACTCGGCCCAGAAGTCCACCAGCACCGGCTTGTCGGACATCAGTACGTCGGTGGCGAAGCTGGCCTCGGTGACCGCTCGGGTAGCTCCCACGGAAAATCCTCCTCCTCGACCGCCGGCGCGCCGGCGGTCAGACCTCTTCGAGTGTGGCGAGGTAACGCTCGGCGTCGAGCGCCGCCGCGCAACCGCTGCCGGCAGCGGTGATCGCCTGCTGGTAGGTGTGGTCGACCAGGTCACCGGCGGCGAACACGCCCGGCACGCTGGTCCGGGTGCTCGGCGAGTCGACCAGCACGTAGCCGTTCTCGTCGAGCTCCACCTGGCCGCGGAACATTTCGCTCCGTGGGTCGTGACCGATCGCGACGAAGACCCCGGTGACGTCGAGTGTCCGGGACTCGCCGGTGTGCGTGTTGCGCAGCCGGATTCCGGAGACCTTACCGTCGGCGCCGAGGATCTCCTCGACGACACTGTTCCATTCGACCCGGATCTTGTCGTTGCCGAGCGCGCGGGCCGCCATGATCTGGCTGGCCCGGAACTCGTCGCGGCGGTGCACGATGGTCACCGATTCGGCGAACCGGGTGAGGAAGGTGGCTTCCTCCATCGCCGAGTCGCCACCGCCGACCACCACGACGTGCTGCCCCCGGAAGAAGAAGCCGTCACAAGTTGCGCAGGAGGAGACCCCGTGGCCGAGGAACTCCTGCTCACCGGGGACGTTCAAGGGACGCCACGCGGAGCCGGTGGCCAGGATGATCGCCTTGGCCCGGTAGCCGGTCTCGCCCACGTAGACGGTGCTGGCCTCGGTGGTGCCCGGGGTGCCGGTGTCGGCCAACTCGACCCGCGTCACGTCGTCGGTGACGAATTCGGCACCGAAGCGCTCGGCCTGCTTGCGGATCGAGTCCATCAGCTCCGGACCCATGATGCCGTCCGGGAAGCCCGGGAAGTTCTCCACCTCGGTGGTGGTCATCAGCGCTCCGCCGGACTGCACCCCCTCGATGACGAGTGGGCGCAGGTTGGCGCGTGCGGCGTACACCGCGGCGGTGTAACCGGCCGGCCCCGAGCCGATGATGATCAGGTTGCGGACCTCGTCCACTGCCGACTCCCAAAGTCTGATTTCTGCGCAACGGCGACCGTTGACGACAACGCCTCGGAGCCGGGGAGTAATCCCGCTCCGGTGCCGCGTGTCCCACGTCACGCGGCCGGCAGGGTCACCCTACCTGTGCCGAGTACCTGGTGTCCGCGCCGGCCGCAGGCGTACCGCAGCCGGTGCCGCTCACCCAGATCCAGCTGGCACCGAAGCTGTCGCTGAACGAGAGGACCAGCGCCGGTTCACCTTCGAACGCCGCGAAGTCCACCAGGTCGACGCCGAGTACGCCGTTACCGTGCTCGGCGGTCACCGCGGCCACGCAGTCGGCGAGCGCGGCCGGGTCGGCGAGTCTGGCCAGTGCCGTCGAGGCGGGCGACTCCTGCAGTACGGTGTCTTCGCCGGCCGCCGGTTGCCCCCCGTCGACGCCGCCGCGCCCGACGGCCTCGAACATCGGCACGATCGTCGCCCGCTGGTAGTCGGTGCCGCTGGCCAGCAGCCGAGGTGCGGAGGCGTCCATCATCGTGCCCGGCTGGTCCTCCTGCCGGGTCTCGGCGCTCTGCTGGCTTTCGGCGCTGCCGGCACCGTCCGACGAGCTACCCGCCGTGGTGCTCGCGTCGTCGGCGGACCCGGCACCGAGCAGTTGGTCGACCCCGAGGCCGGCGAACGCCACGGCGGCCGCCGCGACGGTGATCGGAGCGGCGTACCGCTGCCAGCGGCGGCGACGGTCCCGCCGGGTGCGGGCCGCCGCCAGCGGCACCGGTGCCGCGACGGTGGCCAGATCCGGGCTGATTGCCGGATCCGGGGTCGGCTGCGGTAGCGGCTCGGCGGCCAGGGCGGCGTGCACCCGGTCGGCGACGTCGGGTGGGATCGGCTCGACGACGCTGCCCCACTCGGCGAGCATTGTCTGGACCAGCTGGGTGGCCTCGACCAGCTCGTCGTGGGCCGCCCGCCAGGACGGTCGTTCCGCGATCAGCCGGGCCACGGTGACCTCGTCCGGGGTGCCGTCGAGCGCCCCACCGACATAGTCGGCGAGCAGCTCTCGATCGACCTCCTGGAACCGGTCGGCGGTCACCGTTCCTCCTTGCCACCGTCGCCACGTGCGGACCCTGATGGGACGTCGTCGAGCCGCTGCGGGTTCCGTGGGGTGAGCGACGACACCTGGGCGCGTGGTGGTGCCACCTGCGCGTTCGCCCGCTGTGGTCGGAGATGCCCGAGAAGCCCGGCCAGCCGGGCCCGCCCCCGGGCGCAGCGGCTCTTCACCGTGCCCTCGGCGACGCCCAGCATCACCGCCGCGTCGGCGACCGGGTAGCCCTGCACGTCGACCAGGATCAGCGCGGCCCGCTGTTCCGCCGGCAGCTCGGCCAGTGCCTGGCGGACGACCAGGGCGGTGTCGTGATCGACCGGGGGTGCCGCCGGCTCGGTGCCGCGTACGCCGTCGTCGTCCCGGCCACCGTCGGGCAGCGGGACCGTGGGGTGGGACTTGCGGCGGCGTACCCGGTCCAGGCACGCGTTGATCACGATGCGGTGCAGCCAGGTGGTGACCGCAGCGTCGCCCCGGAACCGGGCGGCCGCGCGGTGTGCCGACAGCAGCGCGTCCTGCAGCGCGTCGGCGGCCTCCTCCCGGTCGCTGAGCGTACGCAGGGCAACCGCCCAGAGCCGGTCCTGGTGCCGCCGTACCAACTCGGCGAATGCCTCCGGGTCGCCGTCGACGTGTGCCCGGAGCAGTTCCTCGTCGCCGAGGTCGGCCCGGCGTCCGGTCATGGCCCCTCGACCGTGATCTCCTGAACGCCGATCTGGTATTTGTCGTTGCCGATCGGAGGCAGCTTGGTGATCCATACCAGGAGGTACTGGTAGGTCTCGTCGGGTGAGAACCCGCTGAAGGTGAGGGTTGCGCCGTCGGCGTTCTCGAATCGGGCACCGATCCGGTCGGTGAACGTCTCGAGGATCTCGTCGTCGCCTTCCCGGGTCGCTCCCGGATCGTTCGGACCGGCCAGTAGCTCGGCGGTGGCACCGGACGCGGACAGCTCGACCTTCACGCTGGTCACCGCCCGTGGCTCCTGCAGGTCGATCAGCACCCCCATGCCCCGCTTCAGGTTGCCGAAGTTGGGGTTGCGCTCGTAGGCGTCGGTCTCCCAGCCGGTGTTGGTGTCGCCGTCGACGGCGGCCTCCGCCCCGTCGAGCTCGTCACGGGCACCGTCGGCGTCGACGATGCGGACCTGGTCGCCGGAGAGGGCGATCGGCTGTGGCTGGGCCGGGGCACTGGTCTCGGTGGGACCCGGGGTCGAGGTCACCTGAGTCTGCGGCGGTGTCGGCTGACCGTCTTCGCCGTCACCGTCGTTGCCGAGCGCGCTGATCCCGAAGTACAGCCCGGTCACCGCGATGACCAGCAGGCCGGCGACACCGGCGGCGATCTTGCGGCGGGACGCGAGCGGGGTGCCGGTCGGCTCGTCGTCGTCGGCCGCCGAGAACCGCAGCGGTCCGACGCTGTCGAGGTAGTGCTCCTCGGTGCTGGCGTCGAGCCGACCCAGCTCGGCGGCGAGCACCTCCGAGGAGGGCAGCGCGAGTCGCGGGTCGAGCAGATCCATGGTCAGGTCGTCGAGGTACGCCGGAACACCGGAGCGCACCTGACGGGGGGCGGCGACCGCCCCGGTCGCATCCCGGACCGCGTCCGGCAGCGTCGTGCTGCCGGCCTCGTGCTGTGGCCAGTGACCGGTCATCGCGAAGTAGAGCACCCCGCCGATCGCCCGAATGTCGGTTTCGTAGGTGTCGGAGCTGTCGGCCCGTGCGTCGGCCAGCACCACTCGGCCGTCGTGGCCGATCATCACCGTGCCGGGGTGGATGTTGCCGTGCACCATGCCGGTGGCGTGCACCGCAGCGATGGCGGAGGCGACCGAGTGGGCGATCATGGTGGCCCGGGCCGCGTCCAACGGACCGGCGGCGGCGATCACCTCGCGCAGCGAGTCGCCCTCCACCCACTCGCGGACCACGTAGGCCCGCTGCCCCTCGTCGATGGCGTCGTAGACGCCGACCAGGTTGGAGTGGATGACCCGACTGGCCCGGACCGCGGCCTGCAGCATCTCCATGGCGGAATCGCCACCGGGGTAGCGCAGCACCACCGCGACCGGACGGCGGAGCACCACGTCGACCCCACGCCAGACCTGCCGGCCCGCACTGTCGTTGTTGACGTGCTGAGCCAGCTGGTATCGCTCGGCGAGGATCTCGCCGGCGGAGGGCGCATCGAAGGCCATCATCGGCGGACTGGCCTCGTCCGCCTCCTGGCCTTCGCCGACCTGGGTCACCCGTCCTCCCTGTGGATCGTCTCGGTCGAACCTTGGTGCTGGTCGTCCGGTGTTCTGCCGGTTGTCCGGTTGTCCTGCTGGTCGCTCTTGCCGTGCTGGTCGGCGTGCTACCGGCACCGGCCGGCCCCGCAGCGGTGGAACGTCACCGTTCACGACCCGGTGTCGCACGTATCCGTCCAGAACGACCTTACCTGCGTTGCGGCACCACCAACATGTCAGCTTCCCGCAGCTCCCGCAATGCCGACCGGGGATCGACCTGCCGTCGGGCGGACCATCGGTCAATGCCGCCCCGCCCGTATGGCCAGCCGCACACCCGGTCGGTGAGTAGCTACCGGGCGTGACACTGGCCCGGACGCATAACCTCCATCGCAAATATACGTTGTACCGCCCGGGTGCCGCTCCCAGCCCGCCGCGACAGCCCATCCGACAGCCCGCCGGGACCGGGGCCACCGACACTCCGACACCGCCCGTAACGAGGATCCTGGTTCTGAGTTATCCACAGGTGCTGACCTGGTGTCGAGCGTGTCCAACCCGGTTATCCACAGGTTGGTCCACAGGCTGATCCCGCCGGTCAGCGGCCGAGGCGACGACGCACCATCGCCAGCACGTCGACGATCTCGCGGATCCGGAGGAGCACCGCCAACCCGAGGTAGACCAGCCCGACGGCGGCACCGCCGACCACGAGTTGCAGGATCGCCAACGGCTGGCTCGGCGTGTCACCACCGGGCAGCAACGTGACCACGAGCCACCCGGCCAGGGCGGCACCGCCGGCCGCCAGCGCCACCTTGCCGAAGGTGACCATGATGCCGCCGAACCCGATCCGACCGACCCGGCGGCGCAGCAACCAGGCCGACAGCACCGCCGCCGCCAGGTACGAGACCCCGTTGCCGATCATCAGGCCGGGCGCTGCGAACTGCACCGACAGGGCGACGAACAGCCCGATCTGGACGAGAATCCGGAGCGCCACCACCGGAATGTTGATCAACGCCGGGGTGCGGGTATCCGGCAGGGCGTAGAAGCCGAAGGTGAACAGCTGACTGACCGCGAACGGCACCAGGGCGACCGCTGCCGCCAGCAGCACCACGGCGGTGGCGTCGGCGGCTTCGGTGTCGAACGCGCCGTACCGGAACAGGGAGAAGGAAACCGGGGTGGCCAGCACCGCGTAGCAGACGGCGATCGGCGCGAGCACCGCCGTCACCGTCCGGGTGCCGCGCGCCAGGTCGACGGCCATGTCCGAGTAGCGGCCGTCGGCAGCGGCCGAGCTCATCCGCGGCATCAGCGCGGTGATCACCGAGACGGCGATGATGCCGTGCGCCATCATCAACAGCAGGAACACATTGTTGTAGATCAGCGGGCCGGCTTCGTCCTCGTCGCCCGCCCGGTTCAGCAGGTTGAACACCACCACCAGGCCGAGTTGGCTGACCGCCACGTAGCAGAACATCCAGACCCCGAGCCGACCCAGTTCGGCGAGGCCCAATTGGCGGAAGTCGAACCGCCAGCGCCACCGGAAACCGACCTTACGCAGCGCCGGGACCAGGCCGGCGGCCTGCACCACCACGCCGAGCAGGGTGCCGCCGCCGAGTAGCACGATCCGGCCGGGGGTCATCTCGTCCGGTTCGATGATCCGGGCACCGAAGATCGCGATGTACGTGCCCAGGGTGGCGATCACCACCAGGTTGTTGAGGATCGGCGCCCACATCGGCGCCGCGAAGTGCCCCCGGGTGTTCAGCAACGCGCTGACCAGTGCCGACAACCCGGTGAAGAAGATCATCGGCAACATCAGGTACGACAGCAGAGTGACCAGGTCACGGAACTCCTCCGTGGTGCGGTCACTGGAGTAGAGCAGCGTCAGCAGCGGTGCCGCGGCCATCGCGACCAGGGTGGCGACGGCCAGCGCCAGCACCGCCAGCGACAGCAGCCGCTGCGCGTACGCCTGACCCCGGTCCGGGTCCGACTTGCGTCGCCGCACCAGCACCGGCACCAGGACGCTGGTCAGGATTCCGCCGAGCAGGAACTCGTAGACCATGCCGGGGAAGATCTGCGCCGTGGTGTAGGCGTTGCCGACCAGCGATCCGCCGAGCGCCGCCGCCAGCACCAGCGTCCGCAGAAAGCCGGTGCCCCGGCTGACCAGGCTGCCCAGCGCCATGACCGCGCTGTTGGTGGCGGCGCTGCCGCCCTCCTGCGGCTCCTGCACCGCAGGGTCCGGCATGGCCGCCGGCGGCTCGGACGGTGGCGCGGTCGACTCCACCACCGGCTGGCCGCCCGGTCCGACGGAGATCAGCGTGGCGCCGTCCGGCTCCGGGCCGCCCCGACCGGGGTCGGCGTTCGTGCTCCGGTACAACCCGCCACTCATCGGACCTCCACCCCGCCGGTACGCCGGAACCGCCGCGCCGGACGCAGGCTCGAGCCTATCGGCCGTCGTCTTCGGCCGGGACGATGCCCGACAGTGCGTCGACCACCCAGGCGGCCTCGGCCGGCACCACCGGCTCGGTCAGCGCGTCCAGCAGCGTCGGATGGTCGCAGCCGGCCTCGGCCAGCGTCCGACCGAGTACCGGCACCACCGCCAGGTCGCCGGTGTCGCGGGCCCGCCGGGCCAGTTCGGCGACGGCCGGCGTACGCCGCCACGGCGTGTCGAGTAGCCGGCGGTGCCGGGCCGCCGCCCGGCGTACCAACTCGGTGACCTCGTCGAACGGGAAGGATTCCGCACCGAGGACGCGGGCCGGTGCGCCGGGGCCGTCCGGCTGCCCGGCTGCCACCCAGCCCCAGCCGGCGGCGTACCGCCAGTGCGTCCGGGCACCGTGGTCGAGATGGTCGCGGACCTGCCGGGCCACCGACTCGTCGTCGAGGATCCGGGGGTCGACCGTGGCCGGTGCCGGCCACCAGGACGGGTCGGCGAACAGCTCCAGTGGCGGCTGTACCGGATCCGTCGTCGCCCTGGCCGCCGTATCGGTGCCACCGGGGCCGCCCGTCGGGCCGTCGCCAGTGGTCGCCGGGCCATCAGGTGCCGCCGGCCCGTCAATTCCCGACGGCTCGTCGCGGCGTAGCGCGCGCAGTGCGGTGGCCAGCATGGTGGCTGCCCGGTCCGCCTCCGGCGGGTCACCGGCCGGTGGCGCGTACCGGTGCAGCAGCGCCACCAGCAGACCGGGATGTGGCCACGCCGGATCGTCCAGGGCGAGCAGCCGGCCGATCAGGTCCAGCTCCGCCCAGCGCAGCACCGCCGCGTACGGCCGGCCCGGATCCAGCCGGGCCAGCGGCAGCGGCTCCGTCGCTCCCGGCTGGCGCAGGCCGAGCAGGCATTCGCCGTACCCGAGGTCGATCTCCAACACCAGGCCGTAGCCGTCGGCGACCGGCAGCACCACCCGGGTCTGCGCGTGATGGGTCGGTACGGGTCCGTCCACTGGCGGCAGGTACGCCGCCCAGAAGGTCGGATCGGTGGTCAGGCTGGCCAACGGTTCGGGAATCGGCACGGTGACTCATCCTGCCCGGCGGGGGCGGCGGCGGCCACAGCGGCTACTCTGGCGATCCCATGTCCGAAACCTCCGCGCCTCGCGCCACCGATGCTCGTGCCGCCGTCGGGTCCGACCGCACTGCGGCGACCCCGGGTGACCTGACCGCCGTGCAACGCAACGCCGTCGCCGAACTGCTCCGGGTCTCCCCGGTCGCCGACGAGCTCGGCAACCGGTTCGCCGCCGCCGGCCACGAGCTGCACCTGGTCGGCGGCTCGGTCCGCGACGCGCTGCTCGGCCGACTCGGCAGCGACCTGGATTTCTGCACCGACGCGCACCCGGACCAGACCCTGGGCGTGCTCAAAGGCTGGGCGGAGGCGATCTGGGAGACCGGTCGGGAGTTCGGCACCATCGGCGCGCGGCGGGGTGGGATGACCCTGGAGGTCACCACCTACCGGGCGGAGGCCTACGACGGGGTGACCCGTAACCCGGTGGTCGCCTACGGCACCAGCCTCGCCGACGACCTGCGGCGGCGCGACTTCACCATCAACGCGATGGCGGTCAGCCTGCCCGAGCACCGGTTCACCGACCCGTACGGCGGGGTCAGTGATCTGGCCGCGAAGATCATCCGTACCCCGGGGACGCCGCAGGACTCGTTCGGCGACGACCCGCTGCGGATGCTACGGGCCGCCCGGTTCGCCGCCCAGCTGCGGTTCGCCGTGCATCCGGACGTCCGCGCGGCGATGGCCGCGATGGCGGCCGACCTGGACCGGATCACCGCCGAGCGGATCCGGGACGAGTTCAGCAAGCTGCTGTGCGGCGCCGACCCGGTCGCCGGGTTGCGGCTGCTGGTCGACTCCGGGCTGGCCGACCGGTTCCTGCCCGAGCTGTCCGGGCTGCGGCTGGAGATCGACGAGCACGCCCAGCACAAGGACGTGTACGAACACACGTTGACCGTGGTGAGCAACGCCGTCCGGCTGGAGAGCGACGGCTGCGACTTCGTCCTGCGGATGGCGGCGTTGATGCACGACGTCGGCAAGCCGGCGACCAAGGCGGTCGGGTCGGACGGCCGGGTCAGCTTCCACCATCACGAGGTGGTCGGTGCCCGGATGACCCGGCACCGGATGAAGGCGCTGCGCTACCCCAAGGAGGTCACCACCCAGGTGGCCAAGCTGGTCGGCCTGCACCTGCGGTTCTACGGGTACGGCCGGGGCGAGTGGACCGACTCGGCGGTCCGCCGCTACGTCACCGACGCCGAGGATCTGCTGCCCCGACTGCACAAACTGACCCGCTCCGACTGCACCACCCGCAACCGGCGTAAGGCCGCCGCGTTGGCCGCCGACTACGACGCGCTGGAGGAGCGGATCGCCCGGATCCAGGCCGAGGAGGATCTGGCCCGGGTCCGGCCGGACCTGGACGGCAACGCGATCATGGAGTTGCTCGGCGTACCGCCGGGACCGGTCGTCGGCCGGGCCTGGCGGCATCTCAAGGAGGTCCGGCTGGAGCGCGGCCCGCTGGACCGCGACGAGGCCGAGGCGGAGTTGCTCCGGTGGGCACGGGACGAAGGGATCCTGTCCGACGCCGGTTAGCCACCCGTCGCGCCCGAATCGGTGGTTACCGGGCGTTGTGCCGCTCGACTACCGTCGCAGGACGGACGGTGCGGCGATCTTGCTGCGGTCGCGCGCCACCGACAGCTGATCAACCGGGAGGGCCCAGATGCAGCCGTGTGCGGTCTGCGGCGGTGTGTCCGTCAACCAGGCCGGCTACTGCCTCCAGTGCGGCACGTTCCGCGGTGTCCCGCCCAGCCAGCCCGGCTACCCGCCGCAGCAGCCGCCGGCACCGGTCTACCCCGGTAGCGGTGCGCCGAGCTACCCCGGCAGCGGGGGACCCAGCTACCCCGGCAGTGCGCCGCCCGGCTATCCGGGCAGCGGCGCGCCGAGCTATCCGGGCTACCCGATGGCGCCGCAGCCGCCCGACCGGGGTCGGTCCTACCTGGTCCCGCTGGTGGCCCTCGGCGCGACGTTCGTCGTGCTGGTGGCGGCGATCGGCGTGGTGATCGCGGTCCGCGGCACTGGCGACGGCAACCGGAGTGCATCGTCGAGCCCCAGCGCGTCCGCGACTTCCAGCGCCTTGCCGACTCCGAGTGAAGCCTCGCCGCTGGTCGACCCCTGCGTGGTCGGCACCTGGCAGGTGGACTCGTACGAGGAGGACATCGCGCTGGAAGAGCCGTTCGGCAGGACCAGGTTCACCGGCGTCGGGCCCGGTGCCCGGGTCGAGTTGCGCGAGGACGGGTCGGGCACCACCGACTACGGCGATGGCACCACCTTCGAAGGATTCGTAGCCGGGACCGTCGTCACCCTCACCGTCAGCGGGCAAGTCACCTACCGCTTCCGTGCCCTCGACGGCACTGTCTCCTTCAGCGACGTCGACGCGGACGGCACGGTCACGTTGAGCGCCCCGGGTCTCGACTCGGAGAGCCAGGCCCTGGTCGTCGACTTCGACCCGGCCAGCTACCAGTGCGACGGCGACACCATGACGCAGCGCACGACGCTCTACACCGCAGAGATGTCCAAGCGCTGACTCGTCGGTGCCGCCGGGTCCGCTCAACAGTCCGCCGTCTGGTATCGCCGCGCCGGCCGGGTTCCGTAGTACCGCTCGCAGTGGATGTCCCTCACCCACGGGTCGGACGCGAGCGACATCAGCTGTGACCGCAGCTCATGGTCGCTGTCCACGATAATGTTCTCCACGTAGTCCTCGCGGAGGCGCCGTCGCGGACCCCAGGTGACCCGGAGCCGCCACCGTCGGTCCAGTTTGAGGTCCAAGGTATGAGTCTGGGACATGGAAGGTTCCCTTCTTCTGGAAATGGTGACGCCGGCTACGGATGGCAGGCGGCGAAGGCGATCAGCGTGGTCGGCTCGGGCGGCGGCCGGAACGAGTGTGCGGACGAGGCGTCGGCGCTAGGAGACGCAGCCCTACCAAGAAGGTGCAGACGCCGGCCAGCGCCGCCGCTGCCAGGGTGAACCACCAGTACGGTACGGACGCTGCATGGCAGACTCCGGCCGTCACGACCGTGGTGAGCAGCGTCGACGCGCAGACAATCGCCAGGTTGATCGTCTGGTGGAGTTGTCCCTTGACCTCGACGTCGCCGCGCAGGGTTAGCCACTGGTTGCCGAAGGTGACCGCCAGTTTGTCGGGCTGTATCGGGACCTGCTCAGCCTTGGCGCTGGGCTCCTCGTGTGCGAGGTCGATCTCCCGGGTGTCCCGCTGGGCTCCGTCTGCCATCCGTACTTCTCGCATCCTCGTAGCAGAAGTGAACTGAACGTGATCGGTCTTCGTGTAGCAGTCTATGCAACTGAGAGTGTCTCATGGGGCGCGCGACACGCTGACGATACACGCACGACGCGCACATCTGCCTGCCAGAACCGTCGGATCCTGAGGTGACAGATGCATCACGCAAAGTGAGGAGTTCCCTTGTTGGTCCCTCGAGCCGGTCCTCGTCGGCCGTTGCCGAGCGCGCGCCTGTCTGAGGTGGGCGAAGCCCGAGGCCCCGCCAGTCTCGGGTGCGAGCTGTGGGATGTGGAACTCCAGATTGATTCGCCACTCAGGAAGCGCTAGCTTGACCGAACCAAGATCTAACAAATCGGCGGATGGTCAGATCGTGTGTCTGGGATGCATCACTCATACGTAAGAGGGGCACATATTCGATGTAGATGTGGCATCATCTACAACGTACGCCCGTTCGGTTACGCTGGGTAGCGGCGTACGAAGGGCCGCAGGGTCCTGATAGTTGGGACGGCGTCCGTGACCGGCTCGTCACGCAAAGGAGACAGGCAGTCATGAGTCCACTACCAAACGCTCCTGACGGAGTGCGTTCGGCTACATCGGCTCGGCCCTCGAACGGATCGACCGACCACACCGGTACCGGGGGCCGCCGCGAGGAGTCGCCCGCAGCCGGGACCGCAACTGTCGGAGCGCTTACCCGCGTGACGGCGAACTTCACTCCGAGGGCGATTTCCGCCCTGGAGAAAATCGCAGGTGAGACCGGCGATTCCAAGACCGACATTCTCAACCGGTCGGTGCTGCTCTACGACGCGATCCTCGATGCGGTCGAGCGGGAGGGGGGCAGTCTGCACGTCACCTATCCAGACGGCACCCGGGAGCGGCTACGGTTCATCGGCTGACGCGATCCAGGCCGGACGCAGGTCTGGGGACCGGTCGCGTTGCGTTCCAGCTGACTGATGATGAGACAGAGCCGGCCGCACTGACAGTCCCGCGCTCCAGGTCTGATGGGACAATCGGCGGGTGCAGGTGCTCGTCCGCTCGGTGCTGACCACCGCTGACCTGGCCGCGATCCGGCTACTTGACACATCGTTCGTCGCTACCTCGGTGTACCACATCGCCGCCCGCGACAACGGGTTCAGGCTGCGGGAGGTCCCGGTGTCGCCGCCGGTGCGCAAACGGTACGACCTGACCGAAGGGGTCACCGAGGGCGGTCGGCCGTGGGACCTGTACGCGCTCGCGATCGCCGACGACCAGCCGGCCGGCTTCATGGCGACCACCTACCAGCGGTGGAACGGGCGGCAGGTGGTCAACGAGCTGCACGTGGCCCCGACGTACCGTCGGCGCGGGGTGGCCCGGGAGCTGATCGGCATCGCACAGGTCACCGCCCGGGAGAACGGTGCCCGGGAGATCTGGCTGGAGACCCAGAACGTCAACGTCGCGGCGGTACGCGCGTACCGCCGGCTCGGGTTCACCCTGACCGGTATCGACACCACCCGCTACCCGCCGCCGTACGCCGACGAGGTGGCCCTGTTCATGTCGGCTGCGGTGCCGCCCGCACCCGGTGACCCGGCCCGTCAGCCGACCGGCGGACAATCGGCGGATGCGATGGGCGGTGCTGGACTCACCGATCGGTGAGCTGTCGGTGGCGGTCGACGACGTCGGCGTGTGCCGGGTGCTGTTCGGGCGTACCGACGAGGTGTTCGACGTCGCGCCGACGGACCCGGTGCTGTGCGCGGCGCTCGACCAACTGCGCGGCTACTTCGCCGGTGCGTCCACCGGTTTCACGGTGCCGCTGTCGGTGCGGCGGGGCACGGAGTTCGAGCGGGCCGTGTGGCGGCGGATGACCGACATCCCGTACGGACAGACCGAGACCTATGGCGCGGTCGCCGCGGCGGTGGGCGACCCGCAGGCGGCGCGGGCGGTCGGGGTGGCCTGCAACCGCAACCCGATCCCGGTGATCGTGCCCTGCCACCGGATCGTCGGAGCCGGCGGCAAGCTGGTCGGCTTCGGCGGTGGGCTGCCTCGCAAATGGCACCTGCTGGAGCTGGAGGCAGCGGTGGCGCTGCGCCAGGCATGGACCTGAGCGGCGTCGGATAGCACCTGCCCGACGCGGCGCGGGCGGCCCCGCTACAGCGGGACCGCCCGGCGATGCAAGGTGCCGATCGGCCGGCGAGTGACTGCCGATCAGCGCTCGATCTTGTTGATGATGAAGTCCTCGACCGCCTGGCGGGCGTCGTGGTCGGCGTACTGCTCCGGCGGCGACTTCATGAAGTAGGACGAGGCCGACAGGACCGGGCCGCCGACGCCCCGGTCGAGGGCGATCTTCGCGGCGCGCAGCGCGTCGATGATCACGCCGGCGGAGTTGGGCGAGTCCCAGACCTCAAGCTTGAGCTCGGCGTTCAGCGGGGTGTCACCGAACGAGCGGCCCTCCAGCCGGATGTACGCCCACTTGCGGTCGTCGAGCCACGGCACGTGGTCGGACGGGCCGATGTGCACGTCGCTCTTGGCCATCTCGTGCGGAACCTGGGAGGTCACCGACTGGGTCTTCGAGATCTTCTTGGAGACCAGTCGGGTGCGCTCCAGCATGTTCATGAAGTCCATGTTGCCGCCGAAGTTCAGCTGGTACGTGCGCAGCAGCTCGACGCCCCGGTCCTCGAACAGCTTGGCCAGGGCCCGGTGCACGATGGTCGCGCCGACCTGGCTCTTGATGTCGTCGCCGACGATCGGCAGCCCGGCGTCGGTGAACTTCTGCGCCCAGGTCGGGTCCGAGGCGATGAACACCGGAAGGGCGTTGACGAAGGCGCAACCGGCGTCGATGGCGGCCTGCGCGTAGTGCCGGGCGGCCTGCTCGGAGCCGACCGGCAGGTAGCAGACGACCACCTCGGCGCGCGCGTCGCGCAGCGCCTGGGCGATGTCGACCGGCTGCTGGTCGGATTCCTGGATGACCTCCTGGTAGTACTCGCCTACACCGTCGAGGGTGGGGCCACGCTGCACCAGCACCCCGGTGGGCGGTACGTCGCAGAAGGTGATGGTGTTGTTCTCGCTGGCGTTGATCGCCTCGGCGAGGTCCATGCCGACCTTCTTGGCGTCCACGTCGAACGCCGCGACGAACTCCACGTCCGAGACGTGGTAGTCGCCGAAGGTGACGTGCATGAGACCCGGGACGCGGTCGTTGGGGTCGGCGTTGCGGTAGTACTCCACGCCCTGGACCAGGGACGAGGCGCAGTTTCCGACACCGACGATGGCGACGCGGACGGAGCCCATCGCGTTTGCCTCCTTCTTGTTCTTCACGGCCGCTCCGGCTCGTCTCCGGGCTGTCCCGGCGGAGCCTCCCTGGTCTGTCCAGGCGGGGGCGGATCGTTCTCTGCGGGTTCGAACTTCATGGGATCGGGGTGGCCGGTGCGTGGGGCCCGGCCGGACCGCTCGCTGGCGATCAGCTCCTCCAGCCACCGGACCTCGCGTTCGCAGGCGTCGAGTCCGTGCCGCTGGAGTTCGAGGGTGTACGCGTCGAGCCGCTCCGCGGCTCGACCGAGCACCTCGCGGAGCCCTTCCCGGCGCTCCTCAATCTTGCGCCGCCGCCCCTCCAGGATCCGCAGCCGGGTGGCCCGGTCGGTCCGGGAGAAGAAGGCGAAGTGCACGCCGAACCCGGTGTCCTCGTAGGTCTCCGGGCCGGTCTGGGCGATCAGGTCGGCGAACCGTTCCTTGCCTTCTGCGGTGATGGTGTAGACGACCCGGCCGCGGCGGCTGGTCAGTGCCGGGATCTCCGCGTCGGCGGTCGTGGGGTCGTCGGCTTCGGCGATCAGGCCGTTGGCCTGCAGCCTGCGCAGGGTGGGGTAGAGCGAGCCGTAGCTGATCGCGGCCCGGATCGCCCCGAGTTTGGCGGCGAGCTCCTTGCGGAGCTCGTAACCGTGCATAGGGGACTCCTGAAGCAGGCCGAGGATGGCGAGTTCGAGCACGCTGCCCCTCCTACCTCGTGGTCTGCCCGGCATCGTCGACTCGATGTATCGAGCCGATACATCGACACGGTAGACGGAAACCAGACACCGGGCAAATGGTTCCTTGCGTACGGTTGGCTACTGATCGTGACCGTGTCGCCAAGGTCAGCCGGGACCGCGTACGCTCGTGGCCATGCGTTCGCAGCGTCAGGTCGTCGACTACTCGCTTCAGCGGCGAGCCGTGCTGCGCGAGGTGTTCTCCGGCCGGGTGAGCAGCCACGAGGTCTGTGATGCCTCGCCCTACCTGAAGAGTGCTGCCCGGTTCCACGGCGAGCCGACCGACGAGAGCTGCCCGATCTGTCACCGCGAGAACCTGACCCACGTGCACTACATCTATGGCGATGAGCTGAAGCAGTCCGCCGGACAGGCCCGAAACCGGGCCGAGTTGTCGTTGCTGGCGATGACGCTGCGTGAGTTCCAGGTGTACGTCGTCGAGGTGTGTCGCGTCTGCAACTGGAACCACCTGGTGGAGCAGTATCTTCTCGGCCGGGATGGCCTAGGCGTCGGCGGCGACGGCGAGGCTGACGACGCCGTCGCCGTGTCCGGCGGCGGCCGTCCATCGATGACCAAACGAAGGCGAGAGGCCCAACGGTGAACCTGATTGCCCGGTCGCTGCGTAGGCACCAGAGAGTAGGCAGGGCAACGTTTCTGGTTAACCGGACAAGTCACGATATTTCTGATGAAGTGGCTTTCGGCTGCTGGTGTCGCTCCGGCACCGGTAGTGGGCCAACTCACGGCAGACCGGTGGTGGCGCTGGAGCGCACCACCGCAACCGGCAGGGTGTGACACATGAACTCGTACGGCGACCCCAACTCCGCCCACGGGCGTGCCTACAGTCCAGGCAGCGGTGGCGGATACGGATCCGAGCCGGATGACTACCACTGGGCCGGGACGGACGACGCCGGGCCGGCCCGCGGCCACTCCGCGCGGGGCGACTCCGAAGCGGGTTGGCCCGGCGGAGAGGCTTTCCGCGGACCAGCCAGCCCCGGCACTGGTCGGGCCTCGGTCGGTGGCCGTGCTCCGGTCAGCGGCGCCTCCGCCGGACGGGCCTCCGCCGGCCGAGCATCTGTGGGTAGCGCGTCGGTCGGCAGCGGCCCAGCCGGTCGGGCCTCGGTCGGTGGCCGTGCTCCGGTCAGCGGTGGTGCCCCGGTCGGTGGCAGCGCCCCGGTCGGTGGTGCCGCCGGCCGTGCCGGAGTCGGCCGGGCGACCGTCGGGCGGGCCAGCGTACGACCGGTCTCGCCGGCGGGTGGGTTCGGCGGCGGTCCGGGTGGACCCGGCGGACCGGGCGGTCCTGGTGGACCCGACGGCCCGTCCGGGCCGGGACGCCGTGGCCGGGGCGGTCGCGGCGGCGACCCTGCCGCGGCGAAACGGGCCAAGCAGCGTCGCCGGATCAACCTGCTGATCGCGTCGTTCGCGGTCCTGATCATGCTCACCGGTGGTGCGGTCGTCGGCGGCACCTACTACTCGACGACGGTGACTCTGCCCGAGGAGCTGCCGCTGCCGCTGGCCAGCACGATGTACGCCAGCGACGGCACCACCCGGATCGCCAAGCTGGGCGAGTTCAACCGGGTGTTCGTCACCGTCGACCAGATCCCCGAGCACGTGCAGCGGGCGGTGGCCTCCGCCGAGGACCGCAAGTTCTACGAGCACTCCGGCGTCGACTACGTCGGCATCGCCCGGGCGGCCTGGAACAACTTCACCGGCGGCACCCGGCAGGGCGCCTCGACGATCACCCAGCAGTACGCCCGTAACGCGATGGACCTGCAGGAGGTCTCCTACGCCCGGAAGGTCCGCGAGGCGGTGCTGGCCTCGAAGCTCACCGACCGGTACGACAAGTCCGAGATCATGGGCTTCTACCTCAACACCATCTACTTCGGCCGCGGCGCCTACGGCATCGAGGCCGCCGCGCAGCAGTACTTCGGCAAGTCGGTCGCCGACCTGTCGGTCGCCGAGGGCGCGGTGATCGCGGCAGTGATCAAGCAGCCGGAGCCGGACGCGACCACCGGGCACCAGGGTTACGACCCGGCGGTCAACGAGGCCGAGGCCAAGGTCCGCTGGGAGTACGTGATCGGCGGCATGGTCGAGATGGGTTGGCTGCCAGAGGCCGAGCGACCGACCGAGTACCCGGAGATCCGGGAGGTCGACCCGAACAGCTGCATCATCGACTGCGGGATCAACACCCCCGAGGGCAACGTCATCAACTACGTCCGCGACGAGATGGTGCAGATGGGCATCTGCACGCCGGACACCTGCTCGCAGGAGCTGCGGCAGGGCGGCTACCGGGTCGTCACGACGATCGACGCGAAGATGCAGGACGCCGCGGAGAAGGCGATCTGGCGTAAGGCCAAGGGGTCGGCCATGGAAGGCCAGCCGGAGAACCTGATGGCGGCGATGGTCGCGATCGATCCGGAGACCGGCCGGGTGCTCGCCTACTTCGGCGGCGACAACGGCACCGGGCACGACTACGCCGGCCGCAACTACGAGAACGGCCAGTGGACCGGCGGCCACTCGCCCGGCTCGACGTTCAAGATCTACACGTTGGCCGCCGCCCTGGACAACGACATCTCGGTCGACTCGCACTGGACGGCCAAGCCGTTCAAGGTCGAGGGCACCGAGATCCAGGTGCAGAACGCCGGCCGGAACGCCAGCTGTGGCGAGTGGTGCTCGCTGGAGTTCTCCACCGTCCAGTCCTACAACGTGCCCTTCTACCACGTCACCGAGCAGATCGGCGCCGACAAGGTGGTCGGCATGGCCAAGGCGGCCGGCGTCGCCACCATGTGGAACACCGCCGACAACAAGCCGTACGACCTGACCACGGCCGACCCGAAGGAGGTTGCTCCGTCGCCGTTCTTCAACGTGGTCGGGTACGGGCAGTACCCGGTGACGGTGCTCGACCACGCCAACGGGGTGGCGACGCTGGCCAACCGCGGGGTCTACAACAAGGCCCACTTCGTGATCTCGGTCGAGAAGAAGAACCTGGTCAGCGGTGAATGGGTGACGGCCGGAGGCGAGCAGCTCAAGCCGGAGCAGCGGATCCGGCAGGAGGTCGTGGCGGACCTGACCGACGTGCTGACCCAGATCCCGAACAACATCAACAGGGACCTCAACGGCGGGCGTCCGGTCGCTGGCAAGACCGGCACCTGGGAGCTCAACGAGTCCAGCGGCGAGAACGGCGATGCCTGGATGGTCGGCTACACCCCGCAGATCGCGACGGCGGTGTGGGTCGGCAACGTCGGAGACCGCAAGGCGATCCGCGACAAGAACAACAACAAGATCGGTGGTAGCGGACTGCCCGCCATCATCTGGCAGCGCTTCATGAACGAGGCGCACAAGGGGATGGACGTCGAACAGTTCCCGGCTGCCCGGGAGATCGGCAGCGTCGACGCCGGCAACGGCAAGTCGCCGGCCCCGCCGCCGCCGGACCCGCAACGGCCGGGTCGCGGCGGAATCTGCGACGGTCCGCTGGGCGACCTGTTCTGCCCGGGCGGCGGAAACAACGGCGACAACAACGGGAACAACGACGGCGACCAGGGCGACGACGGCGCCGGTAACCCCACCGGAACTCCTGGTAACGGGACCGACCCCAACGACGGCGACGACCAGGGTGGCGACGGCGGCATCGGGTTCGACTTCGGCGGTGGTGCTGGCGGCACCACTGTGCCGCCGACACTGCCGCCGCCGACACGCTGATCGACGGACGTAGATCACCAATCACCGCGCCGGCCGGTGACCAGGTCAGTTGACCTGGTCACCGGCCGGCGCGGTACATCGGTGAACTCGACATGCCGGTCCTGGGCAGACGAAAGCAGGTCGAGTACGGCAGGATGCCTGTTCATGAGCGTGCAGCCGCCGAACGGTATCGATGGAGTTGAGCGGGCCGAGCAACCTGGACCGGCCACCGCAGCCGAGGGCGAAACGGTCGAGCGGCCGCCCGTCGACCACCCGTCGCGCGCTGACCTGTTCGTCCGCGGCCTCTCTGAAGCGATCGGTGGCCCGCTGGGTCGGCACGCCGCCGGGCAGGACAGTGCCGCCGGTCGGCCCGGCCGGTTCTGGACCGCCGCCCGGATCGTGCTCGCACTGATCTGCCTCAGTCTCGCCGCGCACTGGGTGCAGAAGTCGCCCTGCATGGACGGTGCCTGGCAGGACAACGTCCAGTACACCCGGTTCTGCTACACCGACGTGCTCGCTCTCTACTACGCCGAAGGGCTCAACGAAGGCAAGGTCCCCTACCTCGACCACCCCGTCGAGTACCCGGTGGTGACCGGCTACTTCATGGGCGCACTCGGGCTGCCGGTGCACGCGCTCGGCGCGGACCGGCCCGAGCTCAACCAGGCGATGTGGTTCTACAACGCCAACGCCCTGGTGCTCTGCGCGCTGGGGGTGGCCGCCGTGGCGGCGATCCTCGCTCTGCGCCGCCGCCGACCGTGGGACGCCGCGATGTTCGCTCTCGCCCCCGCGCTGGTGCTGACCGCCACCGTCAACTGGGACATGCTGCCGATCGGGTTCGCGATGTTCGGCCTGTTCGCCTGGGTACGGCAGCGCCCACTGCTCGCCGGCGTCCTGCTCGGCATCGGCGGTGCCGCCAAGATGTGGCCGCTGTTCCTACTCGGACCGATCCTCGTCCTCGGCCTGCGGTCGGCCCGGATCCGGGCCACCGCCACCACGATCGCCGCCGCGGTCGGCACCGTTGTCGCGGTCAACCTGCCGGTCTACCTCTTCGCCCACGACGGGTGGCGGCGGTTCTTCGAACTCAACTCCGAACGGCCGATCGACTGGGGAACGCTGTGGTACATCGGGCGCTACCTGGACGGCAAGTGGGCCGGCGGTACGCCCGGCGACCAGGGCCCGTTCCAGTGGCTCAGCGACCACATCCCGACGCTGAACACCCTGTCGTACGTCCTGTTCGGTCTGGCCTGCCTCGGCATCGGCGCGTTGGGGGTGCTCGCGCCGCGTCGGCCCCGGCTGGCCGCGTTGGCCTTCCTGGTGGTCGCGGCATTCCTCATCTTCAGCAAGGTCTGGTCACAGCAGTTCACCCTGTGGCTGTTGCCGCTGATCGTGCTGGCCCGGCCGCGCTGGGGTGCCTTCCTCGCCTGGCAGGCCGCCGAGGTCGGCTACTTCCTCGCCTTCTACGGGCAACTGCTCGGCACCGCGACCGGCAGCCAGGTCATCCCGGAAGGGGTCTTCGTGCTGGCCGCCACGCTGCGGCTCGGCACGGTGGTGGCGCTGTGCGTGTTCGTGATCCGCGACATCCTCCACCCGGAGCGGGACGTGGTGCGCCGCAACTACTCCGACGACCCGGACGGCGGCTTCTTTGACGGCGCGCCGGACGCCGGCTGGGTGCCCAAGGTCCGCCGCTGGTTCAACGACGAACGCGAACCCAGGCCGGCCGCCGGTGGTTCACAGTCGGTAGACGACAGTGTCGCCGATGTCGACCCGGTCGATGCCGAGCCCGTCAACCGGTAGGTCGATGGTGGTCTGCCACGGCGTGCCGGGCACCTGGTCACGCCGGAGCACCACGGTACGTACGCCCAGCTCCCGCAGGTACCCGATGCTGGACTGATCGGGGAACGTCCGGGTGACCTCCCGTACCTCGGCCAACTGGTCCGGGGTGAAGCCGCTGCCGCCGTTCACCACCGGCTGGAACCGGGTCGTCGACCAGAGCATCACGTGCTGGTCGAGATTCTGGCTGCTGGGCAGCACCAGGATCGGTCCGTCGTCGACCCGCATGATCTGCGGCTGCTCGGGCACCGCCGGGTGCGGGGTGACGTTCAACCCCTCCACCAGGACCAGCAGCAGGGGCAGCAGGGTGGCCAGTCGCAGCAGCGCGCCGGGTCGTTCGGTGACCCGTTGCCGGGCGATGTCGTCGACCCGGCCGACGAACGCCGCCACCGCGCCGGCAGCGAGGATCGCCAGCAGCAGCGTGGTCCACAGCATCATCCGGCCCGGTGTGCGAATCCCGTCCCAGCCGGGTACGTATTCGAAGAGCAGACCGTAGCTGTAGGTGCCGTCGAAGAAGCTGCTGCCCATCGCCAGGATCCCGGTGAGCAGCACCCCGGCGAGCAGCAACAACCGTTGCCGCCAGGTCCAGATGGACAGCACCAGCCCGGCGAGGGCCAGCGCGTACAGCACGAAGCCGGGCAGCAGGGTCATCTCCGGATGCCAGGGCAGTGCCGCGCGGGCATCGGCGTGCCGGTCGCCCCAGATCAGCGACTCCGCCGGCGCGGTGAAGAACCCGGACACCGGCGGCGAGTACGCGGCCAGGTCGGCCATGGTCCGGGCGGCGTTCGGGTGCAGCTCGGCGACCCGGAAGTACGGGATCGCCAGCAGCACCCCGACCGCGGTGAACAGCGCGCCGCCGGCCAGGTCGGTGAGCAGCAGCACCGCCCCGAACGGCTTGCGCTGCGGCCAGAACCAGGTACGCCGCACCAGGTACATGGTCAGCGAGACCAGGCAGATGACCGCCAGGATGTAGATGAACGGCAGTCCGATACCGAATCCGAGGCTGATCTGCCAGGCCGCGGTGAGCCAGCCGGCCAGCGCCCAGCTGACGCTGCGCCGCTGCGGTCGGTAGCCGTACCGTAGTGACCAGCCGTGTCCCCGGGCCAGCATGGCCAGCGCCAATGGAATGCCGCCGTTGGAGACGATGTGCAGGTGCCCGGCCTGGGACAGCAGCCACGGCGCGTACGCGTAGCCGGCCGCACCGACGGCTGCCGCGGTCCGCCCGGTGCCGAGCTGTCGGATCAGTGCGTACGCGCCGAGCGCCGCCAGCGCGTGGGCCAGCACGAAGATGATGTTGTAACGCAGGACCGCCGCCACCGGCCCGTCTCCGATCATGCCGGCGGGCGCGTAGCCGAGCAGGGTGTCGGAGAAGGCGAAGCTCCACGACTGCGGGTAGAAGGTGTTCGACTGCCACAGCTGGGTGGGATCGGTCAGCAGAATATGTCCGGACCAGGCCATCTGCCAGGCCTGCAAAGTCGGATCCCAGGTGTCCTGCGGGATTGTGTAGAGCGGGTAGCGCAGCGTGGGCCAGGTCATCGCCACCGCGACGACGAGCGCCGCGACGGTGGCCAGGCTCCATTCGTGGATCAGTACCCGGACGACGGCCTGGCGGGCCCGCACCAGCCGACCCGGCCGGCTCTCCGGCGCGGGACCGAACGCGGTGAACGGGTCGTCGGTTGGCTCGGCCTTGGTCTCCGGCGGGTCGTCGGTTGGCTCGGCCTTGGTTTGCGGCGGGTCGTCGGTCGTGACCAGCTCGGCCTCCGGCCGGCCCACCGTCGTTTCGTCGAGCTGCTGTTCGGTGCCGTTGGTCGATGCCGGGTCGGGGCGGACCGGGTCGGCCGTGCTGGCCTGGTCGCCGTCGGCGGCTGCTCGCTTGCCGGTCATCGGGTCGTGTCCTGCTGCCCCAGCCGATCTCGCAGGAAGGCGATGTCCGCCGCCTGGCCGTCGGTGCCACCCGGAGTCTCGACGATGACCGGCGCGTCGGCGGATCGGATCACCGCGACGATCAGTTCCGGGTCGATCATGCCGGCCTGGAGGTTCTCGTGGCGGTCCCGGCTGCTGTCGAAGGCGTCCTTGGACCCGTTGGCGTGGATCAGGTCGATCCGGCCGGTGATCGCCTTGACCCGGTCGACGATGCCGAGCAGATCCTCACCTGCGGCGTGGGCGTGGCAGGTGTCCAGGCAGAAACCCGGACCGAACTCGCCGATCGTGTCCCACAGTCGGGCCAGCGCGTCGAACCGTCGGGCGCAGGCGTTCTCGCCGCCCGCGGTGTTCTCGATCAGTACCGGAACCGGAAAGCCGCCCTGGTCCCGCGCATAGGCGAAGGTCTTGCGCCAGTTGTCGAAACCCACCACCGCGTCGTCGCCCCGGCTGACGTGGCCGCCGTGCACGATCAGACCCTTCGCCCCCACCTGATGGGCACCGGTGGCATGGCTCAGCAGGAGCTTGCGACTCGGAATCCGGATCCGGTTGTTCGAGGTGGCGACGTTGATCACGTACGGAGCATGCACGTACCGGTCCACGTCCGAGCTGGCCAGCTGATCCGCGTCGGTGCGCGGCTGCGGGGCCTTCCAGCCTTGCGGGTCGGAGAGGAAGAACTGGACCGCGTCTGCCCGGCGGTCGGCGGCTGCGGTGAGCGGGTCGCTGGGGTCGACGTGGGCTCCGATACGCATGGGCCGAGCCTACGTGGCAAGCCTGACGATCCGGGCACCGGCGGTTGGTGCGACCACCGGTTCGTACCGGTGGACGTGGGCCGGCAGCCCGGCGAGCCGGCCGCGTCACCGCCGCCGATCGCGGTCGTTGCTCCCGGTAGAGAACCGGCTCGGTGTCTCCGCCGATCGGCGGAGACACCGACGTCTTCGTCCTCGTCTTCGTGCCGGGACCGGCGCCACCGTTCGTGCTGGGAGAGGACGTGCCGATAGAACTGTCGCTCGCGGAGGGCGTGGCGGCCCCCTGGCTCGCCGGTCTGACCGGACAAGATCATCCAATCGGACTATTAGCGCTCCTTGCGCTAATTGCTGTGATTGGCGTGTCTGTGGCAGCAATAAGGGTTATAGTTGTGCAACACGGGCAGAAGTTCAAACACCTGCCCTGACCAGGGCACAACTGCACAGGCTCCGCGGGGCGCCTCACGTCCAACCTCGTCGGTGTGGTCGTTCCTCCCCAGGTCCCACCCAAAGAATGCGGACAGGGGGCGCCCCGCGGCTCGTGCCCGCAGCCGGCTATCCTTGTTCGGTTGCGCCGACGTCAGTTGCCTGACTGGTCGTCGGCGTCACGACGCTGGACCTCCTGCCACGGAAGGACCGTGGCCGTCAGCCCACAGGAGGTGAGTACGTCTTGCGTCATTACGAAGTCATGGTCATCCTCGACCCCAGCCTCGAGGAGCGCACGGTCGCGCCCTCGCTCGACACGTACCTCAACGTGATCCGCACCGCCGGAGGCTCGGTCGAGAAGCTCGACGTCTGGGGCCGCCGCCGCCTCTCCTTCGAAATCAACAAGAAGGCGGAAGGCATCTACGCGGTCATCGACCTGCAGGCCACCCCGGATGCTGTCGCCGAGCTGGACCGCCAGCTGCGACTCAACGAGTCGGTGCTGCGCACCAAGGTCATTCGGCCGGAGACGCGCTGACCGCGTCCCACCGGTCCGCCCGACAGCCCTCGTCGGTCCTGTCACACGGCTCTGGCAGCCTGGTGACGAGGACGTCGACTGAGTGCGCGAGGAGATGGTCATGGCAGGAGATACCACCATTACGGTCATCGGCAACCTGACCGATGACCCTGAGTTGCGCTTTACCCCGTCGGGAGCAGCTGTCGCCAAGTTCCGGGTGGCCTCGACCCCCCGGTACATGGACCGAGCTTCCGGCGAGTGGAAGGACGGCGAGCCGCTCTTCCTGTCCTGCACGGTGTGGCGCCAGGCGGCGGAGCACGTCGCCGAGTCGCTCCAGCGGGGTGCCCGGGTGATCGTCTCGGGTCGGCTGCGGCAGCGGTCGTACGAGACCCGTGAGGGCGAGAAGCGGACCGTCATCGAGTTGGAGGTCGACGAGATCGGCCCGTCGCTGCGGTACGCCACGGCGAAGGTGCAGAAGATGTCCCGATCCGGCTCCGGCGGCGGCGGCTTCGGCGGCTCCGGTGGCGGTGGCAACCAGGGCGGCGGCTTCGACGACCCATGGGCCACGGCCGCGCCGGCCGCGCCGGCCGCCTCGTCCGCCCGTTCGGGCGGCGGGAACTTCGACGAGGAACCTCCATTCTGATATGGCTTCCAACGCCCGCGATCGCAAACCAGGAGCACGAGCAATGGCCAAGGCTGCGGCACTTCGCAAGCCAAAGAAGAAGGTGAACCCGCTCGACAAGGACGGGATCACCTACATCGACTACAAGGACACCGCGCTGCTGCGCAAGTTCATCTCCGACCGGGGCAAGATCCGCGCCCGGCGGGTGACCGGGGTGACCTCCCAGCAGCAGCGACAGATCGCCCGCGCGGTCAAGAACGCCCGCGAGATGGCGCTCCTGCCGTACACCACGACGGCCCGCTGAGCGGAGGCACCGATATGAAGATCATCCTCACGCAGGAGGTGTCTGGGCTCGGTTCCCCCGGGGACATCGTCGAGGTGAAGGACGGCTACGGCCGTAACTACCTGCTGCCCCAAGGGTTCGCGATCTCCTGGACCAAGGGTGCCGAGAAGCAGGTCACCTCGATCAAGCGGGCCCGTTCCGCCCGGGAGATCCGCGACCTCGGGCACGCCAACGAGGTCAAGGGTCAGCTGGAGAGCCTGAAGGTCACCCTGACCGCTCGGGCCGGCGAAGGCGGTCGACTGTTCGGCTCGGTCACCCCGGCCGAGGTCGTTGACGCCGTCCGTACCGCTGGCGGTCCGGCCCTGGACCGGCGGCGGCTGGAGCTGCCCGGCCACATCAAGTCGGTCGGTACCTACCCGGTGAAGGTCAAGCTGCACCCGGACGTCACCGCCAAGTTCGACCTCAGTGTGCTGCAGGCCAGGTAGCTTCCGGCAGCCACAGCGAGCGAGACATCCGACTCAGGGGCCACACCAGACGGTGTGGCCCCTGAGCCATGCTCAGCGCAGAACGCTGGAGACGACGACCGGATCCCCGGACCCGAGGTAGAAGATGCCCGGGTAGCCGGCGGTGGCGAAGCCGTGACTGGTGTTGCGGCGCAGCACCGAATCGGTCAGTTCGAGCGTGCCGGACCGGTCGTTGCTGACGAAGAAGATGGCCCCGCCACCTTCCCGCGCCTCGTTGTCGGCGATGACGGTGCCGGCGATCGAGACGGTGAACCGGTTGCCGTCGGTGTAGATCGCCCCACCGCTACCGCCGCCCGGGGTGCCGGGCTTGGCCGGATTCGCACCGTTGCCGGTTGCCGAGTTGTGCGTCAGTACGCTGTTCAGCACGATCCACGAGACACCGATGCTGCTCAACGCACCGCCGTTGGCACACACCCCGCCGTCGCCGGGTGCCCCGCCGAAGGTGCTCTGCACCACGTACACCGGCTGGTCCTGCCACTGGTCCAGCACCCGGATCGCCGCGCCCCCGAGATCCGGCCCGGTCGGGTCGCACCGGTTACCGACGAATCGGGAGTTGACCACCCGGAACTGGCCGCCCCGGACGAAAATCGCGCCACCGCCGCCACCATCGACCTGCTCACCGGTGGAATCGCCGTCGGCAAAGGTCAGGTTCTGCACGACCAGTTCGGGATGGTCCTGATCATTGCAGTGCGAGGTCGTCCAGCCCTGCGCCTGGTCGCAGGTGTTCATGTACAGAATTCGTCGTTGCCCGCCGCCGCTGAGGGTGACCAGCCCGCCGCCGTCCAGCACCACCTGCCGACTGGCCGCGTTACGGACCTTCGCCGTCCGGTCCATCGTGATCACCACCGGTTCCGGCCCGCAGGCGAAGGTGATGATCCCGCCGGCTGCGACCGCCGCGACGACCGCCTGGGAGGTGCAACTGGATGGCGTACCGTCGCCGACCGTGCGGGTCGGCCGGCTGGTGTCCACCGCCCGGGCCCGCGCCGGCACCTGAGCTTGTCCATCGGGGTTGCCGGCCGCCGGAACGGCCGCCGTCGTCCGGTCGGGAGCCTCCGACGGCACCGGGGCCGCGCCCAACCCGGCCGCGCCGGACGGTGGTGGTGTGCCGTTCGACGGGACAGCGGCCGGCATGGTGGTAGCGGACGAGGCCCCAGGCTGCGCCCTGCTGGGAGGAGGACCGTCACCGACCGCCGAGCCGTCGCCGGCCGCGCCGCACCCAGTCACCAGCCCGGTCACCAGCCCGGCGAGAAGCGGCCCGGCCAAGGTCAGGTTGATCCTCCGGCTGCGGCTGAACACTGGTCGATCCTAGGAGCACGGCACCCGCGACGAACAGCGCGAACAGTCGGGGATCCGGGGCCCGCCCGGTAGGTCCGGCGTCAACCGATCGGCTGGCCGGTGATGGCGCTGGCGAGCACGGTCGACATGCCGCCGCCGATCACCGCCGACGCCAGGCCGACACTCGAGGCGCGCCACGTGCCGCTGACCCACCTGATCGACACCGCCAGGACCAGCGAGATCATCAGCGCGTACGCGAAGTCCGGCGCGGCGGCCAGCAGCGAGTTGATCGCCTGCGCCCGAGCGGAGAGGCAGTCGCCGTCCACCCCGAGAACGCAGTCGGTGGTCGCCGGGGTGCCGTCCAGGGTGAGGCTCCAGATCAGAAACGCCACCACCGGCAGGGCGTACCAGGCAGCCGTGTACAGCAGCGACGACAGGTAGCCGCCCTGGTCGGCGTCGATCAGTTCGTCGTCGATCCGGTACGTCAGCCGACGCTGCGACGGCGGCTCGTACCTCGGCCGTGGTCGTTGCTCGGGCAGCACCCGGGAGCGGGGCGCGCTCGGCAGGGCGATCGGTGACCGGGGTGCCGAAGCCGGCGTCTCCACCCACCTGGGGTCGTCTGCCGCCAGCCGGGTCCCCGACCAGAAGGTACCTTCCCGGCCCGGCTCGACCTGTGGCCACGGATCGACCGGCGGAAGGATATCGGCGTCGACGTCGCCGACCTCTGCGGCGCGTCTTTTGCGCGCCCCGGTGCGGCTACCGGCCGGCCAGCTCTCCGGGTCGTCGCCCCGGTGCCACTGATCGGTCTGGTCGCCGATCTCGCGCCAACTGTCGACCGGTTTCGGGCGGTACGCCCCGCGGCTGAGCTCCCCGGCCCGGCCGGCGGGCGGCTGTGCCGGGCCGGCACCGATCGCCCGCGGCGAGGACGCGGTACGCGGCCAGGTGCCGGTCTCGTCGGTGAACTCGCGCCGGGGCGGTTCGATCTCGCGACGGGCGGGCCGGTCCCATCGCCCGGCCTGCTCCGCCTCCCGCGACCACCCGCCGGTGCGCTCGCTGGCCCGGGACCATTCGCTGGTGTAGTCGGCACCCCGGGACCATCCGCTGGTGTGGTCCGTCGCGCTGGACCATCCGCTGGTGGGGTCGGAACGCCTCGACCACTCGCCGGTGTGGTCCGATCCACCGGACCACCCGCTGGTGCGCTCGTCGTCGCGTAGCCACTGCGCCGCGTGGTCGTCGTCGAGGCGACGCCGGATGTCGTCGCGGTCGCGCCGTCGGCGGCCGGGACGGTCGGAGTCGGACGGCGGGCCGGTACGACGGGACGACCGACGACTGCGACCGCCGTACCCCTCCAGCTCACCGGGGTCACCTGGATCACTGGGCGACGCCGACCACCGCGCCGGCGCGGTCGACCAGGTAGCGGGTGGCGTAGTGGCTGGACCGCCCGGGTCGAGGGAACCGGCACCCGACACCGGCCCGGAACGGCTATCGGGCGATTCACGCCGCCAGCCCGCTGGATCGCCGGACACCGGGCTGCCGGAGATCGGGTTCCCGGACACCGGGCTGCCCGAGATCGGACCGCCGGAGATTGGGTCCTCGGCCGCACGGCGCCGGCCCGGTGCCCGCCGGGGCCGGTCCCAGGCGGGGGCGTCCATCTCGGGCCCGGCCGCTGGCAGCGCCGGACGGCCACGGGACCGGCGGCTCCGTACCGGCTGCTCGGGGATCTGCCACGATTCGTCGCGGTGCCGCCCGGCCCGGCTAGCCGGCGGATCCCGGTGGACCGGCTCACCCGCTGGCGGCGTCGGGCCGGCGGGCAGCGCCCACCGGTCCGCAGCCGGGGTGCCCCAGTCTGCCTGGTGCCGGGCACCGTCGCGCTGGTCCTCGTCGCGGCCGCGTCGGTCCTCGTAGCGGCGCCGGCCGCGGGGCGCCGCGTCATCCTCGGCCGGGTCGTAGCGCCGTGACCGACGAGAGCGTGGTGCCGGGTCGGCATCGGTGTAGTCGGGCCACCGGGCAGCCGACCGCCGCTCGCGTGGAGGGCGGTCGCCGTACTCCCAGTCCCGGTAGTCCACCGCCGGAGCCTCGCCCCTTCGCTATCGAGCCGTGATCGGCTGGGCCGGCGAATCAGTTCCCGCCCGATAGTAGCCGGTAGCCCGGTGGGCAGCCCGGTGCAGATTTTTGTCCACCGGCTGTGGATCGCAAAGCCGCAGCTCAGCGGGTATCTCATCGGGTTGGCGGCAAGTTTTCCACAGGCTGTGCACAAGGTTGTGCACAGCCTGCGCCCTCCTGTCCACAGCTTGTCCAGAGGTTCATCCACCGCCGTGTTTGGGCATGCCGCCGCAAGTCCGTATCGTTTCCCGGAGCCCTCCCACGCCGATGCGACGCCCCCCGGTCGCCCGGTCCCTGGTGGGCCCGACCGCAGGTCGTCGACGACGCACGAGCAGACGATGTCGTACCCGCGCAGTTGACTCGCGGCAGTGATGTAGTGAAGGGGGGCGCCCGGATGTCCATCACGGACGACCTGCAGACCGAGCCCCGGCCACCGGCCCGCCCGTCCGGTCCACCCGGCCCGCCGGCCAAGCCACCCGGTCCACCCACCGGCGGTGAGCCCTTCGACCGCACGCCACCCCAGGACGTCGCCGCCGAACAGTGCGTCCTCGGCGGAATGCTGCTCTCCAAGGACGCCATCGCCGACGTCGTGGAGATCCTCAAACCGAACGACTTCTACCGCCCGATCCACGCCACGGTCTTCGACGCGGTGCTGGACCTGTACGGGCGAGGCGAGCCGGCGGACGCGATCACCGTCTCCGCCGCGCTCGCCAACTCGGGTGACCTGGGCCGGATCGGCGGCGCGCCGTACCTGCACACCCTGATCGCGAGCGTGCCCACCGCGGCCAACGCCTCCTACTACGCCAGGATCGTGGCCGAGCGCGCGGTGCTGCGCCGCATCGTCGAGGCCGGCACCAAGATCGTGCAGCTCGGGTACGGTTCCGCCGCCGGCGGCGGACGGGACATCGACGACGTCGTCGACCTCGCCCAGCAGGCGGTGTACGACGTCACGGAACGGCGGGTGAGCGAGGACTTCGCGGTCCTGGCCGACATGCTGCAGCCGACCCTCGACGAGATCGAGGCGGTCGGTGCCCAGGCCGGCATGATGACCGGGGTGCCCACCGGGTTCACCGACCTGGACCGGTTGCTCAACGGGCTGCACCCCGGGCAGTTGATCATCGTCGCCGGCCGGCCCGGCCTCGGCAAGGCGCTGGCGCTGGACACCCCGCTGCCCACCCCGACCGGCTGGACCACCATGGGTGAGGTCGCGGTCGGCGACCGACTACTCGACGCCGCCGGTCGACCCACCACGGTTGTCGGCACCTCTGCCGTCCTGCTCGGCGGACGGTCCTACCAGGTCGAGTTCTCCGACGGCTCGGCCATCGTCGCCGACGGTGACCACCTCTGGCAGGTGACGCACCGGCCCGCCGTGCCGGTACCGGCAGCGGCCGCCGCGGCGCTGGCCGCTGTCACCCCGGCACCGGTCTCGGCCGATCCGGCCCTGGCCGGCCGGTCCCGGCCACGACCGGCCCAGTCCGCACCCGCACGGGCCACCCAGGTACTGACCACCGAGGAGATCCTGGACCTGCTCGACCGGTCACCGGCGGAGCATCCCGAGGTCACCGTCACGAACTGCCGTGCCTTGGCGCTGCCCGACCGCGACGACCTGCCGGTGCCGCCGTACCAGCTGGGGGTCGATCTTGCCGGTGGTGACCCGGCTGCCGACCACCGCCAGGTCGCCCGGCGGATCCCCGACGCGTACCTGCGGAGTTCCGAGCGGCAGCGGCGGGCGCTGCTGACCGGTCTGTTGGACACCGCCGGCACCCGCAACCCGGGCGGGCTGGACGAGTACCGGACCACTTCGCGCCTGATGGTCGAGGCGGTACGCGAGTTGGTGGCGAGCCTCGGTCTGCACTGCACGGTGTCAGCGGCCACCGTCCAGGGCCGGATGACCTCGCCATCCACGGTCTACACGGTGACCATCCAGACCGACGACGAGCAGCAGCGACGAATCACCTCGGTCCGACCGGTCCGCAGCGTGCCGGTGCGCTGCGTCACCGTGGACAACGCCGACCACCTGTATCTCGCCGGCCGGACGATGATCCCGACGCACAACTCGACCGCGTCGATGGACTTCGCCCGCAACGCGGCGATCCGGGCCGGTCACGCCAGTGCGATCTTCTCGCTGGAGATGAGCAAGGTGGAGATCGTCATGCGGCTGCTCTCCGCCGAGGCGAAGGTGCCGTTGCATGTCCTGCGCTCCGGCCAGCTCTCCGACGACGACTGGACGAAGCTGGCCCGGCGGATGGGCGAAATCAGTGAGGCGCCGCTCTTCGTCGACGACACGCCGAACATGAACCTGATGGAGATCAGAGCCAAGGCGCGGCGGCTACGGCAGCGGCACGACCTGAAGATGATCGTCGTCGACTACCTGCAGCTGATGACCTCACCGAAACGCACCGAGAGCCGTCAGCAGGAGGTCGCGGACCTGTCCCGTGGGCTCAAACTGCTGGCCAAGGAGGTCGAGTGCCCGGTGATCGCGGTCAGCCAGCTGAACCGTGGCCCTGAGCAGCGTACCGACAAGCGGCCGCAATTATCCGATTTGCGCGAGTCGGGGTCGATCGAGCAGGACGCGGACGTGGTCATTCTGTTGCACCGAGATGACTACTACGACAAGGAGTCGCCTCGGGCGGGCGAGGCGGACTTCATCGTCGCCAAACACCGGAACGGGCCGACCGACACGGTGACCGTCGCCGCGCAGCTGCACCTATCCCGGTTCGTCGACATGGCGATCTGAGTCACCATGCCGGGACGGCCGCCCGCTCCCGGACCAGCCCGGCGGCCCGGACCAGCGCAGAGTTCCGGACCAGCGCAGAGTTCCGGACCGCCGGGGCACAGGCTCAGTCGAAGAGCTGGTTGAGGAAGCTCTTCTGCCGCTTGTGCCGGTAGTGCCCGTGGTAGCCGTGGTGCCCGTAGGCGGGAGCCGGCGGGTAGGCCGGGGCCGGCGGTGGGTAGCCGGGCTGGTGGTGCGTCGGCGGGGGTGGCGGAGGCGGCGGGTATCCGCCGGCCGGGCTCGGTGCCGGGCGGGGCGGTTGACCGGGCTGCTGGCCGCCGGCACCACCGTTCCAGGCTGCCTCCGCGTCCAGCAGGCGCTCCAGCTCGCCCCGGTCCAGAAAAATGCCGCGACACTCGGTGCACTGGTCGACGGTGATTCCACTGCGCTCGTACTGCCGCATGGCGCCGTGACACTTGGGACAGTTCATCTGCATGACTCGACGGTACCGGCTGGGATCCTCACCTGCCGACTGGCAACGCGGTGACCTCGTCGTCGGACACCTGGTGGAAATCCTGGTAGTAACAACCGACGGCGCGAAAGTCCGTTGGCCGCAGCGGGCAGACGACCTCGTCGACCACGTCTTGGAGCGTGCCGATCGCCTCGGCCGAGCCGACCGGCACCGCCAGCACCACCCGGTCCGCACCGAGGCTTCGACTCACCGTGACCGCTGCCCGGGCCGACGCGCCGGTGGCCAGCCCGTCGTCGACCAGAACGGCGGTCCGGCCGCGCAGGTCCAGCGGCGGCCGGTCGCCCCGGAACAGCCGCTCGCGGCGGCGCAACTCGGTGGTCTCCTCGGTGGTGATCCGGGCGATCTGTCCCGGGTCGAGCTGGTCGGCGATCTCCGGGTTCAGCACCCGCACCCCGCCCGGCCCGATCGCGCCGAAGGCGACTTCGGCCGCCGACGGCAGACCGAGTTTGCGGATGACCAGCACGTCGTACGCCACGTCGAGCTGGTCGGCGACCACCGCCGCGACCGGTGCCCCGCCCCGCAACAGTCCGAGGACGACGACGTCCGGTCGCCCCCGCAGCTGCGCCAACTGCCCGGCCAACTGCTCCCCGGCGTCGCGGCGGTCCCGGTATTCCATCTCCATGTCCTCAAGGTGTACGCCGTTTCCCGCCCGCCCGCCGCCGGGTCGGCGGATTCCACACCGACGGTCGCCGTCACCCTGCCAGGATGTCGCCGGCCAGGCGGCCGACCAGCAGCGCGGCGAATCCGGCCAGCAGGGTGCCGGTGGCGTAGCCGGCGGCCGTCCAGCGATCCCGCGCGGAGCCGCCGGCCAGCTGGACCACCTCGTAGGCGAAGGTCGAGTACGTGGTCAGCGCGCCGCAGAGGCCGGTGGCGAGTAGCCGGGCCAACCAGCCGGCACCGGCCAGTCCGGCACCGGCGAGTACGCCGATCAGCGCGGCCCCGGCCAGGTTGACCAGGAAGGTGCCCCAGAAGCTGGGCTGACCGAGTCCCACCACGACCCGGTCGGTGAGGTAGCGAACCAGCGCGCCGACCGCCCCGCCACACATCACCAGGAGCAGACTCATCCCGTACCTCCTGAATTTTCCGGATGATCGGGGCGGGTCACCGGACCCGCCGCGCGATCCGGTCGGCGAGCGGCCGGGCTGCCGCGCCGCCGAGCCAGACCGCGACCAGCGCGCCCGCCAGGGTGCCGAACGCGTAGCCTGCGGCCAGCCAGGGCCGTCCGGCGGCGAGCAGGTCGGCGACCTCCAGAGTCTGGACCGAGAAGGTGGTGAAGCCGCCGAGTACGCCGGCACCGAGGAACGGCCGGAGCAGCCGGAGCAGCCGGTGCGGGTGGGGCACGGCGGTGACCAGCCGCATCAGGACACCGATCAACGCGCATCCGACGAAATTGGTGACCAGGGTCGGCCAGGGCAGCCCATCCTCGGCCGGGCCCGGCCAGCTGGCGGCGATGCCGTAGCGGGCGGCCGCTCCGGCCGCTCCGCCGACAGCCACCGCGGCGAGGACCGCCGGTGCCGCCGACCCCCGGGGCATCACCGGTCGGGCCCGTACGCCGGCACCAGCCCGTCACGGTCCGGCGCGAACGCCTGCGCCGGCGGCTCGGCGACCCGGAGCACAGGGACCCAGCTGAACAGGGCGACCGGGTAGAGCAGGTAGCCGAACCGGGTCGACGGCAGCAGCAGCGTCGCGGCCAGCAGGCCGAGGCCGCAGATCAGGGCCGCGGTGGCGGCGGTCCGCGGCGGCCGGCGGACCAGCCGTACCGCGATGGCGAATCCGGCGAGCAGCAGCAACCCGCTGGCGACGATCCGCCCGCCGGGCAGCCAGGTGGCGATCAGCATGCCGGGCAGCGGCGAGGCCGCCGGGCTGGAGACCATGCCGGCACCGAGTGGGAAGCCGAGCACGTTGTGGATCAGCGCGGCGTGGTCGACCACTGCCACCGGCAGCAGGGCGAGCAGCGGCAGGGTGATCCCACCGGCCGCGACCCGACCCACGGCCCGTCGACCACGGGTGGCGGCGTGGCAGAGCAGCACCAGCAGGACCGGCCAGGCGAACAGCTTGAGCGCGGCGGCCGCGCCGATGGCCGTCCCGGCTGCCGCGTACCGGCCGCCGGCGCAGAGCACCAGGGCGAGCAGGGCGAGGGCCAGCACCGGCAGGTCGTCGCCGCCGGTGCTCATGGCCAGCGCGGCGATCGGCAGTACGGTGCTGAGCTGAGCGGCGCGTACGAGTACCCGATCGCCGGCCGGACCGGCCCGGCGGCGCGCCAGAGTGAGGGCCGTGGCCAGGGCGGCGACGGTGGCGACGGCGAACCAGACCCGGGCGTCGGTCCACCAACCGGTGCCGGCCAGCGCCCGGGGCAGACCGAAGATCGCCATCCCGGGCTGGTACGGCAGGTATCCGAGTAGCCGTTCGTCCGCCGGCAGCGCCGCGATCTGCTGTTCGGACAGGTACGGGCTGCCGTCGGCGAGCAGCCGGGAGGCACCGCCGTCGTCGACCACGACCACCTCTTCCTGGGCCCGGTCGGTGCGGCCATCGGCCCGCTGCTCGGCCTGCCGGACCAGGGGCACCGCGACCACCGCCGCCCAGGTGACTCCGGTCAGCCACGCGCGGGCGACGCCGCCGGTCAGCCGCTGGCGGGCTGCGGCGCGCCGGACGACGAGTTGGCCGACCACGACGAGGGCGGCGGCCGCGTAGCCGACAACCGCGACGGCCCCCCAGGCTCGGTGCGGGGCGAGCGTGGAGGCGACCGCGGTGACCGCCGCGAAGACTGCGGAGAGCAGATAGAGGGCCAGGTCGCCGACGAGGCCGTCGGCGCTCCGGTCCAGTTGCACCCAGCGGCGGGTGGCAACGGCCCGCCACCGCCGGGCCGGGCCAGCCGGGCGGCGCTGGCGAGCTGCGGGCCCGGCCGCCGTGACGGTCACGCCGGCAAGTCTGACAGAACGGTCAGGCTGGCAGGTGCGGTACCTTCTCGTTCCGGTGCCGTTGGCCGGCCCGGCGGGTCTGGTCGATACGGACGACGGCGCCTTCGTCGTGCAGTGGACTGGCCAGGCTGCCGGGTCGGCCGCCGGATCCGCACTGCAGCGTGGTGAGCAGCCGGTGGGCCGGCATCGGCCGGGCGAACAGGTGTCCCTGACCGGCGGTGCAGCCGATCGTCCACAACGCGCGGCGCTGTGGCTCGCTCTCCACGCCCTCGGCGACGACGGCCAGGCCGAGGCTGCGGCCGAGATCGACGGTCGACCGGATGACGGCGGCCGATTCGGAGGAGGTCTCCATGCTCATCACGAACGAACGCGCGATCTTGAGCTCGTGCACCGGGACCCGGGACAGCATGGACAGCGACGAGTAGCCGGTGCCGAACTCGTCCAGGGCGAGCCGTACCCCGGCGTCGCGCAGCTGGCCGAGCACCTGGTCGACGACTTCGAGTTGGCTGAGGGTGAGGGTCTCGGTCAGCTCCAGGATGAGCCGGTCGGGCGGGACGTCGTGGGCCTGCAACCGGGCCAGTACGGCACCGGGGAACCGCCGGTCGAGCAGGCTGCGCGGGGACAGGTTGACCGCGACCGGCAGAACGAAGCCGGATTCGTGCCAGGTGGCGGCGGCGATCAGGGACTGCTCCAGGACCGCGTCGGCGAACGCGGGGAGCAGACCGGAGCGCTCGACGGTCTCCAGGAAGCGCTTCGGGTCGAGACGGCCCCGGTCGGGGTGCTGCCAGCGGGCGAGCGCCTCGGCGGCGATCACCTCCCCGGTGCCGAGGTCGACGATCGGTTGGAAGTCGACGTTGAACTCGTGCTGGGCGACCGCCCGACGCAGGTCTCCGCCGAGCGCCAGCCGGCCGACGTCGGCGGTGTCCCGGCTGCGGGCGTAGACGGCGGTCCGGCCGCCGGATCGCTTCGCCTGGTACATCGCCACGTCGGCGCGGCGCAGCAGTTCGGCCATTCCGCCGCTGCCCGGTGCGACGGCGATGCCGCCACTGGCCTCGACGTTTATCCGCATGCCATCGAGCTCCATTGGTGCGCAGATCGCGGTGAGTAGCGCGTCCGCGCGGTGCGCGGCGATCGCGGGAGCCGGCAGCGTGGTCAGCAGTACGGCGAACTCGTCGCCGCCGAGCCGGGCCACCAGGTCACCGGGCTGCACGTTCGCGGACAGTCGCCGGGCGACCTGGATCAGCACCTTGTCGCCGGCGCCGTGGCCGAGCGTGTCGTTGATCTCCTTGAAGTGGTTGAGGTCGACGAGGAGCAGCGCGGTGATCCCGCCGGTGCGCCGTCGGCCGAGCAGTTCGGAGCCGTGCTCCATCAGCCGGCGCCGGTTGGCCAGCCCGGTCAGTTCGTCCTGTGCGGCCTCGCGGGCGTGCCGTTCGGCGTCCTGGTTCAGCTGCCGGTAGAGCGAGGCGTTGCGGACCGCCGTGCACAGTGCGGACGCGAAGGTACGCAGCGTGTAGTGCTCCCGGTCGGAGAACTTGACCGGGCCGGTCAGGCAGAGCCGCAGGGTGCCGATGCTGAGGGTGCTGCCCGGACCGGCGAGCGGTACGGCGATCACGGTCCGCATGTGCGGGGTGGGGGCGCTGCCGGTGGGGCCGTCGTACTGCACACCGTCGCTGTTGCCTTGGACCAGCCGGGCAGGTTCGTTGAGTTCGACCTCGACCCGGTCGGTGGAGAACAGGTCGGCGGCCTGCACCACCGCGATGGACAGCACCGCGTCGAGGTCGACGACGTTGAGCGCGTCGGTGGCCCGGGCGAGCCGCTGCCAGGCCTGCTGGTCGTCGCGGGCCCTGGCATGTCCGGCGTAGGCCAGGTGGATGCAGAGCACTACTGGTGGAATCGTCACCAGCAGCCACTGGTCCGCCTTGAGGATCAGCAGGATGGCGACGATCAGCGGGAACCGGATGACCGCGCTGGAGATCCTGAGTCCGAGGTTGTGCCGGAAGATGGCGCACAGTCCGGTTCCGGTGGCGCGGGCGATGACCGGGATGGTCAGTACCTCGTCGAGCACGACCGCTACGACATAGGCGGTGACGAGTGGCCCGAAGAACGCCGTGCTGTAGATCGCCAGCTCCGGATCCCAGTTCAGCGTGTGCAGGACGGCACCAGCGGCGGCGGCGACGAGCATGTTCTTCGCGACGGCGAAAGTCGCCTTTATCCGGGCCATCCGTTGCACGATCATCGCGAGGCCGACGCCCAGGCCGGTGCAGAGCACTACCAGGGTGGCGGGTGCCACCGCGAGTCCGACCAGGATGGCGACTTCACTCCAGGCGATGGCGTGGGCCGTCGACCGGATACGGACGAACCATTTGACGGTGACCCCGACCGCGGCGAGGAAGACCAAGGCGGCGACGAGCGCCAGTTCGTCGGCAGTGCTGACCAGCGACCCGGCGACGAGGTAGAGCGACGAGACGCCGACGGCCACCGCACAAACGGCGACGAGACCGACGAGCAGCACCAGCTGCCGATCGGTCTCGTTGTCGCGTCGAACCGTGCGGGTCACACCCGTTCCTGATCTTGTTGCGCTGCGTGGCCCGCAGAACTACTGCTCGTCATCGGTAGACGACAGTATCAGTACCATTCGTTGCTGCGCATGGTCTTCCCCTCCACTCGATTGGGCAGTTGTGCTGCCTGCTCTTGCTGACAGGAGAACCATAGAGTTGCGATATGCCACTTGCATACGGATAAATGTCCATATGCGCATGATTAGTGAAGATGGCGGCGGTTTGTCACCGTTGGTTATTGATCGCCGACAGAATGCATTCGAACAGCTTCGCTCATAACCTTATGGATTCCTTAGGCGTGCACGATTTGAGGGCTGTAGTAGGTATCCGCGAAGGTGATCCGGGAAGTGCGGGTCGGTGGAGAAGTGGAAGGTGACATCCGGGCCGGCAGGTCGCCGGTACGGCCGGCCTGATGCCAACTCTGCCGCCAACCGTGGCGGTCGAGCCAGGGCCGACTGGTCTGCTCGATAGGCTCGTTCAGGTGACCGAGGTACCGAACCTGACCCATGTCGATGAAACGGGCGCTGCGCGGATGGTGGACGTCACCGCCAAGCCGCCGACCGTCCGCCGTGCCGTGGCAGCGGGACGACTGCGTACCACCGGCGAGGTCGTCGAGTTGCTGCGCCGCGACGGCCTGCCCAAGGGCGACGCACTGGCCGTCGCCCGGATCGCCGGCATCATGGGTGCCAAGCGCACCCCCGACCTGGTCCCGCTGTGCCATCCGATCGCGCTGCACGGTGTGGTCGTCGACCTGGCGCTGACCGCAGACTCCATCGAGATCACCGCCACGGTGCGGACCGCTGACCGGACCGGGGTCGAGATGGAGGCCCTCACCTCGGTCGCCACCGCCGGGCTGACCCTGATCGACATGATCAAGGCGGTCGACCCGGCTGCGACGCTGGACGACGTCCGGGTGCTGTCCAAGGAAGGCGGCAAGACCGGCGACTGGCACCGTCCGGCGGACCGGTCGTGAGCCCGTACGCCCGGGTGGTGGTCGCCTCCAACCGCGCCGCCGCCGGCGTCTACTCCGACACCAGCGGTCCGCTGCTGGTGTCCGGCCTGCGTGACCTCGGCTGCCGGGTCGACGACCCGTTGGTCGTCGCCGACGGCGAACCGGTCACGCAGGCGCTGCGCCGGGCGGTCGCCGACGGGGTCCAGCTGGTCGTCACCAGCGGCGGTACCGGGATCACCCCTACCGACCGCACCCCGGAGGCGACCCGCTCGGTGCTCGACTACGAGATCCCGGGGATCGCCGAGGCGATCCGGGCGGTCAGCCGGTCGGCGGTGCCGACCGCTGCGCTGTCCCGGGGCATCGCCGGGGTGGCCGGTCGTACGTTGATCGTCAACCTGCCCGGCTCCACCGGCGGGGCCCGCGACGGCCTGGCCGTGCTCGGGCCGATCCTGCGCCACGCGCTCGACCAGCTGGCCGGCGGCGACCACCCCCGCGGCTGACACCACCGCACTCCGGCCGCACCCGGCCGGCGGATAGGCTCGGTCGGTGAGCGCCGAACCGACGACCGGCAGGGCCGCCCCGGCCGCCGGGCACCCACCCGTCGACTGGGGGCAGGCCCGCGCCCTGGTGCACGCCGCCGGCCGGGCCGCGCGCCGCCCGCCGGTCCGGCTGCCGTTGCCACAGGCCGACGGGACCACCCTCGCCGGGCCGCTGACCACCCTGACCGACCTACCGGCCTTCCGTACCGCCAGCGTCGACGGCTGGGCGGTGCGCGGCGGCGCCCCCTGGCGGGTGGTGGGCCGGGTGCTGGCCGGCGGAGTGCCGCCGGAGTTGTCCGACGACGGCACCGCGGTGCAGATCGCCACCGGCGCGATGGTCCCCGCCGGGGCCACCAGTGTGCTGCGGGTCGAGGAGTCGACGCGCGACGACACCGGACTGGTACGCGGCGAGCCACGGCCGCAGCCGGAGTGGCGCTCGCCCGGCGAGGAAGCGTCGGCCGGCGAGGAACTGCTGCCGGCCGGTACGCCGGTCGACCCCGGGGTGATCGGCCTCGCCGCCTCCTGCGGCTACGACGACCTGCCGGTGTATCAGCGGATCCGGGCCGGCCTGCTGGTCTTCGGCGACGAACTGCTGACCACCGGGCCACCCGGCGCGGGTCGGGTGCGCGACGCGCTCGGCCCGGCGGTGCCCGGATGGCTACGCCGGTACGGCTGCGAACTGCCTGCCGAGGCGGTGACCGGGCCGGTCGCCGACACCCTCGCCGCACACGTCGACGGGCTACGGTCGGCGCTGGCCGGCGCCGATCTGGTCTGCACCACGGGCGGCACCATGCACGGCCCGGTGGACCACCTGCATCCGGCGCTGGCCGAACTCGGTGCCGAGTACGTGGTCAACACGGTCGCGGTCCGACCCGGGTTCCCGATGCTGGTCGCCCGGGTGACCGGTGCCGACGGGCGGGACCGGTTCGTCGCCGGGCTGCCCGGCAACCCGCAGTCCGCGATCGTCGCCCTGGTGTCACTGGTCGCGCCGCTGCTCGCCGGGTTGCAGGGCAGGCCGCTGCCGACCCTGCCCCGGCACCGGCTGGGGGCGGCGGTGCCGGGTCGTGGTGACTTCACCCACCTCGCCCTGGTACGGGTCGATCCGGTGACCGGTACCGCGTACCCGATGCGGCACGTCGGGTCGGCGATGCTGCGCGGGCTGGCCGCCGCCGCCGGCTTCGCGGTGATCCCGCCGGGCGGTAGCGGCCGCCCCGACGACGAGATGCCCGTCGTACCGTTGCCACTGCTGCCCGGGGAGCGTCTGCCGTGACCGTTCCGACCACCCGACCTGTCGTTCTGGTGTCGGTGACCTCGCAACCGCTCGACCTGGCCGCCCACGAGGCGGCGGTCGCCGACCCACGGGCCGGCGCGGTGGTGTCCTTCCAGGGCGTGGTCCGCGATCACGACCACGGCCGGTCGGTGCTCAGCCTGGAGTACGAGGGCCATCCCAGCGCCGAGGACGTGCTGCGGGAAGTCGCCGACGAGGTGGCCGCCGATCCGGCGGTGCACGCCGTCGCCGTGTCGCACCGGCTGGGGCCGCTTGCCATCGGCGAGGTGGCCCTGGTGGCGGCGGTCAGCACCGCGCACCGGGCGGCGGCCTTCGCCGCCTGCGCCCGGCTCGTCGACGAGGCGAAGGCCCGGCTGCCGATCTGGAAGCGGCAGGTTTTCGCCGACGGCACCGAGGAGTGGGTCAACTGCCCCTGACCTGACCGGAGGTCCGGGGCTGTTCCGGGCTCCGCTGGTCGGCGCGGGCGTCGGGCTGCCCGATGCCGGTCCGGGCATCAGGAAGCCCGGTGCCGGTCGGAGCAACCGGCTGGCGGTGCCGGATCTGCGGTCGCGGGTCGGTGTAGAACGCCGGCTCGGCTCCGGGCCGCCAGGGCAGCGCCGCGACGAGCGCGATCAGCGCCAGGGCGAGCGAGTTCTCCATCAGCACGCCGAACAGGCCGTCATGGTAATGCGAGACCTGTGGCAACTGGTGCTCGTACGGCCAGATCGGCGACACCAGGAAGAGCAGGTAGAGCGCGATCGCGGCAGTGGCGTGCCGCATCCCGGTGAGGGCGGGGAACCAGATCGGGGTCCGTAGCCCGGCCACGCCGCTGATGCCGGCACCAGTGGGCGGGTAGGTGCGCCGCGAGATCAGCCCCTTGCTGGCGCTGCGTCGCCGCAGCGCCGCGTCGGCCAGCACGATGATCGCCGGGATCACGAAGACCAGGTGGTGCGACCAGCTGATCGGGCTGATCACGTTGGCGGTGAGGCCGATCAGGGTGAACGCGGTCAACTCGTCGCCGTCCGCGTGGGCGTGAGCGGCCCGGGACAGCCCGAGCGCCAGCAGCAGCAGGGCGAACGAGATCCAGAGCAGGCCGGGGGTCTCCATCGAGTCGTAGAGCCTGGCCAGCAGGCCGGCCAGCGACTGGTTCGGGGTCATGTCCGACACCCCGACCCGGCCGGTGTCCCACAGCACCGAGGTGAAATAGGCGGCCGACTCGTCGGCGGCGACGATCATCGCGCCGACGGTGACCGCGGCGGCGGTGCCGATCGCGGTGGTGGCCGCCCGCCACTGCCTGGTGATCAGCAGGTAGACGATGAACAGGGCGGGAGTCAGCTTGATCGAGCTGGCCAGACCGATGCCGGCGCCGGCCCAGATGCCGCTGAAGAAGATCCGGCGCAGTGGGCCGCCGGTGGCCAGCCGGTGCGGCGTGGGCGCGGCGCGCCAGCGCAACGCGACCAGGTCGGCGATGATCAGGCCGAACAGCAGCAGATTGACCTGCCCGTACCCGAGGGTTTCCCGGGAAGGTTCGATGGCCACGGCGAGGGGTACCGCGAGACCGACGGTGAACCAGCGCGGCCAGCCGCAGCGGTCGGCGATCGGGCCGAGTAGCACCGCCAGCACGATGGTGAGGGCGGCGATACCGAATGCGACGTTGAGCCAGCCGGCGGTGATCATCGGAACCACCGCCATCGGCAGCATGGTGAGGCCGGCGAACGGTGGATAGGTGAAGCCCAGGGTGGTTTCCGGTGCGATGAATGCGTACAGGTCGCCGCCGTTGGCCCACCACATGATCGCGCCGTGGTAGATGCGCATGTCGAAGAAGTTGTACGGCCGGCCGAACATGCCGATCGCGTACCAGGCGGCGTGGCAGGCCAGCGCGACGAGGCCGAGCCGCACGAGCGTGCCGCGCTCGATGTCGCGAACCAGGCGGCTCAGTGGCGCCAGACGACGGCTCAGTGGCGCGAGGCGACGCCGACCCAGTGGGGCGAGACGACGGACCCGGGATCGGACGTCCGTCACCATGATCTACCCACCCCCGGTCGTTGAATGCAGAGTCTGCTCAGTGCCCGTCCGAGCCTAGAACGCAGCGGCGTCCGGAGGCGGGCGCGTTACCCTACCGTGTCCGATCCCACACTAGTTCGCGATATTTCCACCGCGTTAACGCTGTGTGCTGTGTTCTATCTCTTTCGTGGTTTTCGGTGCCCAACTACGCGCTGAAGTCCGATATTTACCGCACTCGTTCGGGTCGTCGTTCGGCCGGATCTACCGGTCAGCCGGGCAGTCGCCGGGCGGTGGCGGCGGACCGGACCGCGATCCGGGCGTCCCGCCGCGCCGAGTGCACCGCCCGCCGCACCGACCGTCGGCTCCGCCGCACCGAGCGCCGGCTCTGCCGGACGGCCCGGCTGGTCCGCCAGCGTAGACCCGGCCGACCCTCAGTATCCGCAGCAGCGAGCAGCAGCCCGCCCAGAAGGCCCAGATTCTTGAGAAAGTGCACCTGATGGAGTTGTCGTTCGGTCGGTTCCGTCGCCGACCAGAATGGATGACCGGCCACCGTGGTGGGCACCAGCGAGGCCGCCAGCACCGCTGCGGCCGGCCGGGTCAGCCGACCGGTCGCCAACAGCAGGCCACCGGCGAGCTGGGTGGCACCGTGCAGTCGGACCAGACTTTCGGTGTCGGTCGGCAGTCGGGGCGCGGCCCGTTCGATCATCGGAGCGACCCGGTCGGTGACCGTCTTCGCCCGGTCGGCGTACTGCGCGGGGCTGGCCACCGCGCGGGCGCCGCTGACGATGAAGATGCCGCTGAGCAGAGCGCGGGCAGTGGTGCGTACGGGTCTCATGCTCCTTGTCATACCCGGTTGGGCGGTCTGTTACCCGGCAAACCGGTGAGCTGTCACATCACGGCAAGGTTGCCGGGCGGCACCGGGCGTGATCAACCGGGCTGGGTGCGCAGGTACCGGCCGAAGTGCGGCACGGTGAACGCGACCGTGCCGCGCTCGCCCGAGTAGATCAGCCCTTTCTTGATCAGGGCGTCCCGGGCCGGCGACAGGCTGGCCGGCTTGCGGCCGAGGGATCGGGCGATCTCGGCGGTCGGCACCGCCGGGTCGATGTCCGCCGTCGCCGCCGGGTCCAGTGGTCCATCGCTTGTTTCGTCGTGGTATCCCTCGACGGCCGGTGCCGGGCCGTCCCCCGGGGTCGCCGAGGCGAGCACGGCCATCGCCCGCATGTACTCGCGCTCCGCCGGGGTGGCCCGTTCGAACCGGGACCCGAAGAACCCGACCGCGAGTTCCGCTTCCGCCTCCGGCGCGGCGACCCGCACGTCGGCGGCGGTGATCGGCGAGCGCGGAGCATGGTCCCAGGTGGCCTTGCCGTAGGCCTGTACGAAGTACGGGTATCCGCCGGACTTGTCGTAGAGCAGGTCGAGCGCCTTTGCCTCGTACTCGACCTGCTCGCGGGCGGCCGGCGCGGTGAGCGCCTGGTCGGCGGCGACCCGGTCCAACCGGTCGATTCGCTGGTAGCGGAACAGTCGTTCGGAGTAGGACTTGGCTGCGGAGAGCACCGCCGGCAGGTGCGGCAGCCCGGCTCCGACGACGATCAGCGGCCCGCCGAGCTGCGACAACTCGTGACAGGCCGCACAGAGCGCGGAGACGTCGGTCGCGTCGACGTCCTGCATCTCGTCGATGAAAAGCGCGATCCCGGTGCCGACGTCGGTGGCCACCGCGGCGGCGTCGGTGAACAGCTCCACGAGGTCGATCTCGATGTCGCCGGAGTCGGCCCGCCCGGTCGCCGCCGGCACGTCGATGCCCGGCTGCCAGCGGTCGCGCAGCCGAGGCTGGGCGTTGCCACGTCCGCCGGCGGCCGGCGGGTTCGCGCGCAGCGCGAAGGCCTTCAGTACGCCGAGAAAGTCGTCGATCCGCTCGGGTGCCCGGTGCCGGGGCGCGAGCTCGCGTACCGCCATGTGTAGTGCGGCGGCAACCGGGCGGCGCAGCGACTGGTCCGGCCGGGCCTCGATCTTGCCGGTGCCCCAGAGCCGGGCGATGGCCTGCGACCGGAGCGCGTTGAGCAGGACGGTCTTGCCCACCCCGCGCAGGCCGGTGAGCATCAGGCTGCGCTCCGGGCGGCCCCGGGCGACGCGTTCCAGGACCACGTCGAAGACGTCCAGCTCGCGGCCGCGGCCGGCCAGCTCGGGCGGACGTTGGCCGGCGCCGGGGGCGTACGGATTCCGGATCGGATCCATGTCTGGCACCGTATCGGGCCGTCTAGCGTCTGGGCTAGAACCGGGTATAGCTCCCGATCGTGTCGGCCGACGTCCGCCGGCACGTCGGCCGACCCGCCCGCCGAGCCCCTGTCGGACCGTCGAGCAATGACTAGGGCTCTCTAGCTGTCACGCTAGAGAGCCCTAGTCATCGGTCGAGAGTGGTTCCCGGTCAGAGCTCCTTCATGCAGAGCACGTAGTTGAGCAGCTGCTCACCGGTGTCGTGCGTGTAGGTGGTGTCGGTGTCCGGGTGGCCGAAGATCGGATCGTCACAGCGTTCCGTGTCGGTGGTCAGCGGAATGCGGGCCAGCACCTCGAAGGTGCCCGGATCGCAGGCGACCTTGCGCAGCACCGCGTCCTCGTCGGAACCGTCGTTGACCACGCAGTCGCCGACCACGATCAGGTCGTCGCTGCCGCCGGGCAGCGACGCCGAATCGGGGTCCTCGCCCTGCTGATCGTCGGGCGCGCCGGTCGAAACGTCGACCGTCGGCAGGCCCTCGCTGGCGGTCGAGGTGCCGCTGTCGGCCAACGCGAACAACCCGATCACACCGCAGCCGCAGAACAGCAGCAACACCACCGCGCCGATCACCAGCCCGATGATGAGCCCGGTGCGTGACTTCTTCGGCGGTGGGGCACCGGGCATCCCGGGCGGCGGCGGACCCCAACCCGGCGGCGGTGGCGGTGGGAAGCCACCACCCGATCCGGGCGGTGGCGGGTACCCACCGCCACCCGAGGTCGGCGGTGGTGGGTAGGCGCCGCCACCGGAAGTCGGCGGTGGGTAGCCGCCGGGCTGGTACGGCGAGGAGTAGGGCGTGGTCGGATCAGGGGCACCGGAGCCCGGAGGCGGGTAACCGGAGCCCGGAGGCGGGTAACCGGAACCAGGCGGCGGGTAACCGGACTGACCGGCGGGGTCGTCGGGCTGTCCCGGACCGGGGTAGCCCGGCGGACCGTAGCTGGACATGATCTCCCTAGCGTCGTCGCTGGATCAGGCGGAACGCTGCCCGCCTGGCACGAATCTCACCCGCCGGGCAGGGGTCCAGCGGATCAACTGTGCTACCGGAACGGTAACCAACGGCTGCCATCCGGCGGCAGCCTCACCGGTCAGTTCACCGCTGCCTGAGACAGAGCACGAAATCCAGGGCGTCGAGCTGACTGTTGAAGAAATACCAGTTGGTGTAGCCCTCGACGTCCGCGCACTTGGTCTTGGCGTCCTCTTCGCCGTCGGTCACACCATCGAAGCGGGCGAGCACTTCGTACGCGCCGGAGTCACAATCCGTGATCGTCAGGACCGGCGTCTCCTCCTCCGCCTCGGCCTCGTTGCGGACACACTGCCCTACGTCGACGAACCGGGCGTCGTTCGACGAGGTCGGTGTCGGAGTGGGGCTCGGCTGGTCGACCTCGGCCGTCGGCTCGGGCTGCTCCGACGGGGCCGTGGACGGCGCCTCGTCCGGCTCGGGAGTCGGTGCCGTCAACTCCACCCCGGTGTCCGGCGTCTCGTCGCGGGTCAGAACGTAGATGCCGGCCGCGCCGCCCCCGCAGAGCAGCACCGTCAGACCGATCAACACGGCGAGTAGCCCGCCGCTCAGCCCACCGCGCCCGGACCGGCGTGGCTCCGCCGCCGGCTCCCACGCTGGCGTCGCGGCCGGGTGCTGCTGGCTGCTGTCGGGGTACGGCTGCTGGCCCCCGCCCGGCTGCTGCCACGGCTGGTCACCGCCGGACTGCTGCCACGTCTGATCATCGGCCCCGGCCCAGCCCTGGGCCGGTTGGTTCGGCGAATGCCAGTTCTGGTCGCCGGCCGACGTGTGCTGCCCGTACCCCTGCCAGTCGGGACCGGCGGGCGGAGGCTGCCCGGTCGACCAGTCCGGCTGCGCGCCGCCGGGCCACTGCTGGCCCGGTGCCTCGGTAGGCGCGTCACCCCAGGGACCGGGCGGCCCGCCCCAGGGATCGGACGGCTCCCGGTACGGCTCCGACGGCTGCCGACGCTCGGGCCACCGGTCTGGCTGCTCACCCGGGTACGGCCCGCCGGGCGGTCCGTATTGCGACATTTCCTGTCCTCCTGCGCGGCGGTTCCGGCCCCTGCTGTCCGCTCGGGTCGGCGATGACAAACGTCACCGTAGCGTGAGCACCCCAGCAGCTCACCTCCCCGAAGCGCGCCAACCGCCGCCGAGCCGTCCGATTCGGCGATGCGTCGCCGCCGGGCTCACCGGACGAACAGGGTCGCCCGACCGTCCCGGATCCCGACGATCTGCCCGGAGGAGTTGATCTCCACGACCTCGTCGGTCGCCCGCAGACCCAGTGTGGTCAGGTCGATCATGGTGCCGGCCCGCCACAGGAACGGATGCCGGCTCCCATCTGCGGTGTCGGCGTGCCCGATGACGGCGCCCCGGTCGCTGATCGCGACCGCGTAGCTTCGTGCGCCGCCGAGCGTGCCAAGGTCGCGGATCACTCCGGCCCGCCACAGGTACGCGTGCGAGTTCCCGTCGTGCGTGGTCGAGGAACCGACGATCTCCCGCCGATTGTTGACATCCGCCGGCCGGTTCGACCATGCCCCGTCGCTGCCCAGGTCACCGAGATCGGTCAGCACCCCCAGGTGCCAGCGGGCGCCCCGGCAGTAGCAGGGAAAGCCACTGGGAGTCGGCTCGTACTCGCCGACGATGTCGCCCCAGTTGTTGATGCCGATCTGCGCCGCGTACTGGTTGTTGTGCCACAGCGGCGTCAGCGTGCCCCGGTGCCACGTGAAGCTCTGGTCCGGCGACGTCGACTCACCGGTGCCGAACACCACCCCCCAGTCGTTGATCGAGATCCCGTAGGAGGCCGTGGCCTGAGGGTGCAGCCGGTCGATCACCGTGAATTCACCCCGGTGCCAGGTCGCGGCGTGTGAGCCGCCGCCCCACACCGTGCCCACCACGGTGCCGGCCTCGTTGATTTCGGAAGCTGTGAACCGGTCGAAGCCGGCTGGCGGGTCCAGCCGAGTCACCTGCCCGGCCTGCCAGAGATAACCGTTCCCGGTGGCGGATCCGAGGACCTGTCCGCGGTCGTTGATGGTCAGACTCCGGCTGGTGACGGTGAAGCCCAGGTCGATGGCGTGGTAGGGCCGATCCGCCGGGGTGAAATGGGCGGCCCCGGCCGGCCGGTCCTGCGCGGCCGCCGGTCCGGCCGTCGTCACGCCGGTCAGGATCAACATGCTGGTGGCGGCCAGCGAGACCGCCCGGTGCCGCAGGTTTCGAATGACACTGGACTGGGCTCGGCGCATCGCAGACTCCCTGCTGTTGCCGGAAGACCCGGATCCGGACGAGGTCGCGGATACCGAGAGTGCGCTGTATGAGTCGCACGGTAACTACACCGTGTGTCATTCGGATGGCGGGGGTCAATGTTCGAGTGCGGCGTTGTCGGACACGTGACAGCTGTCCACGTCGTACCGCAGATCCACTGCAACGGGACAGCAGATCCACTACAGCAGGCGGAGCTGGCGGTCCTTGGGACGGCGCGGCCCTTCGTCGCCGAGCCGGTCGAACAGCCCCGCGTCGATCGCGTCCAGGAACGGCGTCGGCCGGGTCTCCCGCTCGCTGCCGTGCCGGACCCGGCGGCGGGCGTGCGAGAGGTAGAGCCGGTCCTGGGCCCGGGTCAGGCCGACGAAGAACAGCCGTCGCTCCTCGGCGACGTCGTCGTCGGTCGGCGTAGCACCGGGGAAGCGCAGTGGTAGCAGGCCGTCCTCACAGCCGACCAGGAAGACCACCGGAAACTCCAGGCCCTTCGCCGCGTGCAGGGTGAGCAGGGTCACCGCTTCGGCCCGTGGGTCCAGCGCGTCCACCTCGGCGCCGGTCTCCAACTGGGACAGCAGCATCGGCAGGTCGTCGCCGCAGCGGCGGGCCAGCGGAGTGAGCAGCTCCACCGCGGACCAGATGTCCGCCGGCGACAGCTGCGGACCGGCCGGCACGTCCAGCGTCGGCGTGGTGAGCCGGTCGGCCAGCACCTGCCCGGCGAGCCGGACCCGGGCGGCCAGCGAACCGTCCAGCCCACCACCGGCATGGCGCAGCTCGCGGGCGATCGCCGTCACCCCCGGCCGGTCCCGCAGCCGGTTGTGCGACCGCTTCTGCACCGGAACCCCGGCCCGGTTCAGTGCGTCCACGATCGGACCGGACTGCGCGTCGGTGCGGTACAGCACGGCGATGTCGGAGAACGACACCGACGACGTCTGCCCGTCGATCCGCCCGGAATCCAACGAACGGTGCGAGATCCCGCCGACCAGTTCGTCGACCGTACGCACCACGAACGTCGCCTCGTCGGCGGCCGTGCCGGCCGGGTAGAGCCCGATCAGCGGTGCCTGCGGATCCAGTCTGGCCGGCTCCAGCCGCCGGCCGCGGACCAGCGAACTGGGCGCGATGGCCTGCACCGCTGCGGCCAGGATCGGTGCCGCCGACCGGTAGTTGCGGGCCAGCCGGACCAGCCGGGCGTCGACGAAGTCCTCGGAGAAGCGCAGGAAGTAGCGGACGTCGGCCCCCCGGAACGAGTAGATCGCCTGGTCCGGGTCGCCGATCGCGCACAGGTTGCCGTCCGCCGGGCTGAGCAGCCGTAGCAGCTCGTACTGGTCGGCGTCGACGTCCTGGTACTCGTCGACGAAGATCCACCGCCAGCGGTCCCGGTAGCGGGCCACCAGCTTCTGGTCCTCGCGCAGCAGTCGCAGCGGCAGGGTGACCAGCTCGTCCAGATCGACCAGGCCGGCCGCGCGCAGCAGCTTGGCGTACGTGGCATCGTCCTCGCCGGCCTCGGCGCGGGCCCGCTCCCGCTCGGTGTCGTCGGCGATGCGGAACGTCGCCGGCAACCCGGCCGCCTTCGGGTTCTCCCGCAGGATCGTCAACCCCAGCGAGTGGAAGGTGGCCACGGTGACATCCTCGGCCACCGGGCCGAGTAGTCCGTCGAGCCGGTGGCGAAGCTCCTCGGCGGCCCGGCGGGTGAAGGTGATCGCCAGGCAGCGCTCCGGAAAGACGTTCAACTCGGCGCACAGGTACGCGATCCGGTGGGTCAGCGTCCGGGTCTTGCCGGTACCCGGCCCGGCGACGATCAGCAGCGGCCCGCCCGGCGCGGACGCGGCGACCCGCTGCATCGCGTCGAGTCGGTCCAGTAGCCCGGTGCCGACCTCCTCCATGCCGGCCAGCATCGGCTCGAACGGCTCGTGCGGCGACGGCGTCGGTGGCGGCGGGATCGGCGGTGCCGCCGGCTCTTGCCCGGCCCGCCCGGCCCGGCCCGGCCGTGTCGGCCGCCCACCGGAACCGGACCGGCCGGCCCCGGCCTTGGACTGTCCGGTCCCGGCCCTGGACTGTCCGCCGCGCCGGGCACCGGCCGGTGCCGGTTCGTCGGCGGCCATCGGCCCGTCGGCCGGGCGCTGCGCCGGCACGGGTACGTCGAACAGCGCCTCCGGCTGACCGGCACCACCACCGGTGGCCAGCTCGCCGGGCGCGAACAGGGTGATCACCCCGTACTCGCCGTCGTAGCCCGGCACCCGACGGACCTCGCCGCGACGCAGCCGGGTGATCGCCTCACCGAGCAGTTCGCCGCCGGCCCGCCGGATGTCGTCCACCGGCACCTTGGTCAGGATGTCCAGTTCGGGGCCGAGCGCGGCGACCAGGTTGACCACCTGGCCCTCGACGGTCTTCGACCGGGCACCGACCCGGTTGATCTCGCCGACGATCTCCGGCAGCGCCACCAGGTGGGTGACCTGCTTGGCGTTGGCCGGCCGGTGCCCGTCGGGCCGGTCGGCGAGATCCTCGACCCGGCTGAGCACCCCGACGGTGAGCGGTTTTCCGCACTGCGGGCAGCGACCGGCGGCCTGCCGGGTCTGCTCCGGAGCCCAGTTGACGCCGCAGTTGCGGTGCCCGTCGGCGTGGTACTTGCCCTCCTCGGGAAAGAACTCGATGGTGCCGACCAGCCCGTCGCCGGTACGCAGCGCCTCACGTACCGCGTAGTAGTCCAGCGCGCTGTCCAGCACGGTGGCCTCTCGGGCCAGCGCCGGCGGCGAATGCGCGTCGGAGTTCGACACCAGTTGGTAGCCGTCGAGGCTGGACACCCGCCAGTTCATCGCCGGATCCGACGACAGCCCGGTCTCGACGGCGAAGATGTGCCCGGCCAGGTCGGCGTAGCAGTCGGCGATCGCGTCGAAGCCGGACTTGGAGCCGAGCGCGGAGAACCACGGCGTCCAGATGTGCGCCGGCACCAGATAGCCGTCCGCGCTCGCCTCCAGGGTGATCTCCAGCAGGTCGCGGGAGTCCAGCCCGAGGATCGGCCGGCCGTCGGAGCCGAGGTTGCCGATCCGGCCCAGTGCCGTGTTGAACCGGGCCACCGCGTCCAGGTCCGGCAGGTAGATCAGGTGGTGCACCTTGCGGGTCCGGTCCCCACGCTTGTAGATCGTCGAGATCTCGACGCTGAGCATGTACCGCACCGGGTCGGTCTCGGCCTCGCTGGCCAGCCGGGGCGGCAGCCGGCGGGCGACGTCCCGCTCGGCCTCCGGGCTGAGCCGGTACAGCCCCGGCTCGGCCGGGCGCAGCGACTCCCGCAGATGCTCGAACCACGCCGGATGGGTGAAGTCACCGGTACCGAGCAGGCTGACGCCCTTGCGCCGGGCCCACCAGGCCAGGTTCGACATGTTCAGGTCCCGGCTGCAGGCACGCGAGTACCGGGAGTGGATGTGCAGGTCGGCGATGAAGGGCCCGGGTCCCGTGGCGGAGCCGGGAGAGGGCACGGCGCGGTACGGGGGCACGCCGCATCCTGTCACGTGACCGGGCCGCCCGGCGTGTCGCCACGCGCGGAAACCCGCGAGACGTGACTCTCACTCGCCGCCGGCTGACCGTTGCGCTCCTATGCGCTGCGCAGCTCGACCAGGGAGACCTGTGGCGGCGCGCCGACCCGCACCGGCGGCCCCCAGAACCCGGCGCCGTTGGTGACGTAGACCTGGGTGCCGTCGACCGTGGCGAGGCCGGAGACGACCGGTTGCACCAGCCGTACCGCCAGGTTGAACGGGGCGATCTGACCGCCATGGGTGTGCCCGGACAGTTGCAGGTCGACGCCGTACCGGGCGGCCTCGTGGGCCTGCACCGGCTGGTGGGCGAGCAGCACCACCGGGCGGTCCGGGTCCCGGTCGCCGAGCGCCCGGTCGTAGTCCGGGCCGGCCAGCGGCCCGGACCCGGCGGCGGCCTGCCCGGCCGGCCGCGCGGTCTCCGCAGTCGGATCGTTGACCCCGGCCAGATCGAGCACCCCGCCCGGGGTGACGATCTCCCGGCGTTCGTTGACCAGCACCCGCAGGCCGAGCCGGTCCACCTCGGCGACCCACTCCTCGACGCCGGAGTAGTACTCGTGGTTGCCGGTGACGAAGAAGCTGCCGTAGCGGGCGCGCAGGTCGGCCAGCGGGGCGGCGGTGCCGCCGAGCTCGGAGACGGTGCCGTCGACCAGGTCGCCGACGACCGCGACCAGGTCGGCGTCCAGGCTGTTGATCAGCTCGACGATCCGGGCGGTGTGCGCCGGCCCGGTCAGCGGGCCGATGTGGATGTCCGAGACGGTGGCGATGCGCAGGCCGTCCATGGCCCGGGGCAGCCGGGCGATCGGCACCTGCACCCGGTCCAGCCGGGGCGGGCCGAGCGCGGTCCGGATGCCGTAGCCGGTGACGCCGGTCGCGGTCAGCCCGGCGAAGATCGCCGCACCGCGGGCGAGCAGCAGCCGCCGGCCGGGGTCCGGCACCGAGTCGCCGGCCGGCCGGCCGCCGGGCAGCTCGGCCGGCGGCGGGGCGGACGTCTCGGCGGGTACGGTCACCGGCACCGTGCCCACTCTGCTCGGCTGGCGGCTGCGGGCCCGGCCGACCAGCCGGGCCACCAGCATCGGCGGCTCCAGCACCAGCAGGACGACCAGCAGGTAGAACATCACCGCCAGCCAGACGTAGCCGGGCCAGGCCAGCCAGGACATCCCGGCGGACCGGGTGCTCACCATGGTCACCGGCACCAGGACCGCCAACCCGACGGCCAGCAGCGTGCCGGCCCGCCGCCACCGCCCCGGCCGGGTGGTGTCCCGGACCAGCCGCCACCACAGGTAGCAGTGGATCAGGCCGGTGATCAGGGTCAGCGTTGCGACGAACCCGAGTACGGCGAGCACGGACGCGGCCCCTCCTCAGCCGCCGGCGAACGGTGGCAGCACGTCGACCGTGGCACCGGCCGGCAACGGTGTGTGACGATCATGCCAGACGACACCGTCGACCAGGAAACTCGCCGCCGCCAGCACCCGACCCAGCCGGTCGCCGTGCCGACCGGTCAGCTCGGCCACCAGCCCGGCCCGGTCCAGCCCGGCCGGAACGGACTCGGCGGTCCGCCCGGCCGCCGCCCGCGCCCCAGCGAAGTAACGCACCGTCACCACCGGGTCGGCCACGGTCAGCCGCCGATCGCCGACATCGGGCGGGCCGGCTGCAGGAACGTCGGATCGTCGATGCCGTGCCCGGCCAGCTTCCCGGCCATCGCCCGCCGCCACCGCTGCGCCAACTCGTCGTCGTCGGCTCCGGACCGCAACGCGCCACGCAGGTCCGACTCCTTTCGGGCGAACAGGCAGTCGCGTACCTGCCCGTCGGCGGTCAGCCGGGTCCGGTCGCAGTCACCGCAGAACGGCCGGGTCACCGTGCCGATCACCCCGACCCGGGCCGGGCTGCCGTCCGGCCGCTCGGCACCGGCCACCAGCCAGGTCTCGGCCGGTGCGGCACCCCGTTCGGCGGGATCCGGCAGCAGGGTGAACTCGGCCCGCAGCGCGTCGAGGATCTCGGCGGCGGTGACCATCCGGTCGCGGTCCCAGGACTGCTGCGCGTCCAGCGGCATCTGCTCGATGAAGCGCAGCTCGTAGCCGTGGCTCAGGGCGTACCGCAGCAGCGCCGGGGCCTCGTCGTCGTTGACCCCGCGCAGCAGCACCGCGTTGATCTTGACCGGGGTCAGCCCGGCCGCCGCCGCGCCGGCCAGCCCGGCGAGCACGTCCGGCAGCCGCCGGCGGTGCGCCAACTGGGCGAACCGCTGCGGGTCGAGGGTGTCCAACGACACGTTCACCCGGTCCAGACCGGCGGTCTGCAGGCCGGGCGCCAACCGGTCCAGACCGATCCCGTTGGTGGTCAGCGACAGCACCGGCCGGGGCCGCAGCGCCGCCGCGGCGGCGACGATCCGGGTCAGCCCGGGGCGCAACAGCGGCTCGCCGCCGGTGAACCGCACCTCGGTCACCCCGAGCTGACGCACCGCGACCCCGATCAGCCGGGTCACCTCGTCGTCGGTCAGGATGTCCGGGCTGGGCAGCCAGGGCAGACCCTCCGGCGGCATGCAGTAGGAGCAGCGCAGGTTGCACCGGTCGGTCAGGGACACCCGAAGGTCGGTGGCGACCCGCCCGTACCGATCGGTGAGCCGGCCGTCGGCGGGCCGTGCGCTCGATGCCATGCGCCGACCGTAGCGCGCCGGTGCGTCAGGATCGCAGCGCGGCGGCGCGTCAGAAGCGCAGCGCGGCGCGGGCCGCGTCTGCGACGGCCGAGCGGTACGCCGCCCCGAACAGGGCGGTGTGCACCAGCAGCAGATGCAGTTGGTGCACCGGCACCCGGCCCGCCCACCCGTCGGTCAGCGGCCACTGCTCCTGGTAGGCGTCGAGGATCCGGTCCAGGTACGGAGCGCCGCCGAACAGCGCCAACTGCGCCAGGTCGGTCTCCCGGTGCCCGCCGTGCGCCGCCGGGTCGACCAGCCGGCAGCGCCCGTCCGCGCTCCAGAGCAGGTTGCCGGGCCACAGGTCGCCGTGGATCCGAGCGGGCGGCTCGTCGCCGCCGTACCCGTCGATGTTGTCGACCACCTGCTCGACGAGGCCGGTCTCGGCGGCGGTGAGCGCGCCGTTGTCGACCGACATCCGCAGGTACGGCAGCAGCCTGCGCTGTCCGAACCAGGCCGACCAGGGCTGGTCGGTCACCAGTTCGTTGTCCTGCGGCAGTGCGCCGACGAACCCCGGCCAGTCCGCCCCGAACCCGGCCGCGCCGGCCCGATGGGTGATTGCCAGCTCCCGGCCGAACCGCTCGGCAGCGGCCACCTCCGCCTCGCCCGGCTCGACCCACTCCAGGGCCAGCAGCTGCGGCAGCGCCACCAGCACCTCCGGCACCGGTGCCCCACCGGCGGCGGCCAGCCAACGCAACCCGGCCGCCTCGGCGGCGAACAGGCCGTCCGGCAGCGGCCTGGCGGACCGCTCCGGCCAGGACTTGGCGAACACCGAGTTGCCGTCGTCGAGGGTGAGCCGGCTCGCCGCGCAGATCGACCCGCCGGAGACCGGCGTCTCCCGGATCCGCTGATGGGTGAGGAAGGTCGGCAGGTGCTCCGGGTGAGCCCGCAGGTACGCCAGATCCATGGCGGCACGGTAACCCGCGCTACCGGAATGCGGGCCAGTGCTCCGGCGTTCAGGCCGGGGGTGAAGGCCCGCGCTGGGAGGGCCGCCGGGCCCGAGCAGTGCCTTAACCGGGACGGTTCTGCTGCTCGATGTACTGCTTGATGACGCTCAACGGTGCGCCGCCGACAGACCCGGCGAAGTACGAGCCGGACCAGAGTTTGTTGGCCCGGTAGTAGTGGCGAACCAGGTCGGGGAACTCCTGCCGGAGGCGGCGCGAGGAGACCCCTTTGAGGCTGTTGACCAGCCTGGCCACGGCGACCTTGGGCGGGAAGTTGACCAGCAGGTGGACGTGGTTGTGGCCGCCGTTGAACTCGACCAGTTCGGCCTCGAAGTCGGCGCACACGTCTCGCATGATCGCCTCCATCCGGGTCAGGTGCCGGTCGGCGAACACGTTGTGCCGGAACTTCGTCACGAAAACCAAGTGGACATGCATCGCGAAAGTGCAGTGCCTGCCGGTGCGGATGCCTCGAAGTTCGACCATAAACCAACATGATACAGTGATGGCCGTGCAGCTCCGTTACAACTACCGGCTCACCCCGGACGCCGCCCAGCGCACCGCGCTGGCGCAGGCGTTCGGGTGCGCCCGGGTGGTTTTCAACGACGGACTCAGGCTGCGTCAACAGGCCCGCGAGGCGGGCGAGAAGTACATCTCCGACGGCGACCTGTCGAAGTTGGTCATCACAGCGGCCAAGGCCAGCGAGGACCGGGCCTGGCTGGGTGAGGTGTCGGCTGTGGTGTTGCAGCAGGCCCTCGCCGATCTGAACACCGCGTACCGCAACTTCTTCAACTCGCTGTCCGGCAAACGCCGGGGCCGCAGGGTGGCCCCGCCCCGGTACCGGTCCCGTAAGGACAACCGGCAGGCGATCCGGTTCACGAAGAACTCCCGGTTCAAGGTCTGTGACAACGGCCGCCTGCGGCTGCCGAAGATCGGCGACGTTGCGGTGCGCTGGTCGCGCGGCCTGCCGTCGGATCCCACCTCGGTCACCGTGATCAAGGACACGGCAGGCCGGTACTTCGCCTCGTTCGTCGTGCAGATCGGCGAGGACGAGACGCTGCCGCCGGTCGACTCCGAGATCGGCATCGATCTGGGCCTGACCCACTTCGCGGTCATGTCCGACGGCACGAAGGTGACCGCACCGACGTTCCTGCGCCGCGCGGCCCGCAAGCTCAAGCGGTTGCAGCAGGCACTCTCACGCAAGCAGAGGGGCAGCAACCGCCGCAGGAAAGCCGTGATCGAGGTGGCCCGCGCTCACGCGCGGGTAGCCGACACCCGGCGGGACTGGCAGCACAAGCTGTCCACGGCGATCATCCGCGAGAACCAAGCGGTGTACGTCGAGGACCTGTGCGTTGTCGGTCTCGGCCGGACTCGGCTGGCGAAGTCCGTGCACGATGCGGGCTGGGCCGCCTTCACCGGCATGCTGGAGTACAAGGCGCAGCGGTACGGGCGCGCGTTCGCCCGGGTGGACCGGTGGCTCCCGTCCACCCGGATGTGCTGCGACTGCGGCCGGATCAACGAGAAGATCGCGTTGAACGTCCGGGAGTGGGACTGCCCGTGCGGCGGTCACCACGACCGGGACATCAACGCCGCCATCAACATCAAGGCCGCCGGACAGGCGGACTTCAACGACCGTCGAGCGCACGTAAGACCGGGACTTGTCCCGGCGGCGCGCAGTGAAGCGGTAACCCACCCGGACGCTGCGTGTTCCACGCGCAGCGTGGAGGGAATCTCCGTCCTTCTTCAGGGCGGAGAGGATGTCAACCGTCACCCCACCCAGTGGCGCAACCGGTAGTGAGCAGAAACGCCGCCACCAGGGAAACTACTCTGCGTGCTTGTGGATAACCCGGCGTGTCGTCCACAGGTCGGGTTGGAACGGCCACCGCCGGTCACCGTCCGGCGCGACAGTTTCCGGCATGACACCTACCGAACCGGTACCCACCCCCGATTCCGTTCCCGACCCGGCTGCTGACCCTGCTGCTGATCCGGCTGCCGGGACGGCCCAGGGTGCCGCGCTCACCGTCCGCGAGCCGGCCGACCTGATCGCCGCCGTGCCCTACCTGATCGGCTTCCACCCCGCCGACAGCGTGGTGGTGGTCGGGATGCGCGACCACACGGTCGTCATCGCCGCCCGTGCCGACCTGCCCGACGCCACGGTCCCGGCCGACGTCCGCGCGGCGGCAACCGCCCAGCTGACCTCCATCGTCGATCGCCAGCAGGTCAGCGCCGCCGTGGTGCTCGGCTACGGTCCGGCCGACACCGTCGACCCGGTCCTGCGGGACACCACCGACGCACTGCGCCGACAGGGCACCGTGCTGCTCGACGCGCTGCGGGTGGCCGACGGTCGCTACTGGTCCTCCTTCTGCGACGATCCGACCTGCTGCCCGCCGGAGGGCCACCGTTTTGACGCTGAGATCAACCCGGTTGCGGTCGCGGCCACCGTCGCCGGGCAGGTCGCCCTGCCCGACCGGGCCGCGCTACGCCGCCAGGTGGAACCGGTCACCGGTCCGGCCCGGGCAGCGATGCGGTCCGCCACCGAACGTGCCCGGGCCCGCCGGTCCGCGCTGGTCGACCACGCCCCGCCGGCCGACCTGCTCGGTGCCCGCACCCTGCGCCGGGCCGGGGAGAAGACGGTACGGATGCTGCTGGAACGGCAGGGCCGGGGCATCGCCCCGACCGACGACGACATCGCCTGGCTCAGTCTGCTGCTGACCGACCTGGAGGTGCGCGACTACGCCTGGGAGCGGGTCACCGACGAGCTGTGGCAGGTCACCTTCTGGCAGGACATCGCCCGCCGGGCCGAGCCGGAGCTCGCCGCCGGGCCGGCCAGCCTGCTGGCCTTCGCCGCCTGGCGGGCCGGCAACGGAGCCCTGGCCCGGGTCGCCCTCGACCGGGCGCTCGACGTCGAACCCGGCTACTCGATGGCGAAACTGATGGACGACGTCCTGGTCCGCGGCATCCCACCGGCGGCGCTGGGTCCGTGGCCCAAGCCGGACCGCAGTGGGCGTAAGGGCCGGGCGGACACCCGGCCGCGCCGTCGACCCGACGGTGAGCGGCTCGACCGGGCCCGCCCTGCCGGCCGACGCCGCCCGTGAACCCGCCCCGCGCGGGCATGACGCGGACAGACCCCGGGCTCGCCCCGGGGTCTTCCGGGGTTGCACCGGTGTCAGGACGTAGGCTGCCCCGATCCGGCACATCTGGTCCGGCTTCCCGGGCCCTGGTGCAGCGGTGCGGGCTGGCCGGGGGCGGTGGTCACCTGCTGACCGCAGACCGAGCACCTACCTCCTGGCGCCATGAACGGACTCCTTCCGGAATCTGGTAGTCCGGGTACGGGTCCTCGTTCGGCTCACCTGCGATGCCGCCCGGTCCGGTGGTGGCGGTCGCCCGGAGGAAGACGGCGCCGCCGTCCCGGCAGGTGATCTTCACACCGGACGGGGAGCTGTGCACCCCGGTGAAGGCGCACGGCTCCCACGAGGTGAACTCCTCGGGTCGGGCGAAATCCAGCAGTTGTACGGCGAACGCGAGCGTGCGACGCGCCCGCTCGCGAGGTGCGGGCATCTCGGCCGGCAACGACGCCGGTGCCGGTGCGGGCTTGCCGACGGCCGCCCACAGCATCCCGGTCGATCCCGTCGAGTAGTAGACCCGTACCCCGGCTGGCGAATTGCCGCCGGGCTCGGTGTCCTGCCCGTACCGACGGACGTCGGTGATGTCCGGGTGCTTGCTGGTCTGGAACAGTGCTTCGAGCACGTCCAAGACTTCGGCGACCTGCATGTCCCCGTCTCCGATCTGAGGCTGTCTGCGCTGTTCAGGGCCGAGCATAGACACGGCAGGGATCTTGCGGGGGTACGCGGCGCACTTCACGAGGTCGCGCCCTTGTCGCGCGGTCGCCGTACGCCCAGCCGGCCTTGCTCAGGCTGTCACAGCACCTCGCCCACACTGAACCCCGGTAACTCGGAGCGGCGGGTCATTTTCGGCCCGGTTGCCTGCTGAGGCACTCGGCGGCTGGCCAAGTCGGACCCGCCCGCTGGCCCCACCCGGGTCGGCTGGTCCCGTGCCAACTCCCGGCCGGTGATGGCGCACATCAGACAACCACGGCCGGGGACGCGGTAGACCATCCCGGGCACCCCCGTGCTGCGCCGGCCCGACTCCGGTCATGGCGGTCAGGCACGCGGTCGTTGACGTACTCGGGAACGTGCCGGCCAGCTTGGCCAGCTCGGCGCTCCGGCCAGCCTGCCGCCAGCGCCGCGTCATATGACAACCCGTCAACGGCCAGCATGATCACCCATGTCGCGCCCGGGACAGTTTCTCCGCGAAAGACGTCGGGGACGTCGGGTACGTCCGCCAGTGAGGTGTACGGAGCCGACGACACAGATCCTCTGCTCCCGGCTTCGCGGATCGCTGACGCCACGAGTTGAAGGTGAGATACCTGTCAGCCGACCGGAAAGGTATCTCACCTTCAACTGATCATGGTGATCATGGCGTCGGGCACGTCCGGGTCAGTCGGTGAGGCGGTCGGTGCCCGCGTAGACGTTCATCGTCGATCCGCGTAGGAACCCGACCAGGGTCATCCCCGCCTCTTCGGCGAGGGCGACCGCCAGACTGCTCGGCGCGGAGATCGCCGCGAGCACCGGGATGCCGGCCATCCACGCCTTCTGGGTGAGCTCGAAGCTGGCCCGCCCGGAGACCAGCAGCAGATGACCGCGCAGCGGCAGCAGGTCCTCTCGGGCCGCCCAGCCGATCAGCTTGTCGACGGCGTTGTGCCGGCCGACGTCCTCGCGTACCGCCCGGAGCTGCCCGTCGGCAGTGAACAGGGCGGCGGCGTGCAGCCCACCGGTGCGGTCGAAGCCCTGCTGGGCGGCGCGCAGCTGGTCCGGCAGGCCGACCAGGGTCTGCGGGCTGAACGTGGCCCGGTCGGCGGCCACGTCGAACCGGGACCGGGTGCGTACGGCGTCGATGCTCGCCTTGCCGCACACCCCGCAGGAGCTGGTGGTGTAGAAGTTGCGGGTCGGGTCGGTCTGCGGCGGCGGGACGTGCCCGGCGAGCGTCACGTCGACCACGTTGTACGTGTTCGGTGTGTCAGTGCCGGCACACAGCTGGGCGGTCACCACGTCCTCGGCGGCCCCGATCAGACCCTCGGTCAGCAGGAAACCGATCGCGAGGTCGATGTCGTTTCCCGGCGTACGCATGGTGACGGCCAGCGGGGGACGTCGCGCCGCACCGGCGGAGCCGACCCGGATCTCCAGCGGCTCCTCCCCGGAAATGGTGTCCATCCGACGGACCCGCCGGGTCGACCCACTGCCGACGTCGATCCGCAGTACGGTGCGTCGCTCGTTCGCCCTGCCCATGCACCCCATCCTGCCCCGGTTCGCAGGTGGCGAACGGGCCGGGAGGGTGGCAGCACTCGCCTCAGGCGCCGCCATATCGCTGTATGGTGTATGTGTGGCGGCGAAGAAGGTGACTGTGACCCTCCCCGAGGAACTGGTCGAGGCGCTCGGCGAGGCTGCTCGCGAGGATGGCGTCCCCTTGTCGCGGCTGGTGGCGAGCGCTGCGGAAAGTGAGCTCCGGCGGCGGGTCGGGCGGCGGCTGGTCGCCGACTGGCAGGCCGAGCACGGTGCGTTCACCGTAGAAGAGATTGCTGCGGCACGTGCGGAGATGGCTGCCGCCGACGCCCAGGCGCTCAGCGCGCCCGGACGGGCCGCCGCGTGACCATCCCCTACGTCTACGACACAGGGGTGCTGCTGGCGACCGACAGCAATGACCGACGGATCTGGGCGATACACCATCTGGCCGTCGAGGAAGGGCGACGTCTGCTCGTCCCTTCCGTCGTGGTCGGCCAGGCCTGGCGAGATACCCGCCGGCAGGTCCAGCTCGGACGGTTCCTGAGCAGCTGCGAAATCGTTCCAGTCGGTCTGGAACTGGCCAAATCGGCCGGGGTGTTGTGCGGGAAGGCCGGTACGCGTGACGTGGTCGACGCCAGCGTGGTCACCATCGCGCTCGCCTGCGGCGCGATCGTCTTCACCAGCGACCCGGAGGACATCGCGCACCTGTCGGCTGCCTCGGACGTCAAGCCAGGGCTGGTCATCCGCCGCCTCTGAAACCCGTCGGCACGACACCGGAGCCCGGGTGCTTCCGAGGCATCTGTGACGCATCTGGGGGCGACGGACGCTCAGGCCGCCGGCAGTCGACCGGCCAGCAGCACCCCGACGACGGCTCCGAGCACCAGGAACGGCCCGAACGGCAGTTGCTGGGTCCACCGGATCCGCCGGGCGACCAGCAGGACCACCGCCACGCCGCCCGAGCCGACGAAGGCGACCAGCAGCCCGAGCAGCACGATCGGCCATCCGAACCAGCCGAGCACCGCGCCGACACTGAGCGCCAGTTTGGCATCGCCCAGCCCGAACCCCCTGGCACCGAACGCCAGGGTGGTGGCGGCAAACAGCGCCGCGACGCCCGTACCGGCGATGACCGCCCGCAGCCAGGCCGCTGACGGCTCACCCAGCAGCACCGCCGCGCCGAACAGCGCCCAGCTCCCGGCGGCGGCCGGGTAGGTGAGCCGGTCCGGCAGCCGGTGCACCGCGAGATCGACGAAGACCAGCGGGACCATCCAGGCCGCCCACCAGATCAGCGCCAGAACCACCGGCCAGGGAAGGCCGGCGGACACCAACGCCGCCAGCGCCGCGACGGCGACCGCCTCGACGGCGAACGGCGGCGGGCCGACCCGGGCACCGCAGCCGCCGCATCTGCCCAGCGGGGACACCGACGCCGGCGGGGAAAACGACCCCGGCCGGCCGGCCGCGCCGAACGGCGTGCCGCACCGTGGACAGCCGGTCCGCCACGGTTCGCCGGGTGCCACCGAGTGGACGGCGACGGCTCGGCGCAGCACGGGCAGCACCAGCAGTACGCCGAGCAGCTTGCCGGCCTGGCCGGGCTGTCGCCGGGCGGGGGCCGGTGCCGGCTCGGTCCCGATCGGGCGCTCGTTACCGGTGATCATCCCTGCGCCCTCTCCCAGCGTCCGCGACGTCGATCACGTTCCGTGTTTTCATGATCGCTTACTTTCGGTGTCGACCGGCCTGCCGGGGTCCGGTCGACCGGTTTCGGCTCGCACCGTGGTCGGCTCGCCGGCTGGCAGCGGTCGCGCCGACCGTCGACTTCCAAATGGGACAGAATCCGGCGCAGGCTGGCAATTCGCGATGGCGACTGTCGGTTTTCGATCACCGCTGCCCACTTGACAGACGTACTCGGATGCGTCTTAGGGCGGTGATCGGAATGACCGGGCATCGCACCGCCCTCCATCGGGACCGGACTCGAAGATCGTAACCCTGAGTATTGTTCTGAATTGCCCCTGTTGCTGTCGCGGGCGTCAGCCTATGCTCCCCCCTTGAGCGATGCACTACCGCCGGGAAACATCCGACCGACCGGCGGAAATGCGTCGGTCGACACCTGGCCGGACCAGCCGGAGGCAGCACTGGATCATTCCAGCGGACAGTACGGCAACACCCCAACACATCGATGTTGGCAATAGTGCTTGTCGCCCCTGCGCCACCCTGGCCGGCCCGGCGGGCACCGAGGAGGACGGACGTGAGGCCAAGTCAGCGCCCCTGGCCAGCGGTAATGCTGGCCGCGTCGGTGCTCGCGGCTGCCGCACTCGCCGGCTGCGCCAGCGAGCAGTCCGCCACCCTGCCACCACTGCGCGTACCGGCGGCGACCGACGACCCGGCCGCCGCCGAGGCCGCCGAAGCCGCGCTCGCCGCGTACAACGGCTACCTCGCCGCTGCAGAGAAGGCCGAACACGCGGCCGACCCCCATCACCCCGAGTTGAAGAAATATCTCGGCGACCCACTCCTGACCCGGGTCAGGCTGAGCATTCGAGACGCGAAGGAGCACGGCGCCGTGCGTATCGGCTCACTAACCTCCGAACCCACGATAACCGACATCAATCTGGATTCGGTGCCGATGGCGGTGGAGATCCAGGACTGCCTGGACGCCACGAATTACCGGATGGTCTACGCCAACGACACCGACACGGTCGTTCCCGGCACCGAGGTGGGTCGTTACCTGGCCACCGCCACCGCGACCCGCTACGACGACGGTCGCTGGCTGATCAGCCGGGGTGTCGCACACCGGGACCAGCCATGCTGACCGGCGTCGCTGCCGCCAGCCGCCGTATGTTCGTCGGGCTGGCCGCAGTCGCTCTGCTGGCCGCTGCCGGGCTGGCCGCCGCCGGGCCGGCTGCCGCACAGTCGTCCGGCGGCGGCTGCGGCGGCGTCACCCAGGCCGAATGCGAAGGTTGGGTCGAGCAGCCCGGCGGCCCCGGCCACGACGGCGGCGGCAACAACGGCGGCGGCAACAACGGCGGTGACGGCGGTGCCGGCCCATGCTACCGCGACGGCGTCGAGTTGGACTGCTACGACGACCTCGTCGGTTGGTTCAATCGCGAGGACGAGTGCTACTACAAGCGGGCCGAGCCGCAGCCGTCGGGCGGCGAGCCGGGGCAGGTCGCGTACAACGTCAGTTGCGTCGCCGGGCAGGTCTCAGAAGACGTGGAGTGGCTGTCCGAACCTCCGTCGGGCTACGAGGCACCACCGGACCCGTACGAGCTGCGTCGCCGCGCGTACGCCCGGATCCAATTCGAGAAGCCGGTCATCCACACCGCGCCCGACCCGGACAAGCCCGGCCTGGTCGGTCTGCCGGTCTGGGTGTGGTCCGAGGAGTCCAACGCCGTCTGGGGGCCGCTTGATGAGGACGAGGCGGACCGCGACGTCAGCGTCCGGGTGGTCGCCGAAGTCGACGAGATCACCTTCAACATGGGCAACGGCGACAGTTTCAGCTGCGAACGGGACGAGGTCTTCGACGCGTACGACCCGGCAGTCGACAACCCCTGGAACCCCGGCTGCGGCTACGACAACGGCTACTCGACGCCGGGCAGCTACCGGATCACCGCCACGGTCAGTTGGGACGTCACCTGGTTCATCAACGATGTGGAACAGGACATCTTCGCCAGCCCGCAGGTCAGCAGCGACCCCATCGAGATCGAGATCGACGAACTGCAGGTGGTACGGCGATGACCGTGGCGACGACACGTACCGGCCAAGGCGGCGTCGACGCCCCGGTCACCCCGCCGAAGATCGTCCGGCAGCGACGGGTCCGGCCCGGCCTGCTCGGGCTGGCGGTGCTGCTGATCGCACTCGGCGGGCTCGGGTCCGCCTTCGCGGTCACCTCGGTCCGGGCCACCGGCTCCTACCTGGCGGTCGCCCGGGACGTGTCGGTCGGTACGGTCCTGTCCGCCGACGACCTGGTGACCGTGCAGGTGGCCGGCGGGCAGGCGATCAAGCCGGTGCCGGCCAGCCAGCTCGACCAGGTTGTCGGGCTGCGGGCCGCGGTAGCCCTGGTGCCCGGCAGCCTGCTCACCCCGGCGCAGTTGACCAACGAGCCGATGATCGGGCCGGACCAGCAGCAGATCGCCCTCGGACTGCGGGCCGACCAGGTGCCGGCCCGGCAGCTGAACCCCGGCGACAAGCTGATCCTCGTCGGCACCCCGACGCGTAACGCCAGTGAGAACGCGGTCACCCGGTTCGACGCGACCGTGATCGACGTGGCCGCCGACGACCGCAGCGGGGTCATCGCCTACCTGGCGCTCGCCTCGCGGGACGTGCCGGCGGTGGTGGTGCTCGCCGCCGAGGACCGGATCGCGGTCGTGCTGGCCCCGGCGGCCTGACGGATGGCCATCGTCGCGCTCGTCTCCGCCAAGGGTTCCCCCGGCGTCACCACCAGCGCGCTCGCCTGCACGCTCTCCTGGCATCACCGGGTGGTGCTCGCCGAGTGCGATCCGGCCGGCGGGACGTTGATGGCCGGCTACCTCGGCGGTGCCCTGGAGGGCCCGCGGGGCATCGGGGAACTGGCGGTCAGCGAGTTGCGCGACGGCAACCTGGAGGAGGCCTTCTGGAGCCAGCTGGTCGACCTGGACGCCCCCCGCCGGGAGCGGCTGCTGCTGCCCGGCGTGGTCGACCCGACGCAGATCGGCAGCGTCACCCCGCTGTGGCAACGGTTCGCCGACTTCTTCGTCGGTCTCGAACATGGCCGTCCACCGTACGACGTGATCGTCGACTGTGGTCGATTCTACGTCGCGAATCCACCGTGGCCGATCCTGCGGGCGGCGACGATCGTCCTGGTGGTGGCCGCCGCGCACCTGCCCGACCTGTCCAGCGCCCGGGCGGCGGTGACCGCCATCGAGCGGGACTTCGCCGAGCACCGGGTGCCGCCCGGCTCGCTGCGGCTGCTGCTGGTCGGTGACGGGCACAGCCGCGCCGAGATCAGCAAGGCACTGCAGTTGCCGGTGATCTCCCGGTTGCCGGCCGACCCCCGTACCGCCGAGGTGCTCAGCCACGGCGGCACGGTCAAGCTCAACCGGCCGCTGCTGCGGGCGGCCGGTGCGTTGGAGGTCCCGGTCCGATCGCTGATCGAGCGGCGCCAGGCCCGGTTGCGGTGGCCCGCGCCGGAAGGGGTGCCGAATGCGATTTGAGCCAGTGCTGAGCGATCCCCGCGACGAGTCCGACAACACCGCCGGCCGACCGCAGCGGCCGGCCCGGGACCGGCCGGACCCGCTCACCTCGATCACCCCGCCGCTCGGTCCGAACGGCATCCCGGGCGAGGCCGCCCCCGGTGACGCCGTACCGCCCGCCGCGACCCGGCACAGCGGCGTGCCGCTGCGTCCCGCACAGCACGGCCACAGCGCACGGCACAGTTGGCCGCTGGTCGTCCCGGTCAGCGCGGCACCGGCGGGCAACGCACCCGCCGCTCCGCCGGTGTCGGCCCCGCCGGTGTCCGGTCCGGCGTGGGCCGCGCCACCCACCGCCCGGCCCACGGGCGCACCCCGGCCCGGCATCCAGCCCGGTGCCGCCCCGGCCACCCTGCCCCCGGTGACCCCGCCGCCGACCGCCCCGCCTTCCGTAACCCAGCCGCGCCCCGCCCCGCCACCCGTCACCGCGCCGCCGACCGCGCTGGCGCCAGCCACCACGCCGCCGATCACCCCCGACACCACCGGCTCCAATGCGCTGGCCCGGCCGCGTACCGACTTCGCGCTGGTCCGCGAGCTGCGCCGGGAGCTCAGCACCCGGCTCACCCGGTGGCAGCGGGGTCGCGAGTTCACCATCGACGAGGAGGACGTCGAGCGGGCCCGGATCGCCGTCGCGGTCGTCGCCGAGTACGCCGACCAGGTCCGCCGGGCCGGCACCCCGCTGACCGCGTACGAGGAACGGGTGCTGCTCGACCAGGTCACCGCCGAACTCGTCGGGCTCGGCCGGCTGCAGACCCTGCTGGTCGACGACACCATCGAAGAGGTCCACATCCTCGGCTGCGACCAGGTGCGGATCACCCGGCGCAACGGGCAGGTGGACTGGCACGCCCCGATCGCCGACAGCGACGACGAACTGGTGGAGATCCTGCAGGCGGCCGCCCGCCGGGCCGGGGCCACCGAACGGTCGCTGTCCACCTCGAAGCCGACGCTGGACCTGCAACTGCCCGACGGCAGCCGGCTGGCCGCCGTCTACCTGGTCAGCCACCGCCCGTACGCGGTGATCCGCAAGCACAACACCCTGGACATCAGCCTCGACGACGTGGCCGGCGGCCGGCCCGACCTGGACGAGATGATCGACGTACTGGTCCGCGACTTCCTGCGCGCGTCGATGCGGGCCGGGCTGAACATCATGGTCGCCGGGCTGGCCGGGGCCGGAAAGACCACCATTATCCGGGCGTTGATGGACGAGATCCCGCCCGACGAGCCGTACGTGCTGCTGGAGGAGAGCCGCGAACTGCTGCCGGCCCGGCGTACCGAACGGCACCGGGCGGTGATGAGCTTCGAGGCACGGGAGGGCCACGGCGAACGCGGTTTCGACGGCCGACCGGCCGGTGAGGTGAGCATCGCCGACCTGATCCCGGTCTCGCTGCGGATGGGCGTACTGCGGATCATCGTCGGTGAGGTCCGGTCCCGGGAGATCGTGCCGATGCTGCAGGCGATGACCACCAGCCGCGGCTCGATGTGCACCATCCACGCCCGTACCCCGTCCGGGGTCGGCGAGCGGATCGTCGAGCTGGCCCTGTCGCACGGCCGGGAGATGACCGTCGACCAGGCCCGCCGGATGGCCGGCAACGCCCTCGACCTGATCGTCTACGTCACCGTCGAGGACGAGACCGGCATCGGCGGACGCAAGCACCGGTTCGTCTCGCACGTCGAGGAGGTGATCGGGGTCGGTGAGGGCGGTCGGATCGCCACCACCACCGTCTTCGGCCCTGGCCCGGACGGCCGGGCGGTCCCCCGGCACCTGCCGGAACGGATCCGGGAGCAGCTGCTGCGGGTCGGCTACGACGCCCGGATGCTGTCCCGCTACATCGAGGCCGGCGTCGGCGCCTGGCGTCGGCCCCGGCACACCGTCCTGCGGGGGCACCGGTGAACCTGCCCGCCAACATCGAGGTCATCGCGGTCATCGCCGGCGCCGCCTGCGTCGGCGGCCTGGTCCTCGCCGTCGTCGCGCTGATCGGCACCAGCCGGCCACCCGGGCCACCGTCGCGGGCCGGGCTGCTGGTGCGCCGGCTCTGGCTGGGCTCTGGCACCAGCCGCAGCGAGCAGCGCCAACATCAGGCGCTGCTGGTCGGCGCCGGGCTGGTCGGCGCGTTCGCCTTCCTGGTCACCGGCCTTCCGGTGGCCGGCATCCTGGTCGCGGTCGCCGTGCCGGGGGCGCCGTGGCTGTTCAACGTCGGCAAGGCGGAGCGGCGGGCGATCGCCCGGATCGAAGCCGTCGGCGAGTGGACCCGCCGACTCAAGGACGTCTCCGGCACCGGCCAGGGCCTGCAGCAGGCGATCATCGGCACGGTCAGCACCGCCCCCGAGCAGATCAACCCGGAGGTACGGGATTTGGCGTCCCGGCTACAGGCCGGCTGGCTGGGCCGGACCGCGCTGCTGGCGTTCGCTGACGAGATCGGCGACCCGGTCTGCGACCAGGTGGTGGCGGCGTTGATCCTGCACCTCACCGACCGGGGCGAGCGGCTCGGTGACGTCCTGGGGTCGATCGCGAACGCGGCCGCCGCCGAGGTCGCCACTCGCCGCGAGGTGGAGGCAAAACGCACCCAGCCCCGGTTCGCGGTGCGGTTCCTGACCGTGATGACCCTGCTGGTCCTCGGGTACGGGCTGGTCAACCCGGACTACATGGCGCCGTACGGCACGCCGACCGGCCAACTGGTGATGGTCTCGCTGGGCGGCCTGTTCGTCGCGCTGCTCGTCTGGGTGCGGCAGATGAGCATCCCGCCCCGACCGGCCCGGTTCCTCGCCGCCCCGGACCCGGACGAGGTGCTGTCATGATCCTCAACTGGCAGTTGACCGTCTCGGTGGTCAGTGGAGCGCTGGTCGGCCTCGGGGTCTTCCTGCTGCTGCGGGAGACCAGCCCGGCCACGCCGGCGCTCGGGCCGGCGCTGCGCCGGCTGCACCACACCCAGGGCCGGCCGGGTGTGGTCGCCGTAGACAGCGATCTGGCCTGGCTGACCGGCGTGGTCCGGTGGCTGCGGCCACCGCACAAGGAACTCGCCCTGCTCGGCCGGACCCCGGAGCAGTACGCCCTGTCGCTGCTGTTGTCGGCGTTGATCGGGCTGGTCGCGCCGCCGGTGCTGGGCATGGCGCTTGGCGTGGTCGGCATCGACCTGCCGGTCGCCGTACCAGTGGCCGCCGGCCTGGTGCTGGCGGCGGCGGCCGCGCTGATCGCCCACCAGGACGTGGTCAGCAAGGCCCGGCAGGCCCGGCGGGAGTTCAGCCGGGCGGTCTGCACCTATCTGGACCTCGTCGCGTTGCAGCTGTCCGCCGCGCACGGGCCGGTGCAGGCGTTGGAACGGGCGGCGAAGGTGTGTGACGGGTGGGTCTTCGAACGGATCCGGGAGGCGCTGCGGCTGGCCCAGCTGCAGATGCATTCGCCCTGGGACGAGTTGCGGGACCTGTCCGACCAGATCGGCGTGCCGGAACTCGGTGACGTCGGATCGATCATGCAGTCGTCGGGCACCGAAGGTGCCCAGGTGCACGAGACGTTGCGTAGCCGCGCCGACTCGTTGCGCGACCAGATCAGGACCGACAACCTGGCTCGGGCCGAGGCGGTCACCGGCCGGCTCGACATCCCGGGAGCGTTCCTGGTTTTCGTCCTGATCGGATTCGTCCTATATCCCTTCCTGGCCCGGATCTGACCGCCCGGATATGACCGCCCGGCGGCCGCCGGGCAGACCCCCGAAAGGACACTCACCATGCAGATATTCACCCGCCTCTACCTCGCGGTGGCCGACCGGATCGGCGAGCTGCGCGGTGCCGACGAACGGGACCGGGGAGACAGCCCGGTCCCCACCGCAGTGATCATCGTCGGGCTGGCGCTCGTCGCGATCGCCGTCCTCGCCTGGGCGTCGAACCTGGCGTTCGACTTCATGAACGCCAACCCGGACCCGACCAGCGACCTGCCGGACTCGGGCAACTTCCCGGGCGGCGGCGATTGATCGGCGACATGCGCCGTCACTTCGTCCGCCGGGCGGGCCGGACCACCCCCACCCCGGTGGCCCGGCCCGCCCCCACCCCGGTGGCCCGGCCTGCCCGGGACCGGGGCGCGGCGCCGGTCGAGTTGGCGATCCTGCTGCCGGCGATCCTGCTGCTGCTGTTCGCCTCGATCCAGGTTGCCGCGCTGTTCCTGGCCCGTACCGTGGCGTTGAGCGCCGCCCAGCAGGCGGTCACCGCCGAACGCGGCTACGACGCGTTGGGCAGCGGCAACGCCGACACCGGGGTGGGTGCGCAACGCGCCGCCGCGTTCCTCGCCGACGCCGGCGACTGGCTCGACCCGGACCCGCTGCCGGAGCCGTCGGTCGGCCCGGACGGGCGGTACGTGTCGTACACCGTCAGCGGCAAGGCGCTGTCCCTGATACCGGGTGTGACGTTCACCGTCAGCGAGACCGCCAACGGCGAGATCGAGCGGTTCGAGCAGGTCGCGGGAGGCTGATCGTGCGGCGACGCCATGCGGGCTGCGGCCGGGGCCGTGACCAGGGCCGCGACCGGGGCTCCGTCTCGGTGGAGGTGGCCATCCTCACCCCGGCTTTCCTGCTGCTCGTCGTCGTCGCCTGGGTGACCGGGCGGACCGTGCTGGCCCGCAACGCCCTGGACGCGGCGGCGCACGACGCCGCCCGCGCCGCGTCCATCTCCCGGTCGGTGACCGAGGCGCAGACCAACGCCGAGTACGCCGCGCAGCAGCGCCTCGACTGGGAGGGCATCGCCTGCGCCGGGGAACCGGCCGCCGACTTCGCCCCGAACGGGGTGGACACCCTGACCAAGGCGTTCGCCACCGCGCCCGGCAGCACCACCGCGCTGATCCACGTCCGGGTCAGCTGTACGGTCCAGTTCGGCGACCTGGGGCTGCCCTGGGTAGCGCAGGACCGGCTGCTCAGCGCCGACTTCCGTTCCCCGCTGGACCGCTACCGGGGGCGGGGATGAGCCGCCAACGGCCGGGCGTCAACGGCGATGCGTCCGGTCACCGCGACGCGGGGCGGGTCAGCGTTTTCCTCGCCGTGGCCTTCCTCGCCGTGGCGACCGTCCTGGGGATCACCGTGGACGCCGCCGGCAAGTACCGCACCAAGCAACGGGCGGACAACCTGGCCGCTGAGGCGGCCCGCACCGGCGGGCAGCAGATCGACATCGGTCTGGCAGTCAGCGGGGAGGGCCAGTTCATCGACGTCCCGGCGGCCACCGCCGCGGTCGACCACTACTTCGACGACATGCCCGGGGTGACCGGGTACACGGTCGAGGTCGCCCCGGATCAGCAGCAGATGACGGTGACCGTCGACATGACCTACGAGACCACCATGCTCAGCCTCTTCGGTTTCCCGCCGGGGATCCCGGTGACCGGGCAGGCCACCGCCGTGCTCCGGACCGACCCGTGACGGGAAGCCGACCCCTCGAGAGGAGCGGCACCATGCGCGCGACCCGCGTTTCCCCCGTCCGGCGGCTCGGGCAGGTCCTCACCGGCCTGGGTGCGCTGACCGTCCTGTTGATCCTGCTCGCCGGTGCACCGGTCGCGCTGATCGCGTTCGCCGGCAACCCGCTGCCCGATCACCTGCCCGGCATCGACGAGATCGGCACCGCGCTGACCAGCCGCGACGACGGGCAGCTGTTCATCCGGGTGTTGGCGGTGGTCGGCTGGTTGGGCTGGGCGACGTTCCTGCTGTCGGTGCTGGTGGAGGTGCCGGCCCGACTGCTGCGGCGGCCGGCCCCGAAACTGCCCGGCATGGGCCGTCAGCAGCGGGTCGCCGCCGCGCTGGTCGGAGCGATCTCGCTGATCCTGGTGGCCGGTCCGGCGGCGGCGTACGCCGCACCGGGGCCGGTCGAGGCGACCTCGGCGGCGGTGGTGGGCACCGGGTTCGGCAGCGCACCTGAGCTTGCCGCGCCCGCCGGCCAGCAGGCGACGCCGAACCAGCTCGTCGGTGCCTCCGGGCGGTCCGCCGCGGCGGCACCGGCCGCCGTTGGCTCGCCGGCCCCGCTGGTCTCGCCGGCGGCGTTGCACACGCTCGCGTCGGCACCCACCGGCCCGGAGGGCGGCGACACAGCACCGACAGACCAGCCGGACGAGGCGGCGGAGCCGGCCGTGTACCGGGTCGCCAAGGGTGACTACCTCGGCCACATCGCCGACCGCTACCTCGGCGGGTTCAGTGACTACCAGGAGCTGGCCGACCTCAACGAGATCGGCGACCCGGACCGGATCCGGGCCGGACAACTGCTGCGGTTGCCTGCCGAGGCGACGGACACCGGCGTCCGGCCGCATGCCACCGGCACGGTCGTCACCCCGGCGGTGACGCCCACCCCGTCACAGCCGGCCCCGTCGCAGCCGACGCCGGAGCAGCCGGCGGCCCCGCAGACCCCGCCGCCCGTCGACGTACCGTCGGACGCCGACCGCCCCGCCTGGCAGGTGGACAACGAGGCGACCGGCAACCTCGGCGGCGGCGTCTCCGCCGGCCGCTCCGGCCCGGAGCAGAACCTGAACCGTCCACTCGCGGTGACTGCGGTGATCACCGCGGCGAGCATCGTCGGTGCGCAGATCGGCACCATGCTCGGGCTGAAGCGGCGTACCGCCGGAACGTCCGGCGAGACCGGCCGGCACCGCCGCGACCGGGGCTGACCTGAGCCCGTACCGCCGCGACCGCGTCTGACTCGGGCGGCACCGCCGCGACCGCGCCGGTATTCGGGTGCTCAGCCGCCGCCCGGCCGGAGCTGCCGCTTGTCCGGCTTGCCGCTCGGCCCGACCGGCACCACGTCGATGAAGGTGACGGTACGGGGCCGGCTGGCCTGGCCGAGCCGGTCGGCCACCAGCTCGCCCAACTCCGCTGGGTCCGGCCGCTCGGCGGTAGCTGGTACGACGAACGCGTGCACGGCCTCCCCGCTGTGCTCGTCGGGCATTCCGACGACGTATGCCTCGGCCACGCCGGGATGACCGGCCAGGACCCGTTCGATCGGGCCGGCGTACTGGATGTTGGCGTCGACGATGATCACGTCACGGATCCGGCCGAGCAGGTACAGGTAGCCGTCGGCGTCGAAGCGGGCGAGATCGCGGGTCCGCACCCAGCCGTCGACGAACACAGCCGCCGTCTCGGCCGGGTCGGCCCAGTAGCCGGCGGCCTGGCCCGGGGTACGGACGAACAGTTCGCCGGTGCCGCCTGCCGGGACCTGGTTGCCGGCGTCGTCGCGGATCTGTGTGTCGACCGGGTCGGGCGGCCGGCCGACGCTGGCCAGCCGGGCCGGCACCGCAGTCATCTCGGCGGGGGTCAGCATGGCGATCAGGCCGGCCTCGGTCTGGCCGTACCCGTGGTAGACGACCGGCCCCAGCACCGACACAGCCTGAGCCAACCGGCCGGGTTCCAACGGGGAACCGGAGACCAGCAGGGCGCGCAACGAGCCCAGGTCGACCGGACCGGTCCGCTGGCCGGCAACCAACTGATGCAGCCGGGGCACGGTGATCACGCTGGCGCTCGCCCGCAGCCGGGCGATCGCGTGAGGCAGGAACGGTTCCGGGCCGCCGGTGGGTTCGGCGATCACGGCAGTGCCGCCGGCGGCCAGGGTCAGCACCGTGTACTCCATCATCACCTGGCTGCTCAGCGATCCGAAGACCAGGAAGCGGCCCAGCCTGGCGGCCAGGTCGCGGACGGCTGCCGGCCACCGGTCGGGACGCGCCGCCCAGCCCGCACCGAGCGCGGCGTACGTCTGGAGGCAGCCCTTCGGGTTGCCGGTGCTGCCGCTGGTGTAGATGATCCGCCCGCCGTCCCCCGGACGGCCGGCGCAGTCCAGTGCGGCCGCTGACGGCGGTCCGGCGAGCAGGTCGCGAACCCCGGTCGAGCCGGCGGATCCGCCCAACGGGCCGACGGCGTGCAGGTCGAGTCCGTCGGCTGCGACCCGTAGCCCGTCGGTCGCCGTGGACCGGTCGACCACCACCGCCCGGTTGGCCGGCACCGTGCCGCCACCGGTGAGGACGTGGCGCAACTGTCCCGGTGTCAGCCCAGGTCGCACCCCGGCGACCCGGGCACCGACCACCTGGGCGGCGATCATGGCGGCGAACGCCTCCGGCGAGACGCCGAGCGCCATCGCCACCCCGTCACCCGGCCCGATCCCCGCCGCGCGCAGACCGGTGCTGATCCGCCCGACGGCGTCCAGGAGTTCGGCCCCGGTGACGGCGCGCGCACCATGCTCGAACACCGTCCGGTCGGCGGCAGCCGCCAGTAGGTCCAGGATCGGCTGCGGGTACACCGGGGCCGGCCCGGCCGGACCGGGCAGCTCGGCCGGACCGGGCAGCTCGGCCGGTCCAGGCAGCTCAGCCGGCTCAACTGCCGACATCGGTGAGGCACTCCTTTACGAACACGGCCAGCGGCTGTTGATGCACGCTCGCCAGGTCCCACTCGTTCTCCAGATTCTCGGCGAGGTGGTGCACCGCGCGTACCTGGCCGCCGCTGTGGAACCGCACCACCGGGTGCAGGTAGGTGGCGTCGTGGGCGGCGGCGGCGTCGTTTTCCGCGACCCGGGGCACCGACACGTCGAACGGGTCGACCGAGTCGTGGTTTGCCCCGTACTCCAGCGTGACGGCGAAGGCAGGCAGGCTGGCACCGAGCCCACCGTCGGCCAGGTACGCCAGCGGCACCTCCTCGTGGTGGTACGCCGAGCCGTCCGGTCCGACGGTTACCACGTCGGCGAGCACGCCGAACTGCTGCCACAGCGCCGACGACCGGTTGACCCGGGCGACGAGTGCATCGGTGATTGCCTCCGGGGTGGCGTCGAGTTTGGTGGTCGGCCAGCCGGTGCCGTGGTACCGGGCGCCGAGGATGCGGTACAACGCCCGTACCCCGTACCGGAAGCCGTGGATGAATCCGCTGGTCGACGTCTTGAAGTCGCGTTGCTGGGTGAGCGTGCCGGTGAAGTACAGGTCGGGCACGGTGGTCGACTCGAAGGCGGACGTCTGCTCGGGGAACCGGTCGTTGATGACCAGCCGGGGCCGGCAGGTGTCGTCGAAGATGCCGGCGTCGAACCGGAACCCGGTGCAGGCGATCACCCGGTCGTACCGGATCTCCCGGATGGCTTCGACCGTCCGGGCGTAGCGGAACCGGACCAGGTAGCGGCCGTCGGCGTCGCGGGTGATGCGCTCGATCGTGCCGTCGAGCACCGCGTTCTGCGACTTCAGCTGGTAACTGTCGAGGAAGTTGTTGTTGACCGCCCGCAGGTGGCCGACGTAATGCGTCTGCCAGGCGAACCGGACGGAGCGGGGACCGGCGACGTGGATGACGGCCGCCGTTTCCATCAGCGCGTCGGCGGTCTCGAATCCGGAGTTGCCCTTACCGATGATCATGACGCGCTGGCCGGTGAAGTCGGTCGGGTCGACGCTGACGGTGTCGTAACGTTCTGCCGTCTCGATGCCGGGGATCGGCGGTACGTACAGCTGCGATACTCCGGTCGCGACGATCACCCGGCGGGCGTGCCAGGTCCGGCCGTGTTCGTCGAGTACGGCGAACCCGTCGCCGTCGCGACCGACCCGCATCACCCGGGTCTGGTACTCGACCCGTACCCCGGTGGCGCTGGCGAAGTCGGCCAGGTAGCGGACCAGGTCGTCGGCTGCCGGGAAGTACCGCTTGCTGTACCGGGTGAACAGCAGCTCCGGATCGTCGCTGAGCAGCGAGTTCCAGTCCATCCGCAGCCGAAGTTCGGCGTCGTCGTAGCCGGTGTGCACTTTGTTGATGGAGATCAGTTGCCGGTGCCGGGGATAGCGGGTGAAGAACGTGCCGGGGGCGGCCCCGGCCTCGAGGACCGCGTAGTCGTGGCCGTCGCGGTGCATCAGGGCGGCGAGCTGAAGTCCCGCAGGCCCGGCACCGATGATCAGATAGTCGTGTGCCATGGCGCGACGCTAGCGGTGGGTATTCAGAGATTCATCAGACCCGATTGGCTGAGTCCGGGTCCGGGTCCGGGTCCGGGTCTGTCGGGCTGAGAGTGTTCTGAGATTCCGTGGTTACGGTCGGCGAGGTGACCAGCAATACGGTGACCGAGATCGATGCAATCGATCTGATCGGCCCCCTGCACCCGGCCGACCTACGGCGCGTGGCTGCCGCAGTGCACATCGAGGTCACTGCGGCGGTACGCGGCCGGGTGCAGGGTTGCCGTTCGTATCTGCGTGGCGTGCTCGACGGCGACCGGACCGTCTACGGCGCGACTACCGGCTTCGGCGCCCTGGTCGGCTTCGCCGGCCGGGACAACGACGCCGATCAGGCCGACAACACCCTGGCGCACCTCGGTGCCGGTCAGGGCCCGGACATCGACCCGGCGGTGGCCCGGGCCGCGATGCTCGTCCGGGTGTGGTCGTTGGCCCAGGGTGCTTCCGGCGTGTCACCACACGTGGTCGACGCACTGGTCGCCATGCTCGCGACCACGTTCGCTCCGGCGATGCCCCGGTTCGGGTCGGTCGGGGCCAGCGGTGACCTGATCCCGCTGGCGTACGCCGCCCAGTCGCTACGCGGTCAGGGCCACGCCTACCTCGACGGTGAGCGGCTGCCGGCGGCCGAGGCGCTCCGGCGGGCCGGGCTGCGGCCGTTGACACTCGACGGACGGGACGCGCTGGCGTTGGTGAACGGCACGTCGGTGACGACGGCCGCGCTCGGGACCGCGCTGCACGACGTCCGGGTGGCGCACCGGTCGGCGCAGCGGCTGGCCGCGCTGCTCGCCGACGTACTCGGCTGCGACACCCACCAGTTCCTGCACCCGCGACTGATCGCGGCGTACGGCCATCCGGGCGCGGTCGAGGTGGCGGCGCGGATGCGTGGGCTGCTGGCCGGGGCGCGGCCGTCGGGCAGCCGGCCGCTGCAGGAGGCGTACAGCATCCGGTGCGGTCCGCAACTGCTCGGCGCGGCCGAGGGCGCGTTGCGCTACGCGGACACGGTGTTGGCGGCGGACCTGGCCGGGGTCAGCGACAACCCGCTGTTCTTTCCGGACGACGATCTGGTGCTGCACGGCGGGAACTTCTTCGGCCAGCCAGCCGCGTTCGCCGCCGACGTGCTGGCGATGGTCACCGCCCAGGTCGGCAACCTGGTCGAGCGGCAACTGGATCTGCTGGTCGATCCGGCCCGCAACGGTGGTCTGCCGCCGATGCTCGCCGCCGGCCCCGGCCAGCAGCACGGGCTGCAGGGTGCGCAGCTGGCGGCGACCGCGCTGGTCGCGCAGCTGCGCCGGGAAGTCGCGCCGGTCAGTTCGCAGAGTCTGCCCACCAACCTGCACAACCAGGACGTCGTGCCGTTCGGCACCCAGGCCGCGCTGCGCGCGGTGGACCAGGCGCGGCTGCTGCGGCTGATCTGCGGCTCGTTGGCGGTCGGGCTGCGCCAGGCGGTGCACGTGGGGGCGCGTCGGCCGACCGCACCGGGCTGCGCTCAGCTGCTCGACCAGCTGGTCGAGGTGGTGCCGGCGATCGACCCGGACCGCCCGCTCGACCAGGACGTACGCCGGGCAGCCGACCTGCTCGACCACGTCGACGAGACGGCCGGCGGTGGATCGACAGACGCCGGACCTGACCGGCAGGCAGCGAAACCTCGGTAATTGTCCTTCGTAGCGTCAGGCGGTGAATCAAGCGATGCTCGACTATCTGATCATCGGGGCGGGCCCGGCCGGGCTCCAGCTCGCGTCGCACTTCGAACAGTCCGGACAAGCGTCCTACCTGGTGCTGGAGGCCGCCGGCACACCGGGCGCCTTCTTCGAGCGTTACCCGCGGCACCGCCAGTTGATCTCGATCAACAAGCCACACACCGGCTCCACCGACCCCGAGCTGAACCTGCGGCTGGACTGGAACTCGCTGCTCAGCGACGACCCGGACCTGCTGTTCACCCGGTACACCGAACGGTACTTCCCGGATGCCGACCTGATGGTGCGCTACCTGGCCGACTTCGCCGCCGCGACCGGCGTTCGGGTGCAGTACGAATGCCGGGTGACCCGGGTGGCCCGCGACCCGGCCGGTGGCTTCGAGGTCACCGACGGGTCGGGCACGGTGCACCGGGCGCGCCGCGTCGTGGTGGCGACCGGGGTGTCCCAGCCGTACGTTCCGCCGGTGCCCGGCATCGAGCTCGCCGAAGGGTACGGCGACATGCCGGTCGACCCGAAGGACTTCCTCGACCAACGGGTGTTGATCATCGGCAAGGGCAACTCGGCGTTCGAGACGGCCGACAACCTGCTGGAGACCACCGCGTTGATCCACGTGGCCGGGCCGAGTTCGATCCGGATGGCGTGGCGCACCCACTACGTGGGGCACCTGCGCGCGGTGAACAACAACTTCCTCGACACGTACCAGTTGAAGTCGGCCAACGCCATCCTGGACGGTGAGGTGCGAAGCATCGTCCGCGACGCGGCCGGCTACCGGGTGCGGTTCAGTTTCAGCCGGGCCGACGAGGTCGTCAAGGAGCTGCCCTATGACCGGGTGCTGGTCTGCACCGGCTTCCAGTTCGACCCGTCGATCTTCGCTCCGGACACCCGTCCGGCGCTGACGATCAAAGACCGGTTCCCGGCCCAGACCGCCGAGTGGGAATCGGTGAACGTGCCGGACCTGTTCTTCGCCGGCACGCTCACCCAGCAACGCGACTTCAAGAAGTCGACCAGCGGATTCATCCACGGCTTCCGGTACGGCGTCCGCGCGCTGCACCGGATCCTGCGGCGGCGTTACCACGGTGAGGCCTGGCCGGCGGAGAAGCTCGACGCCGACCCGGCCGCGATGGCCGACGCCATCATCGCCCGGGTCAACCGCACCTCCGCGCTGTGGCAACTGTTCGGGGTGCTCGCCGACGTGCTCACCGTGGCCGGGCCGGATGTCCGCTACCACGAGGAGGTGCCGGTCGACTACCTGGTGGGCAACGGGCTGTCCGCGCCCGGCCACGAGCCGACCCACGCCTTCGCGGTCACCTTGGAGTACGGGCCCGAGCACGATCAGGTGGACCCGTTCGACGTGTCGATCAACCGGATCGCCCAGGACTCGGCCGGCCAGGCGCACGACGCCGCGTACCTGCATCCGGTGGTCCGGCTCTACCGCGACGGCGTCGTGACCGACGTCCACCACCTGGCGGAGAACCTGGAGAACCGGTGGGACCGGCCGGACGTGCACCGGGCGCCGCTGGTCGCCTTCCTGGACCGTTGCCTGGCCACCGTACGCGGATGAACGGGACCACGCTGCCCAGCCTCGCCGCCCCGGTGAACCTGGCCGACCTGCGGGCGGCGGCCCGTCGCCAGCTCGACCCGGCGCACGACGACTTCTTCGCCGGCGGTGCCGGCGACGAACGGACCGTACGCGACAACGAAGCCGCCTTCGACGCCTACCGGGTACTGCCCCGGGTGCTGCGCGGCGTCGGCGCCCGTGATCTGCGGGTGGAGCTGTTCGGCGAGACGGTCTCGATGCCCGTGCTGGTCTCGCCGACCGCCTTTCACCGGCTCGCCCACCCGGACGGGGAGGCGGGTTGTGCCCGCGCGATCGCGGCGGCCGGCACGATCATGGTGGTGAGCATGGCCGCCACCACCCCGGTGGAGACCATCGCGGCCGCCGCCGCCAACGTGACGCCCCGGCCGGCGCCGGCCAGCGGCCCGCCCCGGCCGCCGAAGTTGTGGTTCCAGCTCTATCCGCAGCCGGATCTGGCGTTCACCGAGTCGGTGATCCGGCGCGCGGAGGCAGCCGGCTGCGGTGCGCTGGTGGTCACCGTCGACTCGCCGGTGTTCGGCCGGCGCGAACGGGACCTGCGGCACGGCTTCCTGGACCTGCCCGACGGGCTGTGCTGCGAAAACATGCGCGATCCGGTGACCGGCGAGATCCGCGCGATCACGATGGACGCCGCCCTGGACTGGCGGCGGATCGACTGGCTGCGGGAAACCACTCGGCTGCCGCTCGTACTCAAAGGCGTCCTGCACCCCGCCGACGCCGCGCTGGCCGTCGAACACGGGGTCGACGCGGTGCTGGTGTCCAACCACGGCGGGCGGCAGCTCGACGGCGTACCGGCCAGCGTCGACGCGCTGCCCGCCGTCGTCGACGCGGTCGCGGGCCGCCTCCCGGTGCTGCTCGACGGCGGGGTACGGCGCGGCACCGACGTGCTCACCGCGTTGGCGTTGGGCGCGGTCGCCGTCGGCGTCGGCCGGCCGGTGCTGTGGGGCCTGGCCGCCGGCGGTGAGCTGGGCGTACGCCAGGTCCTGGAGCTGCTGCGGGCCGACCTGGACCGGGCGATGGCGCTTGCCGGAGCGGACTCTCCGGCCGCGATCACCCCGGACCTGGTCACCCCGGCGGTGGGCGGCCGAGCGTGGCCGGTGGGGGTACGCCGATGACCGGGCCCGGCGTACTCGTGCTGCTTGCCCTCGTGACGGCGGCGGTCCTGGTGTGGACGCTGCCCCGCTGGCTGCCGCCGGCGGTGATCGGCCTGCGACAGTGGGTGTTCGCCCGGGTGAACGGTGGTGAAGGGATCGCGGTGCCCGGCCCGCTGGTCGGCGCGGAGCACTTCGAGCGGGTGTACGCCCATCCGGCGGCGGACGGACGCAGCCGGGGCGCGGGCCTGTCCGATCTGTTCTGGTACTGGTTGTCTCCGGGGCCGCACATGCACCAGGAGCACCTCGAGCCGGGTGAGCGCTACCGCACCGTGGCCCGGACCACCCGGCGGGTGCTGGCCGTGTCGCAGCGACGGTCGACGGAGTTGGCCGCCTCGGCCGCCCGCCGGCAGCTGGACCGGTTGCCGCCCGAGCGGACCAGCCTGGTGCGGCTACGCGACATGATGCTGCCGATCTGGGCCGAGGTCTACTACGAGCTGGTTTTCGGTGAGGCGTGCCCGCCGGACGCGCGGGCGCTGATCGTCGCGAACGCCGCCGACGTGTCGTCCGCGCTGAAGTGCAGTGGGCTGCGGCACCTGGGCCGGCGGAACCGGTTGACCCGCTATCTGCGAGCCCGCGTCGACGCGGGGACCGCCCCGGTCGTGCTGCCGGAGCCGTTCACCGCCCAGGAGACCGCCTGGTACCTGCACGGTGCGTTCTTCACCACGGCGGTCGTGCAGATGTCCGAGGCGATGGCGCATCTGCTGCTGGCCGTCGCTCAGCATCCGCCGACGCAGCTCGCGGTGCGCCGGGCGTTGGACGGGCCGGCGGAGGCCGCCGACGAGCTGCTCGACCGGGTGATCGACGAGACGTTGCGGGTGCATCCACTGTTCGGGGTGGCGCACCGGATCACCTCGGCACCGATCGAGGTGGACGCCGGCACCACCCTGCCGGCCGGCTCGGTGCTGCTGTTCAACTATCTGGCCTTCCAGCGCACCGGACCGGCCGCCGACGACGACTTCGACCCGGACCGATGGTTGCGGCTGTCCCGGCGGGAGGCGCACTTCGTCCCGTTCGGCGTCACCGCGAACCGGGCCTGCCCGGCGCGCGGCGTCGCGCCGGTGATGATGCGCGCGGCGACCCGCGAGGTGCTGCGCCGGTACGCGCTGGTCTCCTCGGTACGCCACGACCGGTCGTTGCCCAGCCGGGGTCCGTGTTTCCTGCTCCCGGCCGGTTCGGGCGAGGTCGGGCGGCTGCGGCTGTGGCTGATGCGCACCGAGGACCGGTGGGCCGACGTCTGGCGAAGCCTGGTCCAGCTGGTGCTGGGCAGTGTGATGGTGCTCCACGCGCGACGGCTGCGGCTGTGCGCGAACCACTTCGACCAGGCCGGGCGCTGACGCTGCCGAAACTTCGCTGGAGGGCCGATGAGTACGGTCGATCTGGCGCCACGGTTCTTCATCGCCGTGGCTGTCATCCTGCTCTGCTGCCGGACGGTCGCCTGGCTGCTCGGCAGGGTCGGCCAGCCGGCCGTGGTGAGCGAGATGCTCGCCGGGGTCCTGCTCGGGCCGTCGTTGCTCGGGCTGCTCGCCCCGACCGCCCAGCGGGCGCTGTTCCCGGAACAGCTGCATCCGGTGCTGTACGTCGTCGGGCAGATCGGCCTGGTGATGTTCATGTTCCAGGTCGGGTACGCGTTCACCACCCACCGGGTGGCCGACCTGGCCGGCACCGCCGGCGCGGTCTCGGCCGCCGGGGTGCTGGCACCGTTGGCGCTGGGTGCGCTGCTGGTGTTCGCCACCGCCGGACGTGTGCCGGTGCTCGCCGACGGGGTCCCGACCGGGGTGACGGCGGCGTTCGTCGGCGTCACCCTGGCGGTGACCGCGTTTCCGATGCTCGCCCGGATCGTCACGGAACGCGGGCAGGCCGGCACCCGGCACGGTTCGCTGGCCCTGGCCAGTGGCGCGATCGACGATGTGGTGGCCTGGATACTGCTTGCCGTGGTCCTCGCCGTGGCCACCGGTCGGCCCGGTCCGGCGCTGGTCACCGTCGGCGGGGCGGTGCTGTTCGGGCTGCTGCTCTGGCGGTTCGGGGCCCGGACGGCGGCGGCGCTGATGCGCGACGGCCGGCTCGGTGACCAGTCCCGGCTGCTGGCCGTCGTGACGCTGTTGTTCGCGGTGGCGTGGTACACCGACGAGATCGGGCTGTACGCCGTCTTCGGCGCGTTCGCGCTCGGTGCGGTGATGCCGCACGACCCGCGTACCGACCGGGTGGTGGAGACGCTGGTCCCGGTGTGTCAGACCGTCTTCCTGCCGTTGTTCTTCACCTATTCGGGCCTGCACACCGAGTTCGGCCTGCTCGGTGATCCGTCGGTGCTGCTGTTCGCGCTGGCCTGCGTGGCGGTCGCGATCCTGGGCAAGTTCGGATCATGCTGGTTGGCGGCCCGGCTCAGGGGCGAGCCGAGCGGCGTGGCGTTGCGGGTCGGCGCGTTGATGAACGCCCGTGGCCTGATGCAGCTCATCGCGCTCAACATCGGGTTGTCCACCGGTGTCGTCAACTCTACGATGTTCACCGCGTTGGTACTGGTCGCCCTGGTGACGACGTTGATGACCACGCCGCTGCTGAGCTGGTTCGAACGTGTCGATCGCCGCCGAGGGGCCGGACCGGCCGCAATCCTGATCGTCGACCCGCCGGCCGAAGTCCCTAGAAATTGACGAAGGTCTATGTAAACCCAGGTCTGGTGTGCGATTCTCGACAGGTGATGACGGCAAGCGTGACGTCGCCACCGGCACTACGCCTGCTCCTGATCGAGGACGACGCGGACCTCGCGGGTCTGCTGACCGAAGTGCTGGCCGACGAAGGGTACCGGGTCGACGCCGCCCGCGACGGACAACGCGGACTGCATCTAGGGCTTACCCGACCGTACGACGTCATGGTCATCGACCGGGTGCTGCCCGCGATCGACGGGTTGAACCTGCTCACCCGGCTGCGGTCCCGTTCGGTGCAGGCCCGGGCGTTGATGCTGACCGCGCTCGGCGCGGTCGACGACCGGATCGCCGGTCTTGACGCCGGCGCCGACGACTACCTGGTGAAACCGTTCGAGCTGGACGAGCTGGCGGCCCGGCTGCGGGCACTGTGCCGGCGCGCCTTCGACACCGCCGAGACGGTACGGGTCGGTGACGGCTGGCTCGACCTCGGGCTGCGGGACGTGGTGCTGCCCGACGGGTCCCGGGTCGCCCTGTCGCTGCGGGAGTTCGACCTGCTCCGGGTGATCGCCATGACGCCGACGAGGGTGCACTCCCGGTCCGGGCTGCGTCGGCAGGTGTTCGACGACGCCCACGCCACCTCTATTGTCGACACATATGTCTACTATCTGCGCCGCAAGCTCGGCCGGTCGGTGATCCGGACGGTGCACGGAGTCGGCTACCGGCTCGGTGAGCTCTGATGCCCCGACCCTCGCTGGAGCCGGTCGGCACCTCCTGGGCGGCTGCCGAACGCAAGGTCATCACGCGGGCCCGGCTGCGCGTCGGCGCGCTGGTCGGCCTCGCGGTCACCGCACTGGTCACCCTGGTCGGCGGGATCGCCTACGGCATGCTCGTGCACGGGCAGGAGAAACAGATCGACCGGGAGCTGCGGTACACCGCCAGCCGCGGCGACCCGTCCGGGCCGCCGGGCTGCACCTGGCTGTTCCTGCGCGGCGGCGAGCCGCAAGACGCGGCCCTTCCCGCACTGCAGACAGCAGGAGTCCCCGCACCGGCCGGATTCCCGCTGCGCCAGGTGATGGAGACGGTTGCCGCGACCGGCATCGAGCAGGTGACCAGGGTCGAGCGCAACGACACCGTCTACTTCGTCCTCACTCAGCCCCGGGGCGGCGACACCATTCAGGCCGTCTTCGACGCCCGTTACCACCTCGCCGACCGACGGCACCTGCTCCTGGCCCTGTCCATCACCGAGGGGATCGGACTGCTGGCCGCGCTGGCCAGTGGGATGGTCGTCGGCTGGCTCACGGTCGCGCCACTCGCCGAGGCGCTCGCGCGTCAGCGGCGCTTCATCGCCGACGCCAGCCACGAGCTGCGTACGCCCATCGCCCAGGTGCACACCCGGGCGCAGGTGCTCGCCCGCCGGGCCCGTAACGGCAACGGCAACATTCCGACCGAATACGCCGCCGACCTGGACCGGCTGGTCGGCACCACCCGGCAACTCGGTGAGGTGGTCGACGACCTGCTGCTGTCCGCCCGACTCGGCGCCGCCCCGGCCGACCGTGCCTCCGACGCGCCGGTCGACCTGGCCGCCATCGTCGAGGACGCGGTCCTCGCCGAGAGCGACCGGGCACAGGAGTACGACGTGGTGATCGCCCTGGACCGGTCCGCCGGTCCGCTGCCGGTGGCCGGGGTCTCCTCGGCGCTGCGCAGGGTGGTGTCCGAGCTGCTGACCAACGCGTTGCGGCACTCCCGACCGGGCGGCCGGATCGACGTCGCCGTCTGCCGCACCGCCGTCGGCGACACGATCGAACTGACCGTCGCGGACACCGGCGACGGCTTCGCCCCCGACGAGCGCATCTTCGAACGGTTCCATCGCGGGGCCGGGGCGGACCGGCTGCACATCGGCCTAGGCTTGGCGCTGCTGCGGGAGGTGGTGACGGCGCACCGCGGCACCATCGAGGCCGCCGGCCACCCCGGTGCGGGCGCGAAGTTCACCGTACGGTTGCCGGCTGCCGCCGTACGGTCGGATCAGGGCAGTTGGGCCTGCACGACACCGGCCACCACCCGGCTGCGCAGCACCTGCTGATCGGTGGCGGCCGGGCCGTGGGCGACGGTGCCGTCGGTGAGCCGGAACGCGCTGCCGTGCCACGGGCAGACCACGCAGGCGTGACCGTCGGCGCTGATCACCTCACCCTGGTCGAGGGGTCCGTTCTGGTGGGCGCAGTGGGCCAGCAGCACCGTGACGTCCTCGCCGTGCCGGTAGACCAGCACCGGTACGTCGTCCACCTGCCGGCTGATCATGCCCGATTCGGGCAGCTTGGCGAACTCGGCGATCGGGTGCCAGCCGGCGGAGATCCGGTGCAGCTCGGGCACTGCGTGGTTCACCCCGGCGGCCTGCTTGTAGGCGAGATGACCGCCGAGGAAGCCGCCGGCACCGACCGCGGCGAGGCCGAGGAATCCGAGCGTACGGCCGGTCTGGTGGCGGTCGCGCAGCCGGGCGACCAGCGATCCGGTGTAGCAGGCCAGGCCGACGGTGTTGGCGATCGCGTGCACCAGACCGATCCGGCGCTGCTCGCGGGACAGGCTCGCCCAGTCGTTCGCCCCGGTGACGGCCGCCGGGATCGCGGCGGCGGTGCCGACGCCGACCAGGGTGGTCGCGGCCCGTCGCTGGCCGGGCAGCATGTCGAGTACGGCGGCGCTCAGCCAGGCACCCATCGGCACCTGGATCAGCACCGGGTGCAGCGGATGCCCCAGCCACACCCCGTGCAGCAGGTCGCGGACCCGTTCGTTGCTGATCCGCCGCTGAACGCTCTGCTGCAGCCGGTCGCCGATCCGGTCCAGCCCGGTCGCCTGCTCGATCTTCATCAACAGTGCCCGCATCGTTCCGACGTTCCCGCCTGACGCCCGGTCAAACCTCGACGGTCTTGCATATGCCGGGCCAAGTTGGAGCTCTACGGAACGCGGTCCGTCGCGTCGAAGTAGCTGCGGACGGCGGTCGTCAAGGCCGTGAGAGTTGTGCTCCCCCGCCTCATCCAGAGGACCAGGACTCGTCATGGTGGGCGGCAAACTCATCCAGGGCTGCCCGCTCATCCTCGCCGGCTCCGGCGGCCCATCGCCGGTACGCCTTCAGCGCCGAAGCCTCCAGGTAGTCGGCCAGTGCGGCGTTGACGGTCGCGGACATCGTGACCCCGGACGTGCGCTGGACATGAGCGGTGAGCATCCGGTCGACCTCGGGGCATATGGATAAACTGCGTTCGACCGCCCGCGTCATACCGCCGGAAGCTACCATCTGACAGTGGTAGCGCCGCAGCTGCGGCGCGCCGAATCGTCAACCAGCAACCGTAGGCCTGTGTCTACGTACCTAGCGCCCGCTCGGCGGCTACTTGTTTCATTGATCTACGACCGCAGCCCGGCCATGAGCGGATCTCGCTGTACCGCCCCGGCACCTTCAACCGCCGAAGCGGCGCGTGGCGGCAGGTTCAGATCCGGACGCCCTCCACTCGACGGCGGACCGAGACTCGACGGACCGAGGTGCGCGCTTCTCGGCATGTGTGGCGTCGGCCGGCATGGGAGGTCCAACCAGGGAGCGTGACGACCTCCGGTTGGCTGGCCTGCACGGGCGGCGACAGCTCCGCAGCTGACTAGTGCGTTGTCCATGAACGTTCACTGGGTCGGCGACACGCCGGGCGGCGTCCGCTGGTAGTCGCTGGTCACCGCTCACTCTCGACGGCGGTGATATTGGCTGTCGAGAGTGGGGTGGCGGGGTGG
>Ga0207773_100030_pt1 | contig 153300 bp, 140 predicted proteins | sample TtaePargueraPR_2_FD_187281 | JGI IMG/M metagenome (GOLD analysis project Ga0207773, IMG submission 187281) | Aerobic enrichment media microbial communities from Bioluminiscent Bay, La Parguera, Puerto Rico - Tt and M1 (3) (SPAdes) | ecosystem: Environmental > Aquatic > Marine > Unclassified ... | reverse complement strand
CGGCCGTCCCCCGGTCGGACCGGTTACGGCCACCACCGGCGGCGGGCACGAGGTACCCGACGACGCCCGGCTGTTCGGCGGTGACGCCGAGGGCGACGCCCGTGCGTCGGTCTTCGTCGGACCCGAGGAACCCGTCGTTGCTGATCGCCGCCAGCAGGATTGACCGAGGTCCGGGCCGGGCATAGAGCGGCGAACAGCGGGAAAGGAGGCACCATGGCCGACACTTTGCACCGGCCGCCGGCCGAGCGGTCCACCGCGGAACTCGTGCAGCAGGCCGGTGAGCAGATATCGCGACTGGTGCGCGACGAACTCGCACTCGCCCGTGCCGAACTGACCGAGAAGGGCAAGCACGCCGGACTTGGTATCGGGCTGTTCGGCGGTGGCGGGGTCGTCGCGCTCTACGGCCTCGGTGTGCTGATCGCCGCCGGCGTGCTGCTGCTCGCCCAGGCCTGGCCGCCGTGGCTGGCCGCCCTGGCCGTCGCGGTGCTGCTGTTCCTGGTCGCGGGCGTGCTGGCGTTCGCCGGGCGACGACAGGTCCGTCAGGCGGCACCGCCGGTGCCGACGGCGGCGGCGGACAGCGTACGGGCGGACGTGACAGTTCTCGGCGCGGCGATGAAGCGGGGGCGGCAGTCGTGACGTCGCACAACGGCAGGTCCGGTAACGGCACCGGCGATCTCGACCTGCTCCGGGCCGAGATCCGGCAGACCCGGGCCGAACTGGGCCAGACGGTGCAGGCACTGGCCGCGAAGACCGACGTGAAGAGCCGGCTGCGGCTGGGGGCCGACCGCGCCCGGCTGCGGCTGCGCGACTCGGCCCGACAGGCGGCGGCCACGGCGCGCCGGCCCGACCGGCGTACGGTCGCGGTCCCGGCCCTGGTGGTAGCCGGCACGGTGGTGACGGTGGTACTGGTGTGGTTGACGAGGAGAGGGAGGCGCGGGTGAGCAAACCGGTCAACAAGTTGGCCTACCGGCCGGTCGGCCTGGTGCTCGGCCTGGCGGCGGGTGCCCTGGCCGGGGCGATATTCCGGCAGGTGTGGAAGCTCGCCGCCGGCGACGACGAGGCACCCAACGCCATCGACGAGGAGCGTGGTTGGGGCGAGGTGTTGGCCGCGGCCGCGCTGCAGGGGGCGATCTTCTCAGTTGTCCGGGCCGCGGTGGACCGCGGCGGCGCGACCGGGGTGCGCCGGCTCACCGGTCGTTGGCCGTCGTGAGCGCCGCCGCCGCTGGTCAGAGGCGTGCGACGGCCCGGCCGGACCGGGCCCGGGTGACGACCAGATTCGGGCACGCCACGAGGGCGTGAACGGCGTCTCAGGTCACATGTCGGAGACGTTCGTCAGGTAGGCTGTGCGAAGTTTTTGCGTACGTGGTTTGCTGTCCACGCTGTTGCGAGACAGCGTGGGTTGAGAGAAGTCCTCCTTCACCGGGGGCCACCTCAGGCGCCGCTGCTCGAAAACGGCCAACCGGCCGCACGGCGTGCTTGGCCGCCAGTTTCAGAAGGAGATACACATGGCGCAGGGAACCGTGAAGTGGTTCAACGCAGACAAGGGCTTCGGCTTCATCACCGTCGACGGCGGGGGTGCTGACGTGTTCGTCCACTTCTCGGCCATCCAGACCAGCGGCTACCGCACGCTGGAGGAGAACCAGCGGGTCGAGTTCGAGATCGCCCAGGGCCAGAAGGGTCCGCAGGCCGAGCAGGTCCGCCCGATCTGACCTCGGTCGCCGGTGCCGTCCGGCGGTCGGGCTGGCACCGACCCGCGAAGGTCGTGACGAGGGCCCCGTTGTTCCGGCCGGAACAACGGGGCCCTCGCTCGTGCGCGACTGGGCCCCTGCCCGTGCGCAGCGCCGGACGGCGGGTCACCACCGGTGGTGCACCTGCGGCCGGACCAGGTCGTCGTAGACCTCCCGCACCGCCCGCTGGGTGGCGTCGTCCAGCGGGGTGAGCTCCGCGGCCGCCGCGTTCCCTTTCGCCTGGGCGGGGTTGCGGGCACCGGGGATGGCCACCGTCACCCCGGGCTGGTCCAGGATCCAGCGCAACGCGAACTGGGCCATGGTGGCCTGCGGCGGTACCAGCGGGGCGAGCCGACGCACGGCGGCCAACCCGGTGTGGAAATCGACCCCGGAGAACGTCTCACCGACGTCGAACGCCGAGCCGTCCCGGTTGAAGGTGCGGTGGTCGTCGGCGGCGAAGCTGGTGTTCTCGTCGTACCGGCCGGAGAGCAGGCCACTGGCCAGCGGCACCCGGGCGATGATCCCGACCCCGGCGGCGGCAGCGGCCGGCAGCACCCGCTCCAGCGGCTTGAGCCGCAACGCGTTGAGGATGATCTGCACGCTGGCCACGCCCGGCCGGGCGATCGCGGCCAGTGCCTCGTCGACCGTCTCCACGCTCACGCCGTACGCGGCGATCCGCTGCTCGGCGACGAGGGTGTCCAGCGCGTCGTAGACCGCGTCGGTGCGCAGCACCTCGGTCGGCGGGCAGTGCAGCTGGACCAGGTCGAGGCGGTCCACCCCGAGGTTCGCCCGGGACCGGTCGGTCCAGGCCCGGAAGTTGTCCAGCACGTACGCGGACGGGTGCTGCGCTACCCGGCGTCCCATCTTGGTGGCGACGAACAGATCGTCGCTGGCCGACTCCCGCAAGAACCGGCCGATGATCCGTTCGCTGCGCCCGTCGCCGTACACGTCGGCGGTGTCCAGGAAGGTGGTGCCGGCCTCGACGGCGGCGGTGAGCGTCGCCGCCGCCTCGTCCTCAGTGACCGTCCCCCAGTCGGCGCCGAGCTGCCAGGCACCCAGACCGATTGCCCCTACCGTGCGGCCGAGCCGCGGAAACGTACGCTTGTCCACCGGGCGAGCCTAGACGACCGCCCGAACGGTACGCTCGGCGCAGCCGGGCCCCCGCCGGGGATGTCCGTTTCCCCGAGGAGGTCGAACGCCACGGTGAGCCAGCAACCGTCGTCTCCGCCCACGCTGTCGGAGGCTCCGCCCGTACTGTCGGACTTCATCGCCGGGCTGCCGAAAGTCGAGTTGCACGTGCACCATGTCGGGTCGGCGTCGCCGCGGATCGTCGCCGAGCTGGCCCAGCGGCACGAAGGGCGGTCCCCGGTCCCCGCCGACGAGGCCGCGTTGGCCGACTACTTCGTGTTCCGCGACTTCGCCCACTTCGTCGAGATCTACCTGAGCGTGGTCGATCTGGTCCGCGACGACGAGGACGTCTGGGTGCTCACCCACGAGGTGGCCCGCGAGTTGGCCGCCCAGCAGGTCCGGTACGCCGAGCTGACGGTGACGCCGTACTCGCACGTACGGCGCGGCATTCCCGCGCCCGCGTTCTGTGCGGCGATCGAGGACGCCCGGCGACGGGCCCGCGCCGACTTCGGCATCGAGCTGCGTTGGTGTTTCGACATACCGGGGGAGGCAGGGCTGGCGGCGGCCGAGGAGACGCTGCGGATCTGCCTCGACGAGGCCCCGGACGGTCTGATCAGTTTCGGACTGGGTGGGCCGGAGATCGGCGTCCCCCGGCCCCAGTTCAAGCCGTACTTCGACCAGGCCCGGGCGGCCGGGCTGCATTCGGTGCCGCACGCTGGCGAGACCACCGGGCCGGAGACGGTCTGGGACGCGCTGCGCGAGCTGGGCGCCGAACGGATCGGCCACGGCACGTCCAGCGTGCGGGACCCGGAGCTGATGGCGTTCCTGGCGGAGCGGCGGATTCCGCTGGAGGTGTGCCCGACGTCCAACCTGCGCACCGGTGCGGTGCCGCAACTGTCCGCGCACCCGCTCGCCGACATGGTCGCCGCCGGCCTGCTGGTGACGATCAACTCCGACGACCCACCGATGTTCGGCACCAGCCTCAACCAGGAGTACGCGGTGGCCGCGTCCCTGCTGCAGGCCGGCCCGCAGCAACTCGCCGGCCTGGCCCGCGACGCGGTGACCGCCTCGTTCCTGCCCGCCACCGAGCAGCGGCGGCTGCGGGACGAAATCGACGGCTACCTGGCGTCGGCCGGCTGAGCCGCCGCCTGCGCCGGGCTATCTACTGGCGCAGGTCGCGTAGCCCGGGTCCTGCCAGCAGGCGAGGACCGCGACCACCAGCGCGGCGATAACCGCCACCCAGCGCAGCACCTGCCGCGCGGTGATCGGCGTGGCTCCGTCCTCGTCGGCGGTGGGTGACCCAGCTGGCGGTGACCCGACGGCGTACGTACCCGACGGTGGCTCAGCGGCCGGCGGTGGCGCAGCGGCTGACGGTGACACGTCGACCTGCCTCTGTCCAGGGTGGGCGCGCGGCGGGACATCGGTGTTGGGGACCGGGCCCCGCCGCGCGCAAGCGTCCCTGGACTGGGGATTCGGGACGGTACTGCGGGTGAGTCGTCCAGGAACGCCGATGGGTTCGGAGCAGATGCTGCCACCCGGCGCGGGGCGCGCGGAACGACGTTAACCCAGACCTAAGGAATACTTGTGCCGGCGAAGACCCGGCCGTGATCTGCCGGTCAGCGCGGCGTCGGCCGGCGACGGGTGCGGCCCCGCTCCCGCTCCCGGTCGCGTTCCCGGGCCAGCCGGCCGACCAGCCCGAACCGGCTCACCGGGCGGGGCGGGGCGGCCTCGGCGTCGGCGAGCAGCATCACCACGCTCGCCCCACCGAGCCGGGCCCGGTCCAGGCTGACCGACCCGTTCGCCTGCAACGCCACCCGGCGGGCGATGTCCAGGCCGAGTCCGGTGGAGCCCTGGTCGCTGGCCCCGCGCCGCAGCGCCCGGTCCGGGTTGGCGATGCCCGGCCCGGCGTCGTCGACCCGGATCGCCACGTACCCGTCCCGGCGGGACACCGCCACCTCGAACGCGGTGCCCTGCGGCGTGTACCGGAACACGTTGCCGAGCACCGCGTCGAGCGCGGCCGCCAGCTCGGCCCGGGGCACCGGCACCGGGGTCCGTAGCTGCGCGCCGATCACGTTGTACGGCCGGTTCTGGTCGCCGGCCAACGCCGACCAGAAGACCATCCGGTCGCGAACCACCTCGGCGACGTCGCAGCTGCCCTGGCCGACCTCCTGGGTGACCGTCTTGCGGGTCGTGTTGATCAGAACGTCGACCTCGCCCTCCAGGGTGACGATCGCCTGACGGATCCGGCGGATCGTCCGCCGCCGGTCCAGCTCGGCCTCACTGAACGAGCCGACGCTGGTGTCGTCGGAGTCGAGCGCGTCGGCGTCCAGCCGCAGCACGGTCAGCGGGGTGCGTAGCCGGTGGGACAGGTCGGCGACGAGTTCACGTTCGTCGGTACGGGAGGTGACCAGCCGGTCCGCCATCCGGTTGAAGGCGTACCCGGCCTCGGCCAGCTCGCGTGGCCCGTCCGGCTGGATGCGTACCGCCAGATCTCCGTCACCGACCGCCATCGCCGCGTCGACCAGCCCTTTCGCCGCGGCGACGGCGCGCGCGGCGATCCGGTCCACGACGATGACCGAGCAGACGACCAGACCTGCGGCGATGCCGACCAGCAGCAGCCAGGTGCCGGCCGCACCCCGGTTGAGCTCGCCGTCGGCGACGAAGACCTCGACGACGGTGACCGCGTCACCGACCGTGACCGGCTCCAGGTGCAGCACCCCGCCGTCGGTCGCCACCACCGTCGGCCCGGTGCCGGCGGCGGCGTCGGTGACCTGCTGGCTGGTCGCCCGTACGGTGCCGGCCAGGTCGAGCCCGTGCACCACCGGCTGCCGGTCGGCGCTCTCGCCGAGACCGGCCACGGCCCGGCGGACCCCTTCCGGGTCGTTGCTGACCGCCAACGCGCCGCGCACCACCGCGGCACGCCGGGCCGCGTCGGCCAGTGCCTGCTCGCGGGTTTCCCGCTGCAGCTGCAGGCCGAGCGGGATCAGGAAGACCAACGCGATGATCGATGCCATGCCGGCCCCGAGGTAGGCCAGCGCCAACCTCAGTCCGGTACCACCAGCCGGAAGCCGACCCCCCGCACGGTGCGCAGGTAGCGCGGCTTCGCTGCGGATTCGCCCATTTTGCGGCGAAGCCAGTAAAGATGCACGTCGATGGTCTGGTCCTCGCCGACCGACGGCTGCCGCCATACCTCCTCCAACAGCTCCCGGCGGGACACTACCCGACCTGGGCGGGCGGCCAGATAGGCCAGCAGGTCGAACTCCTTGCGGGTCAGCGCCAGGGCCTCGCCGTCCAGCGTGGCGCTGCGTTCGCCGACGTCGACCCGCAGCCCACCCACCTGGTGCACAGCGGGCGGCACCGACCGGCTCGCCCGGCCGGCCCGGCGCAGCACCGTGGTGATCCGGGCGTCCAGATGCGCACCGGTGAACGGCTTGACCATGTAGTCGTCGGCCCCGGCCCGCAGCAGCCGGACGATCGCCTGCTCGTCGTCGCGGGCGGTGGCGATGATGATCGGCACGTCGGTGATGCCGCGCAGCATCCGCAACGCGTCCGACCCGTCCAGGTCCGGCAGACCCAGGTCGAGAACCACCAGGTCGGGGGTTTCCGCGGCGACCCGGCGTAACGCGTCCAGGGCGGTGCCGACCGCATGGACCGCGTGCCCGCGGTCGGCCAGCGAGCGCAACATGGCGCCGCGCACAACGTGGTCGTCTTCGACCAGGAGCACCGTAGCCACCTCACGACCGTACTGCCCCTGGCAAGTCGGTGGTGACCGCGGCCACCGCGCACGGTGGCGTAGTCCGACGTACGCCGCAGTCCGGTCGCCGCCGATCGCCGGGTGCGTCGCTGCCGACGATGACTCAGGGCAGCCGCAACACCCAGCGGTACGCCTGCACCAGCCCGGTGTCGAAGCCGGCCGCCGACCCCCACAGGAAGATCCGGAACCGCCGGTACATCGGCTCCCCCCAGCGCTGCACCACCTCGTCCCGGGCGGCGTCCAGCCGCCGGGCCCATTCCCGGCAGGTCAGGTAGTAGTTGTGCCGGTCGTCGGCGATGCTGCACAGCTCGAACGGGGAGCGGGCGACGTGCCGCAGGTACTGGTGCAGCAGCAGCGGCGCCGACCGGCCCGGATAGATGTAGCGCTTCATGAACGCCGACGCGACATGCTTGCGCCGCATCGCCAGCGCGTCGAGATAGACGCGCCCGCCGGGCCTGAGCAGCTCCGCGTACTTGCGCAGGCTGCGGCGGTAGTCCGGCAGGTGCTCGGTCACCCCCATGTTGACGATCGCGTCGTAACGACGCTCGTCCGTGAAGCCGAAGATGTGCTGCCGCACCACCCGTACGTCGAGCTGCTCCCGCTCGAACAGGTCGACGAGGTAGCGTTCCGACTCCTTGGACAGGGTCGTGGTGGTCACCTCGATGCCCTGCCGGGCCGCGTGTTCGGCGAACGCACCCCAGCCACCGCCGACCTCCAGCACCCGGTCACCCGGCTTGACCCCGATCGCCTCCAGCGCCAGGTCCATCTTGCGGGTCATCGCGTCCTCGAGCGGCTCGTCGTCGGCGGCGAACACGCCCTCCGTGTAGCAGCGGTGCCGGGTGTCGAGGAAGGTCAGGAAGAACTCCGACTCCGAGTCGTAGTGGTGGGAGATCGCCCGCCGGTCGTCCTCCCGCCGGCCGCGCAGCAGCCCGGTGAACACGCCGGAGAACCGGGCCACCGGATGCAGATCGGTGAAGAACGCCCGCATCCGCAGCGCGGCGGACAGGTCACCCTCGACGTCCAGCCAGCCCTGCAGGTACGCCACGGCGACCGCGAACTGGTCCAACGCGGCCAGCGCTCGGGCGCCACGGGGGTGGCGTACGGCGATGGTGAACTGCGGATCGCCCGGGCCGAAGCGGTGCTCTATCCCGGCGACGTCCAGTACGGCGAACGGCACCGGCCGCCGGCTGGCGAAAAATGAGTCGTATCGGCGCCGCAGAGCGCCGACCATGTCGGTGGCAGCCACTGCGTCAATCTAACGCCGGAACCGGGTTGACGTCAGGCGTTGCAACAGGACCGACACCCGGTCACGCCGACGGGGGGCGATAGCATCATGGCCGGCCGGGCCCGCCCCGGCTACCGGAGCACCGTCGCCGGCCCGTGCCGGACCACCGATCCACCGATCCACCGTACGTATCGATCCATCGACCGTGAGGAGTCCGTCGTGTCCGCAAGCGCAGCCAGTCCCCAGGCCGAACCCGTCGTGGTCCCGGCCGGGACCACGGCCGCGGACGCGATCGCCGCCGCCGGTCTGCCGGTGAACGGCCCGAAGGCGATCGTCGTGGTCCGCGACCCCGACGGCACCCTGCGCGACCTGGACTGGTCGCCGGACGCCGACACCGGTGTCGAGCCGGTGGCCCTGGACTCCCCGGACGGGCTCGCGGTGCTGCGCCACTCCACCGCGCACGTACTGGCCCAGGCGGTGCAGGATCTGTTCCCGGAGGCCAAGCTGGGTATCGGCCCGCCGATCACCAACGGCTTCTACTACGACTTCGACGTCGCCCGGCCGTTCCAGCCCGAGGACCTCGACAAGCTGGAAAAGCGGATGCAGGAGATCATCAAGTCCGGGCAGCGGTTCCGGCGGCGGCGGTTCGCCGACCTCGACGCCGCCCGGGCGGAACTCGCCGACGAGCCGTACAAACTCGAGCTGGTCGACGTCAAGGGCACCGCCGACTTCGACGCCAGCGAGGTGATGGAGGTCGGCGGCGGCGAGCTGACCATCTACGACAACCTCGACCCGAGCTCCGGTAAGATCTGCTGGTCGGACCTGTGCCGGGGCCCGCACCTGCCGTCCACCCGGCTGATCGGCGCGGTCAAGCTGATGCGCAGCGCGGCGGCGTACTGGCGGGGATCCGAGCGCAACCCGCAGCTGCAGCGGATCTACGGCACCGCCTGGCCGACCCGCGACGCGCTCAAGGCGTACCTGAAACTGCTCGACGAGGCCGCCCGCCGCGACCACCGCAAGCTCGGCGCGGACCTCGACCTGTTCAGCTTCCCGGACGAGATCGGCTCCGGGCTGGCGGTGTTCCACCCCAAGGGCGGCATCATCCGTCGGGAGTTGGAGGACTACTCGCGCCGCCGGCACGAGCAGGCCGGGTACGAGTTCGTCTACTCCCCGCACATCAGCAAGTCCCAGCTGTTCGAGACCTCGGGGCACCTGCCGTACTACTCCGACACCATGTTCCCGCCGGCGGAGATGGAAGGCGCGCAGTACTACCTCAAGGCGATGAACTGCCCGATGCACAACCTGATCTTCCGGTCGCGGGGGCGGTCGTACCGGGAGCTGCCGCTACGGCTGTTCGAGTTCGGCACCGTCTACCGCTACGAGAAGTCCGGCGTGGTGCACGGGCTGACCCGGGTGCGTGGGTTGACCATGGACGACTCGCACATCTACTGCACCCGGGAGCAGATGCCCGGTGAGCTGCGCTCGCTGCTCGCCTTCGTGCTCGACCTGCTGCGGGACTACGGACTCGACGACTTCTACCTGGAGCTGTCCACCCGCGACGACTCGGACAAGTTCATCGGCGACCCGGCCGAGTGGGCCGACGCCACCGAGACCCTGCGGCAGGCGGCCATCGACTCGGGTCTGGAGCTGGTGCCCGACCCGGGCGGCGCGGCCTTCTACGGCCCGAAGATCTCGGTGCAGGCCCGTGACGCGATCGGCCGGACCTGGCAGATGTCCACCATCCAGCTGGACTTCAACCAGCCGAAGCGGTTCGGCCTGGAGTACCAGGCCGCCGACGGCACCCGGCAGCAGCCGATGATGATTCACCGGGCGTTGTTCGGCTCGATCGAGCGGTTCTTCGGCATCCTCACCGAGCACTACGCCGGCGCGTTTCCGGCCTGGCTGGCGCCGGTGCAGGTGATCGGCATCCCGATCCGCACCGACCACGGCGACTACCTGGCCGAGTTCGTCGCCATGCTGCGGGCCGAGGGCATCCGGGCCGAGGTGGACTTCTCCGACGACCGGATGCAGAAGAAGATCCGCACCGCCCAGCAGCAGAAGGTGCCGTTCATGGCGATCGCCGGCGACGCCGACGTGTCGGCCGGGACCGTCTCCTTCCGCTACCGTGACGGTTCGCAGCGTAACGGGGTGCCGTTGGCTGAGGCGGTGGCCCACGTCGTCGACGTGGTGCGGTCCCGGACCAACGTCAACCCGACCGCGACCGTACCCGACAGTCAGCCGGGGTCCGACAGTCAGTCGGGGTCCGACGGGCAGTCGGGGTCCGACGGGCAGTGAGCCGGGTCGCCGTCGGGTGAGTCCGGTCGGCCGAGCCCGTACGATCATGGGGTGACTGGCACGACCGGACAACCGGGCCCGGATGGCCTGGAACGACTCTGGACTCCGCACCGGATGGCGTACATCTCCGGCGCGGACCGGCCCGACGGCGGCTACGACTCGCCGACCGGCTGCCCGTTCTGCCTGGCCCCCGGCCGACCGGCCGAGCAGAGTCTGGTGGTGGCCCGGGGCGAGCGGGTCTTCGCCGTGCTCAACCTCTACCCGTACAACCCCGGTCACCTGCTGATCTGCCCGTACCGGCACGTCGCGGACTACCCGGAGCTGGACCGGGCCGAGACCGCCGAGCTGGCCGAGTTCACCCAGACCGCGATGCGGGTGATCCGCGCCGTGAGCAGCGCGCACGGCTTCAACATCGGGATGAACCAGGGTGGGGTCGCCGGTGCCGGCATCGCCGCCCACCTGCACCAGCACGTGGTGCCCCGGTGGGGCGGGGACGCCAACTTCATGCCGGTGATCGGCCGTACCAAGGTGCTGCCGCAGCTGCTCGCCGACACCCGCGACCTGTTCAGCGGGGCGTGGCCGGCCGACTGACCCGGCCACGCCCGGCCCGGCCGTCACCGGCTGGTCGGTGCCGGCTCGTAGCGGGCGAACGCCCGGCGGAACGTGCCGGCACCTCCGGTGATCGAGCGCAGCTCCACCGCGTACCGCAGCAGCTCGGTCGCCGGCACCTCGGCGCGGATCACCGTCCGGTCGCCGGAGTCGTCGTCGCTGGTGGTGCCGAGCACTCGGGCGCGTCGGCCGGCCAGGTCGCCGAGCACCGACCCGACCGCACCGTTCGGCACCCGCACCATGATCGCATCGACCGGTTCCAGCACCGTCGGCCGGCCGGTGGTGGCCGCGTCCCGCAGGGCCAGCGCCCCGGCGGTCTGGAACGCCGCGTCAGACGAGTCGACCGGATGTGCCTTGCCGTCCACCAGGGTCACCCGCAGGTCGACCACCGGATGTCCGCTGACCACGCCCCGGTCCATCTGGGCCCGTACGCCTTTCTCCACCGACGGGATGTAGTTGTGCGGCACCGCCCCGCCGACCACCCGGTCGACGAACTCGAAGCCGCTGCCCTCCGGAAGCGGCTCCACCTCGATGTCGCACACCGCGTACTGTCCGTGCCCGCCGGACTGCTTCACATGCCGTCCGTGCCCCCGGGTCGGCGCGGTGAACGTCTCCCGCAGCGGCACCCGGACCGGCTCGACGTCCACCTCGACGCCGCCGGAGCGAAGCCGGTCCAACAACACGTCGGCGTGCGCCTCGCCCATGCACCACAGCACCAGTTGGCGGGTCTCGGCGTTGCGTTCCAGCCGCAGCGTCGGATCACCGGCGACCAGCCGGCCCAGGTTGCGGGCCATCGCGTCCTCATCCGACCGGGTATGGGCGACGACCGCCACCGGCAGCAGTGGTTCGGGCATCTCCCACGGCTCGACCAGCAGCGGATCCGTGGCCGCCGAGATGGTGTCGCCGGTCTCCGCGCTGCCCGACTTGGTCAACGCGCAGATGTCCCCGGCGACGCAGAACTCGACCTCCCGTAGCTGGGCACCCAGTGGGCTGTAGATGTGCGCCGCCCGTTCGTCGGCGTCGTGGTCGGGGTGGCCCCGCTGGCTGAGGCCGTGCCCGGCCACGTGCACGGTACGGTCGGTGCGCAGCGTGCCGGAGAAGACCCGGACCAGCGACACCCGGCCGACGTGCCGGTCGACGGTGGTCCGGACCACCTCGGCGACCAGCGGACCGGCCGGGTCGCAGCCCAGCGGCGGCCGGGGCGTGCCGTCCAGCCCGGTCACCGCAGGCAGGGTGTGCTCGGGCGGTGCCGGGAACGCGGCGGTCAACAGCCACAGCAGCGCGTCGAGCCCGACCCCGGTGTGGGCGCAGACCGGCAGCACCGGATGGAAATGGCCCCGGGCCACCGCCGTCTCCAGGTCGTCGACCAGCATTTTCGGGTCGAGCTGCTCGCCGGCGAGGTACCGGTCGAGCAGGGTCTCGTCCTCGCTCTCGGCGATGATCCCCTCGATCAGTTCGTCGCGTGCCTCGGCGATCGCCGGCAGGTGCTCCGGGTCCGGCTCCCGCACCTGCGGGGGATGGCCGGTCGAGTAGTCCAGCACCTGCCGGGCGAGCAGGTCCAGCAGCCCGGCGATGCCCACCCCGTCGTCGGCGAGCATCGGCAGGTGCAGCGGCAGCACGTTGTCGCCGAAGACCCGCTGACACAACGCGACGGTCTCGTCGACGTCGGCGCGCGGATGGTCGAGCCGGGTGAGCGCCACCGCCCGGGGCATGCCGACCGCCGCGCACTCCTCCCACAGCGCGGCGGTGGCCGCGTCCATCCCGTCCGCCGCGCAGACCACGAACAGCGCGGCATCGGCGGCGCGTAGCCCGGCCCGCAGCTCGCCGACGAAGTCCGCGTACCCCGGGGTGTCCAACAGGTTGACCTTGACGTCGCGGTGGAACAGCGGCGCGCAGGTCAACGCGACCGAGCGTTGCTGGCGTATCGCGGCCGGGTCGTGGTCGCAGACCGTCGTGCCGTCCGGGACCTGCCCCGCCCGGCTGATCGTCCCGGTGGCGGCCAGCAGCGCCTCGATCAACGTGGTCTTGCCGGCACCGGAGTGCCCGACCAGCACCACGTTGCGGATCCGGTCGGGATCGGTGACCACCGCAACGGACCCGGCGGGCCCCTTGTCGTGGTTCTTCTGCGCCATGACTGCGCACCTCCTGGCTGCCTGACTGGGTGGGGCGACCGCGCTGCGGGCCGGGCTGGGCTTTCCGAAGCCGGCTGGGCCTCGGCCGGGACCGCAGAGGATGACCGCGGGGTGAATCCGCGGCGACATCTTCAGACGGGCGGGACCTGCTCGGTAACGTGAACCGTGCCCGGGTGAGCTCGCTCACGTTCACGTGTCGATCCCACACCCGCGACGCGCCGTACACAAGTCCGGCGCGCGAGGTGACCGCCACCGGTTCACGTTCGTGGCCACCGTGCCGACCCTTTCCGTCGACCGTTATCGTGGGACCGCCATGGCGAAGATCTTCAGAGTGTCCGTCCGCGCGGGCATGACCCGGGTGATCGAGCCGGTAGCCCGCGGACTGCTCGGCGCAGGGATATCGCCGAACGCGGTCACGGTCGCCGGCACCGTCGGTGTGCTCGTCGGGGCGATCGGCTTCGGCGCCCGTGGCCACCTGATCACCGGTCTGGTGATCGTCACGCTGTCCGCCCTGACCGACGTGCTGGACGGCACGATGGCCCGGCTACGCGGCGGATCGAGCACCTTCGGCGCATTCCTCGACTCGAGCATGGACCGGATCGCCGACGGGGCGATCTTCGGCTCGGTGGCGTACTGGCTCGCGGTCAGCGGCAACCGGGCGGGTGCGGTCGCGGCGCTGATCTGCCTGGTCGCCGGTGGCATCGTGTCCTACGTGAAGGCGCGCGCCGAAGGGCTCGGGATGACCTGCAACGTCGGCGTCGCCGAACGGGCCGAGCGGCTGATCCTGGTCGGCGTCGGCGGTCTGCTCAGCGGCCTCGGTGTCGGCTGGGGGCTGCCGGCCGCGCTCTGGTTGCTCGCCGCGCTGTCGCTGGTGACGATCTGGCAGCGGATCGCCCACGTCCACCAGCAGACCGCCGCCGCGGCGGGCTCCCGGGAGGCGGCGCAGGGCGTGGACGCGTGACCCCGGTCGAGCTCGGCTACGCGGCGGCCTGGCGGCTGATCCGGACGCTGCCGCGGCCGGCCGCCGCCGCCCTGTTCCGCGTCGGCGCCGACCGGGCGCACCGGCGCGGCGCGGCGTCGGTGCGCCGGCTCGCCGCCAACCTGCGCCGGGTGGTCGGCCCGGATCTGCCGGCGGCCGAGTTCGACCAGCTCACCCGGGACGCGGTTCGTTCGTACGCCCGGTACTGGATGGAGATGTTCCGGCTGCCGTCACTCAGCCGGCAGCAGCGGCTCGCCGGTTTCCACCTGGCCGGTGGGGAGATGCTCGCCGCCAACGTGGCCGCCGGCCGGGGCTCGGTGGTGGCACTGCCGCACGCCGGCAACTGGGACGCGGCGGGTGCCTGGGTGGCGGCCAACGACTGGCCGCTGACCACGGTCGCCGAACGGCTGCGACCGGAAGGCGTCTACAACCGGTTCGTCGCCGTCCGGCAACGACTCGGCATGGAGATCATCCCGGCCACCGGCGGTCCCCGGCCGCCGTTCGACGTCCTGCTCGACCGGCTCGACGCCGGCCACGTCGTGCCGCTGCTGGCCGACCGTGACCTGTCCGCCCGGGGTGTCGAGGTCAGCTTCTTCGGTGGCCGGACCCGGATGCCGGCCGGCCCGGCGCTGCTCGCGCTGCGTACCGGTGCCCCGCTCTACGTCACCACCATGTGGTTCGAACCGGACCGCGCGCACGGCGCGTTGGACGGGCCGGTGCCGCTGCCCGACCCGTCGGTCGGCCCGCTGGACGTGCGGGTCCGCCTGCTGACCCAGCAGATCGCCGACCGGCTGGCGGTCGGTATCGCCCGCCACCCGCAGGACTGGCACATGATGCAGCGGCTGTGGCTGGACGAGCGGCCCGACCCCGACCCCGACCGGGACCGGTCGGGCAGCTCGGCAACCGGGCCGGGATGAGCGGGGGGCAACCGTGCGGATCGGCATCGTGTGCCCGTACTCCTTCGACGTCCCCGGAGGGGTGCAGAACCACGTCGTCGACCTCGCTGAGGCGCTGATCGATCTCGGCCACGAGGTGAGCGTGCTGGCGCCGGCGGACGAGGACGCAGCGCTGCCGCCGTACGTGGTGGCCGCCGGCCGCTCGGTGCCGGTGCCGTACAACGGCTCGGTGGCCCGGGTGAGTTTCGGCCCGGTGGTCACCGCCCGGGTCCGGCGCTGGCTCAACCGTGGCCAGTTCGACGTGCTGCACGTGCACGAGCCGTTCGCGCTCAGCGTCAGCCTGCTCGCGGTGCTCTGCGCCCGGGGCCCGGTGGTGGCCACCTTCCACACCGCGATGACCAGGTCCCGGGCGTTGGCCGCCGCGCAGGGCATGCTGCAGCTGGTGCTGGAGAAGATCACCGCCCGGATCGCGGTGTCGGCGCTGGCCCGCAGGGTGCAGGTCGAACACCTCGACGGCGGCGCGGTGGAGATCCCCAACGGGGTGGCGGTGGCGAAGTACGCCAGCGCCGAGCCGCTGCCCGGCTGGCCTGGTGACTGCGGTCCGGGCACCGGCGGCACGCTCGGCTTCCTCGGCCGGTTCACCGAGCCCCGTAAGGGCTTCGGTCTGCTCCGCGAGGCGTTCGTCGCGCTGGCCACGGACCGCCCCGGGCTGCGGCTGCTGGTGGCCGGTCCGGGCCGGCCCGACGACCTGTACGCCGCCGTCCCGGCCGGGCTGCGCGACCGGGTGACCTTCCTCGGGCTGGTGTCGGAGCCGGACAAGGCCCGGATGCTGCGCAGCGTGCACCTCTACGTCGCGCCGAACATCGGCGGTGAGTCGTTCGGCATGATCCTCACCGAGGCGATGGCCGCCGGCGCGGCGGTGGTCGCCAGTGACCTGGACGCGTTCCGCCGGGTGCTCGACGACGGCCGGGCCGGGGAACTGTTTTCCACCGGTGACCCGGTGGCGCTGCGCCGGGCCGTCGCCCGGCTGCTGGACGACGCGCCGCGCCGGGAAGCGCTCGCCGGCCACGCCCGGCAGGTGGTGGCGACCTTCGACTGGCCCGCAGTGGCCCGCCAGGTGCTGGAGGTGTACGCCGCCGCGATCGAAGCCACCGACGGGCGGGTGCTCTACCAGGAGTGGGCGGAGCCACCATGATCGGGTCCACGGGGCCTACGCCGGCGGCACTACGATGCCGGGAATGCGGTGGGTGGTCGGTGTGAGCGTCGCGGTCGTCCTGCTGTCGGCGTACCTCACCTGGACCGCGGCCCGGGTGGACCGGCTGCATGTCCGGGTGGCGGCGGCCGCCCGGGCGCTTGACGCGCACCTGCTGCGCCGGGCGGCGGCCGCTGCGGTGCTCGCCGAGGAGCAGTACGCGGTGGAGCTGTACGCGGCGGCCCGGATCGCGTTGGACGCCGCGTCCCCGGAGGAACGTGAGGCCGCCGAGAACGACCTCACCCGGCAGTTGCGGGCGACGGCACTGACCGGCCCGGATCCGGCGACCGAGGCGGTGGTGGTGGCCAGCCGCCGGCTGGTGCTGGCCCGTCAACTGCACACCGATCTGGTCCGCGACGCGTTGCTGGCCCGCCGGCGGCCGCTGGTGCGGCTGCTGCGCTTCGGCCGCCGGCACGACGAACCCCGCTACTTCGACATCGACGATCCGACCCTTACCCGGGTGGTGGATCCGACCCGCCGGTGATCGCACCCACCCGCCGGTGACCTGGGTCTGTTTGCCGGTGATCTGGGCCACAGGGCAGGCCACCGGGTTGTCGATTGGCTGTCGGTGGACCCTGCCGGCGGGCGTAGCATCCCAGACGTACCCCTGTCGCGCACTTCGCCGAGGAGCCGATCCGCCGTGTCCGAGACCCCCGCTGCTCAGGCCGCCACCCCGGGCGCCGTCGCGCCCGCCTCCGTCACCGGTACCGCCTCCGTCACCGGCACCGCCCGGGTCAAGCGCGGCATGGCCGAGATGCTCAAGGGCGGCGTGATCATGGACGTGGTCACGCCCGAGCAGGCGAAGATCGCCGAGGACGCCGGGGCGGTCGCGGTGATGGCCCTCGAACGGGTGCCCGCCGACATCCGCGCCCAGGGCGGCGTGTCCCGGATGAGTGACCCCGACATGATCGACGGCATCATCGAAGCGGTCTCCATCCCGGTGATGGCCAAGGCCCGGATCGGGCACTTCGTCGAGGCCCAGGTGCTGCAGGCGCTCGGCGTGGACTACGTCGACGAGTCCGAGGTCCTCACCCCGGCCGACTTCGCCAACCACATCGACAAGTGGGCGTTCACCGTGCCGTTCGTCTGCGGGGCCACCAACCTCGGTGAGGCGCTGCGCCGGATCACCGAGGGCGCCGCGATGATCCGCTCCAAGGGCGAGGCCGGCACCGGCGACGTCTCCAACGCCACCACCCACATGCGGCGCATCGGCGCCGAGATCCGCCGGCTGACCTCCCTGTCGCCCGACGAGCTCTACGTCGCGGCGAAGGAGCTGCAGGCCCCGTACGACCTGGTCCGGGAGGTCGCCGAGACCGGGAAGCTGCCGGTGGTGCTGTTCACCGCCGGCGGTATCGCCACCCCGGCGGACGCGGCGATGATGATGCAGCTCGGCGCCGAGGGGGTCTTCGTCGGCTCCGGCATCTTCAAGTCCGGCAACCCGGCCCAGCGGGCGGCGGCGATCGTCAAGGCCACCACCTTCCACGACGACCCGGACGTGCTCGCCAAGGTCTCCCGTGGGCTCGGCGAGGCGATGGTCGGCATCAACGTCGACGACATCCCGGTGCCGCACCGTCTCGCCGAGCGCGGCTGGTGACCGGCGCGGCCCAGCCGGCTTCCGACGCGCGGGTGCGGGTCGGCGTGCTGGCGCTGCAGGGCGACGTCCGCGAGCACCTGCGGGCGCTGACCGAATGCGGTGCCACCGCCCGCCCGGTCCGTCGCCCCGAGGAGCTGGAGCAGGTCGACGCGCTGGTGGTGCCCGGCGGCGAGTCGACCACGATCAGCAAACTGGCGGTCGAGTTCGACCTGCTGGAGCCGATCCGCAAGCGGATCGCCGCCGGGATGCCGGTGTACGGGTCCTGCGCCGGCATGATCATGCTGGCCGACGAGATCCTCGATGGCCGGCCTGACCAGCGGTCCTTCGCCGGCATCTCGATGGCGGTGCGGCGCAACGCGTTCGGCCGGCAGGTGGATTCCTTCGAGGCTCCGGTGGCCATCGACGGTGTCGACGGCCCGCCGTTCCACGCGGTTTTCATCCGCGCGCCGTGGGTTGAACGGGTCGGCGACGACGTCGAGGTGCTGGGCCGGGTAGCCGCCGGAGCGGCCACAGGTAGGATTGTCGCGGTTCGGCAGGGCAATCTGCTCGCCACGGCCTTCCACCCAGAGCTGACCGGCGACCGTCGGGTGCACCGACTGTTCGTGGAGATGGCCGTCGCGGCAGGCTGACCCCGCAGGTGGGAAGCGACGGAGGTGCACATGTCCGGCCACTCCAAGTGGGCGACGACCAAGCACAAGAAGGCGGTCATCGACGCCAAACGCGGCAAGATGTTCGCCAAACTGATCAAGAACGTCGAGGTCGCCGCCCGGACCGGCGGGGGTGACCCGGCCGGCAACCCCACCCTGTACGACGCCATCCAGAAGGCGAAGAAGAGCTCCGTACCCAACGACAACATCGACCGCGCGGTCAAGCGCGGCTCCGGCCTGGAGGCCGGCGGCGCCGACTGGCAGACGATCATGTACGAGGGGTACGGGCCGAACGGTGTCGCCCTGCTCGTCGAGTGCCTGACCGACAACCGCAACCGGGCGGCGACCGAGGTGCGTACCGCGCTGACCCGTAACGGCGGGTCGCTGGCTGACGCCGGCTCGGTCTCGTACCTGTTCTCCCGCAAGGGCGTGGTGATCGTCCCCAAGGGCGAGCACTCCGAGGACGACGTCATGCTCGCGGTCCTCGATGCCGGCGCCGAGGAGGTCAACGACCTCGGCGAGGCCTTCGAGGTGGTCAGCGAGCCAGGTGACCTGGTCGCGGTACGCACCGCGTTGGTCGACGCCGGCATCGACTACGAGTCCGCCGAGTCGTCCCTGGTGCCGAGCATGAACGTGCCGCTGGACGAGGACGGTGCCCGGCGGATCTTCAAGCTGATCGACGTCCTGGAGGACTGCGACGACGTGCAGAACGTCTACGCGAACTTCGACGTCTCCGACGAAATCATGGCCGCCGTCGGCTGACCGGGCGTCGTACACCGCCCTAGCTATCCCTCGGACTGTCAGAAGCCCAGCGAGTAGCCGGAGGGTGAAACTCCATCCGGCTACTCGACAGCAAGGGATTCGAGAGAGTGGGGTTGCCGTTAATGTGCTTCTCCGAGCAAGGCATAGACTGTTCACCCTGGCTTCGGTTCTCGCGGTTCTAGTAAGCGGTTCAGCGACCTATGCGTGCACGTCAGGTGGGCCCGCTGGTGCCGAGCTCGTTCTGAGAGTTCAGGCTGAACACTGTCCGAGTAGTGCCAGTAGGTGCTACTTGCTGCCGCTGCCGGAATCCGATGTAATGGTCTCCGGTCCGGAAATATCTATGTCGGGTCAAACCGATGGCTCGGGAGTTGCACGTTTCTGGCTCCAGGAGCCTGGAACTTACGTCGTGCGTGTGGATTCATTCGCAATCTTTCCCAGCACCCTATCCAAGACTCTGGCTATCGATGACGAGGACACTGCACTGGGGGGTAGTGTCGCAGTGGAGCTGACGGGCCAGCTCGCCTCCTAATAGTCATCGGCTGCTAGTGATCCGCACCCTGAAATTCGCGGACAGTATGTCGTGCAGCAATGGGCAGGAGCGGATCACTTGAGCGGCGCGCCAAGAGCCCCGGACCCATCCAGGTGGGTCCAGGGCTCTTGTTGTCCGTCCGTACGCGGATTCAGCTGTGCGTCTTTGTCACCTCGACGAATCGGGACCAGGCGGCCGGGTGGAAGGTTAGGGTGCCACCGTCGCGGTTTTTGGTGTCCCGGACGTGGACGCGGCCGGGAAGATTGTCGGCGACCTCGACGCATTCGCCGGTGCCGGTGCTGCGGGTGCTCGTCCGCCAGCGCGGCTCACTTGTGCTCATGAAGCATCCTCAGGATCACGTCTCGGGTCTGGACCACGGGTAGGGCCAGCGCGTCAATCTCCTCCCAGGCTAGTTCCAGGTGCCTGAGGTCGCCACGCGCGGCCGCCACGTGACCGCTCAGCTGATCGTCCATGTAGGCCGACCGGCGGCCGTCCGGCATGCTGGCGATGACGAACGCCCCGGACAGCCCGACGTGTATTCCCTCCGACTCGGCGGGGATCATCCGGATCCGCACGTGCGGTCGGTGGCCCACATCCACGAGGTGACCGAGCTGCTCCTTCAGGACGTCACGCGGCCCACGCCGCAGGGTCACCTCGCCGATGATCGCGGAGAGCGCGACCGGGTCGTCCCGGTCGATCGTGGCCGCCTGGCGCTCGCGCCGCTTGGCGACCAGCCCGTCGACCTTCCCGGCGTTCGCCGGCACGGCGGAGAAAACCGCGCGCATGTACGACTCGCACTGCAACAGCCCCGGCACCAACATCGGCCCCCACGAGCGCAGTAGGGCCGCACGCCGCTCCAGGTCGAACCATGACCGTAGCCACGGCTGCCGGTCCTCCCGTTCCTCCTTGGCCGCTCGTTGGATCTCATCGCCGGTGCCGAAGAACTCGTCCATGCGCCCCGCTGTGCCCTCCTGCGGCACCAGCTTTCCCGACTCGAAGGACTGCACCAGGGACTTCGACACGCCGATCGCCGCCGCGAGCCGGTCCTGAGCCATCTTGCGGCTGGTCCGCAGCTCGCGCAGACGAGCTGGAAGGGAAGGTAGATCATTCACGATTATCACCCCGAATGGTCGGTCGACAGGTGTGCCATCGTCGCGCAGTGGCCGAAACCATCTTCCGCTCACTGCCGGGAACAGTCCAGGGTGGAAATCGACGGAAGTGCAACCCGGTCGACTCCACCCGAGGGGGTACGGATGATCAGGAACGACGGAATCGGTGGTGAAGCTCAGCCCGGGTCGGCAGAGTCCTCGGTGGCCGCCCGGTCCCCGGAACTGTCCCGGGTGGTCCACGACGCGAACTCGACCGCCCGCACCCACATCCCGAACCGGACCACGGGGGAGTGCCACCGGTGCGGCGGCGTTCCCGGACCCTGCCGGCCGTTCCTGCGGGCGATCGCCATCCTGGACCGGTGGGATCCGAGTAGTGCCCGGCGGATCCGAGCCGTACTGCATCTCTCCGGGCTGATGACCGCCGGCTACCCGCACGACGACCAGGACGAGTCCGCCGAATCGTACGGAGCGTCGGACGATGCCTGACGACGAAGCTCTGGTGTGCCCCGGTGATCTGGTGGCGCTGCGGCAGTGCGACCACGTGGACGCCGATCGCCCGGTCCGGCTCCGGGTTGAGGAAGTATGGCCGTCCCCGGAGTGGTTCTCGTGGGTGACGCTCTACGGCCGGGAGGTCAGCGACGACCCGCGGCGGCACGGCAGCATCACCAGCGTGCGGGCGTACCGCGACGCGCTGCGCCAGCCCGGGGCGGTCACCAGGACGCCCGCCCCGGTGTGCGCCTACTGCCGCGAGCGACTCGCTTCCGGCAGTCCCATCGTTTCCTCTGCCCCACCTCGGGACCTGAGGCCTCCGGGTCCCTCCTGAACGCCCCGGGGCGTCACGCCCGACCGCTCCCCACGGCTCACCGGCCGCCGGGTACCCGGCAGTCCTCTCGGGCCATATCCCCGTCGTCCCGAAGGGTCGACCCGGCCCGGTCGAGCTCGCGCGGTCCCGCTGGACCGCCCTCCACTCGGAGGAACGGATGGGAGATCCGGGCGGACGCCCCGGGGCCTAGCACTCATTGAGCTTGATGCCACAGGTGCATCTTGATGCACCTGTGGCATCAAGCCGTCGGAGCACTGTTGGGTCCCGAGAGCCGGCACGGGCACAACGTGCACCTGCCGGCCGTGCCGAGAACCGTTCCGGCGGCTGCCGGAGTGCATCCGGCGCGGCGTCCGCCAGCGAACCTCCAGCGAACGGACGTCGAATCGCTGGAGGATCGGGCCTCGTGCAGGCGGAACACACCACGGTCGGTGCGTGGCGGGCGCTGGCCCGGATCCGGTCGGCCGCCGACCGTCTCGATCCGCACCAGGTCGCCGCGATGGTCGCCGAGCTGTCCGCCGTTGACGGTGTGGTCGCCACCTGGCAGCGGGTCTGCCTGCCGTTGCTGGCCGGGCTGCGGGGCGAGTCCGGCCCGGAGATCGCCGTCGAGCACACGCTCGCCGAGGGGATCCGGGTCGGGCTCGACCGGGTCGGGCGGGCAGCTGGCCGGCGACTGGCACCCAGTGGGGCGCTGCTCGCGGCCGTCGAACGCGAACAGCACACCCTGGCGCTGCACGCCCTCGCGGCCGGGATCCGCGAACGCGGCCACGACTGCCTGCTGCTCGGCGCCGCGCTGCCGTGGACCGCGTTGACGGACGCGGTCTGCCGCTGGCAACCGCGAACCGCCGTGGTGTGGGCCCAGACGACGGTCACCGCGCAGACCGCGCCGCTGGCCCGGCTCGGCCGGGACTTCCCGGCGCTGCGCCGCTGCGCGGCCGGGCCGGGCTGGCCGCACCCGTTGCCGCCGCAGGTGATCGCGGTCGACTCGCTGTCCGGCGCGCTGCGCGTCGCGCTCGCCGGCGGCTGACTCGCTGGCCGGCAGCCCGGTGAGCCGGACCCCCGGCGCGACAGCCCGCCCGGGGTCCGGCGCCGGTGTTAACCGCCGGCAGGACGGGTCAGGCCGTACGTCCGGTGGCGAGGTCGTATTCGGTGTGGAAGCTCCTCGGCCCCACGACGCTGGGCTCCGGGTCGGTACAGATGGTCGCGAGCTCATCCTCGGCTTGACCAGGATGTTGCCCGAGACCTGCTGCAGCTTGGGGCTGCGGTCGAGCGCCGGAGCTTTGGTCGAGGTTGACCGACTCTTTGCCGAAGTGCATCCGGGCTGCGAGGCGAGGCGGGCGGTAACAGCACAGTCTTGCGCTGCACGCCCTCGCTGCCGGGATACGCGAACGTGGCCACGACTGCCTGCCGCTCGGTGCCGCGCGGTTTGACAACGACTCCTAGCTTCGCGGGGACGTCAAAGATCACTTGAGCCGGCGGCTCTCCACTGTCGTGGTTCGGGTGCGCAGACCCAGTCGCAAGCAGAGCCGGAAACGAGGACACGATGGCCAACAGGAAACTCGCTGCCGCAGTTGCCCAGATCGCCGTGCTCGGCGTTCTCGGGCTCATCGCCACAGGCTGTTCATCGACGGAGGGGACGCCGTCGTCGAGCGTCGACGAGACAACGGCGCCGTCGCAGGCCGACGACCCGGCCGACGGTGCCGATGCCGGCGGTGACACCAGCATCGCGGCGGCGGATCCACTCCCGTTCACCGAGGAACTCAACGGCCGCAGGCTCACCGTCGAATCGTTCGGCACATCCGCCTCCGCCTCCTCGTTTTGGGAGGTCGGCGAGGGAAATGAGGTGCTGTACCTCCAGGTGAAGATCGAGAACATTGACGCCGATCCCTGGGAGTCGAACGTCGTGCAGTTCTTCCTCTTCGACGAGTCGGACGAGACCTACGCACCGTCCTTCTACGACGCCGAGGTCGGGGAAGCTCCGGAAGCGGTCACCCTCGCCCCCGGTGATTCGGTCGAGGGGTACGTCCCGTTCGAGGTCCCGGCCGGCACCACCGGTCTGCGCCTGGAGTACGCGGTCGACCTGAGCCAGAACGCGGTTATCGACGTACAGCTGAACTGACGTACCGGCCGGGTGGCGCCGGTACGCGTGTCGGCTGTCCCGGCCTGCTGCTGGTTGGCTAGGGTGTCGAACACACGTACGTGTGGCGGTGGTGTCGGCTGGGGGAGGATCGGCGGTGCGGGTGCTCGGTGTCGACCCGGGGCTGACCAGGTGCGGGGTCGGCGTGGTGGAGGGCGTACCGGGCCGGCCGTGCCGACTGGTCGCGTACCACGTGGTGCAGACCGACCCGGGCGACGACCTGCCGGACCGACTGCTGCACCTCGACGAGCGGCTGACCGCGTTGGTCGCCGAGCATCAGCCGCGCAGCGTGGCGGTCGAGCGGGTGTTCAGCCAGCACAACGTGCGTACCGTGATGGGCACCGCGCAGGCCAGCGCGGTGGCCGTGCTGGCCGGCGCGCGGGCCGGGCTGCCGGTGCGGACCTATACCCCGAGTGAGGTGAAGGCGGCGGTGACCGGTTCCGGTCAGGCCGACAAGGCCCAGGTGACCGCGATGGTCACCCGGCTGCTGCGGCTGGACCGCCCGCCGCGCCCGGCGGACGCCGCCGACGCGCTCGCCCTGGCGATCTGCCACATCTGGCGAGGTGGTACGCATGACCGGCTGGCCGCCGCACAGCGGGCGGCCCGGAGCGGAGGTGCCCGATGATCGCGAGTCTGCGCGGGGTGGTGCTGGCGGTCGCGCCGGACAGTGCGGTGATCGAGGTCGGCGGGGTCGGCCTGGCGGTGCACTGCGCCCCGGGCACCCTGGCCAACCTGCGCCCCGGCGGCCCGGCCCGGCTGGCCACCAGCCTGGTGGTCCGCGAGGACTCGCTCACCCTGTACGGCTTCGCCGACGACGATGAGAAGCAGCTGTTCGAGCTGCTGCAAACGGCCAGTGGGGTCGGGCCCCGGTTGGCCCAGGCGGTGCTGTCGGTGCTCACCCCGGACGCGGTGCGCAAGGCGATCGCGAACGCCGACACGGCGGCGCTGACCCGGGTGCCGGGGATCGGCAAGAAGGGCGCCGAGCGGCTGGTGCTGGAGTTGCGGGACCGGGTCGGGCCGGTGGCGGTGGGTGCCGACGGCGCGGCCGGGGTGACCGCCGGGGCCTGGCCGGAGCAGGTCCGGCAGGCGTTGGTCGGGCTGGGCTGGACCGCCGGGCAGGCCGACCAGGCGGTGGCCGCCGTGGCGGAGAGCCTGGACGGCCCGCCGCCGCCGGTCCCGGTGCTGCTCAAGCAGGCGATCAGGCTGTTGGGTAAGAGCCGGTGAGTGGCGACGTCGAGGGCCTGGTGTCGGCGTACGCCAGCGACGCCGAACGCGACGCGGAGGTCAGCGTCCGGCCACGTCGGCTGGCCGAGTTCATCGCCCAGCACCGGGTCCGCGACCAGCTGGACCTGCTGCTGCGGGGCGCGATGGGCCGGGGGGCGCCGCCGGACCACATCCTGCTCAGCGGCCCGCCGGGGCTGGGCAAGACGACGCTGGCCAACATCGTCGCCGCTGAGCTGGGTTCGGGTATCCGGGTGACCAGCGGGCCGGCGATCGAACGCTCCGGTGACCTGGCGGCGATCCTGACCAGCCTGGCCGAGGGCGATGTGCTGTTCATCGACGAGATTCACCGGATCGCCCGGCCGGCCGAGGAGCTGCTCTACAGCGCGATGGAGGACTTCCGGGTCGACGTGGTGGTCGGCAAGGGGCCGGGCGCGACGGCGATCCCGCTGGACGTGGAGCCGTTCACCCTGGTCGGTGCGACCACCCGGGCCGGTCTGCTGACCGGGCCGATGCGGGACCGGTTCGGCTTCGTCGCGCATCTGGACTTCTACGATTCGACCGAACTGGAGGTGCTGCTGACCCGGTCGGCGGGGATTCTCGCGGTGCCGATCACACCGGACGGGGCGGCGGAGATCGCCGGCCGGTCCCGAGGGACGCCGCGGATCGCGAACCGGCTGCTGCGCCGGGTCCGCGACTACGCCGAGGTACGGGCGGCCGGGGTGGTCAACCGGGAGACCGCCCAGGCGGCGTTGGCCGTGTACGACGTCGACGAGCTGGGTCTGGACCGGCTGGACCGGGCGGTGCTGACCGCGTTGATCGGCTCGTTCGGCGGCGGCCCGGTCGGGTTGTCCACCCTGGCGGTGGCGGTGGGGGAGCAGCCGGACACGGTCGAGGAGGTCTGCGAGCCGTTCCTGGTGCGGGCGGGGCTGCTGGCCCGCACCCCCCGGGGGCGGGTGGCGACCGAGGCGACCTGGCGGCATTTCGGCCGGGTTCCGCCGCCGGGGACGCTCGGCGGTCCGGCCGTGCCGGGTGTTCAGTCCCGGGCTGGTACGGCCGGCGGCGCGGTGTCCAATCTGCCGGATTTATTCGCAGATGAGGCTTAGATTATCTCGTGATCTGAACGTGATCCGTGCCGATCACGGAGTTCACAGTCACAGCGACTAGACTCGCCGCGGTCTGTACGGCACGTGAGATCCCGCCTCCGCAGAGCGTAACGGCGTCGCGAGTGGCTGACGAAAGGTTGTTGTTGTGTTCTTGGCGCAAGAGGGCGCGGGCGGCGCCAGCTTCATGCCCATCCTGATGATCGGCCTGCTCTTTGTCGTCATGTACTTCATGATGATCCGGCCGCAGCAGAAGCGGCGCCGCGAAGCCGAGCAGATGCAGTCGTCGATCAGCGCCGGCGACGAGGTCGTCACCATCGGCGGCCTGTACGGCACCGTGTCCAGCATGGACGACGAGACGGTGATGCTCGAGGTCTCGCCCGGCGTGCACGAGCGTTACGCCCGACCGGCGATCGCCCGGGTGGTGCCGAAGACCGACGCCAGCGCGACGACCGAGTCCGCCCCGGCGGACGAGGTGCCGACCAAAGACTGAGCCACCCCGGGTCGTCAGACCCGAGTTACATCGACGATACTGATCGTTGTGTTGCCGGTCACGACCGCTCGACCAGACGGTCGCGGCTGGTACGACGACCACCCCACCGCCGCTCGCACCAGTGGCACCAACCGCTGCCGCCCGGGGCACCAGCGGCCGAACCGCGCAGGGAGACAGGACCGCCGTGGCACCACCTCAGGGACAGATGCGCCCCGGGCGGCAACTCGCCGCACTCGGGCTCATCTTCGCCGTCCTCTACCTCATGGTGTTCTTCGCCGGAGCCAGCGGCAGCTGGCAGGACCGGCTGGAGCCCAAACTCGGCCTGGACCTGATCGGTGGCACCCGGGTCACCCTGGAAGCGACCACCGAGGACGGCAGCGCGCCGCCGGCCGCCTCGCTGGAGCGGGCCCGCGACATCATCGAGAACCGGGTGAACAGCCTCGGCGTCTCCGAGGCCGAGGTGGTCACCGAGGGCGACCGCAACATCGTCGTCTCGCTGCCCGGCCAGAACCGCGACCTCTCCGAGATCGGTAACGCGGCCGAGCTGCGGTTCCGCAAGGTGCTCAAGGCCACCGACGGGGGTGAGCCGATCCAGCCGCAGGCGTCCCCCACGCCGAGCGAGGGCACTGGCGAGGAGGGTGCCGACGCGTCGCCGTCGCCCGGTGCCTCGCCCGACGCCGAGGCGTCGCCAGGTGCGGAGTCGTCGCCGCAGGCGGCGGCCGAGCAGAGCCCGGCCGCCGGTGGCGAGGGCGGCATGGCCCAGCCGGATCCGACCGACTCCGCCAGCCCCGACGCCAGCCCCAGCCTTGAAGCGAGCCCGAGCGCCTCCCCGACGCCCGCCGCCGATGCGGACGCCGACGGGCCGGCCGATCTCGCCGAGGTCCAGGCGAAGGTCGGCGAGGCGGCCTGGGCAGCGGCGACCGGCCTGCAGGCGCCGGCCGACTTCAGCGCCGACCCGACGCTGGCCGAGACCCTGGCCCCGTTCGGCGAGCTGACCCCGGCGGAGATCCGGGTGCTGCCGGCCGGTGTGCAGTTCAACGTGCCGTACGTGACCTGCGACAAGCTCCTGCTGCGCCAGGCCGGCTCGATCCGCGACGAGTCCCAGCAGGTCGTCGCCTGCGAGGGCCTGGTCAAGTACCTGCTGGACGAGGCGAAGGTGGTCGGCACCGACGTCAGCGACGCCAGCGGTGTGCTCGACCAGACCACCGGCCAGCCGGTGGTCAGCCTGAACTTCACCGGCTCCGGCCAGCGCGCCTGGACCGAGCTGACCCGCGAGGCGTTCAACAACACCGACCAGGAGTGCGACGCGAGCGCGCTCGGCCAGGACGGCAAGTGCCGGGTCGCGGTGGTCCTCGACAACGAGGTGATCTCCTCACCGGAGATCCAGGGCGTGCTCACCGGCGACTCGCAGATCACCGGCGACTTCACCCTCGCCACCGCCAACGAGCTGGCCGGAAACCTGCGCTACGGTGCGCTGCCGCTGACCTTCGAGGCGCAGGAGGCGCAGAGCATCTCCGCCACCCTGGGCACCGAGCACCTGCGCGCCGGGCTGCTCGCCGCCGGCATCGGCATGCTGCTGGTCGCGGTCTACTCGTTCTTCTACTACCGGCTGCTCGGCATCGTGATCTTCCTCAGCCTGATCCTGTCGGCGCTGCTGGTCTTCGGCGCGATGGTGGTGCTCGGCCGGCAGATCGGCTTCACCCTCCCCCTCGCCGGCATCGCCGGTCTGATCGTCTCGCTCGGTGTGGCGGCCGACTCGTTCGTGCTGTACTTCGAACGCCTCAAGGACGAGATACGCGAGGGTCGAAGTCCCCGCAGCGCCGTACCCCGGGCCTGGCTGCGGGCCCGGCGGACGATCATCTCGGCCAACGCCATCACCCTGATGGCCGCCGTGGTGCTCTACATCGTCTCGGTCGGCACGGTGAAGGGCTTCGCCTTCGCTCTCGGCCTCGCCACCGTCCTCGACTTGGTCGTGGTGTTCCTGTTCCGGCACCCGATCATGTCGATGCTGGCCCGGACCAAGGCGTTCCTGTCGCCCCGGGTCAGCGGCCTCGGCCGCGCGGTGAAGACCGAGGACGAGACCCCGATCCGCAACCCGCGCGTCAAGGAGGCCTGAGATGAGCAGCGGATTCGCTGGCCGCCTCTACCGGGGCGAGGCCAATCTCCCGATCGTCAAGCGGCGCAACACCTGGTTCGCGATCGCTGCAGTCCTTCTCGTGCTGGCGATCGCCAGCGTCGCGATCCGGGGCTTCAACCTCGGCATCGACTTCCGGGGCGGCAACGAGTTCCAGGTGCCGTCGAGCGTCGGCACCCTGCTGGAGGCCGAAGACGCCCTCGACGCCGAGCTCGCCGAGCTGGACACCGCCGAGCCGCTCGAGGTGGTCTCCGGCCAGGAGGTCGGCGGCACCACCTACCTGTTCCGCACCGCCGAGCTCACCTCCGAGCAGACCGAAGCGTTCAAGCAGGGTCTCGCCGAGCGGCTCGGAATCGAGCAGTCGGCGATCAGCGACAGCCGGGTCAGCGGTGCCTGGGGTGGCCAGGTCACCCAGCGGGCGCTGCTCGGTCTGCTGGTCTTCATGGTGCTGGTCACCGTCTACCTGGTGCTGCGCTTCGAGGCGCGGATGGCGATCGCGGCGGTCGCCGGCCTGGTGATCGACCTGCTGCTGACCGCCGGCATCTACTCGGCGTCCGGCTTCGAGGTCACCCCGTCAACGATCATCGGCTTCCTGACCATCCTCGGCTTCGCCCTCTACGACGTCGTGGTGGTCTTCGACAAGATCCAGGAGAACACCCGGGGCGTCACCGGCGGCAGCAGCCAGACGTACGGCGAGGCCGCCAACCTTGCGGTCAACCAGACCCTGATGCGGTCGATCAACACGTCGATCGTCGCGTTGCTGCCGGTCGGCGGGCTGCTGTTCATCGGGGCCGGTCTGCTCGGCGCCGGCACGCTCAAGGACCTCGGCTTGGTGCTCTTCGTCGGTATGGGCGCGGCCTTCTTCGTGTCGATCTTCGTTTCCTCGCCGCTGGTGACGGTGCTCAAGGAGCAGGAGCCGAAGTACAAGCTGCACACCCAGCGGGTGCAGGCCAAGCGGTCCTCCCTGGCGGAGCGGGACAAGGCACCGAAGCGGTCGCGTACCAGCGCCGGTGCCTCGACCACGACGTCGGCCGACGAGCCGGCCGACGCCGAGCCCGCGGCGGACGCCGCCCTGGCCGGCGCAGCCCCGAAGGCCGGTGCCCGGCCGGCCGGCAAGCGCCAGTCCGGCGGCGGTCGCGGCGGCCGACCCGGCGGCGGGGGCCGTAAGCGCCCCAGCGGCGCGAAGCGCCGCTGACGATTCCCTCGGTGGTGTTCCGGAGGCACTGTCGCCGCCGGAACACCACCGGTCCCATCCGGCACGGAAAGGGCGCAAGGTGACGGAGACCGAGGCAGTGCTCGTCGGGGACAGTGGGGCCGAGACGGCCGCGTTGGTGGCGAGTCGGGTCATCGACGTACCGGACTTCCCCAAACCTGGCATCGTCTTCAAGGACCTGATGCCGCTGTTCGCCGATGGGCCGGCGTTCCGGGAGATCACCGACCGGATCATCGCCCACCACGGAGCGGACTCCTTCGACGTGGTCGCCGGCATCGAGGCGCGGGGGTTCGTGCTGGCAGCGGCGATCGCGTACGCCACCGGCACCGGGGTGGTCCCGGTCCGCAAGGCCGGCAAGCTGCCCCGGGCATCGTTCTCCGCCTCGTACGCGTTGGAGTACGGCGAGGCGGTCCTGGAGGTGCATCAGGACGCCTTCACCGCCGGTCAGCGGGTCCTGGTGGTCGACGACGTGCTGGCCACCGGCGGCACCGCCGCCGCTACCCTGGACCTGGTCGACCGGGCCGGTGGCACGGTGGTGGGCTTCACCGTCCTGCTGGAGCTGGGTTTCCTCGCCGGGCGGGACCGGCTCGCGCCACGGTCGGTGCACGCCGTGTGGCGGGTGTGAGCCGGCCGACCGAGCAGCTCGGCCGCCGGGCACAGCACCGTCCGGACGGGTAATATTGCGGTCCCTGTCAGTCAGGGGCGCTGTCTCCTGGCTAGCGCGGTAGCAGCTCAGCCCGATACGGTCGGCTGAGTTCCGGCAGAGGTGAGGGAGGCCGGTGTCCCCCGACGTCGTCGCTCCTTCCATGGAGGGCACTGTGCATCCGACTGGCGAGGTCAACCCCACTGCGGGCGTGACCAACGACGAGGCACCCAGCTCTGCCGTCAATTCGGGCGGCCCCGACGTCGCCGGTGAGCGCGGCGCGGCAGCTGCGGCGGCGAACGGCGCGGCGGCGAACGGCGCGGCGGCGAACGGCGCGGGGTCTCCGGCGGCGAATGGTGCGGTCGATCACCCCGGCGCGGCAGCGGCCGGCAACGGTTTCGCGTTCAACGGTGCGCCGACCGGGCGTCGGGTACGGGCCCGGCTGGCCCGGTTCAACGCCCCCTGGCAGGCACCGCACATCCCCGAGGTGCTGGAACCGCTGATCGCCACCCATCAGCAGAGCCATCCGAAGGCCGATCCACGGGTGCTGCAGCGGGCCTTCGAGATGGCCTCCAAGTGGCACTCCGGGCAGTACCGCAAATCCGGCGATCCGTACATCACGCATCCGTTGGCGGTTGCCACCATCCTGGCCAATCTCGGCATGGACACCACGACGCTGGTCGCCGCGCTGCTGCACGACACGATCGAGGACACCGACTACACCCTGGACGAGATGCGCGCCGACTTCGGCGGTGAGGTGTCACTGCTGGTCGACGGGGTCACCAAGCTAGACCGGGTCAAGCTGGGCGACGCGGCCAAGGCCGAGACCATCCGCAAGATGGTGGTGGCGATGGCGAAGGACCCCCGGGTCCTGGTGATCAAGCTCGCCGACCGGCTGCACAACATGCGGACGCTGACCTTCCTGCCCAAGGCGAAGCAGGAGCAGAAGGCCAAGGAGACCCTGGAGATCCTGGCGCCGCTGGCCCACCGGCTGGGTATGAACACCGTCAAGTGGGAGCTGGAGGATCTGGCCTTCGGCACGCTGTTCCCGAAACGGTACGAGGAGATCAACCGGCTGATCGGGGAACACCAGCCGCAACGCGACACCCAGCTGCGCAAGGTGACCCAGAAGGTGCAGGTCGACCTGCGCGCCGCGAAGATCAGGGCGGAGGTCACCGGCCGGCCGAAGCACCTCTACTCGATCTACCAGAAGATGATCGTCCGGGGGCGGGACTTCAACGACATCTACGACCTGGTCGGCGTACGCATCCTGGTCGACACGGTCCGCGACTGCTACGCGGCGCTCGGCGTGATCCACGCGAACTGGCAGCCGGTCCCCGGCCGGTTCAAGGACTATATCGCGATGCCGAAGTTCAACATGTATCAGTCGCTGCACACCACGGTGATCGGGCCCACCGGCAAGCCGGTGGAGATGCAGATCCGCACGTACGCGATGCACCGCACCGCCGAGTTCGGCATCGCTGCGCACTGGAAGTACAAGGAGCAGAAGGGCGCCACCGTCGTCGGCCCGCCGGCGCACATCGACGAGATGACCTGGCTGCGGCAACTGCTCGACTGGCAGCGGGAGGCGAGCGATCCGAGCGAGTTCCTCGACGCGCTGCGGTTCGACCTGTCCAGCCAGGAGGTCTACGTCTTCACCCCCAAGGGCGACGTGATCCCGCTGCCCACCAGCTCCACGCCGGTCGACTTCGCCTACGCCGTGCACACCGAGGTGGGGCACAAGTGCATCGGGGCGCGGGTCAACGGCAAGCTGGTGCCGTTGGAGTCGACGCTGTCCAACGGCGACGTCATCGAGATCTTCACCTCAAAGTCGGCGACCGCCGGCCCGACCCAGGACTGGCTGGGCTTCGTCAAGAGCCCCCGGGCCCGCACCAAGATTCGGCAGTACTTCAACAAGGAACGCCGCGAGGAGGCGATCGAGACCGGCAAGGACGCGATCGCCAAGGCGATGCGTAAGCAGGGCATGCCGTTGCAGCGGATGCTCACCACGGACTCGCTGATGGCGATCGCCCGCGACCTGCACCTGGCCGACGTCGCCGCGCTGTACGCGGCGGTGGGCGACAGCCAGGTGTCCGCGCAGTCGGTGGTGCAGCGGCTGATGGTCAGCCTCGGCGGCGAGGAAGGGGCCGCCGAGGACCTGGCCGAGTCGGCCGTCGCGACCCGCCCGCCCCGGGCGCGGCACAACGGCGCCGACCCCGGCGTGGTGGTACGCGGTGTCACCGACGTCTGGATCAAACTGGCCCGCTGCTGCACCCCGGTCCCGCCGGATACGGTGTTCGGCTTCGTCACCCGGTCCGGCGGCGTCAGCGTGCACCGCGACGACTGCTTCAACGCGGCCGAGCTCAAGGTGCAGCAGGAACGGCTGGTCGAGGTCACCTGGAAGTTGACCTCGGCGTCGACGTTCCTCGTCGCCATCCAGGTTGAGGCGCTCGACCGGCACAAGCTGCTGGCCGACGTGACCAGGGTGCTCTCCGAGGAACGGGTGAACATCCTCTCGGCGACCGTGACCACCACCCGGGACCGGGTGGCGGTCAGCCGCTTCTCGTTCGAGATGGCCGACCCGAAGCACCTCGGCCATCTGCTCAACGCGGTCCGCAAGGTCGACGGCGTCTTCGACGCCTACCGGGTCACCTCCGGCACCTGACAAGAATGCGCCAGGGCATCGGGTGATGCCCTGGCGCACTGGTACCGGCTCAGCGGACTCGGCGGCGCTGCCGGCCGCCGAGCCCTCAGGTGGACTACTGCGGCTCGCTCACCGTCAACGAGTTGATCAGGATGTCGTTGTTGGGGTGGCCGCCGCCGGGGGACGGGTCGAACGCGCCGTCGTGACCTGCCTCGGTGGCCTCCTGGATGACGTCGAGGCCCTCGATGACCCGGCCGAGCACCGTGTAGTCCGGGCTGAGCTCGACGTCCTGGTAGATGAAGAAGAACTGGCTGCCGTTGGTGTCCGGGCCGCTGTTGGCCATCGCCACCACCCCGGCCGGGTAGGCGGGCCGGTCGTCGACCGGCAGGTTCTCGTTGGCGAACTGGTAGCCGGGCCCGCCGGTGCCGTCGGTGTCCCGGTAGCCTTCGCCGCTGGCGCTCGGGTCACCGCACTGCAGCATGCCGGGGAACATCCGGTGGCACTTGGTGTTGTCCCAGAACTGCTGGCTGGCCAGGTGGCTGAAGCTGGCCGCCGTGCACGGCACCTCGGACAGGTCCATCTCCACCTGGATCTCACCGAAGTTGGTGTCCAGGGTCATCACCTGGGTGCCGGTGTCCGGCGGCGTGGTGGTCGGCGGCACGCCGACGTCCACGGTCGTCTCACGGCGCTGCTCGGCGGGGATCTCGTTCCACACGCAGGTCACGCTGGCGTCGGCACCGTCGGCCTGGGGCGTGGTCTCGCTCTCGTCGTCCCCGAGGCTGGCGACCAGCCACACCGTGCCCGCGGCCACGAGCAGCAGGGCGACGCCGGCACCGATGCTGGCCTGCAACTGGCGGCGCTTGCGGGCCGCCTCGGCGCGCTGGGCCATCTCCTTTTCGAGGCGGGCCCGAGCCGCGGCACGCTGCCGCTCCCTGGTCGACGTCACGGTGGATCCTCCTGGATTCGGGTTGTCTGGTCTGGTCAGGACTGGCCGGCGGTGCCGTCGGTGCCCTCCGCGTCCGGCTCGGTGGCCGACGGGTCGGTGGTGGCCGGTGCCGAGGTGCTCGGGTCGGTCGACGGGGTCGCCTCGGTCTCGTCGGCCCCGATCGGCTCGCCGACGGTCAGGCTCTGGATGACCACGTCGGTCTCCGGCTTCACCTGGGCGCCGGCGGCGTTGTTCACCAGTGGGAGAGCGCCGATCGCCTCGACCGTGTCCATCCCCGAGGTCACCTTCCCGATGATCGGGTACGAGGGGAACTCGGTGGTGTAGTCCTCGAAGAAGATCTTGAACTGGCTGCCGTTGGTGCCCTGCGGCACGCCGACTGCGGCGACCGTACCGGCCGGGTAGAGCGGCGGATGGTCGGCCAGCGCCTCCGTCGGGTCGGCCGACGGGTCCAGCTGCGGCGAGACCGGCACGTTCTCGCTGAAGTACGAGTACGTCGGCCCGCCCTGTCCGGTGCCGGTCGGGTCGCCGCACAGGATCGCGCCCTCGTCGGTGATCTCGTGGCAGGTCGTGTCATCGAAGAAGTTGCGGCTGGCCAGGTGGGCGAAGTTGGCGGCGGCGCAGGGCGCGGCGGCCAGGTCGAGCTCGACGGTGATCGGCTCACCCTGGTTGGTGGTGATCGTCATCGGCTGGACCCCCCGGTGCGGCGGGTCGGTGGTCTCCGGCATGCCGACGTCGGTGAGGTTACTGTTGGCGGCCGTGTCCTGCGGGGTCCAGGTGCAGATGCCGGCGGCCTCCGGGGTCTCCGGTTCGCCCTCGAAGGCGCCGAGCGCCCAGGCCGAGCCGCCGGCGATGAGCAGCAGCGCGAGGCCGGCGCCCACGCCGGCGCGGATCCGCCGCTTGCGCCGGGCCGCGGCGGCACGCCGGGCCATCTGCCGGTCGAGCTTCGCCCGCGCCAATTTGCGCTGCCGGTCCCTGCTGGAGGCCACCCGCGCTCCCCTTTCCTGATCGTCCCTGCGCCGTGCGGCGGGTCGGTACGTGTCCTGCGGAGGGCGTGCCGGACCCGGGCGCCATTGCGGTGCGCCACGCCACACGCCCGCAAGAGTGTACGGGTATCGGCTGGGAAAATGTTGTACGAGGTCCGCTCCGTATCCAATCGGAGATCATCGCTGCCGTCACGGCCTGGGCAGGGCCGGCGGGTGTGCCCTGGCGGCCCGGCGTGTCATGGCGGCTAGGCTCGACGAGGAGACGATTCCGGCGGCCCGCGCGGGCCGGCCTACCGAGAGGAGAGGCGTGCTCATCACCGGCTTCCCGGCGCAGGCGTTCGGCACCAACTGCTACGTGGTGGCCGCCGGGCCGGGCGAGCAGTGCGTCGTCGTCGATCCCGGCATCGGGGTGCTCGACCAGCTGGACCAGGTGCTGGCCGAGCACCGGCTGCATCCGGCGGCGGTGCTGCTCACCCACGGCCATGTTGACCACACCTTCTCGGTCGCGCCGGTCTGTGGGGCGCGTGGCATCACCGCGTACGTGCATCCGGGCGACCGGGAGTTGCTGGCCGACCCCGCGAAGGGCCTGTCGGCGGACCTGGCGGCGATGTTCGGCGGCCGGCTGCCGTACAGCGAACCGGACGACGTGGCCGAGCTGACCGACGGTGCCACGCTGGTGCTCGCCGGGTTGGAGATCACTGTCGACCACGCCCCCGGCCACACCGGAGGCTCGGTGCTGTTCCGACTGCCCGGCGCCGGCTCGCCCTGGGAGGCCGAGCAGGTCTGCCTCTCCGGTGACGTGCTGTTCGCCGGCTCGATCGGCCGTACCGATCTGCCTGGCGGCAGCATGCCGACGATGTTGACCAGCCTGCGCCACAAGGTCCTGCCGTTGGCCGACGACACCGTGGTGCTGCCCGGCCACGGCCCGGCCACCACCATCGGCCGGGAGCGCATGAGCAACCCCTATCTCCAGGAGGTCGCCCGCGCGGCCGCGCCCCACCTGCACGAGGCCGCCGGCGGCTGCACCGCCGCCTCGGCCCGACGTACCGGACTGTGACAAGGACACCTTGATGAGCAAGCCCAGGTCGATCTCCGGCTTCCCGGAGTGGTCGCCCCCGCAGCGGATGATCGAGCAGTACGTCATCGACCGGCTGCGGCACACCTTCGAGCTGTACGGGTTCGCGCCGCTGGAGACCCGCGCGGTGGAGCCGCTGGACCAGCTGCTGCGCAAGGGGGAGACCTCGAAGGAGGTCTACCTGCTGCGCCGGCTGCAGGCCGATCCGGGTGCCGAGGCCGGTGACGACGCCCTCGGGCTGCACTTCGACCTGACCGTGCCGTTCGCCCGCTACGTGCTGGAGAACGCCGGCAAACTGCAGTTCCCGTTCCGCCGCTACCAGATCCAGAAGGTGTGGCGCGGCGAACGGCCACAGGAAGGGCGCTACCGCGAGTTCCTGCAGGCCGACATCGACATCGTCGACCGCGACGAGCTGGCCCCGCACCACGAGGCCGAGCTGCCATTGGTCATCGGCGACGCGCTGGCCAGCCTGCCGATCCCGCCGGTGCGGATCCAGGTGAACAACCGCAAGGTCTGCGAGGGCTTCTACCGGGGGATCGGGTTGACCGATCCGGACGCGGCGCTGCGGGCGATCGACAAACTGGACAAGGTCGGCCCGCAGCGGGTGGCTGAGCTGCTGGCCGAGACGGCCGGTGCCAGCGACAGCCAGGCGAAGGCCTGCCTGTCGCTGGCGGAGATCTCCGCGCCGGACGTCTCGGTCGCCGACGCGGTACGCGGCCTCGGCGTCGAGCACCCGTTGCTCGATGAAGGGCTCACCGAGCTGGTCGCGGTGCTGGAGACGGCGGCCGCGCACTCGCCCGGCCTGTGCGTCGCCGACCTGCGCATCGCCCGGGGTCTGGACTACTACACCGGCACGGTCTACGAGACCCAGCTGCAGGGGTACGAGCGGTTCGGCTCGATCTGCTCGGGTGGCCGCTACGACGATCTCGCCTCGGCCGGGGCGGACCGCTTCCCCGGCGTCGGCATCTCGATCGGGGTGTCCCGGCTGCTGGGGCTGCTGTTCGGCGCCGACGCGCTGGCGATCTCCCGGCCGGTGCCGACCTGCGTACTGGTGGCGCTGCCGGCCGAGACTGACCGGCCGGCCGGCAACCGGGTGGCCGACGCGCTGCGTCGGCGGGGGATCGCCGCGGAGGTGTCGCCGTCGGCGGCCAAGTTCGGCAAGCAGATCCGGTACGCGCAGCGCCGTGACATCCCGTACGTCTGGTTCCTCGGGGTCGACGGTGAGTCGGACAGCGTCAAGGACATCCGTTCGGGGGATCAGGTGTCGGCAGCTGCGGACGCCTGGTCACCGCCGTCAGCGGACCTCCGACCGGTGGTGACCGGCCAGCGGTGACGGCCGACGGTGACCGGCCAGCGGTGACCGCTCGGTCGACATAGCGGACATACGGCGGTGATAGCCGCAAGATCATCGGGGAAAGTGGCGGTGCGGCGCTACATAACCTACGGTTGCGTAAGTTACGCAGTCGTAGGTTACCCCCGGTAGGGAGAACGTCGTTGACCGTCGCCACCACCACCCCGATGTCCCAGACCGCGCTGCTCGTCGAGCTCGAACCGGTGGTCGCCGAGAACCTCGACCGACACCTCGGCCTGGCCAAGGAGTGGTTTCCCCACGAGTACGTGCCGTGGAGCGACGGGCGGACCTTCGACGGCCTGCTCGGCGGTGAACCGTGGTCGCCGGAGGACACGCAGATTCCGGACGTCGCCCGTACCGCGCTGATCGTCAACCTGCTCACCGAGGACAACCTGCCCTCGTACCACCGCGAGATCGCCACCCTGTTCGGTCGCGACGGCGCCTGGGGCACCTGGGTGCACCGGTGGACCGCCGAGGAGGGTCGGCACGGCATCGCCATCCGGGACTACCTCACCGTCACCCGGGCGGTGGATCCGGTCGCGCTGGAGCGGGCCCGGATGGTGCACATGTCCAACGGGTACGCCAACCAGCACGACGACGAGGTGCTGCACTCGCTGGCGTACGTGTCGTTCCAGGAGCTGGCCACCCGGATCTCGCACCGCAACACCGGCCGGGCCACCGGTGACCCGCTCTGCGAGCGGCTGCTGGCCCGGGTCGCCGCCGACGAGAACCTGCACATGATGTTCTACCGCAACCTGCTCGGCGCGGCGTTCGAACTGGCGCCGAGTCAGGCGATGCGGGCGGTGGCGGACGTGGTCGCCGACTTCCAGATGCCGGGCGTGGGCATCGAGGGTTTCGCCCGAAAGTCGGTGGCGATCGCCATGGCCGGCATCTACGACCTGCGGCAGCACCGCGACGAGGTGCTCGCGCCGGTGCTGCGCCAGTGGGACATCTGGAACGTCACCGGGCTGGACGCCGACGGGGAGGCGGCCCGGGACCAGATCGCCGCGCAGATGACCCAACTGGACACCACAGCGTCCCGGTTCGAGGCCCGGCGGGAGGAGCGGCGCGCCCGCGGCCGGTGAGTCCTGTCGCGGCACTTCGCGAACGATGAGATACGGGTCCCGTGGCTGGTCGGCCACGGGACCTTCGTCGTGTGTGGCCCGTCCACCGTGTCCGTCCGGTCTGTCGACCGCACAGCCGTTCAGGTTCGTTGTGAGACGGGCTTAACGCGTTGGAAATCGATGGGTCAAGATTTATGAAACTCGGCCTCCCTACGTTTCGTGGCACCACGACTTCGGTTGAAGGGGAGTTGGATGCCACGACGCTTCCGGGGCGGCCTCGCCGCACTCTGTATATTGTCGACATTGGTTGCCGCGACCGCCTGCGCAGAGGACCCCACGTCCTCGGCCGATGGCGGCGGTGACTCCGACACCATCAAGGTCGGTATCCTGCACTCGCTGAGCGGCACCATGGCGATCAGCGAGGTCACCGTACGCGACGCAGAGTTGCTCGCGATCGAGGAGATCAACGCCGCCGGCGGCGTGCTGGGCAAGCAGATCGAACCCGTCGTCGAGGACGGCGCCTCGGACTGGCCCACGTTCGCGGAAAAGGCGCAGAAGCTCATATCCCAGGACAAGGTCGCCACCGTCTTCGGTGGCTGGACGTCGGCCAGTCGCAAGGCGATGCTGCCGGTCTTCGAACGCAACAAGGCGCTGCTGTGGTACCCGGTGCAGTACGAAGGGCTGGAGAGCTCCGAGTACATCTTCTACACCGGAGCCACCACCAACCAGCAGATCGTCCCGGCCCTGGACTACCTCGCCGAGCAGGGCCATCAGACGATCTTCCTGGTCGGCAGCGACTACGTCTTCCCGCGTACCGCCAACAAGATCATCACCGCGTACGCCGAGGCCAACGGCATGCAGATCGTCGGCGAGGAGTACACCCCGCTGGGCCACACCGAGTACAGCACCGTGGTCAACAAGCTGCAGCAGGCCCAGCCGGACGCGGTGTTCAACACCCTCAACGGCGACAGCAACGTGGCCTTCTTCAAGCAGCTGACCAGCGTCGGCGTCACCGCCGAGACGATGCCGACCGTGTCGGTCAGCGTCGCCGAGGAGGAGGTCGTCGGCATCGGTCCGGACAACGTCGCCGGCCACCTGGTGGCCTGGAACTACTACCAGACCACCGAAGGCGAGCGGAACACCGCCTTCGTCGAGGCCTTCAAGGCCAAGTACGGGGCGGAGAAGGTCACCTCCGACCCGATGGAGGCCGGCTACAACGCGGTCTACCTGTGGGCGGCGGCGGTCGAGGCGGCCGGCAGCACCGACGTCGAGGCGGTCAAGGAGGCCGCCGGCGGGATCAGCATCGAGGCCCCGGAAGGCACCGTCACCATCGACGGCGACAACCAGCACGTCTTCAAGACGGCCCGGATCGGCGTGGTGCAGCCCGACGGCCAGATCCAGGAGGTGTGGAACTCCGGCGAACCGATCAAGCCGGACCCGTACCTGACCGGCTACGACTGGGCCGAGGGTCTGTCCTGACAGGCCGGTAGCAAGCGGAGGGAGGTGCCCGCCATGGCGGTACTCAACCAACTGGTCATCGGCGCGAGCATCGGAGCGGTGCTGCTCCTGATCGCGCTGGGACTGACGTTCACCTTCGGACAGATGGGCGTCATCAACATGGCCCACGGGGAGTTCATCCTGGCGGGCGCCTACACCGCGTACATGATGCAGGGGCTGGTCGGGGCGCAGGCCGTCCCGGCCGCCCTGCCGGTCGCGTTCCTCATCGCCGGCACCATGGGCCTGATCCTGGAACGGCTGGTGATCCGGCGGTTCTACGGTCGGCCGCTGGACACCCTGCTGCTCACCTTCGGCGTCAGCCTGATCCTGCAGCAGCTGGCCCGGGACATCTTCGGTGCGCCGAATGTGCAGGTCACCGCGCCCGGCTGGCTGACCGGCGGGATCGACGTGGCCGGCGTACAGTTGCCGTACAACCGGATCTTCATCATGGCCCTCGCGGTCGGCTGCGTGGTGGCGATCTCGCTCTACCTGAGCAAACTGTCCTACGGCCGCCGGATGCGGGCGGTGATGCAGAACCGCGAGCTCGCCGCGGTGACCGGGGTGGCCACCCAGCGGGTCGACCAGCTCACCTTCTTCATCGGCTCCGGCCTGGCCGGCGTCGCCGGGGTGGCGCTGACCCTGATCGGCCCGGTCGGGCCGTCGCTGGGCACCTACTACATCGTGGACGCGTTCCTCGTCGTCGTCGCCGGGGGGCTCGGACAGCTGCGCGGGGCGGTGATCGCGGCGGTCGCCCTCGGCGTGATCAACAGCTTCGTCGAATTCTGGACCGATGCGAGCCTGGCCAAGGTGGTGGTCTTCGCGGTGATCGTGGCCTTCCTCCAGTTCCGTCCGCAGGGCATGTTCGTCCTCCGTTCCCGGGCGCTGACATGAGCGCCGCCCGGACGACCGACCCCGCCGTGCGGCCGGCGGCCCGCTTCGCCGCCCGCCCGGCCGTCCGCTGGCCCGGCCCGGTCGGCTTCGTCGCCGTCGGCGTGCTGCTGCTGGTCGTGGCACCGCTGGTGCTCAGCCCGTTCCGGCTGGACCTGCTGGCCAAGTACCTCTGCTACGCGATCGTCGCGGTCGGCATCTACCTGGCCTGGGGGCGCGGCGGCATGCTGACCCTCGGTCAGGGCGTGTTCTTCGGCCTCGGCGGCTACGCGATGGGCATGCACCTCAAACTCGCCGACGCCGGCGAGGGCAACCTGCCCGACTTCATGGTGTGGAGCGGCGTGGAGACCCTGCCGGCCATCTGGGGGCCGTTCCGTAACCCGGCGTTCGCCCTGGTCATGGTGGTGGTGCTGCCCACCGTGGTGGCGCTGATCCTGGGCACCCTGGTGTTCCGCCAGCGGGTGCGCGGCGCCTACTTCGCCGTACTGTCCCAGGCCCTGGCCGCCGCGTTCGTGATCCTGCTGGTCGGCCAGCAGGGCCTCACCGGCGGCACCAACGGCCTGACCAACGTGCAGTTCTTCTTCGGCCTCGACCTGTACGACCCGACACAGAAGCGGACCGTCTACTACGTCGCCGTCGGCGCGCTCGGCCTGGTGTTCCTCGCCGCCTGGCAGCTAACCCACTCCCGGTTCGGCAAGCTGCTGGTCGCCATCCGCGACGGTGAGGACCGGGTCCGGTTCCTCGGCTACGACCCGGCCGTGGTGAAGACCATCGTGTACGCGCTGTCGGCGGCCATGGCCGGGATCGCCGGCGCGCTGTTCGTGCCGGTGGTCGGCATCCTCGGCCCCGCAGACCTCGGCGTCGTACCGTCGATCGAGATGCTGGTCGCGGTCGCCATCGGCGGGCGGTTCTCGCTGGTCGGTGCGGTCGGCGGGGCGATCCTGTTCAACTACGGCAGTACGGTGCTCAGCGAGCAGTGGCCGTCCGGCTGGCTCTATCTGCTCGGTGGCCTGTTCATCGCGGTGATGATGTGGGCGCCGCGCGGCCTCGCCGGGCTGCTCGCCGACGGCTGGGCGGCGGCGCGGCACCGCTGGCCCGGCCGTGCCGGACCGGCCGCACCGGTCTCCCCGGCGGCCGCCACGGAAGGCGCGGCCACCGACGCCGCCGGGCAACCGGCGGAGACCACCGTCGGGGTCGGAGGTGCGAAACCGTGAGCGGCAAACTGGAGGTACGCGGCCTCGACGTCGTCTTCGACGGCTTCCGGGCGATCAGCGACCTCGACCTGACCGTCGAGCCGGGGGAGCTGCGCTTCCTGATCGGCCCGAACGGTGCCGGCAAGACCACCCTGATCGACGTGGTCACCGGCCGGACCCGGCCGGCGTCCGGGTCGGTGCGGTTCAACGGTCAGGAGCTGGTCGGCCGCCGCGAGCACCGGATCGTCCGGCTCGGCATCGGCCGGACCTTCCAGACGTCGGTGGTCTTCGAGCAGCTCACCGTGCTGGAGAACCTCGACCTGGCGGCCAGTTTCCGCCGGCGGATGGTCGGCCTGCTGCGTCGCCGACGCGGCGTCTCCGACCAGGTGTCCCGGGCGCTGGACACCACCGGCCTGACCGACCTGGCGTACCGGCCGGCCGGGGTGCTCTCCCACGGGCAGCGCCAGTGGCTGGAGATCGGCATGCTGATCGTGCAGCAGCCCAGCCTGCTGCTGCTCGACGAACCGGTGGCCGGGATGAGCCGTAGCGAACGGGACCGCACCGGTGAGCTGCTGCGTGAGGTCGCCAAGGACCACACGGTGATGGTGATCGAGCACGACATGGAGTTTCTGCGCCGGTTCGCCAGCACCGTCACCGTGCTGCACGAGGGCCGGCTGCTCTGCGAGGGCACCGTCGCGCAGGTGCAGGCCGACCCCCGGGTGCAGCAGGTCTACCTCGGCCGTGCCCGGGAGGAAACCACCGAATCCCTCGTCCAGGAGGCGTCGTCGTGACCGCCATGTTGACCGTCGAGTCGCTCGACGTCGCGTATGGCCGGGCCCAGGTACTGTTCGGCGTCGACCTGCAGGCCCCGGCCGGGTCGCTGGTCTGTGTGATGGGCCGCAACGGGGTCGGCAAGACCACACTGCTGAAGGCGATCACCGGGGTGCTGCCGGTACGGTCCGGCCGGGTGACCTTCGCCGGTCGGGACATCACCAAGCTGCGTACCCACGAACGGGTCCGGCTCGGTCTCGGCTACGTCCCGCAGGGCCACGAGACGTTCCCGCAGCTGACCGTCGCCGAGAACCTGCAGGTGGCGGTCGAGGCGGCGCGGACCGACAAGGCCGCGGTCGACGAGGCGCTGGACCTGTTCCCGGCGCTGCGCGGGCTGCTGCGCCGCCGGGCCGGGTTCCTCTCCGGCGGCCAGCAGCAGCAGTTGGCGATCGCCCGTGCCCTGGTCACCCGGCCGAAGATGCTGCTGCTCGACGAACCGACCGAAGGTATCCAGCCGTCGATCATCATCGAGATCGAGGAGGCGATCGAACGGCTGCACACCGAGGCCGGGCTGGCGATCCTGCTGGTCGAGCAGTATCTCGAACTGGCGCTGCGGCTGGCCGACCGGTTCGTCATCCTCGACGCCGGTGAGGTGGTCCGGGCCGGCGACAAGGAGGACCTGCGCGACGAGTCGGTCCGCCAACTGCTGTCGGTCTGAGCGGGCGGGCTGGGCGGGCTCAGGTCGTCGGCGGGAGTTCGAACAGCAGACAGGACGAGGTGGCGTGGGCGGCCAGCCGGCCGGCGGCGTCGGTCAGTTTCGCCTCGGCGTACGCGGTGCGCCGCCCGCGCTGCACCACGGTGCCCTCGCAGCGCAGCGTGCCCGAGGCGAGCGTCACCGGGCGCAGGAACTTCACGTTCAGGTCGATCGAGGTGTAGCTCGTCCCGGCCGGCAGCACCGAGTGCACCGCGCAGCCGGCCGCGGTGTCCAGCAGCGTCGAGATGATGCCGCCGTGCACCGTGCCCAGGGCGTTGTAGTGGAACTCCTGCGGGGTCAGCACGGTGACCACCCGGCCGTGTTCGGGCTCCAACCCTTCGAGGCCCAGCATCACCATCACCGGTGGGGCGGGGATCTCACCGGACGCCATCGCCTGCAACTGGCCCAGCCCGTCGAGGCCGTTCAACGCCGCCAACCGCACCGTGGCGGGGTCGGTCCACGAGAAGGTGCGACTGCGCTGCGCCGCGTCCGGCGCCGGCTGCTGAGTCTGTGTCATGGACGCAGCCTGGCAGCCGGTTGCTAGGTCTGTCAACGAGACCTAGCCTGGTCGGGGTGAGACCTACCGCACTCGACTGGTCCATCGACAACTGCACCATCGCCCGCACCATGGAGATCATCGGCGAGCGGTGGACCGTCGTCGTGCTCCGCGAGGTCTTCAACGGCGTGCGGCGCTTCGACCAGATGCGCGAACGCACCGGCGTCCCCCGCCAGGTGCTGACCAACCGGCTCACCATGCTGGTCGACCAGGGTCTGCTGCGCCGGCACCCGTACCAGGAGCCGGGGGAGCGGCAACGCTACGAGTACCGGCTCACCGGCAAAGGGCTCGACCTGTGGCCGGTGCTGGTCGCGCTGCTGCAGTGGGGCGACCGGTACTGCGCCGACCCGGACGGCCCGCCGCTGGCCGTGGCCCACCGCGACTGCGGCGCCGAGGTCGGCGTCACGATGCGCTGCACCGCCGGCCACGACGTCGCCGACCCCCGCGACGTCCTGCCCCGCCCCGGCCCCGGCGCCCGCCGCCGCGAACCGGCCGGCTGAGGACGTACGCTGCGGGCGTGCACCTCTCGCTCACCGCCGTCATCGTCGACGACTACGACCCGGCCATCGACTTCTTCACCACCGTCCTCGGCTTCGAGCTGGTCGAGGACTCCCCATCGACGACCAACGACGGCCGCCCGAAGCGGTGGGTGGTGGTGCGGCCACCCGGTGCCGAAACCGGCATCCTGCTGGCCCGCGCCGACGGCGACGCCCAGCGGGCGGCGGTCGGCAACCAGACCGCCGGCCGGGTCGGCTTCTTTCTGCGGGTGGACGACTTCGAGGCCGCGTACCAGCGGATGATGGACCACGACGTGCGGTTCGTGACCGCGCCGCGCACCGAACCGTACGGCCGGGTCGTGGTCTTCGTCGACATCGCCGGCAACCGCTGGGACCTGATCGGCCCGGCCTGAACCCGAGCCGTCGAACCCGGCCGAAGTCAGCCGGCGGTCACCGTCAGCCGTCGGACCCGGCAGCGGCGTGCCGCTGGTGGTAGGCGCGGACCCGGTCCTCCACCTCGGCGCGCAGCGTCAGGAACTCCGGCAGCCGTTTGACGGCGAGGTCCCTGGGGCTCCCGTCGCGGTCCGGCGGTAGCCGCACCGGCAGGTCGGCGGCGACCCGGCCCGGGTCGCTGGCCAGCACCACCACCCGTTGACCGAGGAAGACCGCCTCCTCGACGTCGTGGGTCACCATCACCACGGTGGTGCCGGTGTCGGCCCACACGCGGCGGACGAACATCTGCATGTCCTCCTTGGTCTGCACGTCGAGGGCTCCAAACGGCTCGTCGAGCAGCAGCACCTGCGGCTCACAGGCTAGCGCCCGGGCGATCGCCACCCGTTGGCGTTGCCCGCCGGAGAGCTGCTTCGGCAGCGCGTGCCGTAGCCCGGTCAGCCCGGTCTCGGTCAGGTACCAGGCGACCCGCCGGGCCCGTTCGGCCCGACTGATCGGCAGCAGCTCCAGCCCGAACGCGACGTTGCGTTCCACCGTCCGCCACGGGTACACCGCACCGCTCTGCAGCACCAGCCCTCGGTCCGGACCCGGCCCGGTGACCGGCGCGCCGTCGAGCAGCACACTGCCCCGGCTCGGTGGCGCCAGCCCGGCGATCAGCGACAGCAGGGTCGACTTGCCCGACCCGGAGGCGCCGACCAGGCAGACGAACTCGCCCCGGCGTACCGCCAGATCCACGCCGTCGAGCGCGTGCAGCGACCCGCCCGAGGCGGCCCGGAAGTCCTTGCCGACGCCGTCGAGACACACCAGCGGCGCATCGGTGGTCGGGGCTACTGCCCCGGCTTCCGCTGCTTTCACGCTGCCCACCTTCCGACCCGGTCGCGGGTGGTCCGCAGCGCCAGGTCGATCGCCACCCCGATCAGGGCGATCACGATCAGTACGGCGAAGATGTTGTCGAGCTGGTTGAACCGCTGCGACCGGACGATCCGGTAGCCCAGCCCGGACTGAGCGTTGATCAGCTCGGCGACCACCACGAAGTTCCACGCCGCCGCCGCGTTGACCCGGATCGCGTCGATCATGCCGGGCAGCGAGTGCGGCACGATCACCTTGCGCAGCACCTCGAACCGGCGGGCGCCGAGGGTGTACGACACGTCGATCAGTCCGGCCGGCACGGTCCGGACCACGTTAGCGGTCATCAGCGTGTTGAAGAAGACCGTCGCGATGAAGATCAACGCCACCTTGGACGGCTCGCCGAGCCCCAGCCAGATGATCAGCAACGGGATGAACGCGCTGGCCGGCAGGTAGCGCAGCAGGCCGATCATCGGCTCCAGTGCCGCCCGACCGGCCTGGAAGCTGCCCATCAGCAGGCCGAGTGGCACCGACACCGCCACCGCCAGCCCGAAGCCGCGCAGCACCCGACCGACCGTAGCGGCGGTGTCGGTCCACAGCTGACCGGTCCGGGCCATCTCCACCCCGGCCGCCACCGACTCCAGCGGTGACGGCAGGAAGTCCGGTCGACCGTCGACCAGCATGCTGCCGATCTGCCAGGCGGCCAGCGGCACCACGATCGAGGCGACCGTCAACGTCCAGCGACCGGCCGCCGGGATCGGCGTCCGGATGGCCAGCAGCGCCGGCACCCGACGGCCCGGACGCCGCCGGGGCAGCGGCCCCCATGACGCCCGGTCCGCACCGTCGGTGGCGGCCCCGTCAGCGCCGTGCGGGCCACCGTGCCCGGCAGCCGGTTCCCGGGTGACGGTCACGGCGAGACCGCCGCCACGAACTGCCCGTCGAGCAGCCCGTCCAGCGGCGGCGCCTCGTCCACCAGGCCGGTCGCCACCAGGAACTCGGCGATCGACCGGGCCTGGAAGTCCAGGTTGGCCGGAGTGTCGCCCGGCTCGAACGCCGCCTGGTTGTCGGCCAGGTCGAAGATCGTCGTCCCGGCGTCGTACGTGCGGTAGTCCTCGACGCTGACTCCGGCCTGCGCCGCCATGATCTCGACCGCCTCGTCCGGGTTGTCGGCGATCCAGCCCAGCGTGTCGAACCAGGTGTCCACCACCGCCTGCACCTGCTCCGGATGCGCGGCCACGAACTCCGAGTCGAACACCAGATGGTCCGGGATCGCGCCGGGGAAATCGGCCGAGGTGGCTATCGCCCTGCTGCCCTCGCGGCCGAGCGCGGTCGTGGTGAACGGGGCGAACGCGCCGACCGCGTCGACCTGCCCGGCCAGGAACGCGGCGGCGGCCGCGTCGGTCAGCAGCGGGCTGATCTCGACGTCGTCGGCGCTCAAACCGGCCTCGGCCAGCGCCAACAGCAGCAGGTAGTGGTCGACCGTACCCTCCTCGATCGCCACCCGCTTACCGGCCAGGTCGGCCACCGAGTCGATCCCCGGCGCGGCGATGATCTGGTCGTTGCCGGTCGAGTTGTCGTTGACCAGCACCACGGTCTGCGTCGCGCCGCCGCTGACCGACGACAGGGTGTCGTTGAGGGTCTGGCTGTTGGCGTCCAGGTTGCCGGTGGCCAGCGCGGTCAAGCTGTCGGTGTAGCTGTCGAAGTAGGTCAGCTCGACGTCGACGCCGTTGGCTTCGAACAGGCCCTGCTCCTGCGCGACCTGCCAGGGAAACCAGCCCGGCCAGGCGCTGAAGCCCAACCGCACGGTGGTCGAGCCGTCGCCGTCGGCGGCGGAACCGTCGTCGCCGCAGCCGGCGGCGGTGACCAGCAGCATCGCCGCGCAGGCGGCGGCGATCAGCGCCCGGGTGGGGGAGCGGCGGGAAGATCCGGCGGTACGTCGCATCTCTATGTCCTCCTGCGGAAAGGGGATTTACGGGGATCGGCGTCGCGGTGACTCAGTGGCTCAGCGGCGGGGCAGATGCCCGGCGCGGACCAGACAGCCGAGGGTGTCGCAGATGACCCGGGTGGCGATGAGTGAGGTGATGTCGGCGTTGTCGTACGGCGGCGAGCATTCGACCACCTCGATGCCAGCCAGGGGCTTCTCGGCGATCAGCTGGATGAACTTGAGGACCTCGCGGGGCAGGAAACCGCCCGGTTCGGGCCAGCCGGTGCCGGGCACGAACGCGGCGTCCAGACAGTCCACGTCGAACGACAGCCAGACCGCCTCGGCCCCGTCCCAGGCGACTTCGAGGGCCTTTTCGGCGGCGGCCTCGATGCCCATCTCGACGCAGTCGGTGACCGTCATGATCGTGGTGCCGCGTTCCCGGCCGACCTTGACCCCGGGGCGGGGTGCCTGCCAGCCGCCGATGCCGATCTGCACCAGGTTCTTCGGTGGCACGTTCGGGATGTCGGTGGCATGGAACCACGGGGTGGTGTGCATCCGCTCGTCGAGGTCGGTCTCCTGGGTGTCGACGTGCCGGTCGAAGTGGATGATGCCGAGGTTGCCGTCGAGGTGTTCGGCGACGCCACGAACCGTCGGGTAGCCGATCGAGTGGTCACCGCCGAGCACCACCGGGAACGCCCCGGAGGAGTAGACGTGGCTGACCGCCTTGGAGATCTGGTCGAAGGTCTTTTCGATGTTCGCCGGGATGGTGAACACGTCGCCGAGGTCGGCGATCGTGATCGACTCACGCAGGTCGACGCCGAGTTCGAACGAGTACGGCCCGTACAGCGCGGAGATCTTGCGGATGCCCTGCGGCCCGAACCGGGTCCCCGACCGGTACGTCGTGCCACCGTCGAACGGCGCACCGAGGACTGCCACGTCGTACTCGCCGCAGCGGCGCACGTCCTCGACGTACGGTGCCTTGAGGAAGGTGTTGATCCCGGCGAAGTGCGGCAGTTCGCCACGGGAGAACGTCGGGATCCGCTTGTCGACGATCGAGTCGGCACCGGGCAGGCCGTACTCCAGGCCCCGGGCGATCTCCTCTTCCCACTTGGTGCTGGGCAGCTCGGCTTCGCGGGCGACCGCGTACGCCGCCTCCGGGCCGTAGTTGCCGTGCAGCTCGGGCTGGTCGCTGGGCTGCTGGTCCCGGTGCTGGTGATTGTGGTGATGATGGTGGTGGAAGCCCACGGGCACCTCCGAATGAGGGCCTGGCTGAGGCACAGCCAGACATCCGGCTGCCTCCCGGGCTTTTGTCCCGCCGTGGAACGCCGCCCCGCGACGCTGGCGGGTCCGACGCCTGCACCTCTCGGACCTGTCCCGTCCCCGGCTGCCCGTCTCTGGCTGCCCGGCGGCGGCGGAACCCTAGGTGCGCCTCACCGTTGGTGAGTCACCCCGGAGTAGACGCGCTTGTGGTTTCGGTCACTTTGCTGACCCGTTGCCGTCGGGTATCGGCTGCGCGCGGGCAGCCAGGTCGGACCAGACCCGCTCGTACGCGGCGACGTGCGCCGGCTGGTCGAGGTACATCGTCCCGGTCAGGGTGCCGAGCCGGACCAGCCCCGACCCGGCCGGCTGCCGTCCGGGGACGGTCGTGGCGGCGGCGAAGCGCAGCAGGGTGAACGAGTTGGTCATGCCGGCGTGCGCACCGCCGGCCAGCGGGAGCACCCGGACCGAGATCCCCGGCCTGATCGCGAGCGCCCGCAGGTGGTCGAGTTGCGCCCGCGCCGTCGCGTCGTCGCCGACGGTACGCCGCAGTGCGCCCTCGTTGACGATCGCCTGCACCGCAGGCGGATGCGGGTGGGTCAGCAGGTGCCGCTGCCGCGCCGCCAGCTGGTCGAGGCGGGCGGCGATGTCGTCGTCGCCGCGTAGACCGGCCGGGCAGCGCAGCAGCGCCTCGGCGTACCCGGGGGTCTGCAGCAGCTCCGGGATCGTCGCCTGGCCGTAGCAGCGGACGAGCGTCGCGGACTGTTCGAACACCGGGTACGGGTCGGCGCCGATCGGCAGTCCGGCCAGCTCGTCGTGCCACCAGCGCCCGCCGCTGGGGCGGTCGATCTCCGCCGCGAGAGCGAGCAGCCGTTCCCGGGTTTCGTCGTCGGCCCGGTACAGCCGGCACATCGCTGACATGTCCGCTTGATTCCAGCGGACCCGCGGGTCGCCGGCCTCGATCCGCCAGAGCGTGCTGTTGCCGCGTCGCAGCTTGTCGGCGGCGACGTCCTGGGACAGCCCGGCCTCGTACCGCAACGCCGCCAGGCACCGTCCCACCTGCCGCCGCAGCAGGGCCGTCCCGCCAGCTTGCGCGTTGGTGCCCGCCGTCCGGGCAGCTCTCCCGTTGTACGCCCCGGCCCGTCGGCCGTCACCCCTGCCAGTCACACCCAACAGGGTGAAACAATTACGGGCAATCGTCAAGTGCGGTTGCCTGCAGCCTAGCTTGCGGGAGTGTGGACATCGACCTGGTTGGCAGCGCCGAGATAGCCGAGTTGCTGGGTCAACCAGGCAGTCCGCTGTCCCGTCAGCGCACGTACACCATCACCAGGTCTCGAACCTTCCCGCTGCCGGTTGCGAAGCTCAAACAGGGCGAGGTCTGGCTTCGCGCCGACGTCGAGCGGTGGATTCGGGAGAACCGACCTCCCCGGGCCAGGTGAGCCGCGTACCGCTGCGATCCCATAGTGGGGATCGACATTTCCGCACGCTGGCGACGCATCTCTGTGGCACGTAGTGACCAGAATGTGGGAAGATGCTCCCGAAATACGAGACATCGGGTCTATCGTCGGGTGCATGGCAGCCGTATACACGCATGGTCATCACGAGTCGGTGCTGCGCTCCCACCGCTGGCGTACCGCCGAGAACTCGGCCGCGTACCTGCTGCCGCACCTGCGGCCCGGCCAGGCGCTGCTCGACATCGGCGCCGGTCCCGGCACCATCACCATGGACCTCGCCGCGCTCGTCGCCCCCGGCCGGGTCACCGCCACCGAGGTCACCGACGAAGCGCTGTCACTGTCCCGCGCCGAGGCGCGGGCCCGGGGCGTCACGACTGTCGACTTCACCACGGCCGACGTACACGATCTGCCCTTCCCCGACGACGCGTTCGACGTGGTCCACGCCCACCAGGTCCTCCAGCACGTCGGCGACCCGGTCCGCGCGCTCGCCGAGATGCGCCGCGTCTGCCGGCCCGGGGGAGTGGTCGCGGCCCGCGACAGTGACTACGACCGCTTCGCCTGGCACCCCGCCGTACCCGAGCTCGACGAATGGCTCGCGCTCTACCAGGCGACCGCCCGCGCCAACGGCGGCGAACCGGACGCCGGTCGCCGCCTGCTCTCCTGGGCGCGGGCCGCCGGGTTCGGTGACGTCACGCCCGGCGCCTCCGCCTGGTGCTACGCCACCGACGAGGACCGCCGCTGGTGGGGGACCATGTGGTCGGAGCGCATCGTCGCCTCCGAGATGGCCCGGCAGATCCTCGCCGCCGGCACCGCCACCCCCGCCGACCTGCGACGGCTCTCCGCCGGCTGGCTCCGCTGGGCCGACGCGCCCGACGGCTGGTTCGCCATCCTGCACGGCGAGATCCTCTGCCGTCCCTGACCCGGACGCCAGATCGATCACCGTGGATTATCGGCGTGGTGCGTGACAAGCTGATCCGCATGGAGCTCGACGTCGGTCGGATGACCCTGCGCCTGTTGACGGTGTTCCGGAGTTCACAGCACTCCTACGACTCGACGGACACCTGCCTCGTCGCCGTCGTCCACGACGGCGTCACCGGCCTGGGTGAGGGCACACCGGCCTGGGCGCACGGCGAAACCGTCGAGCAGGTCGTCGCGGCGGTCGCCGAACACGGCAGAGACGTCCTCGGCCCGGACCTGTCCGATCCGGACCGGGTCCTGGACCGGGTGGCCGACTGGGACGGACCGGTCGGCGCGCGGATGGCACTCGACGGCGCGGTGCACGACTGGGTGGGCCGGTCCGCCGGCGTGCCGACATGGCAGTTGTACGGCGTACCGCGCATCCTGCCCGAGCCCACCGGGTACACGATCGGGCTGGGCAGCGTCGAACAGACCCTGGAGCTGGTGGCGAACGCCCCGCCGGTGGGCGCGTTCAAGATGAAGGTACGCGGTGCCGAGGACCTCGACCGGCTGGCCGCCGTCCGTGCGGTTACCGACCTGCCGGTGCGGATCGACCCCAACGAGGCGTGGGACCTGCGGACCGCGCAGAAACTGACCCCGGCCCTGCGCGCCCTCGACATTCAGCTCGTCGAGCAGCCGTTCCCGAGAGACGCTGTCGACGCCTACCGCCGCTACCGTGACGTTCCCGACCGGCTGCCGGTCTTCCTGGACGAGGGCTGCACCGACGTGGACAGTGCCCGGGCAGCCGCCGGCCTGGCCGACGGGGTGGTGGTCAAGCTGGCCAAGTCCGGTGGGGTGCGGGCCACCCGACGGGTGATGGAGGCCGCCCGCCAGGCGGGTCTGTCGGTGATGCTCAGCTGCAACTGTGAGTCGGAACTCGCGTTGAGTCAGGCCGCCCTGCTGGCGCCGCTGGCCGATCGCATCGACATCGACAGCCAGTTCCTGCTGCGTGATCCCCCGTTCCGGGGCCTGGGCCTCGACCAGGGGCGGATCGTCCTCGGCGACGCCCCAGGGTTGGGTGTGCTGCCGTCCGACCAGCACACCGTCGGCGCCGTCGACCCGTCGACCGGAGTCGGCGTCCGGTCCGGCGGCGGGCCGGCCGACTGATGGCAGCACCGGCCACCCCCCGCGCGGACGCAGACACCCGCCGCTGGCCGGCACCGCGCGGGCGCGCCTTCACCCGCGCCCAGTGGGCCGTGCTGATCGGCGGATTCCTGGTCAACGTCGGATCGTTCTCGATCTATCCGTATCTGGCTGTGCTGCTGCGGGAACGCCTGGACGTGGGCATGGCGCAGGTCGGGGTGGTGCTCGGGGCGGCGACCCTGGTGCAGTTCGCCAGTGCTCCGGCGACCGCCGCGGTGGCCGAGCGGATCGGCCTGAAACGGTCCCTGGTCGCCGCGCTGCTGCTGTACAGCCTCGGTGGGGCGGCGTTCCTCGCGGGACAGCGGGTCCCGATGCTCACCGTCGCGGGCCTGCTGCTCATCTCCGGCGGCGGATCACTGTACTCGCCGGCGTACCGCAGCTACCTGGTGCACGACGTGGGCGACGAGCACCGGCCCCGGCTGGTGTCGGCGGGCAACGCCGCAGGCAATCTCGGCATCGCGGTGGGGCCGGTGGTGGGGGCGTTGTTCGTGCACCGTCCGGCCGTGATGTTCGCTGCCGTGACGACGGTGTATGCCGGTGTGGCGCTCGGTCACGTCTTTCTCCGCCGGGAGCGGCGGGTCGCCGACGCACCACCGGTGGAGCCGTTCCGGCGGATGCTGCACGGGGTGGCGGTGCTGCCGTTCGTCGTCACCGCCGTGTCGTTCTACGTGCACATGCAGTTCTACCAGTACCTCTCCAGCTACGCCCAGGGCCGGATGGCGACCCTGTTGTTCGGGGCGGCGATGATGGGCTACTCGCTCGGCCTGGTGGTGGTACAGCCCCTGGTCGCCGAGCGGGTGGGGAGGATGAGCTACCCGGCGGCGATGACCATCGGATTCGGTGCCCTGGCGACCGGGATGGCCGCGTTCGCGGGTGGAAACGGTCCGGCGGTCGTCGGCGGGGTCGCCGCGATCAGCGTCGGCAGCGCAGTGTTGTTCCTCAAGAACGACCTCGAAGCGTTGGCGGGGTCGAGAAGGTCGGCGACGGTGGCCTTCGGTCAGCAACGGCTCGCGGTCGGAGTCGGTTCGTTCCTCAGCGGCGTCGCCGGGGGCAGTGTGTACGGGGCGTTCGAACGCGGCGGGTTCCTGCCCGGCTTCTGGCTGGTCGTCGCGGCCCAGTGCGTCGTTCTTCCGGTGCTCGTGCTCACCGTGGGGCGATGGCTGGGGCGTCGCCCGGCACAGGACGACTTGTAGTCGCCCAGCACAGGACGACTTGTAGTCGCGCTCATCCGGTCGGCGCGGGCCAGTCGGTTCCGGGGCGGTCGATTCCCGGGCGGTCGATTCCCGGGCGGCCGGCGACGGCGGCGGGCTGCGGGTCCTGGCCGGTCGAGGACGGGCGGGCACGTCGCGCCCACGGCATGGTCGACCAGGGCGGGGCCAACTCGTCGAGGGAGGTGATCTCGACCGGCTCCAACGTGTCCATGTCGAGGGCCTCGCGGTGGCGGGCGAAGACCTTGTCGACATAGCGATGCCCGGTGTCGGCTCCGATCAGTAGATGCACCCGTTCCGGGTGGCGGCGGGTCTCCCACCGGGCCGCGAGATACGCCGCGCCGGTGGAGAGGCCGGCGAAGACCGCGTGGGAGCGCATCAGCGCGATGGTGCCGGCCATGGCATGCCGGAAGGCGATCCAGTGCACCTGGTCGTACAGTTCGTGGCGGACGTTGTCGAAGGGGATGGCGCTGCCGATCCCGGCGATGATCGCGTCCGGATCCGGGAACCGCTCACTGCCGAAGCTGACGCTGCCGAACGGTTGCACACCCACGAGCCGGGTCGACGGCTCGTGAGCGCGGATCGGCAGAGTCAGTCCTGCGCTGGACGCGCCGGTGCCGACGCTGGCGACGACGGTCAGCGGGACCTGTGGTACGGCGGCCCGGACGAGGGTCGCCAGTTCGGCGTAGCCGAGTCGGTGCACCGGGTCGTGGTACTGGCGCATCCAGTGCATGCCGGGGTTGGCGCGCAGGAGCTCCTGCACCCGCGCCACCCGTCGGTGCTGGTCAAGTCGCAGATCGCTCTCGACGGGCATCTGGTGCACGGTGGCGCCGAGGATCTCCAGCTGCGACCGGATGGTCGGGGTCACCGTGGTCGAGGCGACGATGTGGCAGCGCAGTCCGTACCGGTGACAGGCCATGGCCAGCGCGAGGGCGTAGATGCCGCTGGAGCTGTCGACGAGGGTGTCGCCGGGGCGGACGGTTCCCGCCGCCAGCAGCGTCCGTACCGCGCCGAGGGCGGCGTAGACCTTCAGGGTCTCGAACCGGGCGAGGACCAGGGTGTCCGACAGGCGGATGAGGCTCGGTGTCTTGATGGCATCGGTGACGTGCAGGTGTACCGGTGGCGGGGGCGTCGACGGGCCCGTGGACGGCATGGGCTGATCGCTCCTCTGACGTTTGTTGCATTGTCCCTGGTGGATGTGCGTGTTCTGGTGGAAGACTCCTGTCGTTCCGGTGTGGAGGCGTGTCGAGTTGTTCTGCTGACAGGTTGGTCGCGCCGGAAGGCGGATTGGTTCCTGTGCTCTACCCCGTTGCGGGAGTGGTCAGTTTTTTTCGATCAACGGGGAACTTCCGTACATCGTCGAGCGACCTGTAAGGCGTCAGTCGTCGCGCGAGTTCGGAGCTGCCGATGGAGTGGTTTGCAGACGACGGGTTCTGGGTGGACTTCGCTGGCGCGTTGTTCGCCCCGCACCGTCAGCAGGAGGCTCGGAGCTGGGTGGCGACCTCTCCGCTGCTGGAGGTCGCGGCTGGGACCAGCGTGCTCGACCTCGGGTGTGGTCCGGGCACCTACGCCGTCCCGCTCGCCGCACGCGGTGCCGAGGTCACCGGGGTCGACCTCAGCGCGACCATGCTGGACCGTGCCGACCGGGCCAGTGCGCAGGCCGGCGTGCCGGTACGTCTGATCCGTGCCGACATGCGGGAGTTCGTGGAACGGGACCGCTACGACCTGATCATCAGTATGTACACCTCGTTCGGGTACTTCACCGATCCCGCGCAGAATCAGCTCGTGCTGCGCAATGCCTGGCAGAGCCTGGTGCCGGGCGGCCGACTGCTGCTGGACCTGTTCAGCAAGGAGATCTTCGCCCGGTGGGCGGGAACCCCGAAAGTCGTCGAGGTGGACGGCGGATACCTGGTCATGCGGGATACCGTCCTGGACGACTGGACCCGGTTCCGCAGCGACTGGACCCTGATCCGGGGCGACACCGCCCGGCACGCCTTCTTCGAACAGTTCGTCTACAGCGCCGCCGAGATCCGCGCCATGCTGGACGCCGCCGGATTCACCGACATCACCTGTTTCGGCGGCTTCGCCGGGGAACCGTACGACAATCACGCGCAGCGGCTGATCGTGCAGGCGAACCGTCCCGTGCAGGCGAACCGTCCCCGGCCGGCCGAGGAGGCGGGGACGTGACCATCGTGTCGCTGGAGTCGCTGACGTTCGGCCTCACCCGGCTGCGTGACGCCGCCGCCGAGGCCGGACACCGGCTGTGCCTGCTCACCGGTGACCGGTCGGTCTACGCGTACGAACTCGACCGGCTCGGACCCGACGACGTGACGGTGATCGACGTCGACACCACCGATGTGGCCGCCTGTGCCGCCGCCCTTGACCGACTGCCCGACCTCGCCGGGCTGATCAACTCCACCGACACGTGGATGTTGCCCGGGGCGACGTTGGCGGCCCGGTACGGCCTGCCCACCCTCGGCCCCCAGGTGGCGCGGACATTACGGGACAAGGCGCAGGTCCGTACCCTGCTGCACCGGGCCGGCCTCAGCCGTGCCGACGCGTGCAGCGTGGCACCCACCGGCGAAGCGGTCACCGAAGCGGTCGCGGCGACCGGCTACCCGGTGATCGTGAAGGACTCGGCGGGTACCTCGTCCCGGTCGGTGTGGCTGGTCCGCGACGACGCCGAACGCGACCGGACCGCCCGCCAGGTCGCCGACGCCGCCCTGCTGGGCCGGCACCTGGTGGTAGAACCGTACTTCCCGGGCCCGGTCTACAGCGCCGAGACGGTCACCTGGCGCGGACACACCAGGCTGCTCGGGATCGCCGTGCACATCCACACCCCCGAACCTGTCCGTCGGGAGGAGGCCGTCGCCTTTCCGGTCGCGTTCCCGCCGGCCGAGTCGGACCGGCTGGCGACCTGGACAGGGGAGGTCCTCGCTGCGGTCGGGTTCACCGACGGCGTGGCACACACCGAGTTCGCCCACACCCCGGCCGGCCCGGAGGTCGTGGAGATCAACGGCCGGATCGCCGGCGCGGTCATCGGGGAGATGATGTGCCGGTCGCTCGGGGTGAACGTGTACGCCGCGGTGACCGACATCGCGCTCGGTCGCCGGCCCCGGCTGCTCGACGCCCCACTGGGCGCCGACCGTGGCTACGGCATGACGTTCCTGCACCCACCGGCGCCGGGCCGACTCGCCGGCTGGCGCGGACCCGAGCGGCTGCCGCTGTTCCCCGGGGGCCCGGAGTTCTTTCCGACCGCCCAGGTCGGTGACCGGATCGTCCACCTCGCCGACCAACGCGGCTGCACCGCCCTGGTGATGGCCGAGGGGCCCACCGCCGAGATCGGCCTCTACCACTCGCTGGCCGCCGCCGGCACCGTCACCCACGAGATGCGACCGCTGGACTGAAGACCCGGACAGGAGCCCCATGAGCACGTACGGACCGGAGACCTACGGTGACCGCAACGCCGACGTCTACGACGAGTGGCACGCCGACCTCGACCCGACCGACGCCGTCGACTGCCTGGCCGACCTGATCGGGCGCGGCCCGGCCGGTCCGGTCCTCGAACTGGCCGTCGGCACCGGCCGGGTCACGATCCCGTTGGCGGGTCGCGGAATCGACCTGCGGGGCATCGACGCCTCCGAGGCGATGGTGGCCCGCATGCGGGCCAAACCCGGCGGTGACCGGATTCCCGTCACCATCGGCGACATGGCCGACGTCGATCCCGGCACCGACGACCGGTTCGCCATGGTGTTCGTCGTCTTCACCACCTTCTTCTTCCTGATGACCCAGGAGGACCAGGTACGGTGCTTCGCCAACGTCGCCCGGCGGCTGCTGCCCGGCGGGCTGTTCGTGCTGGAGTGTCTGGTACCCGACCTCGCCCGCTACCAGCGGCAGCAGAGCGTCGACGCCCACCGCGTCGACCACGACCACGTCCGCCTGGTCGCGGTCCGCCATGACCCCGTCGACCAGCGTTTCGACGGACAGCACATCCTGATCAGCAACGACGGCATGCGGCTGGCCCCGGTGTCGATGCGCTACGCCTGGCCGTCCGAACTCGACCTGATGGCCCGCCTCGCCGGCCTGCGCCGTCGACACCGGTGGGGTGGCTGGCGTCGGGAGCCCTACCTCGGCACCGGCACCCACGTCTCCGTCTACGACAAGCCGGCCGGGCCGGACGCGTGACGTCGAGACCGGTCGGTGACGCCGAGGTCGATGGCGGGGGTCGCCGCGAGCAACGCCCGGGTGTACGGGTGGCGCGGGTCGCCGGTGACCTGCCCGGTCGGTCCCTGCTCGACGATGCGGCCGTGCCGCATGACCGCGACGCGGTTGGCGAGTTGCCGGACGACGGCGAGGTCGTGGGAGATGAACAGGCAGGCCAGGCCGAGCCGGTCGCGCAGATCGCACAGCAGGTTCAGGATCTTCGCCTGCACCGATACGTCGAGTGCGGTGACGGGTTCGTCGCACACCAGCAGGCGTGGTCCCAGCGCCAGCGCGCGGGCGATCGCCACCCGTTGCTGCTGACCGCCGGACAGCTGCCGGGGCCGGCGTCCGCCGACCGCAGGACCGAGCCCGACGAGGTCGAGCAGCTCGTCCACCCGTGCGGCGCGGGACCGGCCGTTGCCGACCCGGTGGATGTGCAGTGGCTCGGCGAGGGCCTGGCGCACCGTCTGAGCGGGGCTGAGGGTCAGGTACGGGTCCTGGAACACCATCTGGACCTGTCGCCGGTGTGCCCGCAGCGCGCGACCGCGCAGGGCGTGGACATCGGCACCGTCGAACCGCACCAAGCCGGCCCGGGGCCGGTGCAGTCCGGTGACCACGCGGGCGAGGGTCGTCTTGCCGCAGCCCGACTCGCCAACGAGCCCGACGATCTCGCCGGCGGCGACCCGGAGCGTGACGTCCTCGACCACACTCTGCCGGCCCCGGCCGTGCCGTCGGGGGTGGTCGGCGGTGAGCTGTTCGATCTCCAGCATCGGTCAGCCTCCGTCCAGGTCACCGAGTGCCAGAAGGGGCGGCGGCGCTCCGGCCGCGCGGGTACGAGGGCACGCCGAGCGGTGCGCCTGGTCCGGTCCCACCGGCAGCAGCACCGGCTGGTCATGACCACATTCGGCTACGGCGATCGGACACCGGGGAGCAAACGCGCAACCTGACGTGTCGTCCGGCCCGGCACCTGCGCGTCCCGGCATGGTGCGGAACCGGGTGCCCGGTGCCGCACCGGGACGCGGCACGGCGTCGAGCAGACCCCGGGTGTACGGATGGTCGGGGTGACGTACCACGGTGTCGAGCGGCCCGTACTCCACGATCCGGCCGGCGTACATGACGGCCACGGCGTCGGCCAGCCGGGTGACCACCGCCAGGTCGTGACTGACGACGACCATGGCCATGCGCAACTCGTCGCGGAGCTGCCCGAGCAGGTCGAGCAGCCGTGCCTGGACGGTGACGTCGAGCGCGGAGGTCGGTTCGTCGGCGACGAGCAGCTCCGGCTCACCCGCGATCGCGACGGCGATCTGGACCCGTTGCCGCATCCCGCCGGAGAGCTGGTGGGGATACTGACCGGCGACCGTCGCCGGGTCGGGCAGACCGACCAGGTGCAGCAGGTCCTCGCTGATCCGGCGGACCGCAGCCCGCCGGCCCCGGCTGCCCGCGTTGCGGACCGCCTCGTCGACGTGCGCACCGATGCTGCGCAGTGGATCGAACACGGCGAGACTGTCCTGGAAGACCACCCCGACTTGGCGGCCGTTGACGTGGCGGCGATGGCGAAATGTGAGTCCGATGAGTTCACGTGCCGTGGATCCGGTCCGCAGCCGCGCGGAACCGGCGACGAGCGCGCCCGGGTCCAGCAGGCCGAACGGCGCCAACGCCGAGGTGGTCTTGCCGCTGCCGGACTCGCCGACGATCGCCAGCGTCTCGCCGCGGCGTACCGCGTAGGAGACGTCGGCGACGGCGCGTCGGATGCCGCCGTCGCGTGGATAGGCGACGGACAGGTCGCGCACCCGCAGCAGTACGTCGTCGTCGACCGTGGTCCTCGACTCGGCTGATCTCCTCGACTCGACTGTGGCCGGCGTTCCGGGTGCCGGTCGCCGGGGGCGCGGCAAGCGCAGCCGGGACGGAAGGACCCAGCGCAGCACCGACGGCCGTTCGTCGCCGACCGCCAGCCGTTCGCCGAGCAGGTTGCTCGCGAACACGACGGCGGTGATCGCGATTCCGGGCGGGTAGGCCAGCCACCAGGCCGAGGCCAGGTAGGGCCGGCCTTCGATGAGCATCTGGCCCCACTCCGCCTGCGGTGGTGGGATGCCGAGGCCGAGAAAACTCAGCGTGGCGACGCCGAGCACGATGGAGCCGACGTCGGTGCTGGCGTAGACCAGGCACGGGGCGAGGGCGGGCGGCAGCAGATGACGGCCGATGACGCGCACCGGGCCGGCGCCGAGCAGCCGTAGCGCGTCCAGGTGCGGGCTGGCCCGTAGACCCGCGACGCGGGCGCGGGCGATCCGGGCGTACGGGGCCCATGCCCACAGCGACATCGCGACGACGAGATTCTCCACCCCGGGACCGCGTACGCCGATGACCGCCAGTGCCACCAGCATTCCCGGTAGCGAGACCGCCATGTCGACGATCCGGGCGACGATTCGGTCGACCCAGCCCCCCAGGTATCCAGCGACGGTGCCGGCGAGTACTCCGATGGTCACCGAGATCACTAGGACCGCCGCCGTGACGGTGAGTGAGATTCGTGCACCGTGCAGGAGCCGGCTGAGCTGGTCGCGGCCGAGCTGATCGGTGCCGAGCAGATGGTCCGCTGACGGTGGCAGCAGACTAGCCGACAGATCGTTGGCCGCCGGGTCGGCCGGCGCCAGCACCGGTGCCAGCAGCCCCACAAGCGCGAACCCGACCAGCGGCAGACCGACCAGCGCCGTCCGCACCGGCGCGGGTATCTTCCGCCTGCCGCCTCCGGCCGTCATCCGGTCTCCGACCGGACCTGGTGCGGGTGCCGACCGCCGGCCCGGCCCGGCCGACCCCACCGGGGCGATGTGGCGTCGGAGCGGACACCGGAGGTCCGACGGGACCGGGGATCGACGAGAATTTGTGCGACGTCGGCGAGCCGGTTGGCCAGGATGAAGCCTCCACCGAGCATGAGCGCGCTGGCCTGCAGGGCCGGAACGTCCCGGGCGGCGGCCGCGTGGACGAAGTACGCCCCGAGACCGGGCCAGCCGAAGATCTGTTCCACCACGACCGTGCCGACCAGCAGGCCGCCGACGATCATCCCGGCGACGGACAGGATCGGCCCGGCCGCGTTCGGCAGCCCGTCGCGAAGCACGATCGACAGTGGCCCGCTGCCCCGGGCCATCGCCGCCAGTACGTACGGCCGGTCGATCGCTTCCCGTAACGTGACCGCCACCACCCGGCTGAGCACTCCGGCCGCCGGCAGCCCGAGCACCGCCATCGGCATCACCCAGGTCGCGGGACCGGCCATGCCTGACGTCGGCACCAGTTGCCACCGTAGGGCCAGCAGCAGAACCAGGAGGTAGCTCAGCCAGAACGCCGGCACCGACGTCGCCAGCAGCGCCCCGATCCGCAGGACCCCGCGCAGCGGCCCCCGGCCGGCCATCGCCCCGGCGACTCCGACGGTCATCCCGACCACGACGGCCACCACGACCGATCCCGCCACCAGGCCCGCCGTCACGGTCAGCCGGTCGGCGATCTCGGGGCCGATCGGCAGGTTCGTCCGCAGCGACAGTCCGAAGTCGCCGGTGCTCGTGTCGGCCAGCCACCGCAGGTACCGTACCGGGGCGGGAGCGTCCAGCCCCAGTTCGGAGCGGACGGCCTCGACCTGCTCCGGCGTCGCCGGCCGGCCGGCCCGGGTGGCCGCCAGCACTGCGGCGGGATCGCCACGGGCCAGCAGCACCAGCGCGAACGTTCCGGCCGACAGCGCGAGCAGCACACCGACGGTGTCGACGGTCCACCGCACGAGGTGGCCGCCGACGGACCGTGGCCGTCCGGAAACGCTCACCCGACGGTGACTCCGGTCAGTTCGAGATCCACGTCGGTGGGCGGCACCGCGAAGCCGTTCACCTCGTCGCGCACCGCCCAGAGCCGAGGCCGGTACACCAACGGGACGAACCCGGTGTCGGCGGCCACCGCCTCGTAAAGGTTCTGATAGGACTCGGCGCGAGCGGCTGGGTCGGCGGCGAACAGCGCCTTGTCGACCAGGTCCTCGATGGTCGGCGTCACCCACAGCGGCGCCCGCGCCCCGTTGGTGAACAGGGACACGATCGAGCTGGACGGGTCGTACGGTGCGCCGAGGGTCTCGAAGAAGGTCAGATCGTACCTGCCTTCGGCCCGTTCGTCGTAGTAGGCGGCGGCGTCGACCGGGACCAGTTCCACGCCGATCCCCACCTCCTGCAGGGCGGCGGCGATCGCGGCGGCCATGGTGCGCGGATCGAGCTGCCCCTCGGCCGGTGCGGCCGGGATGAGCAGCCGCAACGACAGCGGCTCCCCGTCGCGGGTCCGGATCTCCCCTTCGCGGAGGTAGCCGGCGGCGTCGAGTACCTCCTCTGCGGCGGCCCGGTCGAAGGCGACCGGCAGATTCGTCCCGGAGTCCGGCACGTTCGGCGGGAACACCCGGCGGGCCGGTTCCGCATGGCCGAGGAACAACGCGGTCGCCAGGGCCTCGGTGTCGATCGCCCGGCTGACGGCTTCCCGCACCGCCCGGTCGCCGGCGGGGCCTTCGGGGTTGAACCCGAGCAGGATCGAGACGTCGGCCGCGCCGGTGAGCAGTCGTACGCCGGCCCGCTCGCGCAAGGACTGCGCCTCCACCGGCGTGATCGGGGCCAGGTAGGCGCCGCCGATCAGATCGATCTCCCCGTTGGTGAGCGCGTCGACGCGGGCCTGCGAATCCGGGATCACTTTGAACTCGAGCCGCTCCAGACTCGGCTTCGGCCCCCAGTAGTCGTCGTTGCGCTCCAGCACTGTGCCGGTGGCGCCGTTGGACACCAGTTTCCACGCTCCGGTACCTACCGGGTCCTGGAAGGTGCCGTCGGTGCCGGCGGACTGCGGGCTGAGTAGCCGGACGGGACGGACGATCGACAACTCCTGCAGCAGCGGCTCGTACGGTTCGGACAGGGTGAGCACGACGGTGTCCGGATCCGGGGCGTCCACAGCGGAGACGATCTGCGAGGCCCGGAAGAACGAGAAGCGTTCGTTGCCCACCCACCGGTCGAAGTTCCACTTGACGGCCGTGGCGTCGACCGGTGTTCCGTCGGTGAAGTGCACGTCGTCGCGTAGGTCGAAGCTCACCTGCCGACCGTCCGGTGTCACCGTCCAGGACTCGGCCAGGCCTGGCTCCAGTTGCCCGTCCTCGCCGTAGCTGACCAGCGGCTCGTAGATGGCGTCGAGGAGCAGGAAGTTGCCGGTGAACGCGTGCGGGTCCAGTGCGCCCGACTCGGTGCCCAATCCGATTCGCAACGTCGTCGAGGTGGTGCCACCACCGGAGTCCGCGCTGCAGGCTGTGGTGAGTCCGATCGACGCGGCGAGGACGGCGGCAAGCATGCGGGGTCGCGGCACGGAGCACTCCAGATAGATGTCAGTCGATAATACGTCCCGGGGTCCGATAGGAGTAGTCGGCGCAACGGCATCGCTGGTTCCCGGCACACTCGTTTCGATATCGCGGATCGGCGGCGCGCCGGACCCGGATCATCGGGTCCCACGGTCGCGGGCCGGAGGGATAGGCCGGCTCTACGGTCGCGGGCCGGGGGTGACGAGTCGACGTACGGCGGTGGTCACGCTGGCCCGGCGGGCGGTGACCGACGTCGGTGCCGGATCGTCGTAAGACCGGGCGACGGCGAGGACGACGGCGAGCAGTTCGGCGGGCGGGAGCGTGTCGTCGACCCGGCCGGCGGCCTGGGCCTCGGCCAGGGCAGCCAGTTTGCGTCGCGTCGATTGATGGTTCTGCTCCATCCGGGCGAGCTCGCCGGGACGTTCGAGAGTGTGCCACTGCAGCAGTCGGAGCAGGTCCGGGTGCGCGACGCCGAAGTCGAACATCGCGGCGGCGTAGCCGGGCAGGTCGTCTGCGTCGAACGGCACCGCTTCGATGAACCGCTCCAGGTGGGTGGCGAGGGTGGTGTCGAAGAGTCGTTCCTTGCTGCCGAAGTACGCGTAGATGAGCTGCTTGTTGGCACCGGCGCGCTCGGCCACCCGGTCGACCCGGGCGCCGGCCAGGCCGTGGGCGGCGAACTCGACGGTGGCGGCGTCGAGGATCCGCTGCTTGGTGGCGGTGGAGTCGCGGGCCATGCCGCCAGCCTACCCAAAACCAACTGGTTGGTTGACAGCCGCAGGGTGTGGCCGGATGATGTAACCATCCAGTTGGTTACCTGCAGGGAGAGATCATGAGCGACAAGGTCGCCATCGTCACCGGCGCCTCCTCCGGCATCGGCGAGGCCACCGCCCGCAAGCTGCGCGCCATGGGCTACCACGTCTACGCCGTCGCCCGCCGGCTCGACCGGATCACCCCGCTGGCCGACGTCGGCATCCGGCCCGTCCGGGCCGACATCACCGACGACGCCGCGCTGGTCGACCTCGTCGAACAGGTGCTGGCCGAGTCCGGGCGGGTCGACGTGCTGGTGAACAACGCCGGGTACGGCTCGTTCGGCGCGGTCGAGGACGTGCCCTTGGACGAGGCCCGCCGCCAGTTCGACGTCAACGTGTTCGGCCTGGCCCGGCTGACGCAACTCGTGCTGCCGCAGATGCGTCGCCAGGGCAGTGGACGCATCGTCAACATCTCGTCGGTCGGTGGGAAGATCCACGAGCCGCTCGGCGGCTGGTACCACGCCACCAAGTTCGCCGTCGAAGGACTCAGCGACTCGATGCGGATGGAGCTCGCCCCGCTCGGCATCGACGTGGTCGTCATCCAGCCCGGTGCGATCGCCACCGAATGGCCCGCCATCGCCGGTCAGCACCTGCTCGCCACGTCGGGGCACGGCCCGTACGCCGACCAGGCCGCACTCGGCGCGGCCATCTTCGCCGTCGAGGACGGCCCGGCGTCACCGCCGTCGGTGGTCGCCGACGCCGTCGCCAGAGCGGTGCGCGCCCGCCGGCCACGGACCCGCTACCCCGTCGGTCGTGGTGCCAAGGTGATCCTGGCGGCCCGGCGGCTGCTGCCCGACCGTGGCTTCGACCGCTTCGTGCGCACCATGCTGCGTACCCTCGTCCGCGTCGCCGACAGGTACGACGCCCGCCAGCCCCAGCTTGCCCGCGACGGCGGCTGAACCGCGCAATCTGAAAGAACTCCGCCGACACCGGCGGCGCGAGGATGCTCCGATGAGCTATGTCGTGCCTGCGCAGCGCTGGACGCTCGCCCGGACGGCGTTGCGGCTCAGCAGCGACCGGTTCCGCTGCCTGCTGACCGTCAACAGCGACCCGACCGCGATGGCGACCCGCGACTGGACGGTGGCGGACTCCGCCGCGCACGTGCTGAGCATCGCGATGCTGTACGTGACTCTCGTCGAGGACGCCGCACCGCCACTACCGGTGCCCGACCTCGGCGCGCTCCTCGCCGCCGCGAACGTCGACACCGTCGCCGACGTCAACGACCACGTGCTGCGGCACTTCCCCGAACGTGACCCCGGTCGCCTCGCCGACCTGCTCGACGAGGCGACCGACACGATCCTGTCGGTGACCGCTCAGCTGCCGCCCGAGACGACCGTACGGTGGCTGGGCGACGCGCGGGTCACGGTCTGCGGACTGTTGGCACACCTGGTCAACGAGCTGCTGGTGCACGGCTGGGACTTGGCCCGCGCGATGCGGCGTCCATGGCCGATGCCGGACGAGCACGCCGCGCTGTACTGGGACCAGTTCTTCCTGGGCATGCTGCAGCACGACTACGGCGTTCTGCTGAACACCTCGCTGCCGATGCCGAAGCGGCCGATCGCGGTGCGGTTCAGCTCGGCGTACACGCCGAGCGCGACGATCGTGCTCGGCGACCGGCGGGTCCGGCTCGCCCCGCCCGACGATCCGGTCGACGTGCGGGTGCGGTTCCGGCCGGCCCGGTTCAACCTGATGCTGTTCGGCCGGACCAGCACCGCCGTCGCCGCGTTGCGCCGCGACGTCGTCATCGGCGGGCCGCGACCCTGGCGGCTGCCCGCCTTCCTGCGCGTCGTCCATATGCCGAACGCGCGACTCGCGCCGGCCGGCAGATAGGCCGCCCGGCAGCGGACAAATCCGTCAGCGGGCGGACAAACCCGTCAGCGCGTGGATGCGGCCGAGGTCAACGCGGCCAGCTCCTCGTTCAGCAGCCCGGTCAACAGCTCGACCTGCCCCTGATGCTCCGGGCCGGTCAGGTGCCGGCTCGGCATCTCCACCAGCATCACCAGATACAGGTGCATCCGGTAGAGAGCCAGCCGGCGGCGTACCCGATCGTCGTCGAGGTCGACCGCCGCCCCGGCGGCGGCGCGGTAGCCGCGCAGGAACGGATGCTCCGGTTCCTGCTCGGCGCGACGGAACAGCAACGGGGCGACCAGGTCCATCAGCGGATCGCCGTAAAGGTAACGTTCGCCGTCGACCAGGCCGGTCATCCGCAGTACGCCGTCGGGGCCCGACGCGGCGAGGACGTTGCCGTCCCAGCCGTCCCAGTGCAGCAGCGCCGGCCGGCGCACCGTGTCGAGCAGTCCGGTGTGCCGGGCGACCAGCGACCGGAACCGGTCGGGTGACGCCGGCAGCCGCACCGACCAGTCGGCGGCGTCGGCGAGCAGCTCCTCGACCATGGCGGTGAACGCCGCCGCCCAGGTCGCCGCTGCGGCGCGGTCGCCGTCGTAGCCGAAACGCCCGCCGGTGATCCGGTGCAGTGCCGCGTACGCCGTCCCCAGGTCGTACCGGGCGGCGCTGTCATCGGGCGCGGCGCCGCCACCACGCGCAGCCTCGGCGGCGATCGCCGGCAGGTTGCGGCCCGGCAGGCGGACGGTGACCAACCAGTCACCGACGCCCGGGTCGACTCCGTGGTGCAGTACGGCCGGTACCGGTACCTGCGGCGCGTGTGCCGCCACCAGCCGCAGGTACCGCGCCTCGGCGGCGATCATCCCGCGTTCGTAGCGCAGCACCGGCACCTGCGGGGGTGGTCCGACCTTCAACACGACGCTGCGTCCGTCGGCCAGCTCGGCCGACCAGACGGCGGCGAACCAGCCGCCGTCCAGCGGCGCGCAGTCGACCACCCGTGGCGGCGGGTCGAACGACGCCGCGAGGTAGCGCTCAATGTCGGCGGTGGTCAACGCCCGGCGTGTCGGGCTCGCTCCGTTGGCCATGGACCAATTCTCGTCCGCGCCTTGTCGGTGGGGCTGGGCGATGTCGGTGGGCTGTGGCAGCATCGCGCGGGTGACCGTCAGCGTGAGGCAGGAAGCCTGAGGCAGGAACGTGAGGCAGGAGCAGCACCTGGGCGACCTGGCGCGGCTGCGCCGGGTGCGCGACCGGATCGACCGGGAGTATGCCCGGCCACTCGATGTCGAGGCGCTGGCCCGTGGCGTGCACATGTCGGCCGGGCACCTCAGCCGCGAGTTCCGGCGCGCCTACGGCGAGTCGCCGTACGCGTACCTGATGACCCGGCGCATCGAACGCGCGATGGCGCTGCTGCGCCGGGGCGACCTGAGCGTCACCGACGTCTGTTTCGCGGTCGGCTGCGCGTCGTTGGGCACCTTCAGCACCCGGTTCACCGAGCTGGTCGGCGTCCCGCCCAGCGTCTACCGGCGCCAGGCCGGCTCCGCGCGCCCGGAGATGCCCGCCTGCCTGGCAAAACAGGTGACCAGACCGATCAGGAATCGAGAAGCGCGGGTCCCGGCGGCGCAACTAGCGTGACCGCCATGGACATCACGATTCACTCCAGCTTCCTGCCGCACGACGACGCCGACGCCGCGTTGGCCTTCTGGCGCGACCTGCTCGGTTTCGAGCTGCGTCTGGACGTCGGCTACGACGGGATGCGCTGGCTCACCGTCGGCCCGGTCGACCAGCCCGGTACCGCGATCGTGCTGCACCCGCCGGGTGTCGACCCCGGCATCACCGACGACGAGCGCCGTACCATCACCGAGATGATGGCCAAGGGCACCTACGCCGGCATCCTGCTGGCCACCAGTGACCTCGACGGGGTCTTCGAGCGGCTGCAGGCCGGCGACGCGGACATCGTCCAGGAGCCGACCGAGCAGCCGTACGGGGTCCGCGACTGCGCCGTGCGGGACCCCGCCGGCAACCTGATCCGCATCCAGCAGACTCGATAGGTAGGGATTTCCGATGAGCAGGGCCACCGCGTCGGGGGAGCGGCCGTCGACCCCGCACCCCGCCGACAGTCACGACCTGATCCGGGTGCACGGCGCGCGGGTGAACAACCTCAAGGACGTCAGCGTCGAGATCCCGAAACGCCGGCTGACGGTGTTCACCGGGGTCTCCGGCTCGGGCAAGAGTTCGCTGGTGTTCGGCACCGTCGCCGCCGAGTCGCAACGCCTGATCAACGAGACGTACAGCGCGTTCGTGCAGGGGTTCATGCCGACGCTGGCCCGGCCCGAGGTCGACGTGCTCGACGGGCTGACCACGGCGATCATCGTCGACCAGGAGCGGATGGGCGGCGATCCACGGTCCACGGTCGGCACCGCCACCGACGCCAACGCGATGCTGCGGATCCTGTTCAGCCGGCTCGGTCAGCCGTACATCGGCCCGCCGAACGCGTTCTCCTTCAACCTGGCCTCGGTACGGGCCAGCGGGGCGATCACCGTCGAACGCGGCGCCAGCAAGACCACCAAGCAGACCTTCACCCGGCTGGGCGGCATGTGCCCGCGCTGCGAGGGCCGGGGGTCGGTCACCGACTTCGACCTGACCGCGCTGTACGACGACAGCAAGTCGCTCAACGAGGGCGCGCTGACCATCCCCGGCTACAGCGTCGACGGCTGGTACGGGCGCATCTTCAGCGGCTGCGGCTTCTTCGACCCGGACAAGCCGATCCGCAAGTTCACCAAGTCGCAGCTGCACGACCTGCTCTACAAGGAGCCGACCCGGATCAAGGTCGACAACGTCAACGTGACGTACGAGGGCCTGATCCCGCGGATTCAGAAGTCGTTCCTGGCCAAGGACGTCGACGCGATGCAGCCGCACATCCGGGCGTTCGTGCAACGGGCGATCACCTTCACCACCTGCCCGGACTGCGCCGGCACCCGGCTGAACGAGGCGGCCCGGTCGTCGAAGATCAACGGGATCAACATCGCCGACGCCTGCGCGATGCAGATCAGCGACCTCGCCGAGTGGGTCCAGGATCTGGCCGAGCCGTCGGTGGCCCCGCTGCTGACCGCGCTGCGCCACACCCTCGACTCGTTCGTCGAGATCGGCCTCGGCTACCTCTCCCTGGACCGCCCGGCGGGCACCCTGTCTGGCGGCGAGGCGCAGCGCACCAAGATGATCCGGCACCTCGGGTCGTCGCTGACCGACGTCACCTACGTCTTCGACGAGCCGACCATCGGGCTGCACCCGCACGACATCGCCCGGATGAACAACCTGCTGCTGCGGCTGCGGGACAAGGGCAACACGGTGCTGGTCGTCGAGCACAAGCCGGAGACGATCGCGATCGCCGACCACGTCGTCGACCTCGGCCCCGGTGCCGGTACCGCCGGCGGCGAGGTGATGTTCGAAGGCACCGTGGACGGGCTGCGGGCCAGCGTCACCGTCACCGGCCGGCACCTCGACGACCGGGCCAGCCTGAAGAAGACGGTCCGCGAGCCCACCGGCACGCTGCAGATCCGGGGCGCGAACGCCAACAACCTGCGCGACGTCGACGTCGACATCCCGCTCGGCGTGCTGGTCGTGGTGACCGGGGTCGCCGGCTCCGGCAAGAGTTCGCTGCTGCACGGGTCGATCCCGGCCGACGCGGGGGCGGTGTCGATCGACCAGACCGGCATCCGTGGCTCACGGCGCAGCAACCCGGCGACGTACACCGGGCTGCTCGACCCGATCCGCAAGGCGTTCGCGAAGGCCAACGGGGTCAAGCCGGCGCTGTTCAGCGCCAACTCCGAGGGTGCCTGCCCGACCTGCAACGGTGCCGGGGTCATCTACACCGACCTGGCGATGATGGCCGGCGTCGCCACTGTCTGCGAGGACTGTGAGGGCCGGCGGTTCCAGGCGGCGGTGCTGGAGTACCACCTCGGTGGTCGGGACATCAGCGAGGTGCTGGCGATGTCGGTGGCCGAGGCCGAGGAGTTCTTCGCGGCCGGCGACGCCCGCACCCCGGCCGCGCACGCCGTCCTGCGTCGGCTCGCCGACGTCGGGCTCGGCTACCTCACCCTCGGCCAGCCGCTGACCACCCTGTCCGGCGGCGAGCGGCAGCGGCTCAAGCTGGCCACCCACATGGCGGAAAAGGGCGGTGTCTACGTCCTCGACGAGCCGACCACCGGTCTGCACCTGGCCGACGTCGAGCAGCTGCTCGGCCTGCTCGACCGGCTGGTCGACGCCGGCAAGTCGGTGATCGTCATCGAGCACCACCAGGCGGTCATGGCACACGCCGACTGGATCATCGACCTGGGGCCGGGTGCCGGTCACGACGGCGGCCGGATCGTCTTCGAAGGCACCCCGGCCGACCTGGTCGCGGCCCGCTCGACGCTGACCGGCGAGCACCTTGCCGCCTACGTCGGCGGCTGAGCCCCGGCCCCGCCGCCCGGTCGTGGTCAGGGCCGACGCGGCCGGCTCAGCGCGGCCGGGTTTCGACCGGATCGAGTTCGGCCCGGTCGAGCTCGGCGCGAACGCCGCGGGCGGTCGGGCCGGTCGCGGTGACCAGCACCGCCGGCCCGCCGGCCAGCGGCAGCCGGGCCGCGCCGGGGCCGAGCGGGGCGGCCGCCGCCGGTCCGCCGGCCGCCCACTCCGGCCGTACCACCAGCACCGAACCTGTCGCCTTCGCCCCGGCGAGCACCGCCGGTCCGGCCCAGCCGTCGGCGCGCGGCCCCACCGCCAGGTCGGTCCGCAGCACCGTGCGGCCCGCGTACCGCACCGTGGTGTCGATCCGGGCGTCGCCGGACGGCTCACCGTCGCGCCCGCAGACCAGCTCCTCCCGCCACACCAGGGCCGCGTCGTCGGCCAGCTCCACCACCGACCGGGACAGGTGGTGGCAGCCGGCGGCGGCGATCAGCGGCTCCGGCAGCCAGCGCAGCTCGCCGCCGGCCGCGACCCGGACCAGCATCTGCAGCGTCGACCGCCGGCCGTCGGGTCCGGGCAACGCCAGCGACGCCGCGACAGTACGCAGACAAACCCGCGCCCCCGGCCCGACCTCGACGTCCAGCCGCAGATCGTCGCCGCCGAGCGGGCCGGCCGCCGCGCCGACCAGATGCACCTGGACCTCGCCGCCGTCGGCGGCGGCCACTGCCGGGCCGGTGCGGCGCAGCACCAGCGGCGGCTCGCCGCGCAGGCAGACCAGCCGGGTACGCCCGGCGGCGTCGACCTCGGCGACCAGCCGGGCGTGCGCCCGCATCAGCCGGCGACCTCCGCCGGGGTCTGGGCGCGGGCCCGCAGCAGCCCCCGGATCCAGTCGGCCACCGGGGTCGCCGTACGGTCCTGCACCAGCGACAGGAACACCGTCGGCAGCTCGCCCCGGCGGGCGGCGGCGTCGCGCTCCATCACCGACAGGTCGGCGTTGACCAGCGGCGCCAGGTCCGTCTTGTTGATCACCAGCAGGTCGGCGGTGCTCACCCCCGGCCCGCCCTTGCGGGGCACCTTGTCGCCGCCGGCCACGTCGACCACGAAGATCTGCTGGTCGATCAGGCCCCGGCTGAACGTGGCGGTCAGGTTGTCCCCGCCGCTCTCCACCAGCACCAGATCGAGAGTGCCCAACTGCTCGGACAGGTCCTCGATGGCGTCGAGGTTGGCGGAGATGTCGTCGCGGATCGCGGTGTGTGGGCAGCAACCGGTCTCCACCGCCCGGACCCGCTCCGCCGGCAGTACGCCGTTGCGCAGCAGGAAGTCGGCGTCCTCGGTGGTGTAGATGTCGTTGGTGACCACGGCCAGCCGCAACTCGTCGGCGAGCGCCCGGCACAGCGCGGCGACCAGCGCGGTCTTGCCGGAGCCGACCGGCCCGCCGATGCCGATCCGCAGCGCGGGGGAGCCGTCCGGCAGCCGGGGCGGGTGCGGGTCGACCCCCGGATCGGGATGAGTGTGTGGCACCTCCCCGTCGGCGTGTGCGTGCGGTTCGGTGTGTGCGTGCGGTTCGGCGGACCCGCCGTGGACGTGGGTGTGTGGTTCAGGACGCAAAGAGACGCACCTCCCAGGTGGCGTGGTGTTCGGCGTCGACCTCCGGGATCGGGGCCGAGCCGGCGGGCAGGTCGTCGACCGGCCGGTCGGCCAGGGTGGCCGCCTCGGCGGCGACCGCGTCGATGTCCGGCGCGAGCCGGGCCAGCAGGCCGTGCACCGCGTACGGGTCGAGGCCGAGCAGCCGCACGGCGGCGCTGGCCGGTCCGGTGACAGTGGTGTACGCGGCGGCCAGCGCCGCCTCGGCCGGGCCGAGCCCGGCGGCGGCAGCGACCACGCCGAGCGCGACCGGCTGGTGCCGGTCCCGGGGTCCCCCCGCCGGCAGCGCCCAGATGCCGCGTCCGGCGCGCAGCAACGCCCGACCCTGAGCCCGCGACGCGCGGCGCAACGCGGGTGACGGGGTACGCGCGTCGATACCGTCGTCGAGCGCGTCCAGCCGCCCAGGGCCGGCCCCGTCGGCGGTCGCCCCGTCGGCGGTCGCGGCTGTTGCAGCCGCGGCGGCGAACGCGGCGGCGGTACGCCCACCGGTGCCGAGCCGGCCGGTCAGGTACGCCGCCACGCCGGCCAGGTCACGGACCCGACCGGCGACGACGGCCGCCTCCAGCCCGCTGGAGTGGGCGTGCCCACCGGCCGGCAGCCGGCCGTCGGCCAGCACCAGCAGCATGGCGAGCCCACTCATCGACGGGTCCGGACGGGACAGGTGATCATCGGCCGGTCGTCAGAACAGGAAGTAGCGCTGCGCCATCGGCAGCTCCGTCGCTGGGGCCGGCTCGACCGTCTCGCCGTCGATGCGCACCGTGAACGTGTCCGCGTCGATCTCGATCCGGGGGGTAGCGTCGTTCAGCGGCATGTCCGCCTTGCCCCGCCGCCGGGTGTCGGCGACCGGGGCGAGCCGGCGGCGGATGCCGAGCCGGTCACCGAGCAGCGCGTCGATCGCCGCCGGCGCGACGAACGCCAGGCTGGTGGCGGCCGGCGCGGTGCCGTACGCGCCGAACATCGGCCTCGGCAGCATCGGCTGCGGGGTCGGGATGGAGGCGTTCGCGTCGCCCATCTGCGCCCAGGCGATCATGCCGCCCTTGATCACCAGATGCGGCCGTACGCCGAAGAACGCCGGATCCCACAGCACCACGTCGGCCAGCTTGCCCGGCTCGACCGAGCCGACCTCGCCCTCGATGCCGTGCGCCACCGCCGGGCAGATCGTGTACTTGGCGACGTACCGTCGGGCCCGCATGTTGTCGGCCGGCCCGTCGCCGGGCAGCGCGCCACGGCGCGCCTTCATCACGTGCGCGGTCTGCCAGGTCCGCAGGACCACCTCGCCGACGCGCCCCATCGCCTGCGAGTCGGAGCCGATCATCGAGATGGCGCCGAGGTCGTGCAGGATGTCCTCGCCGGCCATCGTGCTGGGCCGGATCCGGCTCTCGGCGAACGCCAGGTCCTCCGGCACGCTCGGGTTCAGATGGTGGCAGACCATCAGCATGTCGAGGTGCTCGTCGAGGGTGTTGACGGTGTGCGGGCGGGTCGGGTTGGTCGACGACGGCAGCACGTTCGGCTCGGCCGCGACCCGCATGATGTCCGGCGCGTGCCCGCCGCCCGCCCCTTCGGTGTGGTACGCGTGGATCGACCGGCCGGCGATCGCGGCCAGGGTGGACTCCACGTACCCGGCTTCGTTGAGGGTGTCGGTGTGGATCGCCACCTGCACGCCGGAGGCGTCGGCCACCCGCAGGCAGGCGTCGATCGCGGCCGGGGTGGTGCCCCAGTCCTCGTGCAGCTTGAAGCCGCCGGCGCCGCCGCGCAGCTGCTCCCACATGGATTCTTCGCTGACCGTGTTGCCCTTGCCGAGCAGCAGCACGTTGACCGGCCACGGGTCGAGCGCGGCGAGCATCATGCCCAGGTGCCACGGGCCGGGGGTGACCGTGGTCGCCTTGCTGCCCTCGGCCGGCCCGGTGCCGCCGCCCATGATGGTGGTGATCCCGGCGGCCAGGGCGGTCTCCAGCAGCTGCGGGCAGATCAGGTGGACGTGGCTGTCGATCGCCCCGGCGGTGAGGATCTTGCCGTTGCCGGCGATGATCTCGGTGCCCGGCCCGATCACCAGGTCGGGGTGCACCCCGTCCATCGTGTCGGGATTGCCGGCCTTGCCGAGCGCGACGATCCGGCCGTCGCGGATGCCGACGTCGGCCTTGACGACGCCCCAGTGGTCGAGCACCACCGCGCCGGTGATCACCGTGTCGGGTGCTCCTTCGGCCCGGGTGGCCCGGGACTGGCCCATCGACTCGCGGATCACCTTGCCGCCGCCGAAGACCACCTCGTCGCCGTACGCCGGGGTGCCGTCGGCGCTGGGCGGCGCGCAACGGTCCTCCTCGACCTCGATCAGCAGGTTGGTGTCGGCCAGCCGGATCCGGTCACCGGTGGTCGGGCCGAGCAGGGCGGCGTACCGCCGTCGGTCCAGGGTGCTCACGCCGTGCCTCCCGTCGCGCCGGTGCCTGCCTGATCAGCCGGGCCACGTCCGGTGCCCGCAGCGTCAGTCCGGCCGCGTCCGTCCAGCTCGCCAGCGCATTCGCCGCGCAGCCCGGCGACGATCCGCCGACCGCCGAACGGCACCAGGGCGACCTCCCGGTCGACGCCGGGCTCGAAGCGCACCGAGGTGCCGGCCGGCACCGCCAGCCGGTGACCCCACGCGGCGGACCGGTCGAACTCCAGCGCCGGGTTGGCCTCGGCGAAGTGGTAGTGCGAGCCGACCTGCACCGGCCGGTCGCCGGTGTTGACCACCGGCAGGGTCAGCACCGGACGGCCGGGATGGAGGGTGACCGGCCCGTCGCCGGGGATCAGTTCACCGGGAACGACTGTGCCGCCGTCGGTGCCCGACGGCGTGGATGGTGCAGTCAATCTCGCTCCTAGGAGATCGGCTCGTGTACGGTGACCAGCTTCGTCCCGTCGGGGAAGGTGGCTTCCACCTGCACCTCGGGGAGCATCTCCGGCACTCCGTCGAGCACGTCCTCGCGGCCGAGCACGGTGCGCCCGGCCTCCATCAGCTCCGCCACGCTGCGGCCGTCCCGGGCACCTTCCAACAGGAAGGCGGTGATCACCGCGGTCGCCTCCGGGTGGTTGAGCCGGATGCCCCTCTCACGGCGCTTCCAGGCCACGTCGGCTGCGACGTGGATGAGCAGTCGCTCCTGCTCGTGCCGGGTGAGAAACAAGCCGGACCTCCATGAGCGATCGAGACCTGGGTCGTGCCAGATGCTGGCATTCTGACATTTCAATCACGTTACGTACGCGTATCCGCTGTCTGGGTGTCACCTGTTGTCCGGCCTGGTACGTACGGGTCGGCTCACCTGCGGCGAACCTGCCCAGGGCAGCCCGTCCGACGTCCGGGTGCGATGCGACCACGCAGGGTCGGGGCGGCCGAACAGGCGGAAGCTGCAGCCATGGCGTACCGGCTAGCCTGCCGCTATGGGCAGCGCCGAACTGGACGAGTTGATCGTCGCGGACGCCGAGGCGTTGCGCGCGTGGTTGTCGGCCAACCACGGCACATCGCCCGGAGTGTGGCTCGCCCTGACCAGGAAGGGCGGCACAGTCACCACGCTGACCTGGCAGCAGGCGGTCGACGAGGCGCTGTGCTTCGGCTGGATCGATGGGCAGGCCCGGAAGCGGGATGAGCAGACCTCCTGGATCCGGTTCACCCCGCGCCGGCCCCGCAGCTCCTGGTCACAGCGCAACGTGGCCCACGTGGCCCGGTTGGAGGCGCAGGGGCGGATGATGCCGTCCGGCCGTGCTGCGGTGGACGCCGCGAAGGGGGACGGACGGTGGGCGGCCGCCTATGCGCCGCCTTCGGAAGCCGTGGTGCCGGCCGATCTGCTCGCTGCGATCGCCGCTGACCCCGCCGCCCAGGCAATGTTCGACGTACTCACCAGGACCAATCGCTTTGCCCTCATCAACCGGGTGATCAGCGTCAAGCGGGCGCAGACCCGCGAGCGGAGGATCGGCGAGATCGTCGCCATGTTGGCCCGGAACGAGACGATTTACCCGCAAAAAGCCAAACCACCGGAGTCGGCCACGTCGTGATGGCCGTACCCGGTCCGGCGTGCCGCGACCCTGTCGTCAGGCTTCCGGCGACTGGTCCGGGCCGTGGCTGGTGCCGGCCCTCGGCCGCCGGAAGCGGTCGTGCCAGGCCGGTGTCTCCCGTTCGTCGTCGAAGGCGTTGGCGATCACCACGTCGGTCGACGAGTGCAGCAGGATCGAGATCACGATCGTCAGCGCGACCAGATGGAACACCTCGTCGGCGGCGTCGATGCCGGACTTGAGCACGATCAGGCCGTACACCACCGACGCGAAGCCCTTCGGCCCGAACCACATGGCCGCCGCCTGCTCCCGGGGTGCCAACCCGGAGCGGATGAATGCGATCGCCAGCGCCACCGGCCGGGCGAGGAAGATGGCCAGCACCGCGAAGACCCACCCCGGCCAGGAGATCTCGCCGAGGAACTCGATCGAGATCAGCGCGCCGAAGACCAGTAGCGCGGCCAGCTTCAGCAGCTCGGAGACGCTTTCGCCGAAGTGCTCGAAGGCGGCCCGCTGACGGGGGCCGAAGGTGGCGATGGTGCTGCCGGCGGCGAACGCGGCCAGGAACAGGTTGCCGTGGGTGGCCTGCCCGAGAGCCAGCACGAGCAGGCCGATCGCCACCCCGTTGAGCGGTGCGTACAGGGCCGACGCGGAGAACCACCGGGTCCGTTCCAGGGCGATCGCCAGTGCGGGGACGGCGACTCCGATGACCAGGCCGACGGCTAGTTCGGTGGCCAGTTCGTCGAGGTGCAGGTCGCCGGAGCCGGTGGCGATCGCCAGGAACAGGATCACGAACGGCAACGCGAGGCCGTCGTTGATCCCGGACTCGACGTTGAGCAGATGCCGCAGCCGGTACGGCACCTTCTCGTTGCCGACCAGCGCGGCGGCGAACACCGGGTCGGTCGGGGCCAGCACCGCGCCGATCAGCAGCGATTCCGCCCAGCCCAGCCCGGCGACGTAGTGGGCCAGCACCGCGGTGATCAACAGGGTGAGCGGCAGCCCCCAGCCCAGCGCCCGGCCGGGCAGCCGCCAGGCGGAGCGCAGGTCCTGCCAGCCGACCCGCATCCCGTCGGTGAACAGCACGGCGAACAGCGCCAGCTCGGCGAGGGTGTTGACGATCGACGAATCGGCCTGCACGTCCAGCACGCCGGTGGTCTGCGGCCCGAGCAGGAAGCCGGCGACCAGAAACAACGCCGCCGTGGACAGGATGGTGCGGTGAGCCAGCGCCGACACCAGCACGGCGAGCAGCAGGACGGCGGCGAAACTCAACAGCAGCATGTGAACTCCGGGACCGGCGGGGAGCGGCGGTGATGGTGTCGGGCCCGGTGATGGTACGTCCCGCCGGGGTCGGGATCGGCGCGGACCGGTACCGGACGGGCTGACACAATGCGGAAGCAGTCCCGTACCCGCGATGAGGAGTTCCGTGCCGTGATTCGTACCCATGACGCCGGCGGCCTGCGCGCCACGCACGCCGGCACGACGGTGACGCTTGCCGGGTGGGTGGCCCGCCGGCGCGACCACGGCGGGGTCATCTTCGTCGACCTGCGCGACGCCTCCGGCGTGGTGCAGGTGGTGTTCCGCGAGGAGATGCAGCTGGCCCACGCGCTGCGTAACGAGTTCTGCGTACGGGTGACCGGCGTCGTGGACCGCCGCCCGGAGGGTAACGACAACCCGGAGCTGGCCACCGGCGAGATCGAGGTCACCGCGACCGAGCTGACCGTGCTGTCCGAGGCCGCGCCGCTGCCGCTGCCGATCGACGACCAGGTCGACGCCGGCGACGATGTCCGGCTGCGGTACCGCTACCTGGACCTGCGGCGCAGTGGTCCGGCCGGGGCGTTGCGGCTGCGGTCGCGGGCCAACCAGATCGCCCGTACGGTGCTGCACGACCGTGACTTCGTGGAGATCGAGACCCCGACGCTGACCCGGTCCACCCCGGAGGGGGCCCGCGACTTCCTGGTGCCGGTGCGGCTGCAGCCCGGCACCTGGTACGCCCTGCCGCAGTCGCCGCAGCTGTTCAAGCAACTGCTGATGGTCGCCGGGATGGAGCGTTACTACCAGATCGCCCGCTGCTACCGGGACGAGGACTTCCGGGCCGACCGGCAGCCGGAGTTCACCCAGCTGGACATCGAGATGTCGTTCGTCACCCAGGACGACGTGATCGAGCTGGGTGAGTCGATCGTCGGCGCGTTGTGGCGGGAGCTGGCCGGGCACGAGATCACCGGTCCGGTGCCGCGGATCACCTGGCACGAGGCGATGGACCGGTACGGTTCCGACAAGCCGGACCTGCGCTACGGCGTGGAGCTGACCGAGTTGACCGGCTACCTGCGCGGGACGGCGTTCCGGGTGTTCGCCGGGGCGATCGACGCGGGCGGCTACGTCGGGGCGGTGGTGATGCCCGGCGGTGCCGTGCAGACCCGCAAGGAGCTCGACGGCTGGCAGGACTGGGCCAAGGCGCGTGGCGCGCGGGGCCTGGCGTACGTGGTGCTGGACGCCGAGACCGGCGAACCGCGCGGCCCGGTGGCGAAGAACCTGTCGGCCGAGCACCTGGGCGGGTTGGCCGACGCGGTCGGCGCCAAGCCCGGCGACGCGATCTTCTTCGCCGCCTCGACCAACCGGCGGGAGGCGCAGGAGCTGCTCGGCGCGGCCCGCATCGAGATCGCCCGGCGGGCCAACCTGGTCGACGAGAGCGCGTGGGCGTTCTGCTGGGTGGTGGACGCGCCGATGTTCGAGCCGACGGATGAGGGCGGCTGGACGGCGGTGCACCACCCGTTCACCTCGCCGACCGACGAGTGGCTGGACCGCTTCGACGGCGCGCCCGGCGAGGCCCTGGCGTACGCGTACGACATCGTCTGCAACGGCAACGAGATCGGCGGCGGCTCGGTCCGTATCCACCGGGCCGACGTGCAGCGGCGGGTGTTCGACCTGCTGGGCATCAGCGAGCAGGAGGCGGCCGACAAGTTCGGCTTCCTGCTGGAGGCGTTCAAGTACGGCCCGCCGCCGCACGGCGGCATCGCGTTCGGCTGGGACCGGATCTGCATGCTGCTGGCCGGCGTGGACTCGATCCGTGAGGTGATCGCGTTCCCGAAGACGCGCGGCGGGTTCGACCCGCTGACCCAGGCGCCGACGCCGATCACCGCCCAGCAGCGCGCGGAGGCCGGGGTGGACGCCAAGCCGAAGCCGCCGGCTGGTGTCGCGCCGACCCCGGCCGCCGGTACGGCAGGGGTGGCAGCCCTGGTGGAGCCGTCCTGACCGGGTAACTGTCTTCCGGTCGTGGGCCCGGGGTGCGCGTGCACCCCGGGCCCACGCATGTCTACGGGCCATGTCTGCACCGGTTCCAGAGAAACTGTGCACAGATATTGTGCACACCTTCTCTGCAGAACTATTGTGCAGAGCATGGATGAACAGTCGACGGTCTGGCTGACCGGGGACCAGGTCCGCACCCTGGCCCACCCGCTCCGGTTGCGGCTGCTCGGCGCGCTGCGGCTGGACGGTCCGGCGACCGCCACCGCGCTCGCCCACGAGCTCGGCACCAACACCGGAGCGACCAGCTACCACCTGCGCAAGCTCGCCGACGTCGGGCTGGTACGCGAGGAACCGGCCCGGGGCACCGGCCGCGAGCGCTGGTGGCGCTCGGTGCACCGGGTCTCCTCGTGGCGCGGCACCTCGTTCGACGACGACCCGGACGCCCGCGCCGCCGCCGACTGGCTCAACAGCTACTTCGTCCAGCAGTTCGTCCGGCTGGCCGAGGACTGGCACACCGCCCGTGACGGCTACCCCACCGAGTGGCGGGACGCCGCCGAGTACTCCGACTACATCCTCACCCTCACCCCGGACCAGCTGCGCCGGCTCAACGCCGACCTGCACACGGTCGTCGAGCGCTACCGCACCGACCCCGGTCCCGGCGACGGGGTGGCCGAGCAGGTGATGCTCTACACCTACGGCTTTCCCCGTGTCGTCAACGGCGCCCGGGGCGGGTCTGCCGGGAGCGAGCCGGTCGGCGGCGAGCCGTGACCACGCTGACCGCCCGCCAGGTCCACCGGCGCTACCTGGTCCTGCACGGCCTGCGCTGGGCACCCGCCGGGCTGCTGATCCCCGTCTGGGTGCTGTTGATGCTGGAGCGTGGGCTGACCCTGCCGCAGCTCGGCCTGGCCGCCGCCGCGCAGGGGCTGGCCGTGCTGATGCTGGAGCTGCCGACCGGTGGGCTGGCCGACGCGATCGGTCGCAAGCCGGTGCTGATCGGCGCGGCGGCGGCGAACCTGGCGTCACTGTCGCTGCTGGTCGTCGCGGACACCTTCGCCCTGTTCGTCGCCGTGATGCTGCTGCAGGGCGTCTACCGGGCGTTGGAGAGCGGGCCACTGGAGTCCTGGTACGTCGACGCGACGCTCGCCGCCGACCCCGCCGCGCGGTACGAGGGCGGGCTGAGTCACGGGGGAGTGGTGCTCGGCCTCGCGATCGCCGCCGGATCTCTGGCCAGCGGCGGTCTGGTGGCACTCGGTCCGGTGGGCCCGGTCAGTGCGCTGACCGGACCGGTGCTTGTCGCGGCGCTGTTCCAGGTCGTCAGCCTGGTCGGCCTGGTGCTGCTGCTGGTCGAGGTGCAGCCGGCAGCCGGAGCGCCGGTCGCCGGGGGACAACCGGCGCCGGAGTCGACGGTCGGCGCGTCGATCCGGCGGGTGCCGTCCGTGATTCGGGACGCGCTGGCGCTGCTGCGGCGTTCCCGGGTGCTGGCCGCACTGGTCGCCGTCGAGTTGTTCTGGGGGTTCGGCATGGTCGCCTTCGAGACCCTGATGCCGGTGCGGCTGGCGGAGGTGACCGGTGACACCGACCGGGCGGCGGCGCTGCTCGGCCCGGTCGGTGCCGTTGCCTGGCTGGCGTCGGCCGGCGGTGCCGCGCTGGTGCCGGCGCTCACCCGACGACTCGGTGCGCCGGTGACCGCCGCCGCGTTCCGGATCCTGCAGGGGGCGACCGTCGCCGGCATGGCGCTGCTGGCCGGGCCGGCCGGGGTGGTCGCCGCGTTCCTGGCCTGCTACGCCATCCACGGTGCGTCGAACCCGGTGCACATGGGCCTGCTGCACCGGCAGGTGGACGGCGGGCACCGCAGCAGCGTGGTCTCGCTCAACTCGATGGTCGCGCACCCGGCGGGGGCGCTCGGCGGGGTGGTGCTGATGGCCATCGCCGGTGCCGCCTCGGTCAGCCTGGCGATGCTGGTCGGCGCGGCCGTGCTGGCCGCGGCGGCACCGCTGTACCTGGTCTCGCCTGGTCCAAGCTGGATTGGCCGGCGCGGCAGTTGGGTATGGAACGGCCGACCGACTGAACCCCCCAGGAGGATCTGATGTTCGCCATCGCTGCGGCTGTCGTTTTCGGTTTCGCCCTGCTGCTCGACCTGCTCGACACCGATCTCGGTGCGCCCGACCTGTTCAACTGGAACACCATGGTGCTGATCGGCCTGCTCTGCCTGGCCCTGTTCTTCGCCGGGGTCGGTCGTGGCACCGGCGGCGGTTGGTCCCGGCGCCGTCGGCGCAGCTGACCCGGCTGTTCACTGGCCCGATCTCGGTGCATTTCCGGCGTCCGAGATCGGGCCGGTACTGTCTTGCTGATGGAGTCCGACGTCCTCTTCTCCTACCCCTCCGCCGAGCAGCGCCGCGATGCGCCGCCGGCCGGCGGCGGCGTGGCGGCGGGCGACTCCGGCTCCGGCCCGCCCGCGTCGGCGCCGTTGCCGGTACGGATGCGTCCGGCGAGCCTCGACGAGCTGGTCGGTCAGGAGCATCTGCTCGCCCCGGGCGCGCCGCTGCGGCAGTTGGTGACCGGCACCGCGCCGATGTCGGTCATCCTGTGGGGGCCGCCGGGCTGCGGCAAGACGACGATCGCCCACCTGGTGGCCCGGGCCACCGACCGTCGTTTCGTGGCGATGTCGGCGCTGTCCGCCGGAGTCAAGGACGTCCGCGCGGTGATCGACGAGGCCCGACGGCAACGGCGTACCGGCGGGTTGCCGACGGTGCTCTTCATCGACGAGGTGCACCGTTTCAGCAAGACCCAGCAGGACTCGCTGCTCGCGGCGGTCGAGGACCGTACCGTGACGTTGCTGGCAGCAACCACCGAAAACCCCCATTTTTCGGTCATCTCGCCGTTACTGTCGCGGTGTGTCCTGCTCACCCTGCGGCCGCTCGGCGACGAGGCGGTCCGTGACCTGCTCCGGCGCGCGGTGACCGACGAACGTGGACTCGGCGGCTCGCTACGGCTGTCCCCGTCGGCCGAGGACCACCTGGTCCGGTTGGCCGGTGGCGACGTGCGCAAGGCGCTCACCGCCCTGGAGGCGGCGGCCTCGGCGGCCACCGCGACCGACACCGGGGAGATCGACCTGCGTACCGCCGAGCGGGCGATCGACGTCGCTGCGGTGCGCTACGACCGCGACGGCGACGCCCACTACGACGTGACCAGCGCGTTCATCAAGAGCATGCGTGGCTCGGACGTCGACGCCGCGCTGCACTGGCTGGCCCGGATGCTGGTCGCCGGGGAGGACGCCAGGTTCATCGCCCGACGGATCGTGATCTTCGCCAGCGAGGACGTAGGGATGGCCGACCCGGGTGCGCTGTCGGTGGCGACCGCGGCCGCCCACGCCGTGGAGTACGTGGGGCTGCCGGAGGCACAACTCAACCTCGCCCAGGCGGTGATCCACCTGGCCACCGCCCCGAAGTCCAACTCGACCACCGCAGCGCTGACGGCGGCTGTCGCCGACGTACGGGCCGGCCGGGGCGGGACGGTGCCGGCACATCTACGGGACAGCCACTACTCGGGCGCGCGGCGGATCGGCCACGGAGGCGGCTACCGTTACCCTCACGACGACCACCGGGGGGTGGTCACCCAGCAGTACGCGCCCGACGAGCTCGCCGGTGTCGACTACTACCGGCCGACCGAGCACGGCGCCGAGCGGACGGTCTCCGCGCGGCTGCCGGTGCTCCGCCGGATCGTGCGCGGCCTGCCGCCCGACACCCGCGCGTCCGCTGGACGCACCGGCTCCGGCTCGTCCGCTGGTGCCGCCGAACCTGATCCATCCGTCCCAGCGTCCGAGGCTGGTCCGGTGCCCGATGACAGCGGCAGCGTTGCTGCCGGGGAGGTACAGCAGTGAGAGCGCGCGGTTCTGACCGCCCCGATCACCCCGACGAGCGTCGTGAGGGCAAGCCGAAGGGCCGTCGGTGGGGCCGGGCACCGGTCGAGGAAGAGGTCAGCGGCGAGGAGACTGGCTGGCTGGACGATCTGCGGACCGCCAAGGAACAGCGGATCGACATCGGACCCGGTGGCGCCGGAGCATCCGGCGACTCCTCGACGGACGGCCCGCCGTCCCGCTCTGCGGTCTCCCGGTCCGCCGTCCCGTCCCGTCCACATCCACATCCACATCCGCAGCCGCCTGCGGGTCCGGGTCCGCAGCCGCGCACCAGTCCAGGGCCGGCCGAGCCGGTGTCCCCGGCTGGCGCGAAACCGTCCGAACCCCGACCCCGGCCCGTCAGCCCCGCCCCGGGCGGGCCGACCCCGGTCTCCGGTGGGCCGAGTCCGACCCCGGTCTCGGGTGGGCCGAGTCCGACCCCGGGCCGGTACCAGCGACCGCCGCAACGTCTGCCAGCGGCGGACACGGTCGTGCCGCAGTCGGGCAACGCACCGCCGTTGCCGCCGTCCGCGCCGCAGCGGCCATCCGCCGACGCCTTCGGCGGGCCCCGTCCAGCGCCGGGCACCCCGACCCGACCAACGTCCGGCCCCAGCGCCGATGGGCGCGACGAGACCCGGATCATTCCACCGGTCAGGCCGTCCGGCGGGCGTCGACGCGCCCCGGAACCGGCGGACGAGACCGACGGCTGGGAGCGCCGCCCGGAGACGCCGCAACGTGGCCCGGCCGCCGGGGCGGACCGGGTGGGTCAGACCCGGGAAGGGGACGGCCCGGCACCATCGCGGCCGTCGGCCGGCCGGCATGCCTCGGCCGGCCAGCCGTTCGAGCCGGCCCGGCCGACCTCGGGCGGGCCTCGCCCGGCGCGGTCCGCGCCGATCCCCGGCCAGCCATCCCGGGGTGGCCCCGGCGGCCCTCTGGCCGCTCCCGTGGTCCCTGGGCCGGGCGGTGCCGTGCCATCGGCCCGTGGTCCGCAGCCTGACCCGGGCACCGACCAGCCGCCCCGTCCGGGAACCCGCCCGGCAGGACCGCCGCCAGTCCATCCGGCCGGCCCGCCGACCGCCACCCGCCCTGGTCCCGGCCGGGCGACGGTCCCGGCAGCCGGGCCGGTGCCGACCGGTGCCGGTGCCGGTGGCGGGCCGCGGCCACCGGTGACCGGGCCGCCGGCCACCGATCGACGGGACCCGTACGCCACCGGTCCGATCCGCCCCGGCCAGCCGGGTCGATCCGACCCGCCGGGCCGTCCCAACGAGGCCGGCACCTTCGGCCGCCCCAGCCACCCGGGCCGACCAGCTCAACCCGGCCGACCAGCTCAACCCGGGCCCGGTGGCGTCGCGACGATGCCCGGCGCGCCGGCACCTGGCCGGCCGGTGTCCGGCGGACCTGCCGGTGCCGCCGCACCGCCGCACCACGATCGGCCGACGCCCGCCCCGCCCCGCCCGGTCTCCGGCGCCGGGGCGACGGTGGCGCGGTCGGCGTCGGTGCCGGTGCGGCCGGGTGGGCCGGTGCCGCCGAGCGGACTCGCCCCGGTGTCCGGCGGAGCCGCGCCGGTCCCGGGAGGGGTCGCCCCGGTGTCCGGTGGGGGTGGCTCACCGGTCCGGTCCGGGCCGTACAGCCCTGACCGGTCGGGATCCGAGCACTCCGGCCCTGAGGAGTCCGGTGCCGACCAGTCGGGTTCCGAGCAGGGTGGCCCGAACCTGCAGCAGCGTCGGCTGCGGGCGATGGCCCTGATCATGGTCGCCGTCGTGGTGCTGGCCGCCCTCCCGCTCTACTTCGGCATCCGGGCGGCGACCCGCGACCCGGTCTTCAACTCCCTCGACCGACTCGACGTGCCCGAGTGGGCGGCGCAGGAGCGTACCGACGCGGTCAGCGGGAGCCGTTGGTGCCTCATCGACTGCCGGTTCCGCGAGCGGACGATGACCTCCGAACGCGGCACCGAGGAGACCGCCCAGGTCTACACCGCGGCGTTGACCGACGCCGGGTGGCTGCCGTGGGACGCCGAGCTGTGCCCGTCCCAGCCGGTCGAAGGCCAGTACAACTGCTGGACCCGCGACGAACTCACCCTCGACCTGTGGGTCCGGCCGCCGGCCTGCTCGGACGACCTGCTACTGCAGCGGCCGACGGTGGAGCCGCCATCCGGCGAGTCGACCGACGGTGGATCGACCGACGGGGAATCGGCCGACTCGCCGCCGGTCACCGAGGCCGAGACCTGCACCGGTTCGGTCGTGTCGATCAAGGTACGCAACGCGATCGGTGACGACCGGATGAAGCCACAGCCGAGTACCGATCCGTCGCTCACCGGTGAGGATCCGGATCCGGTCTTCACCGACGACCCGCTGCTGGACCTGGAGGTCGAACCGTCGTGAGCGGACGACCATCACTGACGGTAGGGTCTGCACGGTGGTGCGGCGCGAGCTGACCGCCGTCAGGTGAGCAGCGGCGGCGAGGCGTCGTGACAGAGGAGGACACAGGCATGGACGGTGGACAGATCGCGGCGCTGGTGGCGGCCGGAGCGTTCCTGATGCTCGTGCTGGTGCTCGCGGTGCCGATCCTGCGGCTGCGGCACACCGTGGACGCGGCGACAAGGGCGATCAACGACCTGAACGACCGCACCGGTCCACTGCTCGGCCAGGTCAACACCTCGATGGAGAACGTCAACACCGCGCTCGGGCAGGTGCACACCACGCTGGACGGCGTCAACATCCAGCTCGCCAAGATCGACACGATGACCGGTCACGCGCAGAACGTCACCGCCAACGTGGCGAACCTCGCCACCGTCGTCTCGGCGGCGGCGGCCAACCCGCTGGTCAAGGTCGCCGCCTTCGGGTACGGCGTTCGGCGCGCCGCGTCCGCCCGTCGGCACGCCGAGCAGGAGCGCGACGTACGGGCGGAACTCAAGCAGCGGCGCCGGGCAGCCCGGCGCAACGCCGGATGACCGGGAGGACGCCGTCATGAAACGCCTGCTCTGGCTCGGTGTCGGCATCGCCGTCGGCGCGGTGGTGGTCCGCAAACTGGCCCGGACCGCCCAGTCCTACACGCCGTCCGGGATCGCCTCCTCGCTGTCGGAATCCGCTGGTGGTCTCGTCGAGTCGGTCCGTACCTTCGTGGAGGACGTGCGTGAGGGCATGGCAGAGCGCGAGCAGCAGATCCAGGCCGCGTTCGCTGAGGGCGTGGCGTTCGACGACCAGTTCGCCGACCTGCGGGGCGACCCGAGCGTCGGTGACGTGGAGATATTCCCCCAGGAGGACGTTCGGTGAAAACGGCGGAGATCAAGCGGCGGTTCCTCGCGCACTTCGAGGCCAACGGCCATGCCGTGGTGCCGTCAGCTCCGCTGCCCGCGATCGATGACCCGAACCTGCTGTTCATCAACGCGGGCATGGTGCAGTTCGTGCCGTACTTCCTCGGTCAGCGAACCCCGCCGTACCAGCGGGCGACGAGCGTGCAGAAGTGCATCCGTACCCCGGACATCGACGAGGTCGGCAAGACGTCGCGGCACGGCACCTTCTTCCAGATGAACGGCAACTTCTCGTTCGGCGACTACTTCAAGGAAGGCGCGATCCCACTGGCCTGGGACCTGGCCACCAGGCCGGTCGACGCGGGTGGGTTCGGCATGGATCCGGAGCGGATCTGGGTCACCGTCTACCTCGACGACGACGAGGCGGCCGACATCTGGCGGCGCACCGGCGTACCGGCGGCGCGGATCGTGCGCCGGGGCAACAAGGACAACTTCTGGTCGATGGGTATCCCCGGCCCGGCCGGGCCGTGCTCGGAGCTGTACTACGACCGGGGTCCGGCGTACGGGCCGGACGGCGGGCCGGAGGTCGACGAGGACCGCTTCCTGGAGTTCTGGAATCTCGTCTTCATGCAGTACGAGATCACCAACGTACAGAGCAAAGAGGTCTTCGACATCGTCGGCGACCTGCCGAAGAAGAACATCGACACCGGCATGGGCCTGGAGCGGATCGCGTCGATCCTGCAGGGGGTGGACAACCTCTACGAGATCGACGAGGTACGTCCGATCCTGGACCGGGCGGCCGAGCTGACCGGTAAGCGCTACGGCGCGGGCTCCGGGCAGGCGGCGAGCGAGTCGCACCCCGACGACGTACGGCTGCGGGTGATCGCCGACCACGTGCGGACCGCGTTGATGCTGATCGGCGACGGGGTGACCCCGTCCAACGAGGGCCGCGGCTACGTGCTGCGCCGGATCATGCGTCGGGCGATCCGCTCGGTACGACTGCTCGGCTGGCAGGATCGCGCTCTGCCGGAGCTGCTGCCGGTGGCCCGGGACTGCATGGCGCCGTCGTACCCCGAGCTGGCCGCCGACTTCGAGCGGATCTCCTCGTACGCGTACGCCGAGGAGGACGCCTTCCTGTCCACGCTGCGCGCCGGTACCACGATCCTGGACATGGCGATCGCCCAGACCAGGTCGGCCGGCGGCGGCAAACTCTCCGGCGACCAGGCCTTCCAGCTGCACGACACGTACGGGTTCCCGATCGACCTCACCCTGGAGATCGCCGCCGAGCAGGGGCTCTCCGTCGACCAGGACGGTTTCCGCCGGCTGATGTCCGAGCAGCGGGCCCGGGCGAAGGCGGACGCGCAGGCCCGCAAGACCGGGCACGTCGACATGTCCGCGTACCGCGGGGTGCTGGACAGCGGCGGGCCGGTGGAGTTCACCGGCTACGCGGAGGTGTCCCGCGAGTCGCGGGTCCGGGCGCTGCTCGGCGCCGGCGGCGCGGCACTGCCCGCGGCCGGTGAGGGCGACGTCGTGGAGCTGGTACTGGACAGCACCCCGTTCTACGCCGAGGGCGGCGGCCAGCAGCCGGACACCGGCCTGCTCACCGTCGGCGCCGGCCGGGTGGAGATCTTCGACGTCCAGCAGCCGGTGCCGGGCCTGATCGTGCACCGGGCCCGGGTGGTCAGCGGCGAGCTGCGCGCCGGGGAGTCCGGCTACGCCGAGATCGACATCCTGCGGCGGCGGGCGATCTCCCGGTCGCACACCGCGACGCATCTGGTGCACCAGACGATGCGCAACTTCCTCGGCGAGTCGGCGACCCAGGCGGGGTCGCTGAACGCGCCGGGCCGGCTGCGGTTCGACTTCAACACCCCCGGCGCGGTCGCGCCGTCGGTGCTGCACGACATCGAACAGCAGGTCAACGAGGTGCTGCTGCGCGACCTGGAGGTGAACGCGTTCATCACCTCGCAGGAGGAGGCGCGCCGGCTGGGCGCGATGGCGCTGTTCGGGGAGAAGTACGGCGACGAGGTCCGGGTGGTCGAGGTCGGTGACTACGCCCGGGAGCTGTGCGGCGGCACGCATGTGACCCGCTCCGGTCAGCTCGGTGTGGTGAAGATCCTCTCCGAGTCGTCGATCGGCTCCGGCGTGCGCCGGGTCGAGGCGCTGGTCGGCATCGACGCGTTCAACTTCCTGGCCCGCGAGCACCTGCTGGTGGCGCGGCTCGCCGAGCTGTACCGGGTGCCGGCCGACCAGGTCGCGGACCGGGTCCAGCAGACCGTCACCCAGCTGCGCGACGCGGAGAAGGAGCTGGAGAAGCTGCGCGCGCAGCTGGTGCTCGGCGGCGCGGCGGCGATCGCCGGCCAGGCGCGTGACGTGCGCGGGGTCGCCTTCGTCGGCACCGAGGCGCCCGAGGGCGCGGCCGGCAACGACGTACGGACCTTGGCGCAGGAGATCCGGGGCAAGATCGACCCGGCCCGGCCGGCGGTGGTCGCGGTGGCGGCCCGGGCCAACGGCAAGGCGGCGCTGGTGGTGGCGGTCAACGCGGCCGGCAAGTCACGCGGGGTGTCGGCCGCCGACCTGGTCAAGGGCGCGCTGCACGGCCGGGGTGGCGGCAACGCCGACCTGGCGCAGGGCGGCGGGCTGCCGGCGGCCGAGGCGGCGAACCTGCTGGTCGCGGTCGAAAAGGCGATCGCCGAAACGGCCTGAGATGAGCGGTACGAGGTGAGCGTATTCGTCCGTGGGCGCCGGCTGGGCGTCGACGTGGGGCAGGTCCGGGTCGGTCTGGCGATCAGCGACCCGGACGGCATTCTCGCCACCCCGTTGCTGACGGTGCGGCGGGACCTGTCGACCGGCGGCGCGACGACACCGGCCGACGTGCCTACGGACATCGCGAAAATTGTCCAGATAGTTCATGAGTACGAGGTCAGTGCGGTTATTGTCGGTCTGCCGGTGAACCTCGCCGGCCGCCACGGACCGGCCGCCGACGCGGTCAGCGCATACGTACGGTTACTCGAAGTGGCGGTATCGCCGATTTCAGTCCTGACGACCGACGAAAGGATGTCGACGGTGGTCGCTAGCCGTAGGCTGTCCGAGCGGGGCGTCCGAGGACGACGCCAACGGGCGGTGGTCGACCAGGCGGCCGCCGTGGAGATCCTGCAGAGCTGGCTGGACGCGCAGCGGAGGCAGAAGTGATGATCGACGAACTGGACCTCGCCTTCGAGGACCGGGCCGACAAGGGCCGGCACCGTCGGGGCGCGCGGCGCAAGAAGTCGTCCGGCGGTGGCGGCCGGGGCAAGACCGCCGCCGCGCTGCTGGTCACCGTGCTGCTGCTCGGCGTGCTCGGCGGCGGCGTCTGGTACGGCTTCGACCGGGTACAGGGCTACTTCGCGACCCCGGACTACGACGGCGGCGGCACCGGTGAGGTGGTGGTCCAGGTCCGGGCCGGCGACACCGCCACCGACATCGGCAACACCCTCGTCGAGGCCGGCGTGGTCAAGAGCACCAAGGCGTTCGTCAACGAGGCCCGGGACAACTCCCGCAGCCAGAACATCCAGCCGGGCTTCTACACGCTGCGCCTGGAGATGAGCGCGGCGACCGCGCTCGGCCTGCTGCTCGACCTGGAGAACAAGGTCTCCAACCGGGTGACCATCCCGGAGGGCCGTACCGCCAAGCAGATCTACCAGCTGCTGGCCGAGTCGACGGACATCCCGGCGGAGGAGTTCGCCACCGCCGCCGAGGACCCGTTGGCCCTGGGCGTGCCCGAGTGGTGGATGACCCGTACCGACGGGGAGGAGGTGACGGTCTCCGCCGAAGGGTTCCTCTTCCCGGACACCTACGACTTCGATCCCGACGTCACCGCCCCGGAGATCCTCCGGGTGATGGTCAACCGGTTCCTGACCGTCACCGGCGAGATGGAGTACGCCGACCGGGTACAGGCCGAACGCGGCGGGATCAGCCCGTACGAGGCATTGATCGTCGCGTCGCTGGCGCAAGCCGAGGCCGGCATCGCCGAGGACCTCGCCAAGGTCTCCCGGGTGGCGTACAACCGGGTGTACAGCGAGACCTTCCCGTGCAGCTGCCTGCAGTTCGATGTGACGGTCAACTACTACTGGGAGCTGACCGGCCAGGAGACCAAGGCGTCCAAGGACATGACCCGCGAGGAGCTGTACGACGAGAGCAATCCGTACAGCACCCACGCGCACAGCGGGCTGCCGCCCACGCCGATCAACAACCCGGGCAAGGCCGCCCTGGAAGGGTCGATCAACCCGCCCGACGAGGACTGGGTCTACTTCGTGGCGATCGACAAGGAGGGCCGTTCGGCGTTCGCCGAGACCCTCGAACAGCACAACCAGAACATCGAGATCGCCGAGCAGAACGGCATCCTCTGAGGTGTCCGCCCCCCTACCGTCCACCGCCGTCCGGCGGCGGGCCGCAGTGCTCGGCATGCCGATCGGGCACTCACTGTCGCCGGTGATCCACAACGCCGGCTACCAGGCCGCCGGGCTGACCGGCTGGAGCTACACCGCGATCGAATGCGCCGAGGCGCAGCTGGCGGGCCTGGTCGCCGGTCTCGGCCCGGAGTGGGCCGGGCTGTCGGTCACCATGCCGTTGAAGGAGGCGGCGCTCGCCCTGGCCGGGCGGGCCTCCTCGGTGGCCACCGCGGTCGGGGCGGCCAACACCCTGGTACGCCGGGCCGACGGCAGCTGGTTCGCCGACAACACCGACGTGGCGGGGATGGTCGCGGTGCTGCGCGACGCCGGGGTCGGCACCGGTGCCCGGTTCACCGTGCTCGGCGCCGGCGGCACCGCCCGGGCCGCGTTGGCGGCCGCCGCCGCGCTGGCCGCCGCCTCGGTCACCGTGGCGGCCCGACGGCCGGCGGCGGTCGACGAGCTGGTGCCGGTCGCCGGCGCGCTCGGCGTGTCGATGACCGGCACCGCACTGTCGGCGACCGCGACCGCGACGGCGGCGGCCGGCACCGACGTACTGGTCTCCACCCTGCCGAAGGGGGCCGCTGACCCGTACGCCGGCCAGCTGCCGTGGGGATCCGGCACGGTCTGCTTCGACGCGATCTACGATCCCTGGCCGACTCCACTGGCCTCGGCGGCGGCCGCCGCCGGTTGCCGGGTGGTCTCCGGGCTGGATCTGCTGCTGGCCCAGGCGGTCGGGCAGTTCGAACAGTTCACCGGGGTCGCCGCGCCGGTACCGGCGATGCGAGCCGCGTTGTCCGCCGCGCGGTCGGCCGGTGCGGCAGCGCGGTCGGCTGCCCCGGCCGGTGAGCTGGCGCGCTCAGCCGGCGCGGTCACGGGTCAGCGCCGACACGGCGACCAGTGACAGCCCCGCCGCGCCGAGGATGATCAGCGCCATCGGGGTGGCGCTGGCCGTGCCGGCCAGCCCGACCACCGGCGCGGCCAGCGAGGCGATCCCCGACTGGACCGCGCCGAGCAGAGCGGCGGCGGTGCCGGCGTGCCGGGCGTGCTCCTCCAGGGCCAGCGCGGTCCCGTTCGGCATCAGCATCCCGATCGTGGCGACGTAGCCGGCCAGCGCCGGCAGGATCAGCCACAGCTGACCGGTGGTCGCGCCGGCCACCAGCAGCGCCGCAGCGCCGGCTCCGGCGGTCAACGCGCCGACGAACAATGGCCGGGTCCGGTACCGGCCGACCAGGCGGGCGTTGACCTGCCCGAGCACGATCAGTCCGACCGCGTTGGCCCCGAACACCAGGCTGAACGTGGTCGGCGACAGCCCGAACCCGTCCTGCAGCACGTACGGCGATCCGGAGATGTAGGCGAACATGCCGGCGAACGCCAGACCCTGGGTCGACGCGTACCCGACGAACGCTCGGTCGGTGAGCACCAGCCGGGCCGCCCGGGCGGCGCCGGCCAGACCGTCCGGGTTGCGGCGCTCCTGCGGCAGGGTCTCCGGCAGCCAGCGGGCCATGACGATGGTGAGCAGCGCGGTGACCACCGCGAGGGCGACGAAGATCCCCCGCCAGGAGGCCACCCGCAGCACCGCCGCGCCGAGCACCGGCGCGGCGATCGGTGCCACCCCGAAGATGATCAGCAGGCGGGAGAAGAACCGGGCCACGTCGGCACCGGAGTAGAGGTCGCGCACCACCGCACGGGCGACGACCACCCCCACCCCGCCGGCGAAGCCCTGGAGCAGCCGCAACCCGGCCAGTGCCTCGGCGTTCGGGGCCAGCGCGCAGGCCAGCGAGACGACGACGTAACCGGTGGTGCCGGCCAGCGCCGGACGCCGCCGCCCCCACCGGTCGCTCACCGGCCCGCCGACCAGTTGGCCGAACGCGACGCCGATCAGGCACGCGGTCAGCGACAGCTGCACCCGGGCCGGGGTGGCGGCGAGGTCGTCGCTGATCGCCGGGAACGCCGGCAGGTACATGTCGATCGACAGCGGCCCCACCGCGGTGACCGCGCCGAGCAGGATGAGCAGCACCGCTGGTCGGCGGCGGATGTCGTACGGCACGAACCCACCCCCCGAGACCCGACCAACCGTACGTTAGGTCAGCTCCAGCAGTGTCCGGAGGGCGGGACGCGGGCGACGTGGGTCACCGGGCCCCGACCACGCCGTGCCACACTTTCCGACGTGTTGCGTTGGCTGACCGCAGGTGAATCCCATGGCCCCGCGCTGGTCGCACTCCTCGAAGGCGTCCCCGCCGGCGTCGAGGTGACCAGTGCCGAGATCGGCCGCGAGCTGGCCCGGCGCCGGCTCGGCTACGGCCGGGGCGCCCGGATGAGTTTCGAGCAGGACGAGATCGAGATCGTCGGCGGCCTGCGGCACGGGGTGACGCTGGGCAGCCCGGTCGCGATCCGGGTGGGCAACTCGGAGTGGCCGAAGTGGCGCACCGTGATGGCGGCCGACCCGGTCGACCCGGACGAGTTGGCCGGGCAGGCCCGCAACGCTCCGTTGACCCGGCCCCGACCGGGGCACGCCGACCTGGCCGGGATGCAGAAGTACGGCCACACCGACGCCCGGCCGATCCTGGAGCGGGCCAGCGCCCGGGAGACCGCCGCCCGGGTCGCCGTCGGCACGGTCGCCCGGGCGCTGTGCCGGCAGGCACTGGGCATCGAGATCGTGTCGCACGTGGTCGAGCTCGGTTCGGTGGCCGCCAAACCCGGGCTGCAGCCCCGCCCGGAGGACGCCGAGCGGGTCGACGCCGACCCGCTGCGCTGCCTCGACCCCGAGGCGAGCGCCCGGATGGTCGCCGAGGTGGACGCGGCCAAGGCCGACGCCGACACCCTCGGCGGCATCGTCGAGGTACTCGCCTACGGCGTACCGCCAGGGCTGGGCAGCCACGTCCAGTGGGACCGCAAGCTCGACGCCCGGCTGGCCGCCGCGGTGCTGTCGATCCAGGCGGTCAAGGGTGTGGAGATCGGCGACGCCTGGCAGCAGGCCCGGTCGCGGGGCTCGGTTGCGCACGACGAGATCATCCCCACTGCGGCCGGGGTGCGCCGGGTGACCGACCGGGCCGGCGGGCTGGAGGGCGGCATCACCACCGGCGAGCCGTTGCGGGTACGGGCCGCGATGAAGCCGATCTCCTCGTTGAACCGGGCGCTGTCGACCGTCGACGTCGTCACCGGGGAGCCGGCGACCGCGATCAACCAGCGGTCCGACGTCTGCGCGGTGCCGGCCGCCGCGGTGGTGGCCGAGGCGATGGTGGCACTGGTGCTGGCCGAGGCAGCCACCGAGAAGTTCGGCGGTGACTCGGTCGCCGAGATCCGCCGCAACGTCGCCGGGTACCTGGACCACCTGGTGATCCGCTGATGGCTCCGGTAATCCGCTGATGGCCCCGGTCTGCGTACTGGTCGGTGCACCCGGTGCGGGCAAGACCAGCACCGGTACGGCGCTGGCCGAGCTGCTCGGCTGCGAGTTCCGCGACACCGACACCGACATCGTGGCGGCGGCCGGCAAGCCGATCCCGGAGATTTTCGTCGACGACGGCGAAGAGCATTTCCGGGCCCTGGAACGGGCGGCTGTCCAGGCGGCACTGGGCGGCTTCGACGGCGTGCTCGCGCTCGGCGGCGGTGCGGTGCTGGCCGACGAGACCCGGGCCGCGCTCGCCGGGCACACCGTGGTCCACCTCGGCGTCGAGCTGGCCGACGCGGTCCGCCGGGTCGGCCTCGACGCCGGCCGACCGCTGCTGGCGATCAACCCGCGGGCCACGCTGCGACACCTCCTCGAGCAGCGTCGCCCCCTCTACGAGCAGGTGGCCACGCACCGGGTGGCGACCGACGGCCGTACCCCGGAACAGGTCGCCGAGGAGATCGCCACCCTGCTGCGCACACCGGCCGACCGGCCCGGGTACTAGGCTCGGCGCCGATGAACTCGACGACCTGCATCCCGGTGCCCGGCGACCGACCCTACGACGTACTGGTCGGTCGGGGGCTGCTCGACACGCTGCCCGACCTGCTGCCCGGCGCGGACCGGGTGGCGGTACTGCACGCGCCTCCGCTGAAGGGCCAGGCCGACCGGATCGCCGCCGGCTGCGCCGCAGCCGGGGTCAATCCGTTGCTGGTCGAGGTGCCGGACGCCGAGGCCGGCAAGTCGCTCGAGGTCGCCGGGCAGGCCTGGGCGCAGCTCGGCGCGGCCGGCTTCACCCGTACCGACGCGGTGGTCGGGGTCGGCGGCGGCGCGGTGACCGACCTGGCGGGTTTCGTGGCCGCCTGCTGGCTGCGCGGGGTCCGCTGGGTGCCGGTGGCGACCAGCCTGCTCGGCATGGTCGACGCGGCGGTGGGCGGCAAGACCGGGATCAACACGGCGGCCGGCAAGAACCTGGTGGGCGCCTTCCACCCACCGGCCGGGGTGCTGGCCGACCTGGACCTGCTGGCCAGCCTTCCGTCGGTCGACCTGGCCGCCGGGCTGGCCGAGGTGGTCAAGTGCGGGTTCATCGCCGATCCGGCGATCCTGGAGCTTATCGAGGCCGATCCGGCGGCGGCCGCCGACCCGACCGGGCCGCAGGTGCGGGAGCTGATCGAGCGCGCCGTGCGGGTTAAGGCCGACGTGGTCGGTGACGACCTGCGCGAGTCGGGGCTGCGTGAGGTGCTCAACTACGGGCACACCCTGGCCCACGCGATCGAGAAGGTGGAAGGCTACCGCTGGCGCCACGGGCACGCGGTGTCGGTCGGCCTGGTCTACGCGGCGACCCTGGCCCGGCTGGCCGGCCGGCTCGACGCGACGGTCGCCGACCGGCACGCGTCGGTGCTCGCCGCCCTGGGGCTGCCCACCAGCTACCGGGCCGAGGCGTGGCCGGAGCTGCTGGCCACGATGCGGGTGGACAAGAAGGCCCGGGGCAGCCGGCTGCGGTTGGTGGTGCTCGACGCGCTGGCCCGGCCGGGAATCCTCGACGGCCCGGCTGACACGTTGCTCGCCGAGGCGTACCGCCAGGTGGCGGCGTGACGGGAGGTGGCGGGGCGTGCGGACGTACGTGTTGAACGGCCCGAACCTGGGCCGGCTGGGTAGCCGTCAGGTCGACGTGTACGGGCTGACCAGCTACGCCGACCTGGTGGCGATGTGTGAGCAGGTGGGCCGGGACGCCGGGCTTGACGTCGAGGTGCGCCAGACCGACGCCGAGCACGAGATGCTCGGCTGGCTGCACGCGGCGGCCGACGCCGAGGCCGCCGTGGTGCTCAATCCGGGTGCCTGGTCGCACTACTCGTACGCGGTCCGGGACGCCTGTGCGCTGCTGCGCGGACCGCTCGTCGAGGTGCACATCTCCAACATCCACGCCCGCGAGCAGTTCCGGCACCACTCGGTGGTGTCGGCGGTCGCCACCGGGGTGATCTGCGGGCTCGGGGTGGACGGCTACCGGTTGGCGCTGCTGCATGTCGCCGGGCTGGCCACGGCCCGTCCGGCTGAGCCGGGTCCGGCCCGATAGACTGGGCAGATCCGTCCGCTCATTGATGATCAAGGCAGGAAATGGCGACCACCAACGACCTGAAGAACGGGCTGGTTCTCAACCTCGACGGCGAGCTGTGGGCCGTCGTGGAGTTCCAGCACGTCAAGCCCGGCAAGGGCGGCGCTTTCGTGCGCACCACCCTGAAGAACGTGCTCTCCGGCAAGGTGGTCGACAAGACCTTCAACGCGGGCACCAAGGTCGACACCGCGACCGTCGACAAGCGGACCATGCAGTACCTGTACGCCGACGGCGAGGACTACGTCTTCATGGATCTGGAGACCTTCGACCAGATCATGGTGCCCGGCGGCACGGTCGGCGAGGCAGCCAACTACCTGCTGCCCGAGGCCGAGGCGATCGTGGCGACCCACGAAGGTGTGCCGCTGTACGTCGAGCTGCCGACCAGCGTGGTCCTCGAGGTCACCTACACCGAGCCGGGCCTGCAGGGTGACCGGTCGACCGGCGGCAACAAGCCGGCCACGATGGAGACGGGCGCCACCGTTCAGGTGCCGTTGTTCGTCACCACCGGCGAGAAGATCAAGGTCGACACCCGCGACGGCCGCTACCTCGGCCGAGCCTGATGGCCGAGGGGCCGAAGACCTCGATGCCGGCGCGCCGCAAGGCGCGTAAACGGGCCCTGGACGTGCTCTACGAGGCGGACATGCGCGATCTGCCGCCGGCGCAGGTGCTGGTCGGTTACCTGGCCCGGCTGTCCCCGCGTCCGGAGCATCTCGACTACGCGGTCGGTCTGGTCGAGGGGGTGGCGGACCACCGGGACCGGATCGACGAGCTGATCGGCAGCTACGCCGAGGGGTGGACGCTGGACCGGATGCCGGTGGTCGACCGCAACCTGGCCCGGATCGCCGTCTACGAGTTGCTCTACGTTGACGAGATCGACGACCCGGTGGCCATCACCGAGGCGGTCGAGCTGGCCCGGCAGATGTCAACTGACGATTCGCCGCGGTTCCTCAACGGTCTGCTGGACCGGATCGCCGAGTACACCCCGCACTAGCGGCTCCCGCCGCCACGGCGGGCACCGCCACGACCGCCGGTGCCACGCGACACCGCCGACGGGCCCGATCCAGCTGGATCGGGCCCGTCGGCGGTTGGGTGCGCAGCCGTCAGGAGGCGAAGAACGCCCGCGGGTCGGCGACCAGTACGCCGTGCTCGTTCAGCCGCTCGATGAGGCCGGACGGCGACGAGTCGTACACGATCGCCAGCGCCCGCAGGTCGTCGGCGCGGATGGACAACACCCGACCGTTGTAGTCACCGCGCTGCTGCTGGATCGCCCGGGCGTACCGGGCGACGTAGGCGAGGTCCTCGCCGACCTCGTCGTACAGCCGCTCCAGGTCCAGGACGATCTTGCTGGTGGGTTCGTGACGTACCCCACTGCCGTCCGGCAGCAGTTCCGACACGGGTACCCGGTAGAAGTCGGCCAGTTCGGCGAGGCGGGAGACGGTGACTGCCCGGTCCCCACGCTCGTAGGAACCGACGACGACAGCCTTCCAACGCCCGTTCGACTTCTCCTCCACCCCCTGCAGGGACAGCCCCTGCTGCTGACGGATGGAGCGCAGGCGGGCGCCCAACGACTTGGCGTACTCAGAGGGCATACGGACTCTCCCAGTGCTTTGCCCGGGGCTTTCCCCAGCGATCGCTACGGAGCGTGACGGTACGGCGGTTCGCAAGCGCGGTCAAGTGGTGAATAGCTACCAGTGAACAAGATCGTGACGACTTGCCCCAAATTTCGTCTTACTGATGCGACACTCAGCGCCCCATATCGGCTCGGCAACGGGACGCTGGTAACGTTCGGCGTGACCGCTGACCAGCCGGGTGCTGGCCGGCGGTACCCATGACGTCCTTTAACGACCCGTCCCGTGAGGCGGGGAAGGGGGTCCGCTGTGGCCTACCCGTCGGCCACCCAATCATCGGCGACGATGCCACCGTCTGTTAAGAGCATCCTGACCAGCGCCGACATTCAACGCGTCGTCGACCGGATCGCCCATCAGGTGCTGGAAAAGACCAACGGGGCGCAACGCACCGTACTACTCGGAATTCCCACCCGGGGCGTGCCGCTCGCCCGTCGGCTCGCCGACCGGATCCGCACCTTCGAAGGGGTCGCCGTCCCGGTCGGTGTGCTCGATATCACCCTCTACCGGGACGATCTCCGGCTGAAGGCCACCCGCGCGGTCGGACCCACCGAGCTGCCCGCCGGTGGCATCGACGGCCAGCGGGTCATCCTGGTCGACGACGTCCTCTACTCGGGCCGGACCGTACGGGCGGCGTTGGACGCGATCAGTGACCTCGGCCGGCCCAGCTCGGTGCAGTTGGCGGTGCTGGTCGACCGGGGCCACCGGGAGCTGCCGATCCGCGCCGACTACGTCGGCAAGAACATCCCCACCGCGCTCACCGAGAACGTCAAGGTGCTGCTCGCCGAGACCGACGGCTCCGACGAGGTACGGCTGTTCAGTTCCCCTGGCGCCGCCCACCCGGCGGACGGCCCGCAGCGGGAGAGGGACCAGCGATGATCAGGCACCTGCTGTCCGGCGCCGATCTGGACGCGACGGACGCCACCCGGATCCTGGACACCGCGGTCGAACTCGCCTCGCTGGCCGGCCGCGAGGTGAAGAAGCTGCCCACCCTTCGTGGGCGCACCGTGGTGAACCTGTTCTACGAAGACTCCACCCGGACCCGGATCTCGTTCGAGGCGGCCGCCAAGCGGCTCTCCGCCGACGTGATCAACTTCTCGGCCAAGGGCTCCAGTGTCTCCAAGGGCGAGAGCCTCAAGGACACCGCGCTCACCCTGCAGGCGATGGGGGCCGACGCGGTGGTGATCCGCCACCCCGCCTCCGGTGCCCCGCACCGGCTGGCCAACTGGGTGGACGGGTCGGTGGTCAACGCTGGCGACGGCACCCACGAGCATCCCACCCAGGCACTGCTCGACGCGTACACCATGCGGGCCCGGCTGGGTCGGCTCGCGGGCCTGCACGTGGTGATCGTCGGCGACGTGCTGCACAGCCGGGTCGCCCGGTCCAACGTCCTGCTGCTGGCCACTCTCGGCGCCAAGGTGACCCTGGTCGGGCCGCCGCCGCTGATCCCGGTCGACATCGCCACCGCGCTCGCTCCCGGCGTCGGGGTCGGCTACGACCTCGACACCGTACTGCCCACCGCCGACGTGGTGATGATGCTGCGGGTGCAGCACGAGCGGATGGCCGACTCCTACTTCCCGTCCGCCCGCGAGTACGCCCGCCGGTACGGCCTGGACGGGGCCCGGCTGCGCCGGCTGCCCGAGCACGCCATCGTGATGCACCCCGGACCGATGAACCGGGGCATGGAAATCTCCGCCGAGGTCGCCGACTCGCCCCGCTCCACGATCGTGGAACAGGTCGCCAACGGGGTAAGCGTCCGGATGGCCGTGCTCTACCTGCTGCTCGGCGGCCGCGGCTGATGCGGCGCATCGGTCACCCACATCCTCATCGGCACCACCGCCCCCAGGCGTACGACGAAAGGACCTCGCTGTGAGCGCGTACCTGATCAAGGGCGTCCGGGTCCTCGGCCGGGACCCCGTCGACCTGCTGCTGCGCGACGGCGTGGTCGCCGACGCCGGCTCCGGGCTGACCGCGCCGGGTGCGCAGGTGCTCGACGCCGACGGCCTGATCGCCCTGCCCGGTCTGGTCGATCTGCACACCCACCTGCGTGAACCCGGCCGGGAGGACGCCGAGACGGTGGAGACCGGGTCGCGGGCCGCCGCGCTCGGCGGCTACACCGCCGTATGCGCGATGGCGAACACCTCCCCGGTGGCCGACACCGCCGGCGTCGTCGAACAGGTCTGGCGGCTCGGCCGCCAGGCCGGGCTGGTCGACGTGCAGCCGATCGGTGCGGTCACCGTGGGCCTGGCCGGCGAACGCCTCGCCGAGCTCGGCGCGATGGCCGACTCCGCCGCCGCCGTGCGGATCTTCTCCGACGACGGGCACTGCGTCGCCGACCCCCGGCTGATGCGCCGCGCCCTGGAGTACGTCAAGGCGTTCGACGGCGTCGTCGCCCAGCATGCTGAGGAGCCCCGGCTGACCGAGGGCGCCCAGATGCACGAGGGCGAGGTCTCCACCCGGCTCGGTCTGACCGGCTGGCCGGCCGTCGCTGAGGAGGCGATCATCGCCCGTGACGCGCTGCTCGCCGAACACGTCGGCAGCCGACTGCACGTCTGCCACCTGTCCACCGCCGGCAGTGTGGAGATCGTCCGGCAGGCCAAGGCCCGTGGGGTCCGGATCACCGCAGAGGTCACCCCGCACCACCTACTGCTCACCCACGAGGCGCCGGTCAGCTACGACCCGGTCTTCAAGGTCAACCCGCCGCTGCGCACCGGCGAGGACGTCGCCGCGCTGCGCGCCGCGCTCGCCGAGGGCGTCATCGACATCGTCGCCACCGACCACGCTCCGCACGCGGTGGAGGACAAGGAGTGCGAATGGGCGTACGCCCGGCCCGGCATGCTCGGGTTGGAGACCGCCCTGTCCGTGGTGCTGCTCACGACCGCGTTGCACGACGACGACGGTGTACCAGACTGGGAGCTGATCGCCGAGCGGATGTCCCGGGCCCCGGCCCGGATCGCCGGGCTGACCGGGCACGGGCATGACCCCGCGCCGGGCGTTCCGGCGAACCTCACCCTGATCGACCCGGTCGCGAGCCGCACCGTCGACCCGGCCGAGTCGGCCAGCCGCAGCCGCAACACCCCGTACGCGCGGATGGTGCTGCCCGGCCAGGTGGTCGCCACCTTCCTGCGCGGCGACGCGACGGTGCTCGACGGAAAGGCCGTGCGATGAACGACACCACCAATACCACCGCGGCATCCCGTCGGCGGGTTCCGGCGCTGCTGGTGCTCGAGGACGGCCGGGTCTTTCCCGGCGAGAGCTACGGCGCGGTCGGGGAGACCTTCGGCGAGGCGGTGTTCACCACCGCGATGACCGGCTACCAGGAGACGCTGACCGATCCGTCCTATCACCGGCAGGTGGTGGTGCAGACCGCGCCGCACATCGGAAACACCGGGGTCAACGTCGACGACGACGAGTCGGACCGGATCCGGGTGGCCGGGTACGTGGTCCGCGACCCGGCCCGCCGCCCGTCGAACTGGCGATCCACCGGTGACCTGGAGGACCGGCTCGTCGCCGAGGGTGTGGTCGGCATCTGCGGGGTGGACACCCGGGCGCTCACCCGCCACCTGCGTGACCGGGGGGTGATGCGGGTCGGCGTCTCCACGCTGACCGACGACCCGCAGGAGCTGCTGGACCGGGTCCGGCAGACGCCGCAGATGGTCGGCGCGGACCTGTCCGCCGAGGTGACCACCGCCGAGCCCTACACGGTCACCGCCCAGGGCGAGCACCGTTACACGGTCGCCGCCCTGGACCTGGGCATCAAACGCAACGTGCCGCGCCGGCTGGCCCAGCGCGGGGTGACCACCCACGTGCTGCCGGCCACCTCGACGCTGGACGAGGTCCTGGCCACCGGGCCGGACGCGGTGTTCTTCTCACCAGGGCCGGGTGACCCGGCCACCGCACACCACGCGGTCGAGCTGGCCCGGCAGGTGATGGCCCAGCGTACGCCGCTGTTCGGTATCTGCTTCGGCTCGCAGATCCTCGGCCGGGCACTCGGCTTCGGCACCTACAAGCTCGGCTACGGCCACCGCGGCATCAACCAGCCGGTGCTCGACCGCACCACCGGCAAGGTCGAGGTGACCAGCCACAACCACGGGTTCGCCGTGGACGCCCCGCTGAACACGGTGATCGACACCGATTTCGGCGGCGTCGAGGTGAGCCACGTGTGCCTCAACGACGACGTGGTCGAGGGGCTGCGGGCCCACGAGGTGCCGGCGTTCACCGTCCAGTACCACCCGGAAGCGGCGGCCGGCCCGCACGACGCGGACTACCTGTTCGACCGGTTCGTCGAGCTGATCGAGGGAAAACATGCCTAAGCGGACAGATCTGCAGCATGTCATGGTGATCGGCTCCGGGCCGATCATCATCGGCCAGGCCTGCGAGTTCGACTACTCCGGCACCCAGGCGTGCCGGGTGCTGCGCGCCGAAGGGCTGCGCGTTTCGCTGGTCAACTCCAACCCGGCGACCATCATGACCGACCCCGAGTTCGCCGACGCCACCTACGTTGAGCCGATCACGCCCGAGTTCGTCGAGCTGGTCATCGCCCGGGAGCGTCCCGACGCGCTGCTGCCCACGCTCGGCGGGCAGACCGCGTTGAACACGGCCGTCGCCCTGCACTCCGCCGGCGTGCTGCACAAGTACGGCGTGGAGCTGATCGGGGCCGACGTCGACGCGATCCGCCGCGGCGAGGACCGGCAGCTGTTCAAGGACATCGTCGCCGCCGCCGGTGGCGAGACCCCGCGCAGCCGGGTCTGCCACAGCATGGCCGAGGTGCACGACACCGTCGCCGAACTCGGGCTGCCGGTGGTGATCCGACCGTCGTTCACCATGGGCGGGCTCGGCTCGGGCATGGCGCACACCCCGGCGGACCTGGAGCGCATCGCCGGTGCCGGGCTGGCCGCCTCCCCGGTGCACGAGGTGCTCATCGAGGAGAGCGTGCTCGGCTGGAAGGAGTACGAGCTGGAGCTGATGCGCGACCGCAACGACAACGTGGTCGTGGTCTGCTCCATCGAGAACATCGACCCGATGGGGGTGCACACCGGCGACAGCGTCACCGTCGCCCCGGCGATGACCCTCACCGACCGCGAGTACCAGCAGATGCGCGACATGGGTATCGCGGTGCTGCGCGAGGTCGGCGTCGACACCGGCGGCTGCAACATCCAGTTCGCCGTGCACCCGACCACCGGCCGACTCGTCGTCATCGAGATGAACCCCCGGGTGTCCCGCTCGTCGGCGCTGGCGTCCAAGGCGACCGGCTTCCCGATCGCCAAGATCGCTGCCAAGCTGGCGATCGGCTACACCCTCGACGAGATCCCCAACGACATCACCAAGCAGACCCCGGCGGCGTTCGAGCCGGTCCTCGACTACGTCGTGGTCAAGATCCCCCGGTTCGCGTTCGAGAAGTTCCCCGGCGCCGACCCGGAGCTGACCACCACGATGAAGTCGGTCGGCGAGGCGATGAGCCTGGGCCGCAACTTCACCGAGGCGCTCAACAAGGCGATGCGTTCGATGGAGACCAAGGCCGCCGGGTTCTGGACGGTGCCCGACCCGGCCGGGGCCACCGTCGAGTCCACCCTGGCCGAACTGGCTGTCCCGCACGACGGCCGGCTCTACACCGTCGAACGGGCGCTGCGGCTGGGCGCCACCGTCGCCCAGGTCGCCGAGGCGTCCGGCGGCATCGACCCCTGGTTCCTGTCCGAGATCGCCGGCCTGGTCGAGCTGCGTGGCGAGATCGAGGCCGCGCCGGTGCTCGACGCCGCGCTGCTGCGCCGGGCCAAGCGGGCCGGGCTGTCCGACCGGCAGGTGGCCGCGCTGCGTCCGGAGCTGGCCGGCGAGGACGGGGTACGGGCGTTGCGGCACCGGCTCGGTCTGCGCCCGGTCTACAAGACGGTCGACACCTGCGCCGCCGAGTTCGCCGCCCGTACGCCGTACCACTACTCCAGCTACGACGCGGAGAGCGAGGTCGCGCCGTCGGACCGACCGAAGGTGCTCATCCTCGGCTCCGGGCCGAACCGGATCGGCCAGGGTATCGAGTTCGACTACTCCTGCGTGCACGCGGTGATGGCGCTCGCCGAGTACGAGACCGTCATGGTCAACTGCAACCCGGAGACGGTCTCCACCGACTACGACACCGCCGACCGGCTGTACTTCGAACCGCTCACCTTCGAGGACGTGCTGGAGGTCTGGCAGGCCGAGGACGCCGCCGGCCGGGCCGCAGGCGGTCCCGGCGTGGTCGGGGTGATCGTCCAGCTCGGCGGGCAGACCCCGCTCGGGCTGGCACAGCGCCTCGCCGACGCCGGGGTGCCGATCGTCGGCACCCCACCGGAGTCGATCCACCTGGCCGAGGAGCGGGGCGCGTTCGGCCAGGTGCTGGCCCGCGCCGGGCTGCGCGCCCCGGCGCACGGCACCGCCGTGTCGTTCGAGCAGGCCAAGGCGATCGCCGACGAGATCGGCTACCCGGTGCTGGTCCGCCCGTCGTACGTGCTCGGCGGGCGCGGCATGGAGATCGTCTACGACGACGCGACGCTGCGCGACTACATCGGCCGGGCCACCGAGATCTCGCCGGAGCACCCGGTGCTGGTCGACCGGTTCCTCGACGACGCCATCGAGATCGACGTGGACGCGCTGTGCGACGCCACCGGCGAGGTCTACCTCGGTGGAGTGATGGAGCACATCGAGGAGGCCGGCATCCACTCCGGCGACTCGTCCTGCGCGTTGCCGCCGATCACCCTGGCCGCCCCGCACCTGGCCACCATCCGGCACTACACCGAGCAGATCGCCCGCGGCGTCGGGGTGCGCGGGCTGCTCAACGTGCAGTACGCGCTCAAGGACGACGTGCTGTACGTGCTGGAGGCCAATCCGCGCGCCTCGCGGACCGTACCGTTCGTCTCCAAGGCCACCGCGGTGCCGCTGGCCAAGGCGGCGGCCCGGATCATGCTCGGCGCCACCGTCGCGCAGCTGCGCGACGAAGGCATGCTGCCGGCCACCGGCGACGGCGGCACGTTGCCCCCGGACGCGCCGATCGCGGTCAAGGAGGCGGTGCTGCCGTTCAAACGGTTCCGTACCCGCGCCGGCCACGGCGTCGACTCGCTGCTCGGCCCGGAGATGAAGTCGACCGGTGAGGTGATGGGGATCGACCCGGCGTACGGCAACGCCTTCGCCAAGTCGCAGGCTGCCGCGTACGGTTCCCTGCCGACCAGCGGAAAGATCTTCGTGTCGGTCGCCAACCGGGACAAACGCGCGATGATCTTCCCGGTGAAGCGGCTGGCCGATCTTGGGTTCGACATCGTGGCCACCGCCGGCACCGCCGAGGTGCTGCGCCGCCACGGCATCGCCTGCGAACTCACCCGCAAACACTGGGAGGAGTCCGGCGACGGGCAACCGGACGCGGTGACGTTGATCGCCTCCGGCGAGATCGCCCTGGTGATCAACACGCCGCAGGGCTCCGGTGCCAGCGCCCGCTCCGACGGGTACGAGATCCGCAGCGCGGCGGTCAACGCGGACACCCCGTGCGTGACCACCGTGCCCGGCGTCGCCGCCGCCGTGATGGGCATCGAGGCGCTGATCAACGGGGACATGGCGGTCCGGCCACTGCAGCAGTTGCACGCGGCGCTTCGCCCGGAGACAGCCGGCCGGCAGGCCGCCCGGTGACCCGCTCCGGCGGGTACCGGCTGGCCCGGTCGGCGTTGTTCCGGCTCGGCGGCGGCGACGCCGAGACCGCCCACGAATGGACGCTGCGTCGGCTGGCCGCCCTGTCCCGCAGCCGGGTGGCGCTGGCCGCGTTGCGCACCCGGTACGCGGTGGCCGCGCCGCGTACCGTCTTCGGGGTCGACTTCCCCAACCCGGTCGGCCTGGCCGCCGGGATGGACAAGGACGGCCTGGCGCTGCTCGCCTGGCCGGCGCTGGGCTTCGGCTTCGTCGAGGTCGGTACGGTCACCGCGCGTCCCCAGCCGGGCAACCCCCGACCCCGGCTGTTTCGGTTGCCGACCAGCGAGGCGGTGATCAACCGGATGGGGTTCAACAACGCCGGCGCCGAGGCGCTCGCCGACCGGCTCGCGGTGCTCGGCCGGCTGGACGAGCGGGCCGGGTTCGGCCGATCGCATCCGGCGCACGCCGACCGCCCGGTGCCGTTGGGCATCTCGCTCGGCAAGTCGAAGGTCGTGCCGATCGAGGAGGCGGTCGACGACTATCTGTCGGCGTACAAGGCACTCAGCGGCTACGGCCAGTACTTCGTGATCAATGTCTCCTCGCCGAACACCCCGGGACTGCGGCAGCTGCAGGACCGTGAGTACCTCGACACCCTGCTGGCCGCGCTGGTGGGGGAGCGGCCGATCCTGGTCAAGATCGCGCCGGACCTGGCCGAGCCGGCCATCGCCGAACTGCTGGAGGTCTGTCTGGCCCGGGGCGCGGCCGGGGTGATCGCCACCAACACCACCCTGTCCCGATCCGGCCTGGCCGCCGCCGACGCCGGTCAGGCGGAGCAGGCCGGCGGGCTGTCCGGCCGTCCGTTGACCGGCCGGGCCCGCGAGGTGGTCTCCTTCGTCCATCGGGAGACCGACGGCGCGTTGCCGGTCATCGGGGTCGGCGGCATTCTCGACCCGGACGACGCGGCCCGGATGTTCGACGCCGGTGCCAGCCTGGTCCAGCTCTACACCGGCTTCATCTACCGGGGTCCGGGGCTGGTCCGGGCGATCGCCCGGCAGGCCCGGGGCCGATGAGCGCACCGCGCCCGGCGGGCCCGGGGCCGACGAGCGCACCGCTGCCGGTGCCCGGCGACAGCCACCGCGCCGATCGGTTGCGGGAGCTGGACCGTCGGCACGTCTGGCATCCGTACGCCGCGCTGCCCCCGGCCATGGCGCCTCTGCTGGTCGACAGCGCCGCCGGGGTCCGGCTGCGGCTGGCCGACGGGCGGGAACTGGTCGACGGCATGTCGTCGTGGTGGGCCGCCGTGCACGGCTACCGGCACCCGGTGCTGGACGCGGCCGTCACCGACCAACTGGGTCGGATGGCGCATGTGATGTTCGGCGGGCTCACCCACGAGCCGGCGGTACGCCTCGCGCAGACCCTGGTGGAGATCACCCCGCCGGGCCTGGAGCACGTCTTTCTCTGCGACTCGGGCTCGGTGAGCGTCGAGGTCGCGATCAAGATGGGCCTGCAGTACCAGCTGGGCCAGGGTCGGCCCGGCCGGCGCAAGTTGGCCACCTGGCGCGGCGGCTACCACGGGGACACCTTCCACCCGATGAGCGTCTGCGATCCGGAGGGCGGGATGCACCACCTGTGGCGCGGAGTGCTGCCGGCGCAGGTGTTCGTGTCCGCCCCGCCGGGCGACTTCGCGGCGGCGCCGGACGAGCGGTACCTGGCCGAGCTGGTCGACGCGGTGGCCCGGCACGCGGACGAGATCGCCGCGGTGATCGTCGAGCCGGTGGTGCAGGGCACCGGCGGCATGCGATTCCACCATCCGGCGTACCTGCGCGCCCTGCGCGAGGCGACCGCCGCGCACGACGTACTGCTGATCTTCGACGAGATCGCCACCGGGTTCGGCCGTACCGGCGCGTTCTTCGCCGCCGAGCACGCCGGGGTGACCCCGGACGTGCTCTGCCTGGGCAAGGCGTTGACCGGTGGCTACCTCACACTGGCGGCCGCGCTGTGCACCCCGGAGGTGGCCGCCGGGATCTCCGCCGGCGGAGTCCTCGCCCACGGGCCGACCTTCATGGGCAATCCGTTGGCCTGCGCGGTCGCCAACGCCTCGATCGGACTGCTGCGCGCCGCCGCGCCAGCGGCCGGGGCCGAGCCGGTTGCGGCCACCGGTCCGGCGCCGGCTGGGGTCGTCCCGGCCTGGCAGGTCGCCGTACGGCGGATCGAGGCCGGGCTGCGCGACGGCCTGGCTCCGGTCGCGACGCTGCCCGGCGTGCGCGACGTCCGGGTGCTCGGCGCGATCGGGGTGGTCCAGCTGGACCGGCCGGTCGACCTGGCGGCGGCGACTGCGGCGGCGGTGGACGCCGGGGTGTGGCTGCGGCCGTTCCGGGACCTGATCTACACCATGCCGCCCTATCCGGCGGACGACGATGACATCGCGCGGATCGCCCGCGCGATGGCGGCTGCGGCCGTCGCGGTACCGCGCTGAGGTCCGCCCGGCGGTACCGCCGAGGAAGGGAGAGCCGATGGAGACCTTTGGTCAGCGACTGCACCGGGCCGTCAGCGCTCGGGGCCCGCTGTGCGTGGGCGTCGACCCGCATCCGGAGCTGTTGACCCGGTGGGGGCTGCCGGGCGACGTCGACGGGCTGAGCCGGTTCGCCGCGACGGCGGTCGACGCGCTCGGCGACGTGGTTGCGGTGGTAAAGCCTCAATCGGCGTTCTTCGAACGTTTCGGGTCCGCCGGCATCGGTGTCCTAGAGTCAACTATCCGACAGTTTCGCGAGGCCGGGGCCCTCGTCCTGCTCGACGTGAAGCGCGGCGACATCGGTTCGACGGCCGCCGCGTACGCCTCCGCCTACCTCGATCCGGCGAGTCCGTTGGCGGTCGACGCGGTCACTGCCAGCCCGTATCTGGGCGTCGGCGCGCTCGCTCCGATGTTCGATCTCGCCGGCCGGCACGGCGGCGGCGTCTTCGTGCTCGCGCTGACCTCGAATCCTGAGGGGCGGGCCGTGCAGCACGCCCGGGTGTCCGATGGACGCACCGTCGCGCAGACGGTGATCGATGAGATTTCGCAGCTCAACGTAGGTGCGGAGCCGATTGGCAGTTTCGGTCTGGTGGTCGGTGCGACCGTTGGTGACACCGGCCATGAACTGTCGCATGTCAATGGCCCAATGCTTGCCCCCGGGCTGGGTGCGCAAGGTGGACGGCCCGAGGACCTGCGGACAGTGTTCGGGCAAGCGCTTTCCGCAGTCCTTCCGTCGTACTCCCGCGAGGTGCTGAACGCCGGCCCGGATCCGTCGGCGTTGCGGGCCGCAGCCGAACAGACGCTTGTTAAGTGTCGGGAGGCTCTCGGGGTTCTGATCTGAGTGAGCGATCGATCACCCCCGCGTGATCGTGGTGCGGCCACGTTGCCGAAAACGTCGCTGACCGCTAGTTTTCCCCGCGCTGGGAACCACATGCCCCTTTGGTTCCCGGCCACACCACGTTTCACAGAGCGGCGGTGCGATCCGCCCGTCGCGATAGGGACCTGAGGAGAACTGGTGCCGCTCCCGTCACTGACCCCCGAACAGCGCGCAGCCGCGCTGGAGAAGGCTGCGGAGATCCGTAAGGCCCGTGCTGAGTTGAAGGAGCAACTCAAGCAGGGCAAGACCACCCTCGCCGCCGTGCTCGACCGGGCGGAGTCCGACGACGTTGTCGGCAAGCTGAAGGTTTCCGCCGTGCTGCAGGCGATGCCGGGCATCGGCAAGATCCGGGCGACCCAGATCATGGAGAAGCTCAAGATCGCCGACAGCCGTCGCCTCCGTGGCCTCGGCGACCAGCAGCGCAAGGCCCTGCTCGGGGAGTTCGCCGCGAACTGATTCGCGGCAGGGTGTAGAAACAAGCAGTGACCATGTATGACGACGCGCGCCCGGCAGCTCGGCTCACGGTCCTCTCCGGCCCCTCCGGGGTCGGCAAGGACAGCGTGATCGAGCTGATCCGGGCGCGCTCGCCCTGGATCTGGCTGTCCGTCTCGGTGACCACCCGCCCGATGCGGGACTACGAGGTCGACGGCGTCCACTACTATTTCGTCGACCGACCCGAGTTCGAGCGGATGGCTGCCACCGGGCAGCTGCTGGAGTGGGCCGAGTTCGCCGGCAACCTCTACGGCACTCCGCGCTCGGCGGTCGAGCAACGACTACGCGCCGGCGAGCCGGTGCTGCTGAAGATCGACCTGCAGGGTGCCCGGCAGGTTAGGGCGGCGATGCCCGAGGCCCAGCTGGTCTTCCTCGCGCCACCCAGCGTCGAGGAGCTGAAACGGCGCCTCGTCGGTCGGGGGACCGACGACGAGGAGACGATCCGTCGCCGGCTGGAGCACGCCGACGAGGAGCTGGCCGCCGAGCGGGAGTTCGACGTCACGGTGGTGAACGACGAGGTCCAGCGAGCCGCAACCGAGCTGGTAGGATTGCTCGGTTCGTCATTATTGACCGACGCCCAGTCACACCGCCCGGCCTGACAGCGCCCAGCGACTGACAGCACCCAGCGACAGAGCCCGACGACACAGAGGTTGCATCCCGTGGGATCCATTGCCAGCCCGGAAGGCATCACCAACCCGCCCATCGACGAGCTGCTGGAGAAGACCTCGTCGAAGTACGCCCTGGTGATCTTCGCCGCCAAGCGTGCCCGCCAGGTCAACGCGTACTACAGCCAGCTCGGTGAGGGCCTGCTGGAGTACGTCGGACCGCTGGTGGAGACCACTCCGCAGGAGAAGCCGCTCTCCATCGCCATGCGGGAGATCAACTCCAACCTGCTCACCGCCGAGCCCACCGACCAGCCCTGAGCGCCGGTACGCCGGACCGCGTCCCGCCCCGGGTCGTCCTCGGCGTCGGCGGCGGGATCGCCGCGTACAAGGCGTGTGAGCTGCTCCGGCTGCTGACCGAGTCGGGCCACCAGGTCAAGGTGGTGCCGACTGCGGCGGCGTTGCGGTTCGTCGGCGCGCCGACCTGGTCGGCGCTGTCCGGACAGCCGGTCGCCGATGACGTCTTCAGCGACGTCCACGACGTGCCGCACGTGCGGCTCGGCCAGCAGGCCGACCTGGTGCTGGTCGCCCCGGCCACAGCGGACCTGATCGCCCGGGCCGCGCACGGGCTCGCCGACGACCTGCTCACCAACACTCTGCTGACCGCCCGGTGCCCGGTGCTGCTCGCCCCGGCGATGCACACCGAGATGTGGGAGCATCCGGCCACCGCCGACAACGTCGCGCTGCTGCGCCGTCGCGGTGTGTTGGTCATCGAGCCGGCGACCGGCCGGCTGACCGGTTCCGACTCCGGCAAGGGTCGGCTGCCCGACCCCGGGGAGATATTCGCCGTCGCCCGCCGGGTCCTGGCCCGGTCCGTCGACCCGGCCGTCGGCCCCGTCGGTGCCGACCTCACCGGGCGGCGGGTGGTGGTCACCGCCGGCGGCACCCGCGAACCGCTCGACCCGGTGCGGTTCCTCGGCAATCGGTCGTCCGGCAAGCAGGGGTACGCCTTCGCCCGTACCGCCGTCGCCCGTGGCGCGCAGGTGACGGTGGTCGCGGCGAACGTGTCGCTGCCCGATCCGGCCGGTGTCCGGCTGATCCGGGTGGGCAGCACCGAGGAGCTGCGGGTCGCTACGCTCGCCGCGGCGGCCGAAGCCGACGTGGTCGTGATGGCGGCGGCGCCAGCCGACTTCCGGCCGGCGGGCTACGTACCCACGAAGATCAAGAAAGACGACGGCGGGCGACCGCCAGTGATCGAACTGGTCACCAACCCGGACATCGCAGCCGAACTCGGCGCGGCAAAGCGCCCCGGACAGCTCCTCGTCGCGTTCGCCGCGGAGACCGGTGACCTGCTGACCAACGCCCGGGCGAAGCTGGCGCGCAAGAACGCGGACCTGATCGTCGCCAACCAGGTGGGTGTCGACCGGGTGTTCGGCGCGGACGCCAACTCGGCCACAGTGCTCGACGCCGACGGTCCGGTCGCGGTGCTCGACGAACGCGGCAAGGAGCAGCTCGCCGACGACATATGGGATCTGGTAGTCGCCCGACTGTCGCAGTGAGCTCCGCTACGTCGGTCGGCGCACCGCCGGATTCCTTGGTCGGCACGGCGCCAGACCCCAACGTGGATGACTAGACTGCCGGGAACCATTGCTTTCGGATTCAAGGAGTACCGTGGCACGCCGTCTCTTCACCTCCGAGTCTGTCACGGAGGGCCACCCGGACAAGATCGCCGACCAGATCAGCGACGGGATCCTCGACGCGTTGCTGGCCCAGGACCCCCGGTCCCGGGTCGCGGTCGAGACCCTGATCACCACCGGCCAGGTGCACGTCGCCGGGGAGGTCACCACCCAGGCGTACGCGGACATTCCGGCCATCGTTCGCGAGACGATCCTCGGGATCGGCTATGACTCCTCCAAAAAAGGATTCGACGGCGCGTCCTGCGGCGTGAGCGTGTCGATCGGCGCACAGTCGCCGGACATCGCCCAGGGCGTCGACACCGCCATCGAGCGCCGGGTCGGCGAGTCGGCCGACGACACGCTCGACGCCCAGGGCGCCGGCGACCAGGGCATGATGTTCGGGTTCGCCTGCTCGGAGACGCCGGAGCTGATGCCGCTGCCGATCGCGTTGGCGCACCGGCTGGCGAGGCGGCTGTCGGCGACCCGCAAGGACGGCACCATCCCGTACCTGCGGCCGGACGGCAAGACCCAGGTCACCGTCGAGTACGACGGGCTGCGGCCGGTGCGGCTGGACACCGTGGTCGTCTCCAGCCAGCACGCCGCCGACATCTCGCTGGAGTCACTGCTCACCCCGGACGTCCGCGAGCACGTGATCGCCCCCGAGCTGGAAGGCCTCGGTCTGGACACCGAGGGCTACCGGCTGCTGGTCAACCCGACCGGGCGCTTCGAGATCGGCGGACCGATGGGCGACGCCGGCCTGACCGGCCGGAAGATCATCGTGGACACCTACGGTGGGTACGCCCGGCACGGTGGCGGCGCGTTCTCCGGTAAGGACCCGTCGAAGGTGGACCGTTCGGCGGCATACGCGATGCGCTGGGTGGCCAAGAACGTGGTGGCGGCAGGGCTGGCGGAGCGGTGCGAGGCGCAGGTCGCGTACGCGATCGGCAAGGCCCACCCGGTGAGCCTGTTCGTGGAGACGTTCGGCACCGAGAACGTACCGGTGGACCGGATCGAACGGGCGATCGGCGAGGTGTTCGACCTGCGGCCGGCCGCGATCATCCGGGACCTGGACCTGCTGCGGCCGATCTACCGACCGACCGCCGCGTACGGCCACTTCGGTCGGGAGCTGCCGGAGTTCGCCTGGGAACGCACCGACCGGGCCGCTGACCTGAAGTCCGCCGCCGGAGCCTGACCCACCGCCGCTGACCGTACCGCCGGGGGTGGCGGGTCGCCGGCCACCCCGGCGGCCGGGCAGGATGGCCCGGTGAGCACCCGAGCGGGACACGACCGGCAGCCGGCCGACCGGCTGCCGGTCGCGCGTATCTGCGTCGACGTGCCGCTGCCGCACCTGGACCGGCCGTTCGACTACCTGGTCCCGGCGGAGCTCGACGACGGCGTGCAGCCGGGCACCCGGGTCCGGGTCCGGTTCGCCGGCCAACTGGTGGCCGGGTGGGTGCTGGACCGGGTAGCCGCCTCCGGTCACGACGGCAAGCTCGCCTTCCTCGACAAGCTGGTCTCGCCGGAACGGGTACTCAGCGCCGAGATCGCCGCTCTGGCCCGCACCGTCGCCGACCGGTACGCCGGGCACCTGGCCGACGTGCTGCGGCTGGCCGTGCCGCCGAGACACGCCCGCGTCGAGCAGGAGCACAGCGAACCCGAGCCCGGTCCCGCCGCCGTGCCACCGGCTGCCGTGCCACCGGCCGCCGCGCCACCCGACGCTGTGCCGACCGACGCCGCCGGATGGGCGGCGTACCCGTCCGGACCCGCGTTCCTACGTGCCGTCGCCGACGGCCGGCCGGCCCGCGCCGTCTGGGCACCGCTGCCTGGCGAGGACTGGCCGGCCCGGTACGCCGAGGCGATCGCCGCCACCGTAGGGGCCGGCCGGGGCGCGGTCGCGGTGCTACCGGACGGACGCGACGTCGACCGGCTCGACGCGGCCCTGCGCCGGGTCCTCGGTGCCGGTCGGCACGTGGTGCTCACTGCGGCGCTCGGCCCGGCCCGGCGCTACCGGGCGTTCCTCGCGGCGAGACGCGGCCTGGTCAAGGTGGTCGTCGGCACCCGGGCCGCGATGTTCGCCCCGGTCGCCGATCTGGGCCTGGTCGCCATCTGGGACGACGGCGACGACGTGCATGCCGAACCGCGTGCGCCCTACCCGCACGCCCGCGAGGTACTGCTCACCCGGGCACAGCTGGGCGGGGTCGCGGCGCTGCTCGGCGGCTTCGCCCGCTCCGGCGAGGCGCAGCAGCTGGTCGAGACCGGCTGGGCCCGGGAAATCATCGCTGCCCGGGCGACCGTCCGGCGACGTGCCCCACGGGTCACCCCGGCCGGCGACGATGCCCAGCTGGCCCGCGACGCCGGTGCCGCCACCGCCCGGCTGCCCAGCCTGGCTTTCGCCACCGCGCGTACGGCGTTGCAGGCCGGGATGCCGGTGCTGGTGCAGGTGCCCCGGCGCGGCTACCTGCCGGCGGTGTCCTGCGCGGACTGCCGGACCCCGGCCCGCTGCCAGCACTGCGCCGGCCCGCTGGCCCTGCCGGCGGCGACCGCCACCGCACAGTGCCGCTGGTGCGGCCGGCCGGCCGCCGGATACGCCTGCCCGCACTGCCACGGGCGGCGGCTACGGGCGGCGGTCACCGGTGCCCGGCGTACCGCCGAAGAGCTGGGCCGGGCGTTCCCCGGCACCACGGTGCGGACCTCCGGCCGCGACGAGGTGCTCACCTCGGTGCCGGCCGAACCGGCGGTGGTGGTGGCCACCCCGGGGGCCGAGCCGGTGGCCGTCGGCGGCTACGGCGCCGTACTGCTGCTGGACACCTGGGCGTTGCTGACCCGGGCCGACCTGCGTGCGGCGGAGGAGGCGCTGCGCCGCTGGCTGTCCGCCGCCGCGCTGGGCCGACCGGCGGCCGACGGCGGCCAGGTGGTGGTGGTCGCCGACGGTGGGCTCGCGCCGGTGCAGGCACTGCTGCGTTGGGACCCCGGCTGGTTCGCCGCCCGCGAGTTGGCCGACCGGCGGGAGCTGGGTTTCCCGCCGGCGGCCCGGATGGCCAGCGTGACCGGCCCCGCCGAGGCGGTGGCCGAACTGCTGGCCGCGTTGCGGATGCCGGACGGTGCCGAACTGCTCGGTCCGGTGCCGGCGGCCGACGGCCAGGAACGGATGCTGGTCCGGGTCCGCCGGTCGCAGGCGGCCGAACTGGCCCGGCAGTTGCGGGTGGCGGCCGGCACCCGCACCGCCCGCCGCGCCGGTCAGCCGGTACGCATCCAGATCGACCCGCTCGACCTGCTCTAGCCCCAAACGCCGCTCGGTCCTGGCACAGGGCCACCGGACGAGAGTGAGCGCACCGTCGACTCCCCAGATCGGGGGTGCCGCTTGGGCCTGATGCCACAGGTGCATCAAGATGCACCTGTGGCATCACGTTCGCGGAGGCACCTTGGGTTCCGGGAGCCAGCACAGTGGTCCGCCCTTCCGGGGCCGTGTGACACCTCGGTGCTGACGGTGGGCTCAGCTGAGCCGGAAGGCCGACTGCGCGCCGGCGGCGGGACCGATGGTCAGTTGCCCGTCCTCGTGGCGTACGAAGGCCGACGGGACCCCGGCGAGGCGTAGCGAGATGCGTCCGTTCACCCGCGGGATCCGGTGGAAGCTCGCCTGGGCGGCGAACTCGGCGCCGTCGGCGGCCGGGTCGAGGCGTACCGTGCCGTCGACCGCCCGCAGGTAATGTCCGGGCAGGTCGACCGACTGGATCGACACGGTGTCCGCCCCGGCCAGGCCGGCACCGATGCGGAACTGGGTGTCGGCCAGCCGCTGGGAGTCGGTGTCGACCAGCACGGTCGCGCCGACGTGGCGGACGAAGGCGTCGCGGCTGGTGTCGGCGGGGGAGAGCCGCACGATCGGGCCGCCCTCACCGACCGGTACGCCGAACAGCGGGTTGCCGTCGGCGTCCCAGTAGAGCTTCTGCACCCGGGCGTGCCGGTTCGGGTCGTACAGTGGGTCGCCGGTGATGTCCCGGTAGTCACGGGCGTGGTAGACCAGCACGGTGGTCTTGCCGTCCTCGGCGACGGTGAACGAGTTGTGTCCGGGGCCGTACCGGCTGGTCTGTTCGTTGGTGACGAAGACCGGGTCGGGGGTCTTCGTCCAGGAGCGGTGGTCGAGCAGGTCGGCGCTGGCGTCGGCGGTGAGCAGGCCCATGCAGTAGCGGGAGTCGGTGGCGCTGGCCGAGAAGGTCATGAACACCTGTCCGTTGCGGACGATCACCGCCGCGCCCTCGTTGACCGCGTAGCCCTGCACCTCCCATGGGCGGGTCGGGGTGGCGATGCGCACCGGCTTGGTCTTCAGGGTCCACGGGTCGGCCAGCTCGGCGATGTAGAGGCTGGAGTTGACCGCGATCTCCGGCTCGCCCTGGGCCCAGACCAGGTACCGCCGGCCGTGATGGTGGAACGTTGTGGCATCCAGGGCGAAGCTGTCCCACTCGGTGACGATCTGACCGCGCAGTTGCCAGCCGGCCGGGTCCCGGGGGTCGTCCAGTGGGGACTCCAGCACGTACATCCGGATCCGGAACACGTTGTCGGAGTCGCCGGCGGCGAAGTAGACGTACCACTTGCCGTCGATGCGGTGCAGCTCCGGCGCCCAGATGTGGCCGCCCATCCGGCCGCTGGCCGGCCGTCGCCAGATCACCGTCTCGGTCGCTGTGGCCAGCCCGGCGATGGTGGACGCGCCGCGGATGACGATCCGGTCGTACTCGGGCACCGAGCCGGTGAAGTAGTACATGCCGGCGACTGGGTAGGTGACGAACGGGTCGGCCCGCTGTTCGACGAGCGGGTCGATCGTCGGTACGCCGTAGACCTGCGCGTCGGTGGGCGCGCCGACCGGGCCGGGGGTGTTGCCGGCGGTCGGTGCGGCGGCGGCCGGGCCCGGCCGTCCGGCGCCGGCGGTCAGCCCACCGGCCAGACCGGTCAGGCCGGCAGCGGCGAAGCCCAGGCCGCCGTGCAGCAGGGCGCGCCGGTTCACCTCGTACGTCATGGGGGCCACCTCAGTCATTTGGTGCGGATGCGGATGAAGGTCACGGAGTACGGCTCGAAGGTGTGCGTGAAACTGGACGCCACGCCGGTGAGCTGGGTGGTGACCGGCTGGATCGGCTCGGCCGACCGGGTGTTCTGCTGACCGGGGTCGCCGCTGATCACGGTCATCCGGGCATGCGAACGGACCGGCAGGTCGCCAAGGTCGATCCGGGTCACGGCCGCCTTCTCCTGCGCGTTGACCACCTTGACCAGCAGGTCGCCGGTGGCGTCGTCGCGGGTGACGACCTGGGCGAACGGGCGGGTGACCTGGTCGTCGACGAACTCGCCCCACACCTCGCCGTCCAGCAGCAGGGTGACCTTGTCGCCACGCACCTTGACGGTGATGTCGTACGTGGTGCCGGTGGTGACCTGGTTCGGCTTGGCGATCAGCGTCTGCTTGGCACCGTTGGTGGCCTTCTCCACCGCGCCCTGGGTGTTGTTCCAGCCACCGAGGTTCCACCAGTAGAAGTTGCCAGCGTCCTTGACCCCGAACCCGATCAGGAAGCCCTCCGCGCCGGCGTTCTTCGTGGCGGTCAGCGACAGGTCGTAGTCGGTGGCGGTGATCTCGGCGGCGGCGACCATGGTGTCCAGCGCGGCGGTGTCGCTCTGCGTGTACGCGCCGTCGACCACCGCCCAGCTGCCCCGATTGGCGACCGGCGTCCACTGGCCCGCCCCGGCGGAGAAGTCGTCGCTGAACAGCACGGTGCCGTCCGGGGCGGTGACCGTCACATCGTCGTACGTCGCCGAGGTGGCCCAGGTGGACAGGCCGATCCGTCCGGTGATCGGCTGGGTGCCGAGGGCGGGCCCGGTGGCCTCGCTGGGCACCGTCCGGTCACCGACGTTGGTCATGAACAGCTTCTGCACCTGGTAACTGGTGGTACCCCAGGACTCGTCGTTGTCGAACCAGATCAGGTCCGGCCGCCACTGGACGTGGTCGATGTTGGCCAGCAGCGGGGCGTACGAGGCCATCTCGACGATGTCGGCGTTGCGCTCCAGCCCGGTCATGTAGGCCGCCTCGGCGAGCGAGTTGAACAGCTTGTTGTCCTGAGAGGCGTACTCGCCGAGGAACACCTTCGGCCCGGCGCGGTCGTAGCTGTCGTAGCGGTCGTTGTTCTGCAGGAACCAGGCCGGGCTGTTGTAGTAGTGCTCGTCGACCAGCTCCACCCCGTCAGCCCGGTTGAGCTGCCACAGCCGGTCGAAGGTGGCGCCCTGGTCGTCCGGTCCGGAGTTGCTGACCACCGTGATCTCCGGGTGCTCAGCTTCGATCGCGGCCCGGAAGCGCCGGAAGTTGGCGAAGAACTCGTCGGGCAGGTTCTCCTCGTTGCCGACACCGATGTGGGTGAGGCCGAACGGTTCCGGATGGCCCATCTCGGCGCGCAGCCCGCCCCAGGTGGAGCTGACCGGGCCGTTGGCGAATTCGATCAGGTCCAGGGTGTCGGAGATGTGCCGCTGCAGAAGGGCCTCGTCGACGGTGGCCTGGTTCTGACCGCAGCCGGTGACCAGGGCCGGCACCACCGGCAGCGGCATCGCGCCGATGTCCTCGGCGAACTGGAAGTACTCGAAGTAGCCCAGCCCGTACGACTGGTTGTAGCCCCAGAAGTTGGCGTTGGTGGCCCGGGTCTCCACCGGGCCGACGGTGTCCTTCCACTGGTAGGAGCGGGCGCGTTCCCAGCCGGACCCGGCGTCGTAGCCGTACATGCTGCCGGTGTTGACCAGACAGCCGCCGGGGAAGCGGACGAAGCCCGGCCGCAACGCCTCGATCTTCTGGGCAAGGTCCTTGCGCAGGCCGTTGGCCCGGCCCCGGAAGGTCTCCTGGGGGAACAGCGACACCATGTCCAGTCGTACGGTGCCGGTCCCGCCGGCGAGCACCACCAGCCGGCCGACGTCGGAGCTCCGGTGGGCGGTGAACGTGGCGGTGTACCTGGTCCAGTCGTCGCCCTGGACGCGCAACCGTTGCGGTTCGGCGAGCCGGCGGCCGTCGACGTCGACCAGCCGGACGGTCAGCTGGTTGCCGGCGGCGTCGGTACGGGCCCAGACCGAGAAGTCGTAGCGTTTACCGGCCTCGACCGCGATCCCGCTGTTGTAGCCGGAGTTGGTCACCCCGTAGCGTCCGCCGTCGCTGTTGTCCAGGTCGAGCCGCAAATAGGTGCGGTTACGGTCGTTGAGCCGGCTGTCGTCGTCGACCGTGGCCGCGGTGCCGGACCCGCCGGCCTCGGCGCCCGGGGTCCAGGCGGTCAGCCCGGTGAAGGACTGGTTGTCCACCGGCAGGAACTCGAAGGACCGGTTGCGGACCAGTTCGGCGTAGAGGCCGCCGTCGGCGGCGTAGTTGATGTCCTCGAAGAAGACGCCGTACATGGTGTCGCTGATCGGCACGCCGGCGCTGGCGGGGTCGACGGTGATCGTGTACTCCGGCTCCGGTCGCGGCGGGTCGGCCAGGCTCGGCCCGGCGGCCGCGACCCCGGCGGCGACGAGCGATCCGACCAGCAGTGCGCTGCCGGCCAGCCCGGGTCGTGCGGATCGTCGGAACATGGGCTGCCTCCTGATCGCCCGGCCACGGCCCTGACTCCGGCCCAACCGACATCATCGATGTGAACGTTAACAGGGACGGAGTATTACGGCCGGATCACCACGTCGTCAATACCGTCTTCCCGACTTCACGGTCACGGTCGCCGGAGTGACCACCGCGTCCGTCACGGCGTCCGGCGTACGCCCGTAGACTGGAGGCACCGTTTGCCCACGACAAGGAGCCTGACCGCGTGACCGTCCAGCCCATCCGACTCTTCGGCGACCCGGTGCTGCGCACTGCGGCCGAGCCCGTGGTCGACTTCGACGCCGAGCTGCGCGGGCTCGTCGCCGATCTGACCGACAGCATGACCGATCAGAACGGTGCCGGCCTCGCCGCGCCGCAGCTCGGAGTCGGGCTGCGGGTATTCACGTTCCACGTCGACGACCTGCTGGGCCACCTGGTCAACCCGGTGCTGGACTTCCCCGACGAGGAGGAACAGGACGGCCCGGAGGGCTGCCTGTCCATTCCAGGGCTCTACTTCGACACCAAACGTCGACAGAACGTCGTCGCGAAGGGCTTCAACGAGTACGGCGACCCGATGCAGATCGTCGGCAGCGGTCTGCTGGCCCGCTGCGTCCAGCACGAGACGGACCACCTCGACGGGGTGCTGTTCCTGGACCGGCTCGACGCCGCCACCCGCAAGGAAGCGATGAAGGCAATCCGTGAAGCGGACTGGTACGACGCCGCTGCGCCGCCGACGGTGAAGGTCAGCCCGCACCGCTCGCCCGGTGGCCTGTTCCGGCCGGGTGCGGCGACCAGCCCGTTCGGTCTGGGCGGGTGACGGCGATGCGACTCATCTTCGCCGGTACTCCGGCGGTCGCCGTCCCCGCGTTGGACGCGATCGCCGCCAGCGGCCACGACCTCGTCGCGGTGGTCACCCGGCCGGACGCTCCTGCCGGGCGCGGCCGCCGGCTGGTCCGCTCCGCGACCGGCGCCTGGGCCGACGAGCGGGGGATCGAGGTGCTGACCCCGCAGCGCCCACGGGAGCCGGAGTTCCTCAGCAGGCTGACCGAGCTGGCCCCGGACTGTGTACCAGTCGTCGCCTACGGTGCCCTGGTCCCGCCGACCGCGCTGGCCATCCCCACCCACGGCTGGATCAACCTGCACTTCTCCCTGCTGCCGGCCTGGCGCGGGGCGGCTCCGGTGCAGCATGCGGTGCTGCACGGCGACGAGGTGACCGGCGCGAGCGTGTTCCAGTTGGAGGAGGGTCTGGACACCGGCCCGGTGTTCGGCACGGTGACCGACCAGGTCGGCCACACGGACACCGCCGGCGACCTGCTGCAGCGGCTGGCGTCCAGTGGCGCGCAGCTGCTGGTCGCGGTGCTCGACGGGATCGCCGCCGGCACCGCCCGGGCGGTGCCGCAGCCGAATGACGGGGTGTCACTGGCCCCGAAGCTGACCGTCGACGACGTCCGGGTGCGGTGGACCGATCCGGCGTTCGCGGTGGACCGGCGGGTGCGGGCCGGCACCCCGGCGCCGGGCGCCTGGACCACGTTCCGCGACGAGCGGGTCAAACTCGGGCCGGTCCGGCCGGTGCCGGACGGCCCGGAGCTGAAGCCGGGGGAGGCGCTGGCCGAACGTAACCGCCTGCTGGTCGGCACGGCCACCGTGCCGGTCGCGCTCGGCGAGGTCCGGGCCGCCGGCAAGAAGGCCATGTCGGCGGCGGACTGGGCGCGCGGTGCCCGCATCACCACCGGCGAGTTCTTCGGGTGAGCGCGAGGAGTGAGCGAGCGCAGCGAGTGAGCCCCGCAGTCGCGAACGGAGGGCGGTCATGGTGAGCGCGAGGAGTGAGCGAGCGCAGCGAGTGAGCCCCGCAGTCGCGAGCGGCCGGGGCGAGCGTGGACAGCGTGGCCGCCGCCGGCGGGCCGACCCGGCGCGGGACGCGGCGTACGATGCCGTCGCGGCGGTGTACCGCGATGACGCCTACGCCAATCTGGTGTTGCCGACGATCCTGCGGGACCGGGAGCTGCGGGGGCGTGACGCCGCTTTCGCCACCGAGTTGGTCTACGGCACGCTGCGGCTGGTCGGCACGCTCGATCTGATCATCGCCCGGGCGGCCGGGCGGGAGGTGGACCGGATCGACCCACCGGCCCGTGACGCGCTGCGGCTGGGCGCGTACCAGCTGCTGCGTACCCGGGTTCCGGCGCACGCCGCAGTGTCGGCCACGGTGGATCTGGTGCACGACGTGGCGCCGGGGGCGGTCGGGTTCGCCAACGCCGTACTGCGGGAGATCGCCAGCCGGGACCTGGACGACTGGCTCGCGGAGCTGGCACCGGACGAGCAGGCCGACCCGGTAGGTCACCTGGCGGTGACCTACCACCATCCGCCGTGGATCGTCCGGGCGTTCGCGGAGGCGCTCGGCGAGGACCCGGGTGACGGCATGGCCGAGACGACCCGGCTGCTGATCGAGGACAACGAGCCGCCACCGGTGCACCTGTGCGCCCGACCGGGCCGGGTTGACGCGGTCGAGCTGGCGGATTCCACCGGCGGGGCGCCGGGCGCGTTCTCGCCGTACGCCGTCTATCTGCCCGGCGGGGCGCCGGGTGAGGTGCCGGCGGTCCGTCAGGGCCGGGCGCACGTGCAGGACGAAGGTTCTCAGCTGGTGGCGGCGGCGTTGGCCGCCGCCGAGGTGTCCGGTTCGGACCGGCGGTGGCTGGACCTGTGCGCCGGTCCGGGTGGCAAGGCGGCGCTGCTCGGCGCGCTGGCCGCCGGTCGCGGCGCCGAGGTGACCGCGGTGGAGGTGGCCGAGCACCGGGCCCGGCTGGTGGAGCAGGCGGTACGCGGGCTGCCGGTGGCGGTGCACGTCGCAGACGGGCGTCGGGTGGGTGCCGGGACGGATCTGCCCGAGTCGTCGTTCGACCGGGTGCTGGTGGACGCGCCGTGCACCGGGCTCGGTTCCCTGCGCCGCCGTCCCGAGTCGCGCTGGCGGCGCCAGCCGTCGGACCTGCCGCCGTTGACCCGGTTGCAGCGGGAGCTGCTCGCCGCCGGGCTGCGGGCGGTCCGGCCGGGTGGCGTGGTTGCCTACGTGACGTGCTCACCACACCGGGTGGAGACGCACGTGTCGGTGACCGAGGCGGCCCGTCGGTCCGGCGTACCGGTGGATTTCGTTGACGCCCGGCCGTTGCTGCCGGCGGGTATGCCGGGGCTCGGCGCCGGGCCGTCGGTGCAGCTGTGGCCGCACCGACACGGCACCGACGCGATGTTCGTGGCGTTGCTGCGTCGGGTCGGTCAGCCCTGACGGACCGGCAGGGCGGCGGTGCCGCCGTCGCGTACCGAGCGGGTCAGCGGTGGTTCGTCGCGCCAGAGCAGACAGCGTACGGCGAGGTTGCCGTCGTCCCACTCGTCCTTGAACGGGTAGTCGTAGATGGTGCCGAAGCGGTGTCGCAGGTCGTCGTCGACGGGTAGGTCGGCATAGTCGGCGACGACCCGGCGGCATTGTTCGTGTACCTGGTCGGCGTTGGCGGCGAACTCCTCGTAGGGCAGGTCGGCTTCCAGGTACAGGCCGGCGAATTCGCTCTGGTGTGGTTCGGTGCAGGCCACCGGTGCGAGGATTCCGACGTCGCCGGCGGCGTTGGCGCTCGGGTTGAAGCAGCCCCAGCGCAGCGGGCTCGGCTGGTCGAGGGCGCCGGCGAGGCTGCCGGTGCGGGCGACGAAGGTGCGGTCCTGCATGCTGACCACCTCGCCGACGTCGCACCGGTACCAGCGAGCGCCGCCGTTCCAGGCCGTCGTGGACGGGACGACGACTTCGAGCCGGAGCCGGCCGGCCTGCCAGTCGTCGCCGAGGAACTCGTGGACCCGCTGGTCGCAGTCGGTGCGGGCGGCCCGCCGGCTGGACGAGCCGGGGGCGGGGGAGTGGTCTGGTACGCCGTACACCCCGGTGAAGATCCCGACGAAGACCGTCTCCACTTCGTGAGACTGTCCGCAGTCGACGGGTGTGTATTCGGTGCCCTGGCCGACGGTGCCGGCGGCGACCGGATGACACTCGCCGGCCCGTGGAACGAACACTTTCGGTGTGGCGATCCCCGCCCAGTCATTGGTCAGGTCGCCATCGCCGATGTCGGACCGGACAGCGGGCGCGCATCCCGCCGCTGTCGTCAAAACCGCGACCGTCAGAACCAGCCTTATCCACCGCCGCATGTCGTACGCCCTCCCCGTGGTTGGAAGATCGTAGACAGCTAAGTGTACTTCACGTAGTCAAATGACTCTCTACAGTAATCGTGACCTGCTGATTCAGCGGACAGCGGCCCAATGCTCCATGATGGAGCATTGGGCCGCAGTCGGACAACTGGCGGCGGATCAGGCAGGTTGGACGAACGTGATGGTCTGCGGACCGTTGGTACGAATTGGTTCGCCGGTGGCACTGCTGAAGTCGGTGCCACCGTGCCAGCGGTGCTCACCACTGCAGACACAGTGGATCTTCACCTGCTGTCGCGGCAGGATCATGAGCGACGCGCCGGTCGCCCCGTCGGCCAGCTCGACGATCCCCACCGGGTCCTTCGTGCTGACGTTGATCAGATCCAACCGACCCGGGCCCTGCGGCTGGTCGGCGATTTCGATGCTGATCGAGGTCCCGGCCTCCAACTGGTACGCGTACGGCGGGGCGTTGACGTCCGCCGCTACCAGGTCGGCGCGCAGCCGGTTGCCGACGTGCCCGCTCCACTGGTACGGGTAGCCGTCCGCCTTGAACAGCAGCGGCCACTCGTACGGTCCCAGCCAGTCGATGACGAACGAGCCCTTGTCGTCGACCGGTGAGTAGCGCGGATCCCGCGAACCGTCGGCGACCGGCGCGACGAGGCCGACCGTACCGTTCGTCAGGGTCTCGTCGTCGGCGCCCTGCACGGTGCCGGTGATCATCGAGCGCGGGTCCAGGCGGATCGTCGGTCCGGGCCGCACCTCGTCGGCGGAGAAGGTGAACCACCGTGCATTCTTCTGGGTGCCGGTGCCACCGTCCTGGCTGACCCACTGGGCACCGTACTGGCTACCCGAGTCGGGCAGTGCGAACAGATTGTAGGAACCCGGCCCGGGAACCGAGACATTCACCCGGCCCTGCGAGTCGCTGCGGGTCGGACAGACGTCGGAAAAGCTGAATGTGAATACCGGAACGGCGAATACGCAGATGTCGGCCACCGGCTCGCCGGTGATCGCGTCCACCACGTCGGTGCGGATACCCGGCCCGTCGAAGGTCGTCGTCGCGTACGCCTGCGGTGCGATCGTGGCACCGCCCAGCAGGGCCGCAGCGACCACCGAACCGAGGACGATCCGCCGTTTCCGGTTGCCGACCGAGCGCGGTTCGACGGCGCGGTGGGCCCCGCCTCTGCCGCCTGTGGAAAATCGAATGATCCTCAACGAGGTTGCCCCTTTCGCATTTCACTGAACTGCCTGGTGCCAGATGAGTTTGTAGCACGGAAGACAGCGTGAAGTCGGCTACGGAGGGCTGATTTCTGTGGTGTTTTGTCTCCACTGGAGGGGCGATTTTCCGAAAGTCGGTGAAATCGGAACGCAAAATGAGGGTGAAACGCATTCAGTCGGTTGACCGGAGGGGCGTCGCCGTGGCGTCACCGGCCGGACCCGGCTCGCCCGCCACCGGTAACGACCGCGTGACGGCTCGTCAGAGATCGTCGACCGCAGCACGGACCGGCCGCACGACCTCCGCGACACCCGGTCGTCACCCGGCCCGCCAACCAGTGTCGCGTGAGCCGTCAGGGAGCCCACATGATCAGGACGATGCTGCGGATCCGCGCCCGTCGCGGATCCGCGAAGACGGTCGAAGCCGCGTGGCGAGCCGCTGCCGATCGGGTCGGCGGTAGCGCCGGCAACCGTTTGTGGCAGTTGCTCGCCGCCGCGGACGATCCGTCGACCTACGTGATGGTCGCCGAGTGGACCGACGAGGCGGCCCGGCGCCACTACGAGAACGGGCCGGTCGCCGCGTACCTCGCCGGTGTGGTCGAAGCCGCCTGCGAGCCGGTGACCCCTGACAGCTACCGGGTGATGGGCGGTCGGCCGGACCCGGACTCGCTGATGTACGTGGACGTGACGGTCGACGTACCGGCCGACCGGGTCGCCGACTTCCAGCGCGGCCACGCCGAGGTCGTCGCCCGGATGGCCGCGGTACCCGGCTACCTGGGGGAGGAACTGCTACGCGAACCCGGATCATCGGTGCACCACATCTTCGCGCAGTGGCGCGGTGCGGAGCTGTTCCGCCGCTGGATCGACGACCCCGACCACGAGCGGGCCGAAGCGGGACCGATCGCCGAGTTCCTGGTCGGCATCCGGCCACGCGTGTTCCGCGCATTCGACCCGGACCAGCGGCCCGTCCAGCCGGTCGCGACCCGACCCACCGCCCGGCACACCACCACGGACGTGTTGGTGGTCGGCGCCGGACCGACCGGGCTGACCACGGCGATCGAACTGGCCCGGCGGGGCGTCGACTGCCAGGTGATCGACAAACTGACCAGCCCGCCGGACCAGGCCGACAAGGCCATCGGGGTGCACTGCCGCACCATGGAGATCTGGGCGGACCAGGGCGTCGACCGAGAGGCCATGAACGCCGGCAGCTGGCTGGTCGGTCAGGCGGTCTTCGTCAACGGCCACCAGGTACACCGGGGCAGCTGGGAACTGCCCGGGCTGCCGTACGCGCACCTCGGGCTGCCGCAGTACGAGACCGAACGGATCCTCACCGACCGGCTCGCCACGCTCGGCGTACGGCCCCGGCGCGGCACCGAACTGGTCGACTTCACCAGCGACGACGACGGGGTCACCGCCAACCTCGCCCAGGCCGACGGCGGCACCGAGACGGTCCGCGCCAAGTTCCTCGTCGGCGCCGACGGCGCGCACAGCCGGGTACGCCAACTACTCGGCCTCACCTTCACCGGCGGGCTGGGCCGATTCCCGCAACTGTTCATGCTCGGCGACGTCGACGTCGACTGGGACATGCCCGCCGGCCACCTGCTCCGGTTCATCCACGAAACCGACGGCCAGCTGGACAACATGCTCGTCTGCGTACCGCTGCGGGGTGAATCCCGCTACCGGATCGCGACCATGGCGCCACCGCGCTACTTTGCCGCCACCCGCGGCGAGAACGCCCCGCCCGGGTTCAGCGCCGAACTCGGCGAACCGACTCTCGCCGACGTGCAGGCGGTGCTGGACCAGCTCGCCCCGGCCGGGACGACCGCGTCCAACCTGCGTTGGTCGTCGATCTTCCGGATCAGTCACGGCATCGTCGACCGCTACCGCGACGGACGGATCTTCGTCGCCGGCGACGCCGCACACCTGCATCCGCCGGCCGGCGGTCAGGGCATGAACACCGGCATCCAGGACGCCTGGAACCTGGCCTGGAAGCTGGCATTGGCGGTCCGTGGTGTCGCCGCGCCCGGCCTGCTGGACAGCTACCAGATCGAGCGCCGGCCACAGGGGGAGGAAGTCGTCGGGCGGGCGGTGCGGCTGGCCTTCACCGACGAGTTGGAACGCGAGGATCTCGAACGGCAGTTCCTGCAGGAGATGTCGATGCTGGTCAGCTACGCCGACAGTCCACTGGTCGGCGAGTCGTTGGCCACAGTGGACGCGCTGCGGACCGGTCCGGCCCCGGGGGAGCGCGCTCCCGACGTGTCCGGCCTGCGTCGACGCGGAGTCGGACACCCGCTGCGACTGCACGAGCTGACCCGGGGGACCCGGCACACCCTGCTGCTCTACGCCGACCGGACGGCGGACGAGGCCACTCTGGCCGCCATCGACAAGCTCAGCGCCGACCTGCCGGAGCGGACGTACGGCGAAGTCGAGGTCTACCTGCTGCTCAGCCCGGACACGCCGGCCCCGCCGGCGGACCATCCACCGGTGCTCCACGACGCCGCCGGCGGGTTCCGGGCCGGGTACGGCACCGCCGGTGCCGCCGCCTACCTGATCCGGCCGGACGGGTACGTCGGTTTCCGCAGCCAGCCGATCGACGTCGAGGCACTACGCCACCACCTGCACCTGGTGTTCAACGGCGGTGTCCGGTGACCGCCGCTTCCCAGAGCCAGACAGGCCAGATCAACCAGACAGGCCAGATGAACCGGGCGGACCCGGTGCCGGGTCCCGTCCGTGCCGTGCTGTCGATGCGGACCCGCCCCGGGTGCGAGCGGCGGTTCGAGACCGAGTGGCGGTCGATCGCCGATCAGATCCGCACCCTCGACGGCTGCCTGCGCCAGGACCTGGTCCGCGACGCCGACGACCCCCGCAGCTACCTGATCATCACCGACTGGGCGGATCGGGAACGCCTCGACGCGTTCGGCCGCAGCGCGCAGCGCGACCGGCTGCTGCGGGTGATCCGGGAGCTGCGCGAATCCGCGCAGCGGCACACCTACCAGGTGCTGCACAGCGTGCCGAGCGAACGAGAGGAGCCGCGATGACCGCCGATCCGCGACCGGCCGAGCCGGTCGGGTCCGCTGAGCAGGCCGTCCCGGCGGCGGAGTTCTACACCGACGGGTACGCCGCCGACCCGTACCCCACCTACGCCCGGATGCGTGCGCAGTGCCCGGTCCGGTTGGTCGCCTCACCCCGGTTCGACTCCTATCTGATCACCCGCTACGACGACGCGCGGGCGGCGTTGACCGACCCTCGGCTGTCCAAGGACCTGTACGGCCCGGAAGGCCACTACCTGCGGTTCTTCGGGCCCAACTCGGAGGGCCTGAACAAGAACATGCTCAACTCGGATCCGCCGGAGCACAGTCGGCTGCGGCGGCTGGTGTCGCAGGCGTTCGCGCCCCGGCGGATCGAGGCCCTGCGGCCCCGGATCGGCCAGGTCGTCGACGACCTGCTCGACAAGTTCGCGCCGAGAGGCGAGGCGGACCTGATGCACGAGTTCGCCGTACCGCTGCCGATGGTGGTGATCTGCGAGCTGCTCGGCGTGCCTAAACCCGACCACGAACAGGTGCTCGGCTGGACCCAGGTGATCCGGACCTCCGGCTCGGCCAGCCGCCCGCCCGACCAGGAGCGGGCGGCGGTGCAGCAGGTACAGGCGCAGCTGCACGACTACCTGACCGGGCTGGTCCGGGCCAAACGCGCGACGCCGGCCGACGACATGCTGACCGCCCTGATCGACTCCTGCGACCACGGCGGGGCGCTCACCGAACGGGAGCTGGTCTCCACCGCGTTCCTGCTGCTGTTCGCCGGTCACCAGACCACCGCCGACTTCATCGGCAACGCCATGCTGGCCCTGTTGACCAACCCTGGACAGTACGAGCTGGTGCGGGCCCGGCCCGAGCTGCTGCCGGCAGCCGTCGAGGAGCTGCTGCGCTTCGACGGCCCGCTGCCGATCGCCAGCCCTCGGGTGGCCACAGAGGATGTCGAGTACGACGGTGTCCGCATCCCCCGCGGAGCGGCGGTCGGGGTGGTGCTCAACTCGGCCAACCGCGACCCGGACCACTTCACCGACCCCGACCGCCTCGACGTGACCAGCGAACGCGGACCCCATCTGGGCTTCGGCCACGGGGTGCACTACTGCCTGGGCGTCTCGCTGGCCCGCATCGAGGCCCGGACCGGTATCGGCGGGTTGCTGCGCCGGCTGCCGGACCTGCGGCTGGCCGTACCCGCCGCCGAACTGCGCCGACTCCCGGCGGCCTCGCCGTTTCGCGGGCTGCTCGAGCTGCCGGTCCGGTTCACCGCCGCCGGCTGACCTACCACCGGTCACCGGGCGAACCGACCCGGCCGATCCACCACCGGTCACCGGGCGAACCGACCCGGCTGATCCCCACCGTTCTGTGAGGAGTTGTCATGGTCTTCCGCAACGTGATCGTCTGCCGCATGGTGCCGGGCAGCGAGGACAAGATCGCCAAGACTTTCGGCCACTACGACAAGGCCACCCGGCCGCAGGACTTCGGCGTCATCGGGCGCATCCTGCTGTCCCACCACGACCTCTACATCCACATCGTCGAACGCAACGAGGACCCGGCGGTCTCCGGGCAGACCCGGGGCCTGCCGGCGTTCAAGGAGATCGCCGAGGCGATCGGCCCGTACGTCACCCCGTATCCGCGCAACTGGCAGAACCCGTCGCACTCGGTGGCCAAGGAGTTCTACCGCTGGACTGCGGAGGGGAGCAGCCCGGCGGAAGGGGCCGGCCCGGACCCGGCCGACCGGCATCTGACCGTGATCGTCGGGCGGATCAAGCCCGGCGCGGAGGACAACGTCGCCCGGATCTTCACCGAATCCGACGCCGGCACGTTGCCGGTCGAGATGAGCGTGACCGCACGCTGGCTCTACTCGATCGACGACGTCTACGTGCACCTGCTGGAACGTTCGGTCCCGCACACCGCCGACGACGCGCGGATCCACGACAAGCCGAAGTTCGGCAAGATCATGGAGGAGTTGAGCCCGTACATCAGCCCGTACAACCAGGATGCCTGGCGCGGCCCGGTGGACGCGGTCGCCAAGGAGTACTACCGCTGGCGGGCCGAGGACTGACCCCGACGCCGTTCGACGGCGAGCCAGGCCGCCAGCGTCAGCCCGGGTAGCGCACCGACTGACCACAAGACCCCGGACGGCACGTACAGCAGCGGGCCGAGCGGCCCGTCGACGGTCGGGGCCGGCCCGATCTGGTAGCGATGACCCGGCATGCCCTGACATGTCACCGACACTGACGAGCTGCTGGGCACCTCGACAGTGCCCAGCAGCACCGTCACGACGCTGTCGCTGTTGTCGCTGAACGCCACCGACGGCGCGGTGACCGGCAGCTCCGCACCCGTCGGACCGACGACCCGGCACTCCTGCGTGGACAACTGTCGGCCGTAGGTGCGGAAGATCGCGCTGCGCCCGGCCGGCAGGTCGACCGTGACCGGCTGCCCGACCGGCAGGCTGACTGCGGTGGCCGGCAGGAAGCGGACGGTGGCCAGCTCGGCACCGACCCGGACGAACTCCGGGAACGAGAACAGCCCGACCAGCACGGCGGCGGCGACCAGGTACCGACCGCGACCGGCGGTGCCGGTCGTCGCCGTCGGCCCGGTGACCGGGGTGACCGTCGACGACGTGGCCCGCCGCCACGCCAGGCCGAGAACGAACCCGGCGGCGGCAGCCGTCACCGACCACCCCACGCCGGCGAGCCAGTCGCCGGCCGACACCACCGGCCGGTCGGAGGGATCGGCAGAGCCGAGCGGGACGACGAAGCGGTAGGTGAGCTCGTTCGCTGTCAAATAGGTCACCGCGACCGCACCGGCGGCGGCCAGCGCCGCCGCCGACCTGACGGCGTCGCCACTGCGGCTGCCGAAGCTGCGGCCGACCGGTCCGACTCGCCCCCTGGGACGTACGCCCGACCGGAACCCGACAGCCAGGCCGGCGACCGCCACGACGGTGACCGCCGCCGACACCAGCTCTGACCACTCCGGACGGTATCCCTCATGGCCCCAGGCGTCCAACCAGAGCAAGGTGAGGACCAGACCGGCCGCGACGGCACCGGCCAGCGCCCCACCGACGGCGACCAGCCGGACCCAGCCGAACTGCCGGCGGGCGCAGACCCGGGGGTTCCCCACGGTCCGACAGGCTACCGGGACACCGCGACCAGTCGCCGGGCCTCGGTGACCAGCCGGCTGGAGCCGCCCCGGGCGGCTACGTCGGCGAGCCCGGGCACGTCGATTCGTACGCCGGTCACCGCCACGGTCTGCGCGGCCAGCGCCAGTAGGTCCGGCAGGCCGCGCGGCGCTGGCTGGACGGTCAGCAGCGCGGGCAGCGCGGCGGCGAGGATCCGCCAGGTGGTCAGCGGCGCCCCGGCCGCCGCCACGTCCCGCAACGGCTGGACGACCCGGGACAACGTGATCATCTTGTCGGCGGTGAGCGCCCCCAGATGCCCACCGACCGCCACAGCGTCGAGCACACCGGCGGCCGCGAGCATCAGCAGCGCGTCGACGGCCGCCACCCGGTCGGCCTCGTGCCGGGCGGCCAGCCCGTACGCCACCGCCAGGTCGAGCGCCGGCGTGGTCTCGCCGGTGCACTCGGCGAGCATCGGCAACAGCGCGGCGCCGCCCGGCTCGTCGAGGTCCGCGCTGCCGGCGACCAACGGCAGAACGTACGCGGCGACCAGACCCCGGTAGCCGGGCAGCTGCGCCGGCCAGTGCCGCTCGTCGGCGCTCGACGCGATGTCGACCGGGCGGGCCGGGACGTTGAGCAGACCGTACTGGTCGACCACCCCGGGCGGTACCGAGGCTTCGACGACCCGACGCTGCGTCGGCAACCGGTCGTGCCAGTAGTCGTAGCTGCCCTGCCGCCGACGGCGGACGGCCGTCACCACCCGGTACTGCGGCCGGGGCAGCCCGCCGCAGCGCAGCCAGTCGGCCAGGGCCTGCCCGGCCGGGGTGCCCAACACCGCCGCCTTCGCCGCCAGCGGCTCGTCGACGACGGCCGGCAACCGCAGCAGCGCCTGGGTGAGGTCCGCCGGCCACGGCTGCCGCTCACCGAGGCGGACCAGCCGGTCGAACAGCTCCTCCGGTGCCACCGCCCCGGTGGCCAGCGACGGTGCGGCGACCAGGCCCACGGCCCCGGGACCGGCGAGCTCGGCCGCCCCGGGACCGGCGAGCTCCGCCGTCCCGGCCCCGGCGACGGCCCGGCCGATCTCCGCGACCCGGGTGCGCCGCAGTCGGCGCAGCGCCGCCTGCTGGGGGTCGGTGGGCCGCTGACCGGAGGCCTGCTGCTGGCCCCAGGTGGACAGCAGCACCTGCCAGCTCCGTGGCGGCGCCGGGTCGTCGCTGCCGGCGAGGATCCGCAGCACGCCGCCGAGGCCACCGAACCTCTCCTCGGGTCGCGAGGACCAGGCCAGCACACCGGCCCGGTCGAGCACCGGGGTCAGCGCCGCCACCGTGGCGGCCCGGTCGGCGGTGGCCGACCGGATCAGGCCGTCGAGGATCCGTTCCAGGACCAGCGCGTCGGTCGACGACCCGCCGAACAGCGCGGCGATCTCCTCGGCCAGCTCGTCCGGGTCGGTGATCGGCAGCGGTGCCGCCGCTGGCGGTGGCACCGGGGGCAGGGCGTCGCCGACGTGGCGGACCTCGGCGGGCGCCGCCACCCGGTGGCCGTGTTTCGCGGCCAGCGCGGCCGCCCGGTCGGCGACGTCGACCGCCGGGTGATCGGCGGCGACGGCCAGCACTGCGGCGATCCGCGCCGCCTGGGCGCGGTCCCGGAGGGCCAGCTGATCGAGCCAGCTCAGCTGGGCCCGTACCAGGGTCTTCTCCGGCCGGCCCAGGACGGCCGGCGCCGTGTCCAGCAGCGCCGCCAGGTCGATGTCCGGCAGCTTGCGCAGCGTCCGCTGGGCCAGAGCGGCCGCCGTCGACGGGCCGTCGGCGAGCAGCCGCAGGTAGGTGGGGAGCCGGTCGCGTACCTCGTCGCCGGTCGGCGCCAGTGCGTCGTGCAGGCCGATGAAGACCCGCAGCGCGGCCGGACGCTCACCGCGCAGCATGCGGCTGAGCGCGCCGTCCAGCAGCATTGTGCGGTCCAGCCGCCCCTCGGTGGCCAGTTGCGCCAACGCCAGCGGCATTCCCGACCGACCGTCCGACTGCTGGTCGGTCCACGCCCACTGACCGCCGACCCCGTCGACGTCGAACATTCGGGGGGCCAGCGCGTCCAGGAACGGGTGCCGGCGCATCCGGTCGACCAGCGCGACGCTCCACTCGTGATCGCGGGGTCGGCTGGCCGTCACCGCCCAGCCGAGGACGAACAGGTCGTCGGTTGGCGGGGCGGCCTGTTCGGCGGTCAGCAGGTCGGCGATGAACCACCAGCTGTCGCCGGGTGACTCGCGGTCGATCCGCCCGGTGAGCCGGTACGCCAGGTCGGTCAGCCAGGTGACACCCCGGCGTCGGGCCACCTCGATGACCGGTGCCGCGGGCGTCGACAGCAGCGAGATGTTGCGGCGCCCCAGCACCTCGGCGGCCTGGGCGGCGGTCGGCAGGCAGCCGACCGCCGCGACGGCCAACGCGGTGGCCTGCCAGCGGAACCACCACTCGTCGCGGTGCCGACGCACGTACGCGGTCAGCTCGGTGCCGAGCTGACGGCGTTGCTCCTCGTCGAGCCCGGAGATGGTGTCCACGGCGGTGGTGATGTCGCCGTTGACGAGACGGTGGACCGTGTCGCTCGCCTCGGTCACGCCGTCACCCCCACCGGGGTGGTGACCATCGCGGCGGCGAGGGCGTGCCGGCACGGCCCCCGCCCGCCCCGGTGCCGCGCCCACCAGGCGCAGGTGCAGGTGCGGGTGCCGTCGGGCAGCTGCCGCACCCGGTAGACCTGGTCGCCGGCGCGTACCGTCGCCCCGTCCGGGTCCGGGGTCACCGCCCGGGCCTCGACCAGCGCCCGGGCCGCGGTCAGCCGGGGATTGTCCCGCTCGGCGCGGCCCGGATCGTAGGGCAGCACCCGGTGGAAGTAGCCGGCCCGGGTGACGTCGTAGCCGACCCGCCCGGCGGTGCCGAGCAGCGTCAGCGCCGCGCGCACCCGGGCGGCGGCCAGGCCGGACGCCTCGGCCAGCGCGCCGACGTCGACGCTCGGATCCCAGTCGAGCAGTCCGCCGATCAGCTCGGCGTCGTCGGCGACCTCGTCGCCGACGAGGGCGGGTAGGACGCCGCCCTCGCCGGAGAAGCCCCGGGCCGGCTCCGGTGACAGGGTCAGCGACAGGCTCATCCCGGCCAGGTCCAGCTCCCACACGCTGGCCACCGGTGCCGCGCCGGCGGCCACCGGCGGCCCGTACACCCGCAGCGCCGACGCGTGCCGCAGCAGGCCCCGCAGCGCGGCGAGCCGACCCGCGCCGGACAGGCACACCGCGTCCGGCGCGGCGCGCGACGTCAGGCGCAGCGACCGGCCGGCCGGCACCGCCCACAGCACCGACCGGTCGCCGGCACCGGGCAGCCGGCGCAGCAACGTCGCAGCCTCGGCGGCCGGGATCTCCGCCCGCAGGTCCGTCCCCGCCGCGATCACCTGCACCTCGGCGAAGCCGCGTAGCCAGCGGCGGGGCAGCGGCACCTTCCGCTCCACGACCGAGGAGTCCATCGTAGAAACAGTCAGATCGTCCGGGCCGACCGACAGATGCAACGGGTCCAGGCCGCCGACGCGGGCCAGGGCGTCGCGCAGCGGCGGGTTGACGTCCACGTCGGTGGTGCCGTGGGCGACGATGTCGCCGTCCAGCCCGTCCGGGGTGACGTCGAGTCGGGCGTACACCCCGCAGCAGCCGGAGAAGGACTCGAACCGCAGCCGGTCGCGGCCGCCGGTGACCACCGGGTCGAGGCTGGCCGGGTCGACGGGCCGGTGGTAGCGGGTGCGGGCCACCTCGGCGACGGCCAGCAGCCCGGCTGCGGCCGCCACCGGTCGGGTGAGGAATCCGGTGAAGAACCGGGGGTTGGCGGCCGGGCCGCCGCTGGTCTGCAGGGTCAGCGCCCGGCCGGCCAGGGCGGACGGGTTCAGATACCGGTAGGTCGCGACGGCATTCACGGTGGCGCACGCTACCCGCCCCGACCGACATCGCCGGCGTCGCCGCAGGTGGAGCCGGCCGCCCGGCCGGCGGTACGGCACTCGGCGGCGGCCGGCGGCGGCCGGCGGCGCAGCCGTACACTGGTCGCCGGTGTCGGCCGGTCGCGGCGGCGAGTGACAGCGGGGGGGGAGTGCGTACGGATGAGGTCAGGCCTGCCGATCCTGAAGGCGCACGGCTCGCAGAACGACATCCTGGTCGTCGAGGGCCGGCCGGGTGACTACGCCGCCGAGGCGGACGTGCCGCACCTGGTCCGCCAGCTCTGCGACCGGTCCGGGCCGCTCGGCGGCGGTGACGGCGTCTACTTCGTCGATCTCGGTCCAGCGGTGCCGCAGGCGGCGTTCTTCAACCCGGACGGCTCGTTCGCCAAGCTGTGCGGCAACGGAATGCGCTGCGTCGGGCGGCTGGTGCTGGACACCCGTGACGCCGAGCGGGCGGTGGTCCGGGCCGGGGACAGCGACTTCGTGGTGCTGCGGGCCGAGTCGACGCCGGAAGGAGTCCGGCAGACCGCGGTCGAGATGCCGAAGGTGGATTTCGATCCCGCCGAGCCGGTGGTCGCCATGGCGCAGCCGCACTTCGACACCCCGCTGCCGGCGCTGCACCCCACGTACGGACTGACCGCGCTCGCCGTACCGAACGACCACCTGGTCGCGGTGGTGGAGAAGTTCGACGAGGCCGAGCTGGTCGCTACCGGGGAGCGGATCACCGCCGCCACCGACCTGGTGCCGCGTGGGGCGAACCTGTCGTTCGTGTTCCCGCTCGACCACGGCGAGATCTACGTGCAGACGTACGAGCGGGGCGCCGGACTGACCCCGTCGTGCGGTTCGGGTGTCGTCGCCTCCCGGGCGGTCTGGTCGCGGCTCGGCCTGGCCGGGGCGGGCGAGCGGATCACCGTCCGTAATCCCGGTGGGGTGGCGACGGCCTGGCTGACCGGCGACCCGGCGGCCTGGCAGGCCACCCTGCAGGGCAACGCGTCGTACGTCTACCGGGCCGACGTCGACCTGGCGGCGGTGCTCGCCGGCAGCTTGGCCTCGGTCCGGCGGGACACGTTCGTCGACGAAGTCGAGGCGTTCGCCCAGTTGCGGGAGAACAACCACGCCGTGCTGCACGCCGCCGGCGTACACCCTTCGGTCGGCTGATTTCTGACCCGACGCGGCCCGGATCCGGCCCATATCCCGCCCGGATCCGGCCCGAAGTCGGGCACTTCCGATTTTCTGACCGGCCACCGACCGGGTGGCGACTGGTTCCAGTCTGGTCAGCGTCAACTCTATGACGACGGACATCAATGTGATGTTAAGTGGATCCGGAGTTCGAGCGGTATTGGCAAAAGGTGCCAGCGTACGGCAACGCGAGACAGAATCACATATCTCTACATCAATCTGTTTTAGGCCTAACATCTGTGTCAGTCAGGTACCCGGTCACCGGTCGGCCTGTCACAAACCGGCCTGCCGTGCATCGAAAGGAGGCGGGAGATGACACTCTCCCGGCCACCCCGGCGCCGCTGGCGCCTCGGGCTTACCACCGTCGCGGTAGCGACCACCACGCTGGCGCTCGCCGCGCCGGCCAACGCCGAACCAGCCGAAGGCCAGATCCTCTACGCAGGCGGTGAGAACACCGTCGCCGGCTCGTACGTCGTAGTCCTCGACGAGAGCAAAGTGGACCGCGGCGCGGTCGGGCGCACCGCCCGCACTCTCGCCGCCAAGCACGACGGCGCGGTGGCCCGCACCTACTCGACCGCGCTGCGCGGCTTCGAGGCCCGGCTGACCGAGAAGGCCGCCAAGCGCCTCGCCGCCCACCCCGCGGTCGACTACGTCCAGCAGAACCGCACCGTCACCCTCGCCGCGACCCAGACCCCCACCCCGTCCTGGGGCCTGGACCGCATCGACCAGACCGCGCTGCCGCTCGACAACAGCTACACCTACCCGAACTCCGGATCCGGGGTCACCGCGTACATCATCGACACCGGCATCCGGTTCGCCCACAACGACTTCGGCGGGCGGGCGGTCACCGGCTTCGACGCGGTCGACGGCGGCAGCGCCGACGACGGCAACGGGCACGGCACCCACGTCGCCGGCACCGTCGGTGGCACCGCGTACGGGGTGGCCAAGGACGTCACCCTGGTCGGCGTCCGGGTGCTGAACAACAGCGGGAGCGGCACCTACGCCGGGGTCATCGCCGGCATCGACTGGGTCACCGCCGACCACGCCGCCGGCGAACCGGCAGTGGCGAACATGAGCCTCGGCGGCGGCTTCGACCAAGGGGTCAACGACGCGGTCACCCGGTCGATCGCCGACGGGGTCGTCTACTCGCTCGCCGCCGGCAACAGCAACGCCAACGCCTGCAACTTCTCGCCGGCCGCCACCCCCGACGCCATCACCGTCGGCGCCACCACCAGCACCGATGCCCGGGCCAGCTACTCCAACTGGGGCACCTGCCTGGACATCTTCGCCCCGGGTAGCAGCATCACCTCGGCCTGGCACACCAGCAACAGCGCCACCAACACGATCAGCGGCACCTCGATGGCCGCCCCGCACGTCGCCGGGGCGGCAGCGCTGGCGTTGGCGGCCAACCCCGGCTACACCCCGCTGCAGATCCGTGACCTGCTGGTCGACGACGCCACCAGCAACGCGGTCAGCAACCCGGGCAGCGGATCACCGAACAAGCTGCTGTACATCGGCGACTTCGAGCCGCCCACCCAGGACTTCACCCTCGCGGTCACCCCGACCAGCGGTGCGGTCGACCCGGGCGACTCGGTGACCGCGACGGTCAGCACCACCACCGTGATCGGGGCCCCGCACACCGTCACCCTCGGTGTCACCGGGCTGCCGAGCGGTGCGACCGCCACGTTCAGCCCGCCGTCGGTCACTTCCGGCGGGTCGGCGACGCTGACCATCGCCACCACCACCGGGGCCGGCACCGGCGTCTTCCCGCTGACCGTGGTGGGCACCGGGCCGGAGACGGCGCAGTCGGCGCCGTTCACCCTCACCGTCAACGGCCCGCCCGGCTGCTCGCAGACCAACTCGACCGACGTCGCGATCAACGACAACAGTACGGTGGAGAGTTCGATCACCATCACCGGCTGCCCTGGCAACGCCAGCTCGACCAGCACCGTCGAGGTGAACATCTTCCACACCTGGATCGGTGACCTGACCGTGTCGCTGATCGCCCCGGACGGCAGCATCAACGTGCTGCACAGCCGGTCCGGCGGCAGCACCGACAACATCTTCCAGACCTACACCCGGGACCTGTCCGGCGAGGTGGCCAACGGCACCTGGAAGCTGCGGGTGCAGGACTCGGCCAGCCTGGACACCGGCTACCTGGACAGCTGGACGCTGAACCTCTAGCCGAAACGGCGACGGACCGACCGGGACCCGGGTCCCGGTCGGTCCGTCGCCGTCGCTGTTGCGCCTCGCGTCGCTGGTCAGCCGCCGAGCTCGTCGGCGAGGTCTTGCAGGTCCTGCATCATCTCGGCGAAGTCCGCCGTCTCGGCGGCCGGCGGGGCCTCGATGGTGACCGCCTTGCCGTAGTCGGTGTAGTTCATCGTCATGTCGCTCATCGTGCCCATGACGAGCTTCACCCGACGTGGCTGGTACTGCTCGTCGACCCACACATCGACGGCGACCTCGGTGATCTCGGCGGTGGTGAGCTGCTCCTCGATGCCCTCGCGGATCCCGGGCTCGAACTGCTCCAGGTAACTGTCCACCGGGGTGACCGACGTGTAGTGCACGGTCGGCACGCCGTCGATGGTCTCCTCGCCGACGACGGTGACCTCCGCACCCTCCAGCAGGGTCCGGACGTTCTTCACCGGGTCCAGGCCTTCGAGCTGTTGAGCCAGGTCGTCCGAGGTCTGGCCGAGGGCGGCGAAGTCCATCTTGAACCACTTCTTGCCGTCCATCGACGCCTGGTCGGCCTCGGGAATGCTCACGTAGAACGCGGTGCCGATAACCCGTACGGTGATCTCGCCGTCCTCGGGGTCGACCTGGGTCAGCTCGGCGGCCGGTGAGTCGCCGAAGCTGATGACGCCGCTGACGTCGACCGGATCCCCACCGCTGGTGCCGGTCATCGTCACCGCCGCCGAGTTGGCGCTGGTGGTGGTCTCCACGGTCTTCTGCAGCGAGCCGGTGGCGTCGCTGGCGAGCTGCGCCAGGACGTTCGACGTCTCGGTGCCGCCTTCGTCCGTTGTGGCTGATGAGCCGCCACAGGCGGTGACGGCGAGAACCGCCGCCGAGGCGGCCGCCAGCAGTGCGGTCCTCAATGTAGTGTGCACGAAATGAACTCCCAGTCGGTGGGTACGTGGTTCTGCCGGGCGGAATCCTAGCCGCTGCGTTGTCGGTGGGTGTCCGCTGGGCCTGCTGGGCCAGGCCCGGCCGCGCCGGGGTGCGGTGTCGGATTCGGTGCCGCTGGCGCAGCCACCGGCCGCCCTCAGTCTGCTTAGGAGAACCAGTACACCGAGGTTCCAAAGACGGTCTGCTCGCAACGCCACGGCGTCCAGAGCTCGTTGTCGACCATGGTGCCGGCCACGGTGGTGCCGGCGAGTGTGCGTCGGATGCTGATCATTCTGCCTCCAGCGGTACGGGGGCGGGACCGCCAAAGCCTAGGGCGATGCATCGACGCACTCCACTTTCACCGTCGGTTGTTCCGCGATCCGCGCACCTCGACTGCCAGCGCATGTCCGGCATGAGCGAACAGTCAGGTAGTCCACCGACAGTGGGCACGCACCGCCCGAGGTAGAGCAGTGCGTGCCCACTGAGGAGTCAATCAGTCGTGGTCAGGAAGCAGCCGGGGTCAGTTTGATCAACTCCCAGCCGCCCTCCGGCACGTCGTCGGTCGGATCGGTCCGCAGATTCATCGGGTTCGCCATGCCCAGGTACAACGTCGATCCGTCGGCCACCATCGTGCGGATGCCGTAGTTGAGGTAGTTGCCGGCCAGTCCCTGCGTGTCGACCGCCGTGGCCGGCCGCAGATTCGAGCCGAACATCCACAGGTCACCGCCGTACAGCTGCGGATCGATGGTGATCGGGTCGGGCCCGGCGGTCGACGCGGCGGCCGCCGCCGGATAGCCCATCCCGGCCGCGGTCTGCGGCAGCAGGTCCTTGGCCAGGTAGCTCCAGTCCATCGTGCCGACGAACAGCCGGCCACCGGACACCGCCATCGTCCAGGTGTAGTTGTTGTAGATGTTGCCGAAGCCCATGTGCCCGTACCGGGCCCGGTAGCCGGTCAGCGCCCACCGCCAGGCACCGGCGCCGTCGTCCGCGTCGGCGTCGTACACCGGCAGCACCGCCTCGCCGTACAACAGGTCGACCCGCTGCGTGGCGGTGCCGAACCGCTTGCCCCGGAAGATGCTCACCGCCCGCTGCGATCGCTCCAGCGTCGTGCGGGCCGCCAGCTCGTCCACCGGCGGGTACGCCTCGGCCACCATCGCGGTCGACTTCATCGGCACATGCATCGTGCCCCAGTAGAGATATCCACGGTACGAGGCCAGCGCGCCGAGCCCGTACGAGCCGGCGATCACCGGATCCGGCTCGTAGGACGCGGCACTCCACACCTGCGTCCACCCGGCGGTGTCGTCCGGGGTCAGACCGGGCTCGGCGTCGGCCAGCGGAGGGCTCATCCACACCCCGGCGATGCCCGGGTCTGGCTCGTCGGTGACACCGATGCGGCCGGACCGCCCGCTCTCGGCCGTACGCGCGCCGGCCGACCCGCTGCCAGCGGCCGACCAGGTGCTGACGAAGACCCGGCCGTCGTGCAACTCCAGGTCGGCGACCTGCGCCGGCAACTGCCCGACCTCGACGAAGTTGAACGGGTCGGTACGGTCACCGGCCCAGCGCAGGATGTGCCCGCCGTCGCGACCGTTGGGGCCGACACCGACCCCGGCGTACAGCACCCCGTCGGCGACCAGGAAGTTGCGGATGTTGCCGTACTGGGTGAAGTTGGCCGAGCCGAGATAGTCGCCGGTCACCGTGTCAAAGGCGAACATGCTCACCGTGGCCCCGAGCGCCGGCCCGGCCAGCAGCACCACGCCCTGATGGGTGCCGCCGGCCCGAAGACCCAGCGTGCGGCGCAGCCGGGACAGATCGTCGGGCGACGCGGAGGTGATGTCACTGGTCTTCTCGGTCAACGTGCCGGAGGCCAGGTCGTAGACGTACGCCCGGGGCTGCCGGTGGTCACCGACGCTGACCGGCATGATCGGATTTTCCTTGGCGACCTGGCTCTCGGCGAACTCGCACACGTAGTCGTCGGTCATCCGGGGATTCGGCAGGGAGAGCGTCGCCCCGGTGACGATGCAGTTGACGTTCGACCCGGTGCCGAACCACAGCCGGTCGTTGGCCTGGGCGAGCGACCACACGTACGCCTGGTTGACCTTGGCCTGGCCGGACTCGCACGGCGGGCCGGCCGGGTAGGGCAGGCCGATACCGGCGAAGCATTCGTCCGGGGTGGCCTTGGCGAGCAGCTGCGTGTCGAACGCCGCTTCGCTGGGCGAGGGTAGCGGCCTGGCGGTGGCCGGTGACGGGGCCACCGCCAGAGCGGCGGGCAGAGCTATGAGGACGGCGGCGGACAGCAGGCGCCGTCGTGATGTCTGAAGCCAGCGCATCGATTCCCTTTCGGTCAGTGCGTCCTGACCCGGTGCCGAAGGGCGAGGCCCGGGGTGGACGCTGCGCTGACAGTAAGCTAGATCGATTACCGGTCCATGTCCGACCTCCGGATGGATTCGTTGTCGTGGCCGCCGAGCCGTACACCGGCCGTGCTGTCCCGTCGTCGCAGGTGGCCGGTGTACGGCTCAGGCGCGTTGCGCCGGGCTCAGCCGCAGGCGGCGCCGTTGAGGGTGAACCCGCTGGGCGCGGAGCTGTTACCGGTGTGGGTGGCCTGGAAGCCGATGCTGACCGATCCTCCGGGTGGGATGGTGGGGTTGTAGCTGACGTTCGTCGCGGTCACCTGACCGCTGTTCGGGGCGTAGGTGGCGTTCCAACCGGACGTGATGGTCTGCCCCGGCGCGAGGGTGAACCTCAGCGACCAGCCGTTGACCGTTGCCGTGCCGGTGTTGGTGATCGTGATGTTGTCGACCAGGCCGGAGTTCCACGCGTCGACCGCGTTGGTCACCCGGCAGGCGCCGGCCGGCGGGTTGGTCGTCGGTGGCGCCGTGGTCGGGGGTGCCGTAGTGGGTGGTGCGGTAGTGGGTGGTGCCGTCGTCGGCGGTACGGTGGTCGGCGGTGCGGTGGTTGGCGGTGCGGTCCCTTCCGTGAGGGTGATCGTGGAGATGCTCCGCGCGGGGACGTCGACCGTGACCTGCCCGCCGCTGACGCTCACCGGCTGCGGCTGGGCGCTCTGGGTGCGGGAGGTGACGGTGTACTCGGCCGTCGAGATGTTCTGCGGGATCTGGACGACGGCGTCGTTGACGGCGCTGTTGGACCGGTTGAGAACCACCAGAGTGGTCTTGCCCCGTCCCTGGTAGGCGGTGACCTCCAGGCCGGAGACCCGGGAACTCTTCGACAGGGCGACCCGTCGGTCACCCGGCCGGACGTACTTGGCGTACTGGGAGAAGGCGTAGCCGCGTCGCAGCGGCGCGCCCCTCGTGGTGCCGTACTGTGACTCGCCGTCACCGATGAAGGAATAGAATCGGCGGCCATACCACCAGATGTACGCACTCCAACCGGATTCCATCGACCTGTGCACGGTCCGCATGATGTCGTCCAGCGTCTCGTTCCAGACAGCGGTGTTGCTGGGGTCCCCCCAGATGTTCGAGCCGTTTCCGTCCGCGGCGTGCAGGTTCCACTCCGTCATCCACTGGGGCTTGCCGTACTGGTTCGCGAGCGGGTAGGGGGACAGGTTCCCGCTGTTCTCCGTGTCGTACAGGTGGCCGCCGACGTACCCGATGTTGTTGCGCGCGGCGGCGTCGTACAGCGTGGGGTCGGTGTAGGCGCGGGCGAACCTCAGCGACTCACCGACCATGAGTTCGGTGTCCCGGATCGCGGCGCCGTGGTCGCGGACGAAGTTGCGCATCTCGGCGCCGGTCCAGTCCATCGAGTCGTAGTCGGGGTGCCAGTCCGGCTCGTTCTGGATCGAGGTCACGTCGATGGTGACGCCCTGACTCTTCATGTACTGCACGTAGTCGTTGAGGTGGGTGGCGTAGTCGTCGTAGTAGTCGGTCCTGAGTTTGCCGCCGTTGACCCGGCTGTTGTTGGTCTTGAAGTGCGCCGGAGCCGTCCATGGCGACGCGAGGATCTTGACGTCGGAGCCGTAGGACTTGGCGGTCTGGAGGCTGCTCACCGGCCAGCTCCACTCGCTCGACGTCGGCGACACGACGGTCCGCACGATCGACAGGCCGAGCTGCCCCTGGCCCATGCCGACGAGTGTCTGGGTCTCGCTGGTCGTCCATTGGTCGCCGCCGCTGCTGAAGATCGGGGTGGCGGCACCGAACCCGTCGATCGTCTGGTACGACGAGCCGGTGTTGACGGTGATGTCGGGCGTCGCGGCCATCGACGGTGGGGCGGTCAGGACGCCCGCCGCGGTGACCGCAGCGGTCACCGCGGCGAGTGCTGCCGCCGCGCCGCTTCCGCGACGCAACTGGGACGGTGGGATCTTGCCACGGGGGGCGAGCCTCATCAGGCTTCCTCTCCTCCGCCCGGCGCGATCCGGGCGGGACGGTCTGGTTCCGTCGCCGTTGCCCTCGGCTCGGACTGTCAGCACTGCCGCTCCCGCCCACTCATCATAGACGCCCATCGTTCAAACTGGCTGTTTGGTGGGCAGCCGACTCCCGACGGGCTTTCGGTGCCCTACGGAATACGTGGGTGAAACTCGCATATTTCCTACGGTGGTCCGGTCTGTCATGCGATTCGCGCATCACTTTATGCCGCAAGAAATGGCATTGAAGTATGGCTATGTAAAGCCGTAGGGTCAGGTCACTTGGCAGAACTAGTGGATGGTGGTGGTCTCAATGCGGAAGCTGCTCGGCTTCGTCGCGGCACTGGCAATCGGTGTTTCCGCGACATTGTTCTTCGCGCCGTCGGCGCAGGCGACGACGGCAACATTCACCCAGACAAGTGCCTGGTCGACCGGTTATGTCGCCGAGATCGTGGTCACGAACGACTTCACTGTGCCGATCACCGGTTGGGAGGTGGCGTTCACGCTGCCGGCCGGGTCGACCATCTCCAGTGCGTGGAGTACCCAGGTGGCGACGACCACTCCGCACTACACGCTGATCAACACAAGTTGGAACGGATCCCTCGCGCCGGGGCAGTCCGTCGCCATCGGGTTCGTGGTGACCGGCACCGGCCTGCCGACAATCCTCTGGCCGCTGTAGCGTCCGCACTCCGGCGTCGGAGCGCCCGCGGCGCTTCTGGCCGTAGCCGGTCCGACCGGGCATCCGGTCGGACCGGTGTGATCTCGCCCATCTTCCGCCCCGTCAGCGGCGGAAGATCCGGCCGGGGGATTGCGTACGCCGGTCCAGTGGTTACGGTCGGCTGACCGTACCGGTGGAAAAGCGGGGAGGTGACCTTGTCTGAGGTAGAGCGGAATCGGCCGACCGTGGCGCAACGCGCCCGCCGTACCGTCGATGTGGCACGTTTCGCGAGGTGGCTGGCGGGTCCGGCCGGCACCGGGCTCATCGGCGTCTTCTTCACCGTCGGCACCGCCGCGTTCAGCGCGGCCGGCGGGATCGCGCCTGACCTGGCCGCCGAGGGCTGGTCGCAGGGGCGGGACCGGGTCTGGTGGCTGGTCGTCTTCCTCTGTCTGGGGGTGGCGGCGGTCGCCGGTGGCGCGGCGCTGTGGTGGTGGCGCAACCGGCTGCGGGAGACCCGGGGCATCGCGTACGTCGTCAACGAGACGGCCGCCGAGTGGACCCCGGAGCAGAAGGAAGGCTTCCTGAGCGAGGTACGGGATCAGTTCGCGGTGTTCCGGCCGGTGCCGCCACTGCGTAGCTTCGACCGGACGGCGGTGTGGCCGCACGGCGAGGAGGCGACCCGCTGGGGTCGTGACATGGACGCCGTGGTCCGGCACTTCCAGGTCGCCAACCACGACCCGGACGGCCGGGACGCCGCGTTGGACCGGTCGCTGTTCATGTGGGCACCGTGGCCGGTGGCGGTCGCGTTCGGACAGCGGACGACGACGCTCAGCCGGGGACGGGCGGTGCGGGTCCGCCAGCGGGACAGCTTCGGCCGCCAGGGCCCGGTGCGGGCACGACCGGTCCAGGACGACGGACATTCGTTCCAGCAGCAGATCGAGCGCCCCGGCGACGGCCTGTTCGGCGAGTTGAACGTGCGACGTCACCAGGTGCGGCTGCAGATCAGCCGGAACGGTCAGCCGGACCCGGCGGCCGGACCGGAGCCGGTGCCGGCCACCGCGCCGGGGACCGCGTTGGAGCCGGTGCCGGAGGTGCTGCTGCTGGTGCTGCGGACCAACCACAACCGGTTCGGGTTGCTGCCGAGCCTGCCGGTGGACGTCACCGACCGGGCCGCCCACGACGACGCGGCGGCGGGCAGCCGCGAACCGGTCGTCTTCGAGCTGCACGACGCGGTCGGGCTGGGGCTGCCGGCGACGATGCCGACGGAGCTGCGGGAGTGGCGTTACCTGCCGCCGCCCGGCGAGACCGAGCACCGGTGGGCGGACTATCCGGCGATCGTCGCGGCGGCAGCCCAGTGGGTGGCGGATCAGGCCGCCGCCGCTCCGGAGGCGATCGTCCTGCTCGGCGCGCAACTGCCGCAGGAGATCTCGGTCGGGCTCGGCATCTGGTCGGCCCGGCAGTACCGCTGGCCGCGGCACGTGTGGCCGATCTACTTCCAGCTCGGTGCGCAGTTCACGATCCCGCAGCTCGATCTGGGCCGCCCCACCTGACACGGGGTCCGGCCGGTCCTTGCCGGTCGGTCATTGCTCGTCGGTCAGAGGCGGAACCCGGTGCAGTCCTCGGTCACCACGATGTGGAACGCGACGGTCTGGGTGTGTACGCCGTCGGTGACCTCGAGCTCGGCGGTGCGCTGTGTGCCGAGCGGCAGTGCCGGCAGCAGCACGTTGACCGCCGAGCTGATCTGGGTGGGACTGTCGTTCGACCCGGGGTAGATGGGATAGGTCGTCACCGACGACCCGGCGGGCAGGTCGTTGGTGCTCGTCTCCAGCTGGGGCCAACTTCCGACGAGTCTGATCAGGACGAGACTGCGCTGCCCGACGGTCGGCCGGGTGCAGATGGTCTGACCCTCCTCCGCCAGGCCGGCGGCCTTCCAGGTCGCCGGTCCGGTGGCGTCGGCCGTGGCCGGTGCCGCCGACGTGGCGGGGCCGCTCGCGGCTGCGGCCGGCAGGCCACCGTACGTCACCGATGCCAGCGCGGCGGCCAGGCCGAGCGCGTACGCCGTCGCGCGGTGCTTGGATCTCATGGCTGATCTCCTCAGGTCGGCGGCCGACTGCACGCGATCACATCCTCCGAACGGATGGATCAGGTGATCGCGACGGCCGGACTGTAGTGGACCTTTAGTCCATGGCGGCCACCTGTCTGTGTCAACGGTCGACCGGGGTATCCCCTCGGACGCGCCCCGGCCGACGGCAGCGGAGATATCTCTGACTATAGTCAGAGATTGTGAGCTTGGAATCCCGGATCCAGACCATCCGCGCGTTCAACCGCGACGTCACCGAAAGACTCGGCGTGCTGGAGGACCGCTACCTGGCACGCGACCGACCGCTCAGCCTCGATCGTCTGCTGTGGGAGATCGGCACCGAGGGCATCGAGGTCCGTGAGCTGCGCAGCCGCCTCGGACTCGACTCCGGCTACACCAGCCGGCAGCTGCGCGCACTCGAGCAGGAAGGGCTGGTCGTCATGTCCCCTTTGGAACACGACAGCCGGGTCCGCCGGGCGACCCTCACCCCGTCGGGGTTGGCGGAGCTGGCGGTGCTGGACCGGCTCTCCGACGAACTCGTCGGGACGATCCTGGCCCCGCTGACCGAGCGCCAACGCGACGAGCTCGCTACGGCGACCGAGACCGTACGCCGCCTGTTCACCGCGTCCACGGTCGCGATCGCCGCTGCCGACCCGGCCTCGGAACCGGCGCGGTGGGCGGTCGACGCGTACCGCCGCACGCTCGACGACCGGTTCGACGGCGGCTTCCGACCGGACCGGGCCCTACCCACCGCCGACGACGCGCTGCGTCCCCCGTCCGGGCTGTTCCTGCTCGCGACCTTGAAGGACCGCCCCGTCGGCTGCGTCGCCGTCACCAAGGTCGACGACACGACAGCGGAGATCCGCCGGCTCTGGATGTCGTCCGAGCTGCGCGGGCTGGGGATTGGACGGCGGCTGCTCGCCGCGGCCGAGGAGGCTGCGGCGTCGCTCGGGGCGGGCGTCGTGCGACTGGACACCAACCGGACCCTCACCGAGGCGATCGGCCTGTACCGGGCCGCCGGGTACGACGAGGCCGCCCCGTTCAACGACCAGCCGTACGCGCACCACTGGTTCGTCAAGTCGCTGACCGGCGAGCCGCTGACCGGCGAGCCGCTGCGCGGCGGCGGCGCCGGTGCCCGACCGGGCCGGGTCGGGTTCCTCGGCCTGGGCATCATGGGGCTGCCGATGGCCCGCCGGCTCGCCCGCAGCGGCGTCGGGCTGACCGTGTGGAGCCGTACCCCGAAGTCCGACGACGAACTCGCGGCTGCCGGTGCCCGTACCGCCGCGAACGTCCCGGAGGTGTTCGCACAGTGCGACACGGTGATCGTGATGCTGCGCAACGAAGCCGCCGTCGACCAGGTCCTGCGCGACGTGCCCGGCGGGATCGCCGGCCTCGTCGCCGGCCGCACGATCGTCAACATGGGAACCCTGTCGCCCGGGTACTCCAAGGCGCTGGCCGACGAGGTCGAAAAGGCCGGCGGACACTACGTCGAAGCCCCGGTCTCCGGCTCCCGCCGCCCAGCGGAGGACGGCAAACTGGTCGCCATGGTGGCGGGCCGCCCCGACGTCGTCCGGCGCACCGTCGCACTGCTCGACCCGATGTGCGCGCAGGTCACCGTCTGCGGGCCGGTGCCGTCCGGACTCACGATGAAGCTCGCCGCCAATGTCTTCCTGATCGCCCTCGTGACCGGCCTCGCCGAGGCGTTCCACTTCGCCGACCGGCACGGTCTTGACCGGCAGCTGCTGCGCGGCGTCCTCGACGCGGGTCAGATGTCCTCCCCGATCTCCCGGGTCAAGACCGCGAAGCTGGTCGGCGACGACCTCACCGCGCAGGCGGCCATCGCCGACGTGCAGATGAACGCCGAGCTCATCGTCGACGCGGCCGCCGCGGCGGGGGCAGGTGTCCCGCTCAGCGAGCTGTGCCGGGCGCTCTACGCCGATGCGGTCAGCCGCGGCGACGGGGCCCTCGACATGGTCGGCGTCATCCGTACCATCGCCGGCGGACAGCAGGACCACGCTCGGTGAAGGACGGTACGGCCACGGCGCACACCACAGGCGTGGGCAACGCCCGTCACCCGTGGCGGCGCCGCCAGCCACTCTCCTCCCGTTCCAGGGCCTGCTGCTCGGCCAGCCGGTGTTCGCGCAGCCGGTGCCGCGAGGCCCCGGACCGCCGGCTGTCGGCGGCGACACCGGCGACGGTGATCGCGGTGAGCAGCAGCAGCGCTGCGAACGCCGGGAGCCGGGCGACCACCGGCAGCAGCGCGGCGAGCAGCAGGACGGGTACGGCCAGGCTGGCGGCGACGCTGCGGACGGTCCGTAGCTGGAAAGCCGACAACGCCACCAGGTAGAGCAGCACCCCGCCGTACAGCGCGCGTAGGTGGATCGGTTCGAGCGGGGCGTCCTCGCCGGTCGACGACGTCCCGGCCAGGTAGGCCAACGTCTGCTTCAACCCGAGGGAGAGCAGGATGATGCCGAACAGCATGGGCAGGTGCAGCAGGGTGTAGCCGTCGCGGGCGAGCCGGTCACGGGGTAGCCCGTGGGTGTGGTGCAGCACCTGCTCGGCGGCGTACGACCGGGTGTCGAAGTACGCCCACCACAGGGCGCAGATCAGGGCGATGCCGAGCAGCGTCGCGGTGATCACCGGGACGGTGCCCGGCGCTCCGATCGCGGCGCCGGAGCCGAGCCCGAGCGACAGCAGCGCCTCACCGAACCCGATGAGAATGATCTGCGCGTGCCGCTCCGTCCAGTGCCCGGCGGAGACCACGGCGAACGGTTCGAGGCGGACGGTGGTCAGGTACGCGACGCCGACGCCGAGCGTCCAGACCAGCAGGAGCGTGGCGACGCCCTCGCCGGGCCACCCCAGGAGCGGTAGCACCGCGGCGACGAACAGCAGCGCGGTACTGGCGGCCAGCACCGGCGTGTCCCTCCACCAGGTACCCAACAGTTCGGGGTGCGTCCTCGCGGCGACGCGCAGCGCCGCAGCTTCCAGCAACCAGATCAGCAGGTAACAGGTGGGGAAAATGAACTCGCCGGGAATGACCTGCGGAACGCCGGGCTGTGCCTGCGGCGGCTCGTCACCGAGGCCGGGCAGCGTCGCCACCGAGATGAAGACGATCGCCATGATGGTGAAGCCGTGAATCGGCATGATTCCCCAGTCGGCCCGGAGATTGTTTCCCAGCAGGGCGAACCGGGACCAGACCAGCCAGAGCACCGCGAGGAGCAGAAAGATCGCCACCAGGCCGAACGGTTCGAGATCCTCGACCGAGGCGGTGGTCACGTGGATGAAGGCGAACACGAAAACCAGGTCGTAGAACAACTCGAGGCGAGAGACCTTCATGCCTGGTGCGGCGGGCATCACCGGAGATGTCGGTTTTGTGGCTTCCACGACCGACAGTATGCGACGGAGACCGCGCCCGGAAAGTTGAAGCGCCAAGTCGAGGGAACCGCCATTGTCGTCAAACCGGCTCCGAGACAACCATGTGGGTTCCCTCGATCGGGTGGCGTGCTCGATCGGTGGGCGTGGCGGACGACCACCCCGGGTCAGGATCGGGGGCGGAGGCCGTCGATGGACAGCAGCGCGGTCGCGGCGGTGCTCGGGTGCCGGCCGCTCGCGGTGGCCACCGCGACGTTCCATTGCGGCGGGTCGGTGATCGGCACGAAGCGCGCGGCGGTCCGCTTGGTGGTGAAAAACTGTGGCACGACGGCGACACCCAGCCCGTGACTGACCAGGTCGAGCAGCCAGTGCACGTCGTTGACCTCAAAGGCGACCCGGCGATCGACACCGGCGACGGCCATCGCCTGGTCGACGACGTCTCGGCTGATCCAGCCCGGGGAGAAGTCGACGAAGGTCTCACCGGACAGCTCGCCCAGGTCGACCTTGGCGCGATCGCCCAGCGGATGCCCCGGCCCGCAGGCCAGCACCATCGGCTCGGCCCGGATCGGGGCCAGCGTGACGCCGGCCGGTGCGCTGGCGGGCGTCGACACGAACGCCAGGTCGAGGTCGCCGGTGCGGACCCGTTCGACCAGGTCCGGTGACCCGCCCTGGCGGAGTCGGATCTCGACGCCGGGGTGGGCGGCGTGGAACCGGGCCAGCGCCGCCGGCAAATCGACCGCGCCCAGGCACTGCAGCGTGCCGACCGCCAGCCGGCCACGCAGCAGCCCCCGGACCGCGGCCACCGCGTCCTTGGCAGCGGCGACGTTGGCCAGGGCGTGCCGGGCCTGGGTGAGCAGCGCCCGGCCCTCGTTGGTCAGCTCGACGCTGCGGGTGTTGCGGACGAACAGGCTGGCGCCCAGCTCCCGTTCCAGCGAGCGGATGGAGGCCGACAGGCCGGACTGCGCGACGTGCATCCGCTCGGCGGCCCGGGTGAAGTGCCGCTCCTCGGCGACCGCCACGAAGTACTCGAGCTGACGCAGCTCCACGATTCATCACCAAAACTGATCGCCGGGATCGGATCCTTCTGTTGGACAGCTTAACCACGGGGTAGGAGGGTGGAACCCGGGCGCGTGGGGTACGACAACCGCGCCCACGGGACCATCCTGTAGAGGAGACTGCATGCACACCCGCCACATCGGTGACGTCGGCGTCGGCGCGATCGGCCTCGGCGGCATGCCGATGTCGATCGAGGGCCGGCCTGACGAGCAGCGGTCGATCGCCACGATCCACGCCGCGCTGGACGCCGGTGTCACCCTGATCGACACCGCTGACGCCTATCACCTGTACGCCGACGACGTCGGCCACAACGAGTCGTTGATCGCCCGCGCCGTGGCGACCTTCGGCGGTGACACGTCCGACGTGCTGATCGCCACGAAGGGCGGTCACCTGCGGCCCGGCGACGGCTCGTGGACCAAGAACGGCTCACCCGACTACCTGAAGAGCGCCTGCGAGGCGTCGCTGAAACGGCTCGGCGTCGAAGCCATCGGCCTCTACCAGTTCCACCGGCCCGACCCCACCGTGCCGTACGCGGACTCGATCGGCGCCATCCGGGACCTGCTCGACGCCGGGAAGATCCGGCTCGCCGGCATCTCCAACGCCGACCCGGAGCAGATCCGGCTCGCCAACGACATCCTCGGCGGCCGGCTGGTCAGCGTACAAAACCAGTTCTCCCCGGCCTTCCGCTCCAGCGAGCCGGAGCTGACGCTCTGCGCCGAGCTTGGCATCGCGTTCCTGCCGTGGAGCCCGCTCGGCGGCATCGCCAGCGCCGCCGACCTGGGGTCGCGGTTCGCGGCGTTCGCGCAGGTCGCGCAGGAGTACGGGGTCAGCCCGCAGCAGGTCTGCCTGGCGTGGCTGCTGGCGAAGGCACCGGTCGTGGTCCCGATCCCCGGGGCGTCACGCCCGGAGACGATCCGTGACTCGGCGGCCGCCGCCGACCTCGAACTGTCGGCCGAGCACCTGGCCCGCCTCAACCAACCCGCCTGACCGACCAACCCGCCCGCACCATGCGCAAGATCAAGTGAAGGCCAGATACCTAACAACCGCCGGTTAGGGTATCTGGCCTTCAATTGATCTTGTCTCGGCCAGGCGCTGCGCGAGCCTGACGAAGGTGACCGGCCGTTTGCCGGAGATCTGGAACAGCTGGACCGGCCGCCCGGTCAGGTCCGGATGCAACGGGCCGACCCGCTTCTCGGCACCCGGCCAGGTCTGCGCGGTGTACCGGACGTACCGGACGGGTTGCCGTGCCGGGTGTCGCCCCGCAACGGGCGGGGCGGCATCGGGGTGCGCGTCGCCGTCGGTGTCGGCGGGGCCGTCGGCGTCAGGCTGCAGCAGACCGACGATGGCCTCCTGGCCGTCGACGCGGGCCCGGAGCAGCCAGCTGCCGGTCCACGCCCACAGATGGGTGTACGGCGGCGCCTGCGCCGGAAGCGGTCCGATGTGGAAGCCGGTGTAGTCGGCCCACGCGCACTGCGCGTCGCCGACGATCCCGGCCACCTGTGCCCACCCGATCCTGCCGTAGGCGGCCAGCACGCCTCCGCCGTGCGTGCCGACGCCGACGCCGTTGCCGTTGCTCGTCCCGGTCATCCGGTGACCTCCTGCGTGTAATGCGACAGCACCGGTGGCAGTGTCGTCGGGATCGGCGGGTCGACGACCCGTACGCCGCCCAGGCCGCGACTGACCCGGGAACCGACCCCGATCAGCCCGTCGTCGAGGTCACGCAGCACATGCGACAGGGCGGTGCGGGCCCAGCCGGGCGTCGGTCCGACCGCGTCGACCGGCTCGTGCCGGCCGTCCGGGTCGAGGGAGTCGATCCGCAGCGTCAGCGTCCCGTCGACGACCGGCCGGCTGCTGAACAGCAACTGGTCGCGGGCACCGCCGGTGACCCGGTCGATGCCGACCTGGGTGCGGTCGGCCGTCGCCGGTGACTCGATGACCGAGTCACGGAAGGCGAGCAGGCCACGTCGACCGGGCGTGCCGAACAGGCGGCACACCCAGCAGAGCCGCTCGACGCCGTCGCATTGGTCGCCGGCCGGGCAGAGCACCTCGGCCGGCGGCTCGTCGACGTGCAGCGACCGCAGGATGTACTCGATCCGGGACCGGAACACCCCTTTCCACGCCGATCCGGGCACCATCGGCTGACCGCGCCGGGTGCGGGACACTGCGGTCTTGTCCTGCTTGCCGCCGCCGATCAGCAGCCCGTCGACGATCTGCAACTGCACGCTGAGGTACGGCTCGACCTCGGCTGGGCCGGCCAGCATCCGACCCGTGCCGACCACCGCCTCGACCAGCGCCGGCCCGTCCAGCTCCAGCCAGGTCCGCAGCCCGTCCGGCGTACCCAGGTCAAGCGTGCCGATCCGCAGCGTGCGCAGCGTCGCCCGGCCGCCGCCGGTGCTGCGGTCCCGGCCGATCGCCGGCCGCCATCCGGCCAGCACCGCCAGGTGCGCCTCGTCGAACTCGCCGTCATACCGCAGGTACGCGTGGATCGCCCCGCCGGCGGCAACTGTCCGGCTACGGCGCAGTTTCGACGTGGCGGCGGCCCG